>Ga0209726_10002112_pt1 | contig 30207 bp, 28 predicted proteins | sample Subgrocontami54m_FD_187453 | JGI IMG/M metagenome (GOLD analysis project Ga0209726, IMG submission 187453) | Subsurface groundwater microbial communities from S. Glens Falls, New York, USA - GMW46 contaminated, 5.4 m (SPAdes) (version 3) | ecosystem: Environmental > Aquatic > Deep subsurface >... | reverse complement strand
GGTGGCGTAATTATTGAACACACGGGTAAGAGCGGCGCGGAAACCGCTCATGTGCGTGCCCCCCTCCACCGTATTGATGCTGTTGGCAAAAGAAAAGATATTTTCCGTGTAGGTATCGTTATATTGCAGGGCGACTTCGACAAAACAATCATCTTTCGCGCCGCTCACATAGATAGGACTTTTATGAAGCAACTTTTTATTGCGGTTCAAATATTCGACAAAAGAGATGATGCCGCCACTGTATAAAAAATCACTTTTCTTGTCGCTGCGTTCATCAATTAAGGTGATGGACACCCCAGGATTAAGAAAAGCCAGCTCTCTTAACCTGTTAGCTAGGGTATCAAAATTATATTCCGTTTCTTCAAAGGTAGTCTCGTCCGGTTTAAAGGTTATCTTTGTGCCCCTGGCAAGGGTTTTACCGATCATCTCCAGCGGCGCTACCGGCACACCAAGTTGATATGACTGCACATAGACCCCGCCGTCTCTTTTTACCTCCAACTCTAATGCGCTGGAAAGGGCGTTTACCACCGACACCCCGACGCCATGCAAACCACCGGAAATCTTATAACTGTCATTGGAAAATTTTCCCCCGGCATGGAGGACCGTCATGACGACCTCTGCGGCCGATACCCCTTCCGTCTTATGCATATCCACGGGGATGCCGCGGCCATTATCTTCCACGATGACACTGTTATCTACCCTGATAATCACCGTGATGTTATCACAATAACCGGCCGCCGCCTCATCAATGCTGTTGTCCACAACTTCATAAACCAGGTGATGCAGACCCTCTTTCCCCGTGTTGCCGATATACATCGCCGGCCTCTTGCGCACCGCCTCCAGGCCTTCCAGCACCTTAATGCTGTCTGCATCATAATTATTGACTGTATCTGCCATTATTTCTCTTTCTCCCCCCGCCACTTTGTCAATCGAAGTCTTACCATAACTATTCCTTCAAGGGCATGATAATGCACATATAACGGTCATTACCGCTGCCTCTTACGACACTTGGTCGGCTATCAATACCGATCTCAAAATTAACCTGCTGCTCATCAACAACCTCGACGGCAGCCAAAAAATAATTAATATTATAACTCTTAATAATTTCCTCGCCGGTATATTGAATTTCAATTTCATCAGAGGCATCACCGACATCGGAATCTTGAAAGGTCAACACCATCAGGTTATCTTTGATGTTCACCACCACCCCGCCATAGCCCTCACTGGAGATAACATTGATACGTTTTAGCGCATGTAGTATTTTCTCCTTTTCCACTGATACGTTGATGCCTTTTTCCTGAGGTATGACACGGCGGTAATTAGGAAATTCCGCATCAATTAAACTTACTTTTAAAACATCCTCCCCGCTCTTGATAACACATAAACCACCATCTATTCCGAAAAAAACATCGCCTGTATTATCCTCCAGCAACCTTTTTATCTCAAGCAATCCCTTGCGTGGTATAATAACCCCCTTGGGCAAACAGGAAACCTTCTGCCCCGTGGGCACAGAATCGACGATAGCAAGACGATGGCCGTCCGTTGCCACCATCCTCAATATGGACGTCCCCCCCTCGCTTTCTTCTGCCTCCAGGAATGCCCCTGTCAAATTGGGGCGGGTTTCGTCCTGGGAAATAGCAAAAAAAGATTTGCCTATCAAATCTAACAAAATACCCTTTTCAAGCGGGCATAGTGATAGCTCTGATTTTTCTTCTCCTATACTGGGAAACTCTTCGGCCGGTATCCCGGAAATGCGATAAACCGCTTTCTGGCAGGAGATGATCAGGGTATTACCTTCATTTCTCTTGACATGCACTATCCCCTCAGGAATTTCACGAATCATTTCATATAGTTTTTTTGCAGAGACGGTAATTTCCCCTCCTGAAAGCACTTCTGCCCCGTAATTGGCCACAAGGGTGGTCTCCACATCTGTCGCAATAATAGTCAGACGTTTTTCGTTTATCCTCAGTAATACGTTATTGAGAATTGGTTGTGTGGTTTTCTTTTCCACAATACCTAAGGTTTTTCTAATCCCTGCCAAGAGGGTATTTCTTGGTATATAAAAATCCATAAATCATTACTCCTTTCTTAAAAGCTTTTTTCTTTAAAATATTAAAATAGTAGTATTAGAATGGTGTGTTGAAATAATGTAATATCATATAATAAGGTTATATATTAACCTCTTATAAAAAAAGATAGTGTTTACATCCTGTGAACTTATAATGTTTATGGATGTAATTAATTGTTGATAAAACAAATATTCACCTTTCAAATATTATTTATTGAGAGCCACCCTTTTGTTGGAGCGTAACTTCAATTTTTTGTACCATGTTCTTTATGGTTTCATTTGTGTCGATGAGTTTTTTTATCTTGTTACAAGAATAAATAACTGTGGAATGATCGCGTCCGCCAATTTTCAGGCCTATATCGGGAAAGGAAGCGTGTGTAAATTTACGTGCCAGATACATTGCTATTTGCCGTGCTGTGGCTAAATTTTTATTTTTTTTTGCGGAATTTATTTCATGTAATTTGATGCCAAAATTGTGGGCCACGATTTTCACTATTTCTTCCACATTGATCATACCCTTTTCATTCGTAATAATCTTTTTTAAGACCTCCTGTACGAGGTTCATATTGATTTCTCGTCCTGTAAGGGAGGCGTAGGCGGCAATCCTAATAAGATAACCTTCCAATTCGCGGATATTAGATTCGGAACAAGAGGCAATGTAAAGTGCCACATTACTAGGTAGCTGGATGTTATTTTCCTGGGCCTTTTTTTCCACAATAGCCAACTTGGTTTCGATTTCCGGCGGTTGTATATCGGCAATTAAACCCCATTCGAAGCGGGACCGCAATCTTCCTTCCAAGTTAGGGATGTCTTTAGGAAATTTATCACTTGTGACGACAATTTGTTTGCCAGAATCATGGAGGGTATTGAAGGTGTGAAAAAATTCCTCCTGGGTTCTTTCTTTACCGGCGATAAATTGAATATCATCGATCAACAGGCACTCTATATAACGGAATTTCTCACGAAATTTGGGCATTTTATCATAGCGGATGGAGTTCACCAGTTCATTCATAAATGCTTCTGCGGAAACGTAAAGGACGTTCAGGTGAGGATGAAGATTAATAATTTTCATCCCAATAGCATTAAGTAAATGTGTTTTCCCAAGTCCGACGCCCCCGTAAATAAAGAGGGGATTATAATTTTTCGCCGGTTTCTCTGAAACTGCTACCGAAGCGGCGTGGGCAAACTGGTTGCTGGTGCCGACTATAAACCTATCAAAGGTGTATTGCTGGTTTAAAGAGGTATTGATCCGGTGTTTAACGTTTTTAAGTGGTTTTTCCTCATCGCCTGGCTTGGCATTAACTTTGGGCAATGTTGCCAGGGACCCCTCCGGCTCTGTATATAGCACAAAACGAATTTGCACGACCACGCCTACCAGAAAAGAAAAAGCATCTTTGATAAGTGTGGTGTAGTTTTCTTCCAGCCAATCTTTAAAAAATCTATTTGGCACGGACAAGACTACAGAATTATCCTGCAGGGATGCAATTCTGATAGGTTTAATCCAAGTATCAAAATTTTGCTGGCTTACTTTATCTTTAATAATATTAAGGCACTTTTGCCAGATAACATCCATTTACCAACACCCTGTCAATAAGCTATAAACATTACAAGTAAAACGGGACCGCTTATTATAATATTGCCATGTTTTTATATGAGGAGACTGATAAGGCGATTTAATTCTTCGTCCCCAGAAAAAACAATTTCAATTGCACCTCGTTTATTACTGTAACGGATGCGGACCTTTGTCAACATCCTGGCGGCCAGACTCTTTTCCAGTTCCGCGATATGAGAAAAGCGGGCAGGGGCTGTTTTTTTGACCGGCGCGCTCATTTGAGTTTTGACAAGGCGTTCCGTTTCTCTGACATTCAATCCCTTCCGCACAATCAGCTTCATGAGTTCCAGCTGTTGGTCAGCTTCGTGCAACGTCAACAGAGACCTTGCGTGTCCGGGAGTTATTTTCTTTTCTATCACGGCGGCCTGGACCGCATCAGGAAGCTTAAGGAGGCGTAGTGTATTGGCGATTGTGGAGCGATCCTTACCCACCCGTACCGAGATTTCCTCCTGGGAAAGACCGAACTGGTCCGTTAGGGTCTGATACGCATGGGCTTCTTCCACCGCGTTGAGCTCTTCCCGCTGCACGTTTTCCACCAGCGATAACTCCGCTACTTCCTGATCCGCCGCTTCTCTGATAATAATTGGCACATCCCGCAAGCCACCAGCCTGAGCAGCTCGCCACCTTCGTTCACCGGCGATGATCTCATAACCCTTTTCCGTCTTTCGTACCACGATCGGCTGGATAAGACCGGATTTTTTCAGTGAAGTCACCAATTGCTTCTGAGCCTCGTCATCAAAGTTTTTCCGAGGCTGAAAGGGGTTGGGATACAGTTCCTCGATACCGCACATAATAAACGACGCCCTGGTATTCAGGTCATCCACGGCGGCCGACAGGATTGCTCCCAGGCCTTTACCGAGCGAATTCTTTTGTGCCATTTTACAGCCTCCCGTTGGCAAGGATTTCCTGGGCCAGCTCCATGTAGGCCACAGCCCCCCGCGATTTAATGTCATAAAGGATAACAGGCAAACCGTGGCTGGGACTCTCGGAAAGCCGAACATTTCTGGGAATAATGGTCTTAAAAACTTTCTCTCCGAAATATTTTTTTACATCCTCGCTAACTCTCCGGGAAAGCAAGTTCCTGGTATCATACATCGTCAACAGGATGCCGCCCATGGTTAAGGAGGGATTCAATTTAGTTTTGATCAGGCGGACTGTGTTGATGAGGTGTCCCAACCCTTCCATAGCAAAATATTCGCATTGCAGGGGGACAATCAGGCAGTCCGCGGCGACGAGTGCATTAATGGTTAAAAATCCCAGGGATGGCGGACAGTCAATAATAATAAAATCGTATGTTTGTTCTAATTGATGGAGAAGGTTGCGGAGCTGCTTTTCCCGGTCCGTCATGCTGACAAATTCCACCTCGACGCCGACAAGGTCACGATTACAGGGAGCGATGTCCAAGTTCGGCACCGCCGTAGGGAGGATAATATCCTTAAGAGCCATCGCGCCGATCATGGCATGATAAAAATTTTTATCATTTATGGAGTCCAAATCGATACCCATGCCACTCGTGGCATTTCCCTGGGAATCGCAATCAATCAGGAGAGTTTTCTTTTCTGCCGTGGCAATGGACGCCGCTAGATTGATGGCCGTCGTCGTTTTACCGACGCCCCCTTTTTGATTTACAATACATATAATTTTATTCATTATTTTATTCAGTATTGATATTGTTCACTTCTTGAATCAGTAAGGTGTGTGATAGCATAAAAAGGCGTTTTTATATAGGAGTATTTTTGATATTATGATGCTGGGATTGTTATTTATCAACATGGAGGTACCTTCACAAAAAGGTAAAATTATCAAACAATTAAATACCATTAAATTGAGCAGAAGAGGAAGCGACATGATGAGAATGACTGCGGTACTGGGTGGCCCTACGGTGCCTCATTTCACCAGGATGCTGGCTTTGTTGCGGGAGTTGCCGGTTATCTCACGTATCATAGTTATTGCTCCGGAATTACCGGTAAAGCTACCAGCACAATGTGAATATTTAGCCGGAAACGCTCTTGCCACCGGCGATATCCTGAATCGTCTGGCTGCCGTTGTGGATACCCCGCAGATGTTGTTCTTGTCGGCGGATAGAGAACTCTGTTTGGGACCGGCAGCCCTGGAAAGATTGGCGGAAGTGGCGGCAACGACCGGGGCGGGGATGGTCTATGCCGACTATCAAGAGAGTTTTGGGGGGGAGCGCCGGGAGCACCCGGTTAACGATTATCAGCTTGGCAGTATTCGGGAAGATTTTGATTTCGGCAGCTTGCTACTTTTTTCCACGGAAGCGGTGCGTGAGAGTTTGCAAAGGTGGGGGCCAGTTGTCGGGTCGGAAGGAGCAGGTTTATATGATTTGCGCCTCAAGGTTTCCTTGAATCGTCAACTCTACCGCATCCGGGAATATCTTTACACCGTGGCGGCCGGTCACGCTGCTGGGGGACTTTTTGCCTATGTTGACCCGCGTAATTATGATTTCCAAAAGGAGCTGGAGGGCATAGCCACGGCGCATTTACGGCGCTTGGGGGCCTATCTGGAGCCGAGAGACGCAAGCCTGCCTCCCGCCCGGCAGACCTTTTCGATGGAGGCGAGCGTCATTATCCCCGTACGTAACCGGGTAAATACCATCACCGAGGCGGTGCAAAGTGCTCTGGCTCAGGAAGCGGACTTTACCTTCAATGTCCTGGTGGTGGACAACCATTCCACCGACGGTACCACGGCGGCGCTTGCGGCCTTGGCGGGGAAGCATCCTACCCTGAAACATATAATCCCGGCGAGACTGGATCTGACGATCGGCGGTTGTTGGAATGAGGCGGTATTTTCCCCGCAGTGCGGCCGCTATGCCGTGCAGCTTGACTCCGATGATCTGTACCGCTCGCCCCATAGTTTGAGGAAAATGGTTGATCTATTGCGGGGTGGTCCCTATGCCATGGCTATTGGTTCTTACACCTTGGTTAATGGCGCTTTGGAAGAAATCCCCCCCGGTCTGATCGATCATCGGGAGTGGACGGAGTCCAATGGACTAAACAATGCCCTGCGCGTTAATGGATTGGGAGCGCCGCGTGCCTTCAATACCGAACTGCTTCGCAATGTCGGCTTGCTGAACGTTGGCTATGGAGAAGATTATGCTGTGGCCCTGCGTCTGGCGCGGGATTATCGGATCGGACGGATTTATGAGAGTCTGTACCTCTGCCGACGCTGGGGCGGCAATTCCGATGCGGCGCTGACCATTGAAAAGCAGAATCGCTATGACGCCTTCAAAGACCAGATACGCACTCTCGAGATTACGGCGAGGCAACAGCTGAATGCAAACTTGCATAGAGAAAAGGAATAAGGATAACGTGGGATTAAGTAATAATCAGGTTTATTGCACCTTTGATGGCAACACTGAGGCTCCCCTGCCGATGCTGGTCCGGAATCTTTTGGCCAGGCAGCAGACGACATGGCCGCAACTAAAGGCCGGCTATGACGCACTTACGAAGTTGCGGATTCGCCGGTTGGAGGTAGGTGAACATTCGATCTTACTTCAGTGTAATCCCCAGAGAATAGTAAGCACGGGGGCCGATATCAATCCGGTTGCCATCCAGACCCGGGCCTGCTTTTTATGCCCCTCCAACTTGCCGCTCATGCAGCAGGCCATTTTCTGTCATCGTCAATGGCTGGTCCTCTGCAATCCCTTTCCGATTTTTCCCCAGCACTTTACCGTGGCCCACGTTCAGCACCTGCCTCAATCATTAAACGACGCTTGGCCTTCTTTGCTGCAGCTCACCAGGGATTTTCAACCTGATTTTGCCCTGCTTTACAACGGTCCGCAGTGCGGCGCCTCGGCGCCGGACCATCTCCACTTTCAGGCTGTGCCTAAAAAGGCTATCCCGGCGCTGAACGGGGGCCGGGAGAAGATGAAACAGGTTTGGCAACGCGGCGGTTTGACGCTTTTGCGGACGACCACGGACCCCCTTGCCGCTTTCCTGCTAGCAGGCTCCGCGTACGAGGAGTTGATAGCTTGTTTGGCCAGTCTTAGCAATGCGATGCAGAGCGTTTTGCCCAGCGCCGGAGAACCGCTTTTGAATCTCTTTAGCCATTATGAGGAGGGGCGCTGGCACATCATGGTTTTTCCCCGGCGCCAACATCGGCCCGCAGCCTACTATCAATCTGGCCAGGAGCAGATATTGCTAAGTCCTGGCGCCGTGGATATGGGAGGGCTTCTCGTGCTTCCCCGTGAAGCTGATTATAATCGTCTCGATAGCAAAATACTGTTTGATATATTTAAGGAAATATCCGTTTCGGAAGATTTGCTGGCCAAAATAGTTGCGGCGCTTTGAGCTTTTTATAAAGCCCTTGCCACCATGATGCCCAACCGGGTTTTTTTCTGCCGGAGATACTGATAAAGCGTGGTTTCGGAAACCACGACCTTGCCGACCTGTGGGGAGGCATGGAGGAGGTGGAGACCCTTTTTGTGGTAGATGGCTAGACCAACATGTGCCACGTCAAGACCCGGGCAAGCAGTAACAATCGCCAGGCAATCACCGTTTTCAATGAGCTTGCTGATAGCAGGCAAGCGGTCCTTGGGGACATAATGATAGGTGCGTGCCGAGCAGTTGGCCTCCACGTCCAGGAGGCGGCGATAGACGACGGCGTCTTGCAAGGCGGGGTATTGGTCCCGGTGGACGGTCATGAAGTCGAAAGGTTTTTGCCAGGCTTCGCCCTCCAGGGAGACGGTTATGTCTTGCAGGAGCCCCTTTTTCTTGTTATCGTGGAGCCAGTCGGTAAAATAATGGAGGCGGGAAGCGTAGTCGGCTAGGCGGCTTTGGCGGTAGCGGGTAGCTTTCAAAAGGGCTCGATAATCGGTCCAGGATGTCCTGCCGGTCCTGAGCAGGCGGGTCAGTACGAAGGCATTTTCCACGAAGGTGTAGCAGTCCAATTGGCGGAGATTAACCACCAGACCTTCCCTTCCCGGCCGCTCCAGGGTGTGGGCGGCGTAGGGCGTATCCAGAAAAGAAAGCCCCACGGCCAGGAGCTGCTCTCCCAGGTTGTCCGGTAGCTTGCCGGGCATGCGGAGCTTTTGTACGAGAGCGCGAAAAATATCTCGATCTTCGGAAGTTGCGGTTAACAAGGGCCTCCTCCTGTGGAATTATGGGCAAAACATCGAAGTTAGCGGTTATTGTTGACAGCGGGATAACCTTTGCGGCGGCTATTGCCGACACGAAGGCGCCGCCGTCGGTAACGGCCGCCTTATGCCTGCTGAAAGTCCATTATTATGCCTTCGATGGACAATTGCATCAGGGGCAACTGGTGGTGCACAGGAGCCTCCGGAAAGAATTGCAGGATATTTTTTCCATCATCCAGGCCCGCCGTTTTCCCCTGTCCAGGGTTATCCCCATTGTGCATTATGGCTGGTCGGACGAGGCCTCCATGGCGGCTAACAATAGTTCGGCCTTTAACTATCGCCCGGTCGCCGGCACGACCAGATTGTCCCGCCATGCCGAGGGCCTGGCCATAGACATTAACCCCTGTCAAAATCCGGTTGTTTACGCCGATGGTACATCTCTGCCGGTCGGCGCCGTGTATCGTCCCGGGGCAGGCGGCGGTGTTCTGGCCCGGGAAGGGCCTGTTGTCCAGGCATTTGTGGCACGGGGTTGGCGGTGGGGTGGAGATTTTGCAAACCTGCGGGATTACCACCACTTTGAAAAAGATTTGTAAGCCGGGCAGTACCGGCGGTCCCTCCCCGGCCTGGCACTCAAGGCGATTTTTTGCCAAAGAAATTTAGGAGAAATTCCGCATCGAGAGGGGAAAGGTCAAACAGGAAAACGGCTTCTGCAATAATTTTCGCACGCGGCGGGGCGGGTTGGGCTTCCAGAGCCGCCGCAACCCATTTGACTGCCCTGCGCAGGTCTTCTCCTTGCGGTATGGGAGTGGACATGGTGCCCTCCTTAATGATTATCTAGAGATTGAGGGGATAGGCCTCTCTGTGCTTTTTAACCTACTCTTTTCCGATAGTAAATAAAAAAGTATTGGAAAAATTCGCTGAATAATACTATGCAAGGCACATTATCATGGGAACTAAGGTGCAGTTATGAGGTTTGACATTGCAAAAAGCGGCAGTGGCCTTATCTATGAGATAAGGCATATTGTCAAAGTGGCGAACAAACTCCAGGAATACGGAGTGGAAATTAATTGGGAGAATATCGGCGACCCGGTTCAAAAGGGGGAAAAGATTCCGTTGTGGATGAAAGAAACCCTGGTGGAGGTGTTGAGGGAAGATGCCTCTTTCGCCTATTCCCCCACCAAGGGCGTGAACGCCACCCGGGAATTTCTGGCGGAACGTGTCAACCAGCGGGGTGGTGTCCAGATTACTTCGGAAGAGATCATCTTCTTTAACGGTCTGGGCGATGCGATTGCCCGAGCGTACAGTTCGATTCGTGTGGATGCCCGGATTATCATGCCGGAACCGACCTATTCCACGCACTTATTGGCAGAAGTGCTGCACGCATCTTTTCCTCCGAACACCTATCGGCTTAATCCTTACAGCCACTGGCAGCCGGATATTCGTGAACTGGAGCATAAGGTCAAGAGTCACAGGGCAATTGTGGGGATTCTGGTTATCAATCCTGACAATCCCACCGGCTATGTATATCCTGAAGAAACGCTACGGCAAATCGTGGGTATTGCCCAAAAATACGACCTCTTTGTGGTCTTTGACGAAACGTATCACAACATCATTTATAACGGCAAAAAGACGGCCATGCTGGCCGATATCATCGGGGCGGTGCCCGGCGTCAGTTTAAAGGGCATCTCCAAGGAATTCCCCTGGCCTGGATCACGTTGCGGCTGGATGGAGGTTTACAATGCCGATAAGGATGAAAAATTTTCCCGCTATATTGATACGATACTGAACCAGAAGATGTCGGAAGTGTGCTCCACCACCCTGCCCCAGATGGCCATTCCCAGGATCATGACCCACCCGGAGTATGGCAATTATTTGAATGAACGCATTCGCCATTACGAAAAGCTTGCCAATATTGCCTATAACATTCTCAAGAATGTTCCCTATCTGATTGTCAACAGGACTGACGGGGCATTTTACATGACGGCAGTCTTCAACGAAGCGGTATTAAATGGCAGGCAGACGCTACCGATTGTCCAGCCGGACATCAGGCAATATATTGAAAAACTGGTGGACGATAACATAGAGTTTGACAAACGGTTTGTTTATTATCTGTTGGGCAGCGCCGCTATCTGCGTCATCCCGCTTACTTCTTTTTTTACCGACGTACCGGGCTTCCGCATGACTCTTTTGGAAAAAGATATCAATAAATTTGAGATGGTTGTCAAGGCAATTGCCGCCAAGGTTGTCGAATACATCGAATCGGCTAAGTAGTATGCAGGGTGCCGATTATTTCTTCGATATGAGAAAATCGATGTTTTTTAAGATAATCATCCAATCCTGAGAGAATATCCGTGATGGCCGCAGGATTGACGAAATTGGCCGTACCTACCTGCACCGCCTGGGCTCCCACGATGAGGAACTCCAGGGCGTCTTCCGCCGTGGTGATGCCGCCGCAGCCAATAACGGGAATTTTCACACTTTGTACTACCTGCCAGACCATTCTGAGCGCGATGGGCTTGATGGCCGGGCCGGAGAGGCCGCCGGTGATGTTTTTGAGGCGGGGGGTGCGGTTTTCCACATTTACTGACATGCCGGTGATGGTGTTGATGAGCGACAGGGCGTCGGCGCCGGCATCTTCCACGCTTGCGGCAATTGTGGCGATATCGGTGACATTAGGCGTCAGCTTGACGATCAGCGGCAGCGAGGAGGCGGCCTTCACTTTGGCCGTCACTTCTGCGGCCAGCGTAGGATCGGCGCCGAAGGCCACGCCCCCTTTTTTGACATTCGGGCAGGAAATATTCAGTTCCAGCGCGCTGATCCCTCCGGCTTGCTCCAATAGGGTGGCCACTTCTTGATATTCTTCCACCGTTTCCCCAAAGATGTTGGCAATGACGGGTACGGCGAAGTCCCGTAAAAAGGGGAGTTTTTCAGCGATAAAGGCTCGGACGCCGACATTTTGCAGACCGATGGCATTTAACATACCGGCGGCGGTTTCCACGATACGGGGCGGCGGATTGCCGGCGCGTGGTTGCAAAGACAATCCTTTGACGATCAGGGCGCCCAGGCAGTTAAGATTAATAAATTGTGCATATTCCGAGCCGTAGCCAAAAGTTCCTGATGCCGTAAGTAGCGGATTTTGCAGGTGTAGCGGTCCGACGGTGACGCCTAGGGAAGGCTGATTGGTTGATTGATTCATAAATTCCAGTCCACATCCTGAATATTAAACACGGGGCCGTCTTTGCAAGTCCTTCCGTAAATCCTTGCTTCTTTCCCGCCACGCATGGCTACTGCGCAACCCAGACAGGCGCCGATACCGCAGGCCATACGCTCCTCCAGGGAGACCTGGCAAAAGATATCCTTGCCGTCAGCAAGATCCGCCAAGCTTTTCAACATACCTGTCGGCCCGCAAGCATAGATGGCAGTATCTGCGGGATTGAAAAAATCCCGGTCGCGGCGGAAGAGTTCGATAACATTACCATGATACCCGCAACTGCCGTCATCGGTACAAACTTTTAACTCCTTACAGCATGAGGCCATCCTTTCCATCCCCACCAGGCTATCTGAGGTGGCGGCGCCGAGGTAACAAATGATCCGGCGGTTTGGTCCGGGGCCGGCGAGTTCCTGGTTACGGAGGAAAGCAGTGTAGCAGGTTGCCAGCCAGGCAAGGGGGGCCAGACCCACGCCACCGGCAAGAATAATGATGTTTTTTTGTTCCGGAAGCAAGGTAAAGCCCCGGCCCAGGGGACCCATAACACTGAGGGGCGCCCCGGGCGACAAAGTCGCCATCTGTCTGGTTCCTTCGGCCACCAGACGATAGATTATTTCCAAAGTGGCGGAAGAAACCCCTTTTTGAAAATTGTAAACACTGAAGGGACGGCGCAACAGGGGATCATGACTGTTATTTGCCCTTAACATGATAAACTGACCGGGCGCCGGTTCGGGGAAGGCGATGGGCAATTGACATGATAACAGATATTGCCCCGCTGCTATTTCCCGATTACTGATGATGCTGCCGACCATTACTACCGGTTCGTTAATTGCCATGCTACGTCTTTCCCAGTTCCGCCCACATGATCAAGGCATCTTCCTGTGTGTTGTCATCATCATAGTAGCGGGGTCTTATGCCCCGTACCGTAAAGCCGAACCGCTTGTATAGCCTTATTGCCGGTTCATTGGAAGTCCGGACCTCGAGGCTGGCGACACGGGCTCCTGTTTGCAACTCCATGACGAGCATCGCTTCCATCAGCGCCGCCGCCACGCCCTGCTGTTGCCGGTCCTGCCGGACAGCAACCTTGTGGAGCTGGAGTTCATCGGCCACAAGCCAAAAATTCAGGTAGCCAGCAATGTCTCCACTGACGCACCGGGCGACGATGTTACGTGCCTGGGGCAACGCCAGTTCCTGACGAAAAATATTTTCCGTCCAGGGTACGGAAAAGAGAGCGCTTTCAATGGCGAGCACTGCCGTTAGATCGGCAGTTGTCATGCTGCTGATAAGCGGCCTATTGGCATCGTTTCCAGTCACATGTTGTATGGTCGGTGCCTGTTCCCGTTCAGAAGGCATGGAACCCGTCCCAGATCAGGGTCAGAAGCAAAAAAAGGGCGCAGAAGATTGGTATCGCCCCCTTCAGGGAGATGGTATTCAACGCTGCAGCTAGGCCAAGCAGGGGTAAGCCGATAAAGGTCAACCGCAACGCCTGAAGACAAGGGGCCGAAAGCAGGGGGAAAATGTACACGAGGAGGGCCACGCCGCTAAACAGCAGGAGGGGGATCAGGCAGGCGTGCGCGACAAAATGTTTTACCAGGCCTGTTAGAAACTTGGGGGAGATGTTGCTCAGTTTGCCCTGTTTGGCATCGTGCAAGATGTTGTCATAAATCCTGTCATTGGATTGGATGATCAGGTGATCAAGTTTTTGCCCCAGATAGCCGCAGGGTATGAAGAGCAGAGATGCAAGGGCCAGCAGCTCTTGTGATACAGACCCCAAAGAGTGACCGGCCAAAATCGAAGCCGCCGCCACTAAAAAGGCCACCAGAAAATCATTGGGGGGCACGCAGGTGCCGACGGGCAGCCTGTCTATCCAGAAAAGTTCCAGCAAGGCGCCGACCTGCAAACCCGTAAAGGCATCGCCCAGCATAATGCCGACCAGGGGCGCCGTAACCATCGGGCGGGAAATCATAAATTGGCCCCAGACCCGGTCCAGCGATAAGAAGCCTCCCAACAGGGAAAGAAGGATAATTTGCGTGGTCATAAGGAGTATCTCATATCTTGTGAGGATAAGCTCCGCCTATGCCTGGACGATGCTCTGCGCATTTACGGGCGTCTCCTGGGGGACGCGTTGCAACTCTACCTGTACGGCGGCCGTATTCAACAGGCTTCGCAGATTCCCGAGGTCGGTTTCACTCAGGAAGACACAGGTGGAGTATTGCAGGTCTTTGTCGCCTTGAGCGTTATGCACGTTGCCCAGGTTGAGCTTTGTGAACTTAAAGCCGGCAGAATAGGCCTTCACAGCATCGGCAATGGTAGTGAACAGCACAATGGCCTTTTTGCCACTGCCGGTGCCGTAAGAATATTGTTGGGTGAACTCCTCCACCCCACAGACGATTACCTCCACTTCTCGCGGGACGGCCATCCTCATCACCGTTACCCGGAACAAGTCCCCGGCCACTTCGTCATCAACAACCACAATACAGGAAGCCTTGATGAAAGGAACCCAGGCCTCCAGTATCTGGCCGTGAATAAGCCGGTTATCGACTCTAACAAGGACTATATCCATAGGCATAAGAAACTCAAACAGCCGGTTTCTTGTTCAAGATTTCGCTGGCCAGGTAGATGTTCTTCATACCGTAATCTCTAATATGAACGGCAAAGTCTTTAAGAGAGACACCCTCCTGCATCTCCGACAACTTCAACAGCATGGGCAGGTTAACGCCGGTTACTACCTCCACCTTGCCCGGCTTGAGAAGGGAGAGGGCAATGTTGGACGGCGTGCCGCCGAAAAGATCAGTTAAAATCAGCACCCCCTGTCCTTGATCCAACTTCTTAATTGCCACCGCCAGGTCTTTTTTTAATTCCTCTACTCCCTTGGTCTGGTCCATCGAAAGATGCAGGAGGCCCTCGGTGGGTCCTTTAATCATCTCCACAGCTTTAATCAATTCGTTGCCCACGTTGCCATGGGTTGTAACGAGCACTCCGATCATTCTTTTAACCTCCACAGCGAGACACTGTTGGATGTCTGGCATGTCGTCGTAATTTGCCAAGACGCCGACCAAACTAACTAAAGGAAGGCCCATGATTTGTCAAGATTTTATCTTTGGCCACACTGGCAAGACCCCCAGCGATTTTCAAAATTCAGGGTACTCAGCAACCGTTTAAGAATGCAGACAACAGTTAGAATTTCATCAAGTCCGTATGTGACAGCAACGAGCTTGCAATTGGGGTAAATTGAGGGGAGCCGTTGCTGACATCTCCACCAAGCAGATAAATGCCTGGTAATCGGGCAAAAAGGAAGACGTCGTTTATGGAAGATTCGTCATGCATATTCAATTCTTGTGTTGCGTCAAGGACGATTTCTCCGAGTTTACGCTCGTTGGCCGGAAAAAGCTGAGGGGTAGATACCTCGACAGCCCAGACAGATGAGGGCATTTCCTGTTCAAAAAATTCGCAGAGTCCTTTCTTTTTCTCGTTTTCTTCTCCAATGATGCCGGATGGTTGGATAGATTCAAGCACAAGGGTTTCGAGCGCCACGCTTTACAGCCTCCTTGAAACAGCCAAGGCTAATGGGCTGGAGCCCTACGGGTATCTCTTTGAGCGCCTTCCTCTTGCCAGCACCGAAGAAGGGTATCGGGTGCTGCTGCCACAATACATCGATAAGGCATTAGTCACCCCTCGGTAACTCGGATGGGGTTAATAAGCGCTTACCCTAAAGAGGAAGCATTGTGTAACCTGAATCGGAATTAATGAGGATGTCCGAGGGATTCATACCGGCCGCGTGACTAAAAGATATTTTGTAACTATTCAGCAGCGTCTCTAAACAAAAGAACCATCCTCTCACTTCCCCACATAATCATTGACTAAAATCCCGAATGCGGTATATTTCTCCAGGATTTTTTAGGGATATCGCAGTTATATTTACACCGTCATTATCAAAAATCATGAAAAGGAAGTGAATGTAACGACTCACCCATGGACCTGACCCCCTACCACGCTAAATATTTCGCTTTTGAGCTTACGAAACGCTGCGCCTCGGACAGTCTGCAAAAACTGACCTCATCCCTGTCCGACGCCCAAGTCGATCTCAATCCCCATCAGGTCGAGGCCGCCCTTTTCGCCTTCCGTTCGCCCCTGTCCAAAGGCGCCATCCTGGCCGATGAAGTCGGCCTGGGTAAGACCATCGAGGCAGGCATTGTCATTTCCCAAAAGTGGGCGGAGCGCAAAAGAAAGATATTGATTATCCTGCCCTCCAACCTCCGTAAGCAATGGCATCAGGAACTTCTGGACAAATTCTTTCTTCCTTCCCTGATCCTGGAAACGAAGTCCTTCAATCAGGAAATCAGGCAGAGGCGCTTAAATCCCTTCGACCGGCAGGAAATTGTTATCTGTTCCTATCACTTTGCCAGGTCCAAGGATGCATATATAGCAGGAATCCTCTGGGATCTGGTGGTCATTGATGAGGCACACCGGTTGCGTAACGTCTACAAGACCTCTAACAAAATAGCCAATGCCATCAAAAGTGCCGTCGCACATGCCCCTAAACTCCTATTGACGGCCACGCCTTTGCAAAATACCCTGATGGAACTTTATGGACTCGTCAGCGTTATCGATGACTATACCTTCGGCGACCTGAAAAGCTTCAAAAGCCAGTTTGCCCGGTTGACTAACGAGGACCGTTTCGATGATCTCAAGGAACGTCTGAAACCGATCTGCAAACGGACCCTGCGCCGGCAGGTCCTGGAATATGTCAAGTACACCAATCGCATTCCCATTACCCAGGAGTTTTACCCGACCGAAGCCGAACAAAAGCTCTATGACCTTGTTTCCGATTACCTGCAAAGACCGAACCTCTATGCCCTGCCATCCAGCCAGCGGCAGCTCATGACCCTGATCCTGCGCAAGCTCCTGGCCTCTTCGACGTACGCGATATCCGGTACCCTGGAGGCCCTTGCGCAGAGATTGACGCATACTCTTGAGAGGCAGGAGGGCGGTACTGCGGCTGATGAAGTCATGGCTGAAAACTTCGATTCCTACGAGGAAATCAAAGAGGAATGGGTCGATGATGGACAGGATAGGGACGATGGAAATGCGGAAGACAAAGACAATGCCCCCTTGAGCCCTGAGGATATAAAAGGCATAAAAGCGGAAATCACCTCTCTCGGCGAATTCATCACCTTGTCTAAAGCCATCAGAAAGAACTCCAAGGGAGAGGTATTGCTCACCGCCCTGCAAAAAGGGTTTGAGCTTGCCGTAGCAAAGGGCGGCGTGAGGAAGGCGATTATCTTTACCGAGTCGACGCGCACCCAGGAATATTTGAGAACCATCCTGGAAAACACCGAGTTTGCGGGAAGGATCGTCCTTTTCAATGGCTCGAACACGGACCAGAAATCACGGGATATCTACCGGGCATGGCTGAACAGACATCAAGGCACGGATCGCGTGTCCGGCTCCAAAACCGCCGATATGCGCGCTGCCCTGGTGGATTACTTTCGCGAGGAAGCAGCCATCATGATCGCCACTGAGGCCGGCGCCGAGGGGATCAATCTTCAGTTCTGCTCCCTCGTCGTCAACTACGATCTCCCCTGGAATCCGCAGCGGATAGAACAGCGCATCGGGCGCTGCCACCGGTACGGCCAGAACAATGACGTTGTAGTGGTCAATTTCCTCAACAAGAGCAATGCCGCCGATCAGCGCGTCTATCAATTGCTGGCCGAAAAATTCAAGCTTTTTGACGGCGTCTTCGGGGCCAGCGATGAGGTGCTGGGCAGCATCGAATCGGGCGTTGATTTCGAGAAGCGCATCGCCCTGATTTACCAGAATTGCCGTACGGAAGCAGAGATTCAGGCTTCCTTCGACGCCCTGCAGGCGGAGCTGGAGCCGCAAATCGATGAAACCATGAACTTGACCCGCCAGCGGCTTCTGGAAAACTTCGACGAGGAAGTACATGAAAAACTGCGAATCAACCTGGAGACAAGTCGGGAATACCTGTCGAAATATGAAAACTGGCTGTGGGCGATTACCCGGTACTACCTGGAGCCTCATGCGGACTTCAGCACGGAAGACCATTCCTTCACGTTGAAGACCAACCCTTTCTCCCACGAAAAAATCCACCCCGGACCCTACCGGATCGGCAAGAACATAGAAGACGCCAACATCTACCGGATCGGCCATCCCCTGGCGCAGCGCATTATTGAGCAATGCAAGGCCCTGTCCTTACCGAATCAGGAGCTGACGTTCCACTATTCAACGACACCGGGAAAGATCACCATACTGGAATCGCTCATCGGACAATCGGGTTGGCTATGTGCCAGCAACGTGACGATCTCCTCCTTTGAAACGGAAGATCATTTGATTGTGCATGGCTGCCTTGACGATGGGAACGAACTCGATGCAGATACCTGTCGGCGGTTTTTCTCTATTTCGGCAACGCCGGCGCCGCTTGCCACGGACATGAGCAATGATACGGCTGCATCCCTGAAAACGCAGCTTGACCGGGAAAAGACTAAAATCATCGAACAGATCAGTACGAAAAACGGCGCTTATTTTGAAATCGAACTGGACAAGCTTGACAAATGGGGTGAGGATAAACGAAATTCCCTGAGGCTGATATTGAAGGATCTGGATGACCAGATCAAGGACATCAAGAAGATGGCCAGATTGGCCCCGAACCTGCCCGAAAAATTACCGCTCGAAAAAGAAAGAAGACAGATGGAAGGAAAGAGAGACGAGGCCTGGCGGGAATATGACAATGCGGCCAAGGAGATTGAAGAGAAGAAGGACCAACTCATCGACGAGATAGAAAAGAAGTTGAAACAGGAGATATCGGAACAGGAATTGTTTACGATTCGCTGGAAGATAGTATAGCAGATATAATAGGTGATGCCGCTGTGGAATTAAAACATACGACGATAACAGAGCTGGAACGCTGGCTGACGCATCTTGAAGAGAGAAACCTTGAATTTAAGACGGCCGGAAACAGCTTCAGTGAAAGTAAGGATCTTCCCGATTATTGCGCCGCTCTCGCCAATGAAGGCGGCGGCAAGTTAATCCTGGGAGTCGATCCCGCACACCGCATCGTTGGGACAAAGGCATTTACAGGAACACATAACCGTCTCTCCCATACACTCCTGGCGAAGTTGAAGATCAGGATTGATGTGGACGAAGTGATGCATCCAAACGGTCGCGTTCTGATCTTTCATGTTCCGTCGCGCCCTGCCGGACAACCGATCAGATCGACTGGGAATTACCACTACCCGATGCGCGCCGGTGAATCCCTCGTGGAGATGGATAATATGACCTTGAAGCAGATTCTCAATGAAGCGGGATCTGATTTTTCATGCGGCATAGTGAACGGCCTGACTGTTTTCGACCTGGATGAAATAGCGCTGGCGAATTTTAGAACGCGCTGGGCTCAAAAGGCTAACCGATCTCATTATGCCGATTTTTCTTATGAAAAAATGCTACAGAGCATTGGCTTGCTCTCCGATCAGGGGCTTAATTACGCCAGTCTAATTTTGTTTGGCAAGAAAGAAAAGATTGATCATTACTTGCCCTGTGCGGAGATCATTTTCGAATGGCGGCAACAACCTGGCAAAATAGCCCATGATTTTCGCATTAACTGGCGCGAACCTTTCTTCATTATCTATGACGAGATATGGTCCTTCATTAACGCCCGCAATCTCCGGATCCCCTTTCAGGAAGGCTTATTTCAGCGGGAAATCTTTGCCTTCAGCGAGAAGCCCATCCGTGAAGCCTTGCTCAACGCCGTGACTCACCGAGACTATACTATCGGTACGCGATCCATTTTCATCAATGCTTCCCCGTTGGAATTTGTGGTGGAGAGCCCCGGCGGTTTCCTTCCCGGAATCACACCAGAGAATGTTTTATACAAACGGGCCTGGCGGAATCGGTGTATTGCGGAAACTTTCGAGAAGGCCGGGCTTGTAGAGCGGTCCGGTCAGGGCATGGACGACATCTTTGAAACGACTATCCGGGAAGGCAAAGGTCTCCCGGATGTGTCGCAAAGTGACGATTTCAGCGTACGGTTGAAAATTCCCGCCCAGGTGAAGGACAAAAAATTCATACTTTTTCTTGAGAAAATCGTCCAGGAAAAACAGATACTTTTTTCGTTCGAAGAAATCTACGCCTTGGAAACCGTCCGCGAAAATCATAAGGTCACAGATCCGGAATTCAGGGATAAATTTCTGTCCCTAGGTTTAATTGAACAAGTTGGGCGTACCAGGGGTGCGAAATACATCCTGTCACACCGGTATTATAGCTCTGAAGGAAAACCTGGCATTTATACACGATTGAAGGGCATACCCCGAGAAAAGCAAAAAGAGCTCATTGTCCGTCACCTCATAAAAAATAAGCGTGGGACATTAAACGACTTTAAAGACATTTTTCCGGAATTAAAACCGATGGACATCTCGAATATCCTCAGAGAGCTGAGAAAAGACGGAAAAATCCGGCACGTAGGTGCGCGAGGTTCAGGTTATTGGGAGCTAGTCCAAAATACATGATTCACAATGATGCACATTGCCTCTGGCAGGATATCATGTTGATAACAAATGACTTTATAATATGTAAATACATTAGTTCAGCATTGAAAGGTTGGAAGGTAAAACGCGAACCGTCACAATCAGGGCATATCATGGAGGTATCCGATGGCGGATATTGAAAAATTGGAGCTGGCATCGACGAATATCGTTGATGAACAGCGGCAAAAGATAAAAGAGATCTTCCCGGAGGTCTTTACGGAAGGCAATAAGATCGACTTTGAGCGGCTAAAACTGACTCTCGGAGGAATGGTTGATCCTGGTAAAGAACGCTACGGGATGAACTGGCCGGGGAAGGCCGATTGTTTCAAGATCATCCAGCAGCCGAGCATCGCAACCCTGGCACCGGCCCGCGGGGAATCCGTCGATTTCGACACCACCGAAAATCTTTTCATCGAGGGCGACAATCTGGAGGTCCTGAAGCTCCTTCAGAAGTCCTATTTCGGGAAGGTCAAAATTATTGAAATTGATCCCCCCTACAACACGGGCAATGATTTCATCTATCCCGACAATTACAGCGAAAGCCTGGACACCTATCTCCGCTATACGGGGCAGATCGACGACGAGGGCCGGAAATATTCCACCAACACAGAAGCGGACGGCCGGTTTCATTCCAAGTGGATGAACATGATGTATCCGCGGCTGTTTCTGGCAAGGAATCTGTTGCGGGAAGACGGGGTAATTTTCATCCATATTGATGACCAGGAAGGGGATAATCTTCGTAAGATTTGTGATGAAATCTTCGGCGAGGAGAATTTTATCGGAGTGTTTATTGTTAATTCAACCCCTAATACCAGAAAAAAACAAAAGTTTTAAGTACAATGATGATAAAGGCGGCTATAACATTCACCCCTTGTACAACAGCAATGAGGCTTTTACTCCAAACAATCGTCCTAATTTATATTATCCCTTTTACCTTCTTCCACAGAATAAAATAGATCAACATTTTTATGAAATCAAATTGGAAAAAAGGCCAGGCTCTATAGAAATATTCCCCCCTACTTCTGTTAAAGGTGGAGTTCAATTTGTATGGAGGTGGGGAAAGGCAAAGGCTGCTGAGGAATTAAACAAGGAGATTATTGGTTATAAAACTGAATCTGGTGATTTCCGGATTGTTCAAAAAATGCGACATGACGCGAAGTTAATTCGTTCAATTCTTTCAGATACAGCATTTGCGACCAGAAGAGGAACGGCTGAAGTAGAAGAAGTTTTCGGAAAGAAGGTATTTAGCTTCCCGAAGCCACTGGAGCTGATAAAGAAATTGGCTTTTGCTGGGGCTGGGACAGATGATATTATTTTAGATATTTTCGCAGGTTCCGCCACCAGCGCACATGCCATTATTCAAATCAATGCCGAAAACAATGGCAACCGCAAATTCATCATGGTGCAACTGCCAGAGCCTACCGATGTAAATTCCGAAGCTCACAAAGCCGGTTTCAAGACTATAGCCGACATCGGCAAGGAAAGAATCCGGCGTGTCATCAAGAAAATCAAAGAAGAACTGGAAAAGAAAACCGATCTGTTCTCCGGCGACAAGCCGCCACAGGATCTGGGCTTCAAGGTCCTCAAGCTCCAGCCTTCCAATTTCAAACTCTGGAACGGCGAAGTCGCCAAGGACAAGGAAACCATCGAAAGACAGCTTGCCCTCTTTGTCGAGCACATCAACCCCAAAAGCTCCCAGGAGGATATCCTCTATGAAATCCTTCTGAAATCAGGTTTTCCTCTGACCACGAAGATTGAAAAGATCACGCTGGCCGAAAAAACCGTCTTCAGCATTGCCGACGGCTCCATGCTCATCTGCCTGGAAAAAGAACTGTCGCCGGAGGTCATTAAGGCAATGGCCGAAAAGAAGCCGGTGCGCGTTGTCTGTCTGGACGAGGGATTCAAGGGCAACGACCAGCTCAAGACCAACGCCGTGCAGATCATGAAAACCAAGAACATCACCTTCAGAACGGTATAGCCATGAAGCTTCAGTTCGACGCCCAGCAACAGTTCCAGATCGACGCCGTCAACGCCGTCGTGGATATCTTCGATGGCCAGCCCCTCCATCAGGGTGATTTTGAAATCCGCTTCGAAACCTCCTATGAAGGCGTGTTGAGCGGGCAGGTACAAACGGAACTGGGGATGGGAAACCGGCTGCTCCTGAACGACGAGACCATCCTGGCCAACGTCCACCAAATTCAGGACGTTAACGCTATCGACCGGACCCCGGCCCTGCAAGACTATCACTTCAGCGTGGAGATGGAAACAGGGACAGGCAAGACCTACGTCTATCTGCGGACGATTTTTGAACTCAGCCGCAAGTACGGCTTCAAGAAATACGTCATCGTCGTGCCCAGCGTGGCGATCCGCGAAGGCGTCCTGAAAAACCTGGCGATCACGGAAGACCACTTCAAGGCCCTCTTCAACAATATCGAGTATGAGTATTTCGTTTATGACTCCCAGAAGATAAACCGGCTCCGGCAATTCGCCGTGAGCAACTCGATCCAGATCATGGTCATCAACATCGACGCCTTCCGTAAGAATTTCACGGGCACCGACGATGAGCGGAAGAGCAATGTCATCTTCAAGGAGAACGACAAGCTTTCCGGCCGGCAGCCTATCGAATTCATCACGGCCACCAACCCTATCGTGATCATTGACGAACCCCAGAGCGTTGATAATACGCCCAAGGCCCAGGAGGCCATCAAGACCCTGAATCCCCTCTGCACCCTTCGTTATTCGGCGACGCACCGCAATCTCTACAATCACGTCTACAAACTGGACCCCATCAAGGCCTATGAGATGCGGCTGGTTAAACAGATCGTCGTAGCAGAGGCGAAAGGCGCCAACACCTTCAATGCCGCTTATGCCAAACTGGTGGAAGTGGACAATACCAAAGGAATCTCCGCCAAGATCATTATTCATGAAAACAAATCCGGCGGCGGCGTCCGGGAAAAGACCGCCAAGATGAAACAGGGGGCCGATCTATTCATCATTTCCAACGAGCGGGAGGCCTACCGGGATGGCTACGTCGTCGCGGAGATCAGCGCCGAACCGGGCAACGAATATGTCGGGTTCGGAAACGGGAGAATCCTGCGCCTCGGCGAGGAACAGGGCGGCATCCGGGAAGACCTGATGAAGGTTCAAATCAAAAACACTATCCGCAAACACCTGGAAAAGGAACTTCAGTGCAAGGACAGGGGGATCAAGGTTCTGTCCCTGTTCTTCATCGACCGGGTTGCCAACTATCGAGCCTATGATGAAGGAGGAAAGCCCGTCAAGGGTAAGTTCGCCCAATGGTTTGAGGAGCACTACAACGAACTGATCGCCCAGGAGCGTTTCCGGGGCCTTTTGTCTTACCCCGTCGATAAGCTTCATGACGGCTACTTCTCCCAGGACAAGAAGGGCGTCCTGAAGGATACGCGGGGCAACTCCGAGGCCGATGAGGACACCTACACCAAGATCATGCGCAACAAAGAGCAGCTTCTTTCCCTAGACGAACCGCTGCGCTTCATCTTCAGCCATTCCGCCCTGCGGGAGGGATGGGACAATCCCAACGTCTTCCATATCTGCACCCTCAACGAGACGGCTTCCGTCCTGAAGAAGCGGCAGGAAATCGGCAGGGGCCTGCGGCTCCCCGTCAATCAGAACGGCGAGCGGGTTTTTGATGAAAACCTCAACAAGCTGACCGTCGTCGCCAATGAAAGCTATGAAGACTTTGCCCGGACGCTTCAAAGGGAATACGAGGAGGATTGCGGCGTCACCTTCGGGAAGATTCCGATAACCGGCTTTGCCCGGATTACACGCGTCGTGGACGGTGAAGAATCATTGCTGGGAAGGGAGGCTTCCGAAAAGATCTGGAATGCCGCCCGCGCAAAGGGCTACCTCGACGGCGAAGGCCGTATCACTTCGGCCTTTAAACCGGGGCCGGGATTCGTGTTTTCGATTGGTGAGGAGTTCCAGGACGTGCAACCCAAAGTACTGGAGGTCATGGAATCCTGGCGCGTGGAACGGCATATTAAGAGGGACGAGGATGAACGTCCCTTGCGGATCAACAAACAGGTTTTTCTGGATAAGGATTTCGAAAAACTCTGGGACCGCATCAAGCTGAAAACCACCTATTCCGTGGAATATTCCACGGAGGTCCTGACCTTCCGTGCCGTAGAGGCAATCGGTAAGATGGAAAAGATCGAACCGGTCCGCATTTCCTACCGGGAGGCTCTCCTCAATGCGGCCTATAAGGGCATCGATACGGCGGAGATCCGCAGTTCGATTACGGACATTGCCTTTGCCGGCGTGCTGCCCGACATCATTGCCTACATCCAGAAGGAAACGGAGCTGACGCGCTCCACCATTACCCGGATCCTGATCGAATCGGGCCGGCTGGCTGAATTCGCCGTCAATCCCCAGCGCTTCATGGACGCTGTGGTCGGCATTCTCAAAAGGGAACTGCACCGGCTGATGATCGATGGCATAAAATACGAGAAGATTTCGGATCAGGAATACAGCATGCGGCTCTTTGAGGACAAAGAGATCATCAGCTACCTGACGAACCGCCTGGAGGTAAAGAAGTCGGTCTATGACGCCGTAGTTTACGATTCCGAAATCGAGCGGAAATTTGCCGAGGAATTGGACAGGCGGGAAGACATCAAACTCTTCGTCAAACTGCCCGGCTGGTTCAAGGTGGAAACGCCCATAGGGGAATAAAATCCTGACTGGGCCATCCTGAAGCATGACGACACGGTCTTATACCTGGTGCGGGAAACAAAGGGCACCAAAGACTTTGAAAAACTGCGCAACTCGGAAGCGGAAAAGATCCGCTGCGGCCGCCGGCATTTTGAGGAACTCGGCGTGAATTTTGATGTGGTGGTGTCGGCGGGGGAGGTGTAGGGGGTAGCAACATGTGTCAGAATCATGGTTTCATAGCCTTAATAATCCCGGTAATGAAAGTGAGCCACTTAGTATCTGCCACCAAATCGGCAACACTTGTGGGGCTTTTCACATCGAGTTCCTTGTGCTGCCCATCGCCTTGACCAAAGGATCGGTCGCCAATCTTGACACGAAAATCTGCCTGTTTTTCTTCAGAAAGGGGCGCAATAAATGGCCCAATTGCTTCCAATTCAAGAGCAAGCCTCCGGTTGTAACGCTCAACCTTCTGGTATTTATCAGCTTGAGTACCTGCATAAGCTGCGAGAGCACCTACGGTAAGAGTAACAAAAACACGACCAGCAAAACCACTCCAGGTAAAGCCAGCCTCGATATTAGGAAGAAAAATGCAATAAGCAATGAGAATCAATGCCAGCATCGCACCAACCGTGATCATCTGCCAGATCCTGACAGTTTTTTTTGCATCGTTTGCCGTTGTAAGGTAACCGGAAGTAACCCCAAGATTCCCGATAACACCAACAAGCTTTTCGACATTCATCTTATGCTGAATAATCTCTTCATGAAGCTTCGTTGATACATCTACGAAATTTTGCTTCATTTCCGCGAGTTCATTCTTGTGTAATTCAGCGATATTTTTGCGCTGTTCGGTAAATTCGTCATTCTGTTCCGCAAGTTTTTGCGTAAATTCTGTAAAAAGACCATTGAATCGGTCTTCCCGCTCCTGCTGGTTGGTGGTAAATGTATTGTTTTTCGTATCTTGAGATGTGGTAAATTGATTTTGGAATTCATTAAAGCGATTTTGACGTTCTTGTTGGTCATTGGCAAATGTATTGTTTCTCTACTCCTGAGCAGTAGAGAACTGGGCTTGAAAATCATTGACAACCGAGGAGAGCTTTGTTCGCTCGGCGGTTATTTCATTAGCTAATTCAGCAGCCCTTGCTTGCAGGGCATCTATCTGGCCTGAAAGCTGCGATGCTCCGCCCGTCACACTTAAAAACGCTTTTTCGAGACCTCCGCGGTATGATTCAGCAGCTTCCTTTGCCGCTATAAAATCTTCCGTCGTCAGTTGAACGTTTATCTGTGCAAGCTGTGTTAGAACTTTATCTCCCTGGGAGTTTGAATTTGTAATATGTCCGGCACTGCCATTCGCAACAAAACTTTCTACTTCCTGGGTTATGTTTTGGATGGAACTAGCCAGACTGTCTATCGAGGCAGGCTGAAAGAGGTAAGGATCAGCGCCAGCAAGTCGCCGGCCGACAAAGGTCAAGATGGATTTAAGTCGTGCTAAACCGTCCAGGGTCTCAACATCTGTCCCTTCACGATTTAACGCATTGTCAATTACAGGGCCGAGATCCTGGAGATGCTGCCAAATCACGTGGTTCTTGAACCGATCAGACCATTGGGACATAATAACCCTCCTTCTCTATTCAAATACGTTTTCAACAGCCTTAAAGATTTCTCGACACATGGGAAGTGCGATAATGTCTAGACTTTCAGAAGTTGTTAAATATTTTATCTTTTTTTCGTAACCGCCAGATTATCGCGGTGGATGACTTCGTCGTAGTCTTTATACCCCAAGACCTGCTCCACCTCCGATGTTTTTAAGCCTTTTATGCGGTCGATATCGGCGGCGCTGTAATTAACCAGTCCGGTGGCAAGCGATGTTCCGGCTTGGTCCATGCAGGTCACGGCGTCGCCGATGGTGAAATTGCCTTCCGTGCGGATAATACCGGCTGGCAGCAGGCTTTTGCCGTCGTCCAAGATGGCTTTTTGAGCTCCTTCGTCCAGGTAAAGACGTCCACGGGGGCGCAAGGTGAAGGCGATCCAGTTTTTTCTGCTTTTTAGATGGCTGCCAGTGGGTAGAAAAAGGGTGCCTTTTTCCTGGGCAGAAAAAATGGCTGCTAAAACACCAGCTTCCCGGCCGGGAGCGATAATGTAAGGGATGCCGCAGGCCGTGACCTTTTTTGCGGCCAGAACCTTGCTTTTCATGCCGCCCCTGCCCACGGAGGTCGTGTCATCCGTGGCCATGGCTTCGATTTCTTCAGTGCAGGCGGCTACCAGGGGGATCAAAGCAGCATCTTTGCAAACGGTGGGATTCTGATTATAAAAACCAGCAGTGCTGGTCAGATTGATGACCAGGTGTGTCTCGATCAGGTTAGCCGTCATGGCAGCCAAGTTGTCGTTATCGCCAAATTTTATTTCCTCTACGGCGACCGTATCGTTTTCGTTGATAATGGGGATAACGCCCCATTCCACCAGGGTGGTCAGGGTGTTGCGGATATTCAGGAATCTTTTCCGATCCGTCAAATCGCTCATGGTGAGAAGAATTTGAGCGCAGTGGAGGTCGTGCTTGCCGAAGGCATTGGCATAAACGCGCATCAGCCTGCCCTGGCCGATAGCGGCGGCGGCTTGCTTTTGGGGAATGCTTTTCAGGGGGCCGGTAATCCCCATCCGCTGTTTACCCGAGGCGATTGCTCCGGAGGTGACGATGATAACCTGGTATCCCCGGCCTCGCAAACCGGCAATCTCGGCGCTCAGTTGCTCGATAATGTTTACATCGAGGCCGTCGGCGCCGGTCAATACGGCGCTGCCTATCTTGATCAGTACCTTCTTAACGCTACCCAGGATATCCTTTCTGATGTCTGTCATGGATAATTAACCGCTTTTTATCTACCCAAAAGGCGTAGCATTTCGTTTAAAATCTCTTTCGTTCCTTCACCCGTTGCCGCAGAAAATAGATGGGCTTTTATACCTTTTTTCGCAAGCCCGGCCAAATCTTTTTTTAATCTTTCCCGCGTTTCGGTAAGATCGATCTTGTTTATGGCGACGATCTGCGGTTTTTGCATCAAGGAAGAAGAATACTTTGCCAGTTCGCCGTTGATCGTGGCAAATTTCTCCCCGGCGTCCGGACCTGAGGGGTCGGAGATGTCGATGATGTGCAGCAGCACCTTGGTTCTTTCCACGTGGCGGAGAAATTTTATCCCCCGTCCCAGCCCCAAATGGGCGCCTTCGATCAGCCCCGGTATATCGGCGATGACAAAGGATTCAAGGTTGCCGTATTTTACCACTCCGAGATTGGGTACCAGGGTGGTGAAAGGATAATCGGCAATCTTGGGGCGGGCGGCCGATACCCGTGCGATAAAGGTGGACTTGCCCACGTTGGGAAAACCGATGATTCCCACATCAGCCAGGAGTTTCAGCTCCAGGATGATCCACCGTTCCTCGCCGGGCATGCCCTCTTGGGCGAAGTGGGGGGCCTGGTGCGTGGACGAGGTAAACCAGGCGTTTCCCTTGCCGCCGATGCCGCTCCGGGCCACAACAAATCGTTCGCCTTCCTGGGTAAGGTCGGCGAGCACTTCCCCCGTTTCGGCATCCTTAACCACGGTGCCGATGGGTACGACGAGGGTAATATCGGGGGCGTCTTTGCCGGAGCGATTGCCGCCTTCGCCGTGTCCGCCTCGTTTGGCCTCGTGATGTTGGCGGTATTTCATGTCCAGGAGGGTGCTGTGGCTGCGTGAGGTCAAGAGGACGATATCCCCTCCCTTGCCGCCGTTACCGCCGTCCGGCCCTCCCCGGGGGATAAATTTTTCCCTGCGGAAGCTTACGCAGCCTTGGCCGCCGTGGCCTGCCTTGACCAGAATTTTCGCCTCATCTATGAATTTCACGATGTTTTAGTTTAATACCTCAAGTTGATGAAAAAACAAAAGGCACCTTGAAAAGTGCCTTTTTATCCCCGGATGCTAAATGCCGCGGCAAGCGGCGGCAACGATGTATTACGCCGCCGCGGCGGTATAGACGCTGACTTTCTTGCGCTTTTTATCTAATCTCTCAAATTTTACCACGCCGTCTATCTTGGCAAAGATCGTATAATCTTTTCCCAGGCCCACATTGACCCCCGGATGTATTTTGGTTCCCACCTGGCGGATAATAATGCCCCCCGCGTGGATAGCTTGACCGCCGAAAACCTTGACTCCCCTGCGCTGCGAATTACTATCCCGGCCGTTGCGGGAACTTCCCTGTCCTTTTTTATGTGCCATATTTTCCTCCGCTAAATGGAAATAGCCTTTATTTTCATGCTTGTCAGTTGCTGGCGATGTCCGGTTTTTTTGTGGTAGCCCTTCCTTCTTTTCATCTTGAAGACATTTATTTTCTTGCTTTTCGTCTGAGCAATAATTTCACCGATGACCTTAGCGCCTTCCAGAAAGGGGGTACCTATCCGCACTTCTTCGTCCTTAGCAACCATCAGAACTTCGCTGAAGACCACCTCGTCGCCCTTGTTGCCGACGATTTTCTCTACGAGCAGCATCTCTCCTGCTGAAACCCGGTGCTGCTTTCCGCCTGTTTTTATGACCGCATACATAGCTACATCCTCATATAAGAAAAGAAATTAGTCCGGGACTCTACAAAGATTGTCGGTCCTTGTCAATAGAAAATATGCACAGGAAAGGTGCTGTGGCAATCAGTAGCGGCGGCAAGAAATAGTTCTTGCTACCAGTGGTAAAGAAAGTTTATTATTTGGACAACCGAAGGGGAGTAAGAGATGCATGAACTTGCCGTCGTCCAAAGTATGCTCGATGTTGTCTTGGAACATGCCCGCCGGGGCAAGGCCCAAAGGGTACAAAGCATCGTGCTAAAAATAGGAGAACTTCGTGATCTTGTAGATGAATACATCCAGAGCTACTTTGATTATTTAAGCAAGGATACCCTGGCCGCCGGAGCAAACCTCAAGATAGAACGCTTACCGGTAGTTTTTTTGTGTAAAGATTGTGACAACAGGTTTCCGGTTCGGCTGCAGGA
>Ga0209726_10002110_pt1 | contig 30212 bp, 31 predicted proteins | sample Subgrocontami54m_FD_187453 | JGI IMG/M metagenome (GOLD analysis project Ga0209726, IMG submission 187453) | Subsurface groundwater microbial communities from S. Glens Falls, New York, USA - GMW46 contaminated, 5.4 m (SPAdes) (version 3) | ecosystem: Environmental > Aquatic > Deep subsurface >... | reverse complement strand
CCCCTGCAGATGGGGCCCACCACGTTGCCAGTAGGCCATATTGAGCGCGTCGAGGGCGAGATCGGTGTGCAGCGACCGGGATGCTTGCCAGCCGACGACGTACCGGGAGAACACGTCGATGATGAACGCGACGTAGACCCAGCCCGAATGCGTCTTCACATAGGTCAGGTCGGCCGTCCAAAGCGCATTCGGCGCCGCAGCACGGAACTGTCGCTTCACCAGATCCGCGGGCCGGGCTGCAGCATCGTCCCCGATCGTCGTGCGCACACTTTGCTTGCCTCGGACCACCCCCCGGAGGCCCAGTTCCCGCATCAACCGCTCTACGGTGCAGCGTGCTACCTTGACGCCCTCTCGTTTCAGCTGCGCCCACACCTTGTCCGCGCCGTACACCCCCTGGTGCTCGGTCCAGATCCGTTCAATGGCTTCCTTGAGCTCGTCGTCCCGAACCTTTCGAGCCGATGGCGGCCTGGTCGTCGCGTCGTAGTAGGTGGACGGGGCGAACTGCAGCACCCGGCAGATCGGCTCGACTCCCCAGCGCTTCTTGCCCTCGTCGATGAGCTTCACGACTTTGGCAGTCGCGGGTCGAGCTCCCGCGCGAAGAAAGCCGACGCGGCTTTCAGAATCTCGTTGGCCCGGCGGAGTTCCCGGTTCTCCCGCTCCAGCTCGCGGATCCGCTCTTGCTGCTCGCTGGTCACCCCCGGCCGTTGGCCGCCGTCAATCTGCGCCCGGCGCACCCATTGCCTTAGGGTCTCGTGCTTCACTCCGAACTTCTCGGCGATCGACCGGATCGTCGCCCATTCGGACGAATACTCTTTCCGTTGCTCGGATACCATCCGGACCGCCCGCTCTCGGACCTCTGCTGAGTACCGACTGGGTCTTGCCATGACTCTCTCCTCTCAAGGAATAGAGTCTCCACAATTCCCGGGGCGGTTCATTGCTGGTCACACCGACAATCACGGTATTGAGCTTCGCCGGGTGCTCGGCATCTCCAGCGATGGCGTACACACTCCGGTCGACCATCGCTCCGATACCACTCAGCGCGTGCGCCAGCAGCGCAGCCGGGTCTGCCTCCGAGTGTGGCTCGATGGCCCGGACGATGTCGCCGACTAGCCCATGAAAGGCTCTCTCCGATAGCGGATCGGGCCACGGCTGCTCGACCGTCGCCGGCATGGCGACCGTCGCAGGCGCGTTCGCGGCACCGGCAGGGTGTCCGTTCTGTCGACCGTAAGCATCCGGCTCGAAGAGAGCCCGCAGCTCCCTCCAGCCCCTGCCCTGGCAATGGTCGTGGTGACACCCGGCGCCCAGCACTCCACCGGGATACTGGACGATGAACGCCGAATCATCGGTGTGTGCAGGATCAAATGGGCAGACGGCGAGCACCCAACGTCGACCGCCCTTCCATTCGCCCTCCCGGGCTATCTTGACGTTGTGATCGCGGATCCATGCCGCGATTTCGAAGCCCCGACCGGGATTGTTGAAGACGTCACGACCCTGAGACTCGTCTGCCGGGACCTTCGAAGCAATCCGTTTGAGGAGATCCGTCGATGCGATCTGGAGCGTACTGGGCGCCCTCAGCACTCGGGCCAGGCGGTGTGGACGGTCGGGCATCGAATCGCCCTTCCGAGCGACCGTCCCCGGCAGCTTCCAGATGCGCGCCGCGTTCGAAACGGTCGTGTCTACGAGCACGTCGTCATCAGCGAATCGAAACTTGATAGCCTCGAGGCATGCCGCGATAAGGTCGCGGGTCGCCGCGTTGTTCGGTTCATCGATCCACGCAAGCAGGTGGGCGCCGTTCCCTGAGTCGATCAAGACCAGAGAATCAGCAGAGAAGCCTTCGGCGACGAGGAACTGTTGAACCTTGTCGGCTCGCACGATTGCCTGATCGTGCTGCGCATCGGTGGAGGAGATCCCCGACGGCCGAAACGGGTCATAGTCGGTGAGAAGCCAGCGACGACGGACGATATCGTCGTCGCTCGTCGTCTCTTTCGCGTAAGGCTTCACGGCGTTGTTGGCGCGGGCAAGAAGGGCGGGGTTGATTGGGTTCGGCATTACATAGACGGTGTCGGTCTGATTTACTGCGAGCGCGACTCTTACCAACGCATCCATGTCGGAGAAGTACCCGCTGACCGTCCCGCGCTTGGTCTTGATGGCGCGGAGCTCGGTGACTTCGCCGGGCTCGATAAGCAGGTCGACCGCTTCCCGAATGGCAGCCGACGCGGGACCCGCGGATGTCAACGTCCGGTCTCATTGCCCTGTTCAGCGAGTTGGCGCTGGATGAACTCTTCCAGCGCAGAGCTCGGAATCCGGCGCAACCGACCGATGGTGATAGAGCGAAGCTCTCCGCTCGCCATGAGCTCGTAGATGGTGGTGCGACCAACGCGAAGCACATCGCGCGCGGCTTGCTCGGGGCTGAACAGGGTCTCGGTCATCGGCCCTCCCAGGTTCGCGGAAGTCCGCGGGCACTTGTGTGAACACCGCTAAGCTGGTATGATACCGCCTGCGCAGACGGTGTTACTATCGAATTACCGTCACTCTTACCGCTACAGGTCTCCTCATGTACGACAGCCCAAAACCTCCCGACGAAGAAGAGCTCGCCGCGAGCCGACGCGCCGGCTTCTCGCATCTCTGGACTGTCGCCTCCGACTACCAGGTCATCGATGGATTTCTCTACGAGCGGTACCCCGAGGCTCGCTACATCGCGCCGGCCGGCTCTCCACAGCTGTTCTCCGAAGTCGCGAAGCTGCACGAGGGTGACTCCGAAGCAGTGCTCGCCTTCGCTCGGCGGTGGGGAAAGCTCGGTTGGGCTGAAGTTGCCCGTGCGTCAGTAGGCTCATTCGATGCCTACGTGGAAGAGGTCCGGAAATACCAGACGCGGATGCCACACGAAACCTCACTTATCGGCGAGCCACTCCCCTGGATCTGGGCGCATGCCCGTGGGATCCGCGTCTGCCTGGACGTTCTGAGGTACCTGCGGCTCAGGGATCTGGATGGCCTTGATCGCTATCTGGGCCCTATCCGCCGTCCATTGGGCGAGGACTACCCCGAGTTAATGGCTGTTCACATCCCGTTTGGCGCCGGCCACACGATCTTCGACAGCCAGGCTGGGGCCATCAAGGGGATCGAGAAAGAAGGCTGGTACATCATCTGGTTCATTGTGAACACCAACCTCGTGGGAATCCGTCATCGGCTCGACATGCTGGATGGAGCGGGAGTGCAGGTCACGCGAGTCTATCGCGGCCTCATCGACGTGGCGTACTGGCAACTGGCGGAGTTGGCCCAGGACACGCAGCGCGTGGGCGTCTGCGAAGAGTGCGGTGCAATCTTCCGCCAGGAAGACCGTCGTCAGCGGTTCTGCCCACCCCCTCGTTGGGAAGATGAAGGTGGCCAGGTACACGGCCCAGAAGAGAGCGCATGTGCGAAGAAGGCGCGGATGAGGCGGCTCCGGTCGCGGGAAAAGGAGCGGGGGAAGGATGCCTAATAGGCGACGCGGCAATGGCGAAGGATCGATCACCGAATTACCCGATGGTCGATGGCAATCGCGGGTTGACCTCGGATATGTCAATGGCAAGCGTGTTCGGAAGGCGTACTTCGGCAAGACTCGAGCCGAAGCCGCGCGCAAGCTGAACGCAGCACTGGCCGAGCGTGAGCGCGGAATCGCGCCACCACCGGAGCGTGAGACGGTTGCGAAGTTCCTGACGCGCTGGCTGGAGGAGGTCGTAAAGCCGAAGGTCCGCCCCAAGACCTACGCGAGCTATGAATCGGTCTGCCGCGTGCACTTGATACCCGCTCTCGGCCGTCACCGCCTGATGAAGCTGGAGCCGAGCCACATCCAGTCACTCATGAAGGCCAAACAAGATCAGGGCCTCTCCCCACGCACGGCGAACTACTGCCGTGTGGTGCTTCGTCGTGCTCTCGGTCAGGCCCTCAAATGGGGACTCGTGGCCCGCAACGTCGCGACCCTGGTCGATCCGCCCGCCGGCGCGAAAAAAGAGATCCACCCGCTAACAGTGGATGAGACCCGACAGCTTCTTGATGGGGCTCGTGAGGATCGTCTGGAGTGCATCATCACGATCGCCGTGGCGATGGGCTTACGTCAGGGCGAGATTCTCGGTCTCCGCTGGCAAGACATCGACCTCGATCATGCCACGCTTTCAGTGCGCCAGGCGCTCCAGCGAGTCAAGGGCAAAATTATCTTCGGCGAGCCCAAGACCGCAAAGAGCCGTCGCACTCTCACGATCCCGGGCTTTGTCACGGATGCGATCCGCGCCCAACATGTCCGCCAGCTTGAGGATCTCCTCGCCGCCGGCTCCGCCTGGCAACAGTCTGATCTGGTCTTCACCACCACGATCGGCACCCCGATGGACGGGATCAACGTGACCCACCGCTTTCAGAAGCTCTTGATGCGCCTCGGACTCCCCCGTCAGCGGTTTCACGATCTCCGCCACTGCTGCGCCTCGCTGCTTCTCTCCCAGGGGCTCACACTCAAGGATGTCATGGACACGCTCGGACACTCACAGATTTCGCTCACCGCGAATCTCTACGGCCACATCTACGCCGAGCAGCGGCAGGAAGTCGCACGCCGAATGGACGCGCTGCTTGGCGAGGGCAGCCGCTAGGGATCGAGCTCGCCCCGTATCATTTCCGCAGGGAGCCGATCTGGGGACGTTTGGTCCATGGATCGGCCCGGGAGATGGCGATTGGCACTCGGGACAGTTCTTCAGGATGCGCTCACGCCTCGCCAGGCCGATGCGCTCAGGACCGCGATCGACTCCCTGATCGATGACTTCATTGCCGACGTTGCGCAACTACTGGCTGATGACGAGTTCTCCGAGACCACCATGGCCGACTTCCTTCCCCGAAAGTACCTCCCGCGATACACACCCCGTTTCGCCAAGCAGTTCCTCGTCTGCCTCATCACCGTCGCGGAGAAACTCAGTCGCCCTGAGCCCCAGCGTTTAACGTGTGTCGCTGAGGAGCTGGCCCTCGCCGCGATTCTGGATCAGACACTCGTTGTGCTGGAGCTCAATAGCGGCGTGGCCACCGAAGACACACAGGCAATCGAGCAATTGGCAGAACAGTTCTTCGAGGATCGGGATTTCGAGCTGCTGTCAAATCTGGCCCTGGACGGGTTCGAAGACTCGCCGCTCGTCGAACGGCTGGCAGTCACCGGCCTCAAGTTCGAAGAGTGGTTCAACCCGTTCCGAGCCGACGATCCAGTGCATCCCTACGTTGAGAACAACCCATATTGAGCGTCGCAGGAGCGTCCAGGAAGGGCATCTGTCCACCGTCGTCCGCAGGCGTTCATCCCCTAGGGCATCAACTTGGGCATCATTTCGATTCCGCGTGGCGCGCGAGACAATGAAAAAGGCGCATGTGCTCGTCACCCAGCGCCTTTTACCCGAATCTACTAGGTGAGCCCCCTGGGGATCGAACCCAGAACCTGCTGATTAAGAGTCAGCTGCTCTGCCAATTGAGCTAGAGGCCCGCTCGACGCAAATTATACCCGGGTGTGACCGCCCAGTTGCGACCGTGGCCGAAGCGGCGGGAGCCCTGTGGTATACTCCGAGCATCTTGCGCCGGTAGCTCAGCGGATTAGAGCGCAGCCCTGCGGAGGCTGAGGCCGAGGGTTCGAATCCCTCCCGGCGTACCACCTGGCACCCTACCTCCCACTAGCATGCCTCGCTTGCGTACCCCCCGCGTCCCGTACCATACTCCTTCAATCTGGGCGCCCAGCGGCGTCCCCCGTGAGGGCCGCGGTGCAGCGAAGACGGTTCATGGCGGACCGGTTCCAGCGGATCTGGTCCATCGTGGAGCGGATCGACGCGGAGCCGGGGCTCGGCCGCCGACAGCTTGCCGAGGAATTTGCTCTCAGCGAGCGGCAGCTCCAGGCCGACCTCGAGGTCATCCGCCTGGAGATGGGCTTCCCGCTGACGCGCCGCCAGGGCTATCGCTTCGATGGGCACGCCCCCGCGACCGAGGGGCTTGGTCTCCAGGACGCCGTAATTCTCGCTCGTCTCGCACGGGCATCCAGGGATCAGGAGGAGCCTCCCGTCTCGGCAGATGCCCTGCACAACCTGCTGGCACGCGTTGCCTCTGCGTTCCCCGCTCGGTTCCAGCCCTTCGCCCGCGCAGTGTTGTGCGGCGGGATGATCGACGATATTGATCATGCATCACCGATGCTTATCACTCTGGCCGAGTCACTCTTGCGACAGGAGCCCGTCCGGGTTCGCCTGCTCACCCATGCCAGCCCGTCAACGTACCAGGAGCTCACCGTCGATCCGCAGTTGCTGATTCCTTACGGGGAAGCGTGGTACTTCGTCGGCTACTGCCACGAGCGCAGACGCGACGTCATGATCGCGCTCAACGAGCTGCAACCCCACTTCGTAGAACGACCATTGCAGGCTCCGCCCCTCAAAGGGTGAAGACGAACCCCACTACCAAGCCGAGGGCAAATCCAGCCGCCACCTCCAAAGGAGTGTGCCCGATCAGCTCACGGAGACGTCGCTCGCTAAACGCGTGCTGCGTAAAGAGCTCGTCGAGCATGCGGTTGAGAATGCGTGCCTGGACGGAAACCGCTTGGCGCAACCCCGCCGCATCGTACATCACGATCCCCGCGAACACGGCAGAGACGGCAAATAGCGGCGCGCTTATCCCCAAGTCGCGGCCAATCGCGGTCGTGAGCGACGTCACTAACGCGGAGTGCGCGCTCGGCATTCCGCCAGTGCTGACCATGTAGCGGAGGTTCACGCGCCCGGTGCGAGCGAGATCCGCTATGAGCTTGGCGAATTGCGCAAGGAACCAGGCAGCCAGCGCTGCCAGGAGAATGCGATTCTCAAGCAACCGTCGTCACAGCGGGCTCTCGCCGCGGTTCGTCTCGCGAAGGACGCCCTGGATACGCACTTCGGCATTGTCCAGAAACTCGTTGCAGATGTTCGCCAGGCGGATGCCCTCTTCATATCGGGCAATCGCCACGTCGAGTGGCAGCGGGCCGCCCTCGAGCTCCTCGATGGACTTCCGCAGCCGCCCGAAGGCCTCCTCGAACGTCGCGGGAGGAGCGCTCTCCTCATTGTGCATGAACATTCTCCCGGTGCTCTTTGGCCGCGGTATCGGCTCGGTCGAGCACCTCGCTCAAAAGTCGGCCCGCGGCCAGGCGAATCGCCAGCCGATCCCCCGTGTCGACCTGTGTCGCATCGGTCAGCACTGACCCGTCTGACAAGCGACTACAAACAGCATACCCGCGCCGCAACGTCGTCTCGGGACTCAGGGCCATAAGCTGTGATTGGCAGGTTTCCACGCGAGACCGCGCCAGCCGCTGGATGCCCGTCATCGCCCGCGTTCCTCGGGCTCCAAGCTCATTCACGGCCGCGCGCCGCTCGGCCAGCATGCGCGAAGGGGAGAATCGATCCAGTTGTTGTTGCGATGAGCGCACCTGCATGCGAGCCGTCATCGCCTGGCGACGCAATGCCGCCTGTGCGCGCTCCAACGATCGGTTGATCTCCTCGCAGAGCTCGGCGGCATCGGGCACCACCATTTCCGCCGCGGCGGATGGCGTCGGCGCGCGCAAGTCGGCAACGAGGTCGGCGATCGTCGTGTCCACCTCGTGCCCAATGGCCGAGACGACTGGCACCTCAGAGCCGAAAATGGCGCGGGCCACTCGCTCGTCATTGAAGACAGCCAGCTCCTCTGGGGAGCCGCCGCCGCGAGCCAGAATGATGAGGTCGAGCGGCCGCCTATCCAGATGGAAGGTGTTGAGCCTACCTATGGCTGCCACGATTTGGCGGGGCGCCATCTCGCCCTGGACGACGGCAGGTGCAAGGATGATCTCGAGGTTGCGGTAGCGGCGGTTCCACACAGTCATCATGTCGTGGATCACCGCCCCCGATTCCGAGGTGACGATGCCGATACGACTCGGCATCTTGGGCAACGGCCGCTTCCGTCCAGGAGCAAAGAGGCCTTCCGCCTCCAGCCTGCGCCGCATGACCTCGAACTCGGCCTGCAGGCGGCCCGCGTCGCCGGGGAGCACCACGTCTGCGACCAACTGATACGAGGAGCGCTGATCGTAGATGCCAATCGATCCGTGCACCAGGGCCTGAAAGCCCGGCATCAGCGGCAATGTCTGCCGTCGAAACGCAGACTTGAACATCACCGCGGAGATGCGTCCCTCGGCGTCGCGGACCGTGAAGTAGACGTGACCGGCAGCAGAGCGTGTGACGTCGGCGATCTCGCCCGAGACCCACACGTCGCTCAACACAGGATCTGTGGCGAACAGGTCGCGAATGTACGTTACGAGCTCGCCGATGCGAAAGAAGTGCGCGCCCATCGGCGCCGAGGCGGCCCTAGCCACGCGCGTCCATCACGGTCATCCCTCCGGCTCGCCCGAAGCGGTGGGCTCTCCTCGCCGAATCACCAGCAGCGGTTGGCCGTATTCTACTGGCGTCCCGTCAGCAACGAGGACCTCGATGATGGCTCCATCCGCCGATGCTACCACCGTGTTCTGGATGCGCAGCGTCTCGACGTGGGCGACCGTCTGGCCCTTTTTCACATAGTCGCCCAGGCTCGGAAACGCGGCCTCTGGCTGTTGGTGGAACATTCCCACGTAGTTCGAGGTCACCGGAACGTCCCCGCTCGTTGCGGACGCGCGTTCGACCAACTCTTCGTGCCCGAACCCCCTGCGCGGGTCTGCTCCCGGCGCGGAAGGATCGCGCGTCACGCGGACTCGCCCCCCGTCCCACCGCACCTCGATGTCAGCGACTTGTGTGCCGACGATGAGCGACAGGAGCGTCTCGACCGCCTGAGCAGGGTCCTGCTCAGCCCGGGCCGCCCGCCGCTTGGACGCGCCGCCCACGCCGTTCAACCTGCTGCGCCTCTTCACCACGCCAGCTCCCGAGCCGCGAAGAATCGTTCATGAGACATGACGTTGCCATGCCTCAAAAGGGAACTGTGCCGAGCCTAGCTTGTCACTCGCTCAATGTAGGTGCCGGTGCGGGTGTCGACCTTGATCGTCTCGCCCGCGTTCACAAACAGCGGCACGCTCACGACCAGACCTGTCTCGAGTGTCGCCGGCTTTGTTCCGCCCGAGGCCGTGTCCCCCCGAAAACCTGGCTCGGTCTCGGCGATCTTCAGCTCGACGGTGATCGGAAGCTCGACGCCGATGGCCTCCTCCTCGTACATGAGGACTTCCATCTCGATGCCATCCTTCAGGTAATTGACGGCATCCCCGAGCTGGGACGGACTCAGGGTGAGCTGCTCGAAGCTCTCCTGGTCCATGACCACGTAGTTCGGCGGGTCTTCGTACAGGAACTGCACCGTGCGATGCTCCAGACGGATCCGCGGCCATTTCTCCCCGGCCTGCACGGTCCGGTCGATGACCGCGCCGGTCCGCACGTTCCGGAGCTTCATGCGCACCTGCGCACTACCACGACCGATTTTTAGGTGTTGGTAATCCATGATGGAGAAGAGCTGCTTGTCCATTTCAATGACGACGCCCTTGCGTAGATCACCTGTCGAGATCAATCAGGACCTCCGAAAGTTGAAGCTTTTTCGGTGACTGGGAGAGCACCTCGGCCCCCCGATCAGTCAGAAGAACGAGGTCTTCGATGCGGACGCCGCCCACGCCCGGAAGGTAGACGCCCGGCTCGATGCTGAACACCATCCCCGGTCGTAGCCCTTCGGTCCCGCGGCTCCGCGTGATCCAAGGAGGCTCGTGGATCTCCAGCCCGATTCCGTGGCCCAGCCCGTGAATGAAGGCGTCGCCGTAGCCTGCGTCTTCGATTACCTGACGGGCGATGCCATCCACTTCAGCCCCGTTCATCCCCGGCCGCACACGCGTCATCGCTTCCATCTGGGCGTCGAGAACGACGTTCCAGACCTCGCGGAGCTGTGCCGGCACGGAGTCGATACAGAACGTCCGTGTCATGTCGGAACAGTATCCTCGAAGCTTGGCGCCCGTGTCGAAAAGAACGAGCTCGTCGGACTGAATGGCACGCTCGGACGGCATCGCATGAGGGATCGCCGTGTTGGGTCCGGCGACGGTAATGGGCTCGAACGATACGCCCTCCGCCCCGTGGCTTCGGACGTAGTTCTCCATCTCCCACGCCATCTCCAGCTCCGTCCGGCCCGTCGCGACCACTCGCGCCATGTGTGCGAACGCCGCGTCGTTCATCGCGATCGATGCCTTGATGGCGGCGAGCTCCGCTTCATCCTTGATGATGCGGAGGTCGTCGACGAGGTCCGGCGCCGGAACGAGCATGGCGACCTCTTCGAACGCGGAAGTCAGAGCCTGCCAGAGGGTGTACGTCACGTGCGCCGCCTCGAAGCCCACGTTCGGCTGTCGTCCGTTCGTCGATGCCAACGTCTCGGCAGCGATCTCGCGGAGCACGTCGCGCATCGGCGTCGTGCCGCCGTAGATCCTCAGGGTGAAGTCCGCCGATTCAGCGGCCGCCAGCGCCTCGGTTCGCGGATCCGTCAGCAGGTATTGCCGCGAGGCCGTGATGAAGAGGTAGCCGGCCGATTCCCGCGGGGGCAGGTCCGTCGCCGTGTAGCCACTGAGGTACCTGCGCGACTCCGGCTGAGACACGAGCAACGCATCCAGCTCGTGCTTCACCATGCCGTCGCGGAGCCGCGCGAGGCGGGCGTTGTCCGCGCCCATGCTCACTCTCCGACGGCGGCCGAGAGTTCCCGCTCAACCGGCTCGGGCATCAACTCGGACACCGTGACGGTCGTTCCGCACTTCACGCACTTGGCCTTGTCTCGGCCCGCTTCCACGAGCAGCCCGCCGCACTCCGGGCACGGTGGCCGAAGGGGCCGCGCCCACGACGTCCACTCACACTCCGGATAGCGCGAGCAACCGAAGAAGATCCGCCGCTTGCGCGTCCGTCGCTCGACGATCTCCGCCTCGCACTCGGGGCACGGAACGCCGACTTTCAAAAGGAACGGCTTGGCGTTTCGACACTCAGGGAAGCCTGGGCAAGCGATGAACTTGCCGAAGCGCCCGAGCTTGATGACCATCTGCCGTCCGCACTTCTCACAGATCTGGTCCGACAGCTCAACCGGTGGTGTGACTCGCTCCATAGCTTGCTCGGCGATGGCAAGCGTCTGAGCGAAGGGTCCATAGAACTCCCGCAGGACCGGCACGCGGGTCCGCCGCCCTTGCGCGATGTCGTCCAGCCGCTCCTCCATATTCGCGGTGAAGTCCACGTCCACCACGTCCGGGAAGTGCTCGACGAGGAGGTCGTTGACAAGCATCCCGAGCTCCGTTGGCTCGAGGCGCTTATCGACTCGCATCACGTAGCCACGATCCTGGAGCGTCGACAGGATGGGCGCGTAGGTGCTCGGCCGCCCGATTCCGCGCTCTTCCAGCGCCTTCACCAGAGTCGCCTCGGTGTACCGTGGCGGCGGCTGGGTGAAGTGCTGCTCGGGGGTGAGCGCCACAAGGTCCAGCTCCTCCCCTTCTGTCAGCGGTGGGAGAGGCTTCCGATCCTCGTCCTGGACCACCGCGTCCTCGTCGCGGGTCTCGGTGTAGAGCGAGAGGAACCCGGCAAAGGTCACGACGGAGCCCGACGAGCGGAACTTGTACCTGTTTTCCGAGCCTTCGCGGTTCGCCATGACCTCGACCGTCGTGATCTCGATTCGTGCCGATGCCATCTGCGTCGCCACGAAGCGCTTCCAAATGAGCTCGTACAAACGCGCCTGGTCCCGACTCAGGTATTGCTTGACCTCGTCCGGGGTCCGATCCGCAGCCGTCGGCCGAATAGCCTCGTGCGCTTCCTGGGCCAGGCGGCTCCGCGTCTGATACGTGCGCGGCGTGTCGCTCAGCATCTCGCGACCGTACTTTTGCTCGATGAACTGCCGCGTCTCGTCGACGGCGCTCTGCGCCACCATTGTCGAGTCGGTCCGCATGTACGTAATGAGTCCTACGCCCTCGCCACCGGCAAGGTCAATGCCCTCGTAGAGCTGCTGGGCGACCATCATGGTACGCTTGGCGGTGAAGCCGAGCTTGCGGCTCGCCTCCTGTTGGAGGGTGCTCGTGGTAAAAGGCGCCGGCGGGTTGCGCTGCTGCTCGCGACGTCGCACCGAGTCGACGGCGTACCCCGCGCCTTCCAGGTCTTGGACGATCGTCGAGGCGGAGCCCTCGTTCGACAGCTCCGTCCTCTGGCCATTCACCTCGAGCAGTGCAGCCGTGAAGGTCTTGGGCTGGCCACGGCGGACCGCGGTGCGCTTTGTGAGCTCAGCTTCGATGGACCAGTACTCGACGGGATCGAACGCCTCGATGTCACGCTCGCGCTCAACGGTCATGCGCAGAGCAGCCGATTGGACGCGCCCGGCGGACAGGCCGCGGCGCACCTTCTTCCATAGGAGCGGGCTAATCTGGTAGCCCACTAGACGATCCAGGATGCGCCGCGCTTGCTGCGCGTCCACACGCTTTGCGTCTATCGTTCGCGGGTGCTCCATCGCCGCAAGCACCGCAGCCTTGGTGATCTCGTGGAACTCGACACGACGCACGGGACGGTCGCCAGGGTCAATCGTCTCGACCAGGTGCCAGGCGATAGCCTCGCCCTCGCGGTCGGGGTCCGTAGCGACGAAGATCTCGTCGGCTCGCTGCGCCTCGCCCCGGAGCTCCTTGACCGTTTTCGATTTCTCGCGCGGGATCAGGTACTGCGGCTGGAAGTCATTGTCGAGGTCGACGCCGAGCTTGCTCTTTGGCAGGTCGCGAACGTGTCCCAAGGAGGCCAGGACGCGATAATCGCGGCCCAGATACTTACCTATTGTTTTCGCCTTCGTGGGAGATTCCACGATCACGAGCTTATTCGTCACGAATTAAAGCCTCTCACGTAGTTCATTCCGCCGCTCTGCTGCGCCATACCCTTGAGCTCCATCATCGCGAGCGACGCGCTGACCGTGGACATGGGCAAGGAAACGGCTTGTGCGATCTCGTCGATGTGCATCGGCTCCGTGCCGAGGACGTTGAGGATCGCTCGCTCTGTTTCGTCGGGGGGAAGGATGTCCTTCGCGGTGAGTTGGCGGGGAGTTCGACTGGGTTGGAGCTCCGCCAATACGTCGTCAACACAGGTGACTGGCGTTGCGCCATCCCGAATCAAACTATTCGTTCCTTGGCTGGCCGGGCTGAAGATGCTCCCCGGCACAGCGAACACGTCTCGTCCTTGTTCGGCCGCGAACGCTGCGGTGATGAGTGCGCCGCTGCGAACCCCGGCCTCAACTACTAGGGTACCAGACGTGAGACCCGAGATTAGCCGGTTACGTCTCGGAAAATTCATGGCGTCCGGCTTCGTGCCGAGCGGGAATTCAGAGACGAGCGCCCCGTTCTGGCTCACCTGCCTCGCGAGCTCCGCGTGCTGGGACGGGTAGACCCGGTCTAATCCGTTGGCGAGGACGGCGATCGTTCGGCCGCCCGCGGCGAGCGCGCCGCGATGCGCCGCGGCATCCACGCCGAGGGCTAACCCACTCACTACAGTCACTCCTGCCTCCACAAGGCCTGTCGCCAATCGCTCCGCCGCCATCCGGCCGTAGCTGGTTGCAGTGCGCGTCCCGACGATCGCGATGGACGGATGCTCCGGTGGATCGAGCTCTCCGACAACGTACAGCACCGGGGGCGGATCGTAGATCGTCCGCAGCAGCGCGGGATACGCGGAGTCCACGACGCGAAGCGCCTTGGTACGCGAACGATCAAGGTTCCGCGTCTCACCGTTCGGGTCCACTCGCTGCCGGGCTGTGAGCAGAGACGCCGTGCTCCGTCGGTCGAGACCCGCGGCGAGAAGCGCCGGTTCGGGAGCCTCCCAGATCTTGCGCGCCGAGCCGAACGCCTGCAAAAGAAGGTCGAATCGCTTCGGTCCAATGCGTGTAACGCGAGTCAGCGCGATCCAGAATCCCAGCTCGCCGTCGGTCTCATCTGATGCTGCGTTCACGGGACAGCGATTGTAGCAGGTCCAACCTCACCCCTGTGGCGAAACGCCACAGGGGTGAGGTTGGTTATGACTCTTATGAGGGGGGGAGAGGGCGGGTTTAGCCGGCCTCACCGCGGCAGATGTCGCAGTCACAGCCGCAGGGAGGAGTGCCCGCTGGTTGGAGGCTCGCCCGTGCCCACTCGACCACGATCGTTCCGGCTAGATCGGTCGGGAGCCCGCCTTCTACCATCGAGCTGTAGAACTTCGCAATCACCCCGGCCCGCCGCGTCATTTCCGCCGCGATCTGGTCGTTCTCCGAGATGGAGCTAAGGTCTAGAGTGTCCATGTCTTCCTCCTGCAACTTCGCGAGGCCCAGGCGCCCGTCTTGCGATAAACAGCGCCGCCCCCCATGCAAGAGAGAGCGGCGCCAACGCAGGTCTGGCACTGACGCGCGATCGAGATTCGCCGGGTCAAATTCCACCGTCGCGCACCTCACGGGATTGTACATTATTGATCCGCTGAGGAGGTGACAAGGCGCTGGCTGCCCCCTACGCGGCGAAGTCCCCAAGGCAGTGGTGCCCCGCGTCTTCATGTGAGAACTCACATCGAGTCCTAATCTCTTCCTAATGTCTTCTTCTTATCCTGAAGGTAGTCGAGTTCAAGACGGGACACATCCTTCGGAGGAAACCGTGCCTAAGAGGTTGATTGCCATCGCCCTAGTAGCCATCGTGTCGCTAGGAGTTGTGGCAGGGTTCACTGCGCTGCGGCTTCCCGCCGCCCCCAGCGCTCCAATCGCAACGCTCTCCATCCGCCAGCCGGCTCAGCCCGAAGAGGCAACCGTCCACGGGGTAGAAGTCAGGAACTTCCAGATTCAAGCGAACCGATCGAGCGCCCGTTTCACGATCGACGAGATTCTGGCGGGCTCACTGAACACCGTCGTTGGGACGACTAACCAAGTTTCCGGTCAGATCGCGGTGGACTCAATGGGTCCCTCCAACGCGCAGATCGGCACCGTCTTGATCAATGCTCGGACCCTCACAACCGACGACGCCCAGCGCAATCGCATCATCAACAACCTCATTCTGTCAACATCACAGTACGAGTTCATCGCGTTCAGCCCGACCGCGATCCGCGGGCTGCCAGAGACCGCAACTCTTGGCTCACCGTACTCACTGCAGATAGACGGGGACCTAACCATCCGGGACGTCTCCCGGCCCGTTAGCTTCGCGGCGACGGTAACGCCCGTTTCCGACACAGAGCTCCAAGGCTCAGCGACGACGACGGTTCGATACGCGGACTGGGGCATCAACATCCCGCAGGTGCCACGGATCGCGGGGGTCGACGACAACGTCAAGTTGCAGCTGGACTTCGTCGCCACCTCGTAGGCGGCGGGGGCTCTCCTAGCCGAATCGACTCGGAGGCGTGCCGAGGCCGGGGCGGCCCCGGCCTCGGCGAGTTCGACGCTGCCCGCTCAGCGTCACGAGCTGCCCACGCCGAAAGGTATCTCTGTAGTAGCGGCCCTGCAGCAGGCCCGTGACCTTGAAGCCTTCTCGGTCTTCGACGATCGTCGAGACCTCTACACCCTGACGGTCCAGCTCTTGTCCGAGGGTCCGCAGGAGCTCGGCGAACGACCCGTCCAGACCCCGGTTGGAGGCCTGGCGCATGGCCCGCGCGCGCGCGCGTAAGGACTCCAGCTCGACTTCTTGAAGATACTGCTGCTGGGCAACGCCGTTGTAACGCTCCCACGAGATCGTCAGAAAGGCCTCGTGGTTCTCAATCTCGACGTGTGAGGCTTGCTGATCGTCGAGGAGTCGTCCTACGGCTCGGAGAACGTCGGCCTGTTCACCCAGGTCTGGCATGGGATGTCCTCCGACTCCTGGTCGCTCGGCGCCCGCCTGCGCCATGTATCGTCCCAGACGGGTGAGCAGGCAATTGTACGAACAATCCCCAGGCGCGGCAACAACTATGAGCGCTAATGGTCGCTTGCGGGTCCAGGCAGGCGCTAATACGGCTTGGACTGTTTACGTTATTGTTACCGTCACTAACCGACCCGTCAACGCAGCGTCGGAATACTCCACCCGGCGGTGAGGTACTTCAGCCTAGTGGACAACCACGGGCTCTGATGGGAGCACGCACATGGCACGGATCCAGCATGGAAACTTTGCGATTGAGCTGTCCGGAGCCGACGTCACCTGGGAGCATCACCGCATGACCCACGCAGGCGCTCGCCTCGATTGCAGGATCTGTGGCCTCGAGGTCGAGGTGAAGAGCGGCACAAGCGCTCCTTCATGCTGCAACCAGCCAATGCAAGTCGGTGCGGCGGTGGAGGAAGGGTCGTTCGCCCTGGCATCCTAGCGCTATCGGTACTTGCTGATATCGTCCGCTTCGACGGGGAACCATCCACCCAGCCGGTGGTAGCCTTTTAGGAACGCGATCATTCCAGCGTTGTGCATCGCATTCTCCAGGACACTCACGAGCCGCACGCTGACGGTCGGTAGCGGGGTGTACTGCGGTTCGTCGAGCTCCCGCGCCAGCTCCTCCTCCGTCACCTTTTCGAAGTAGCCTGTTGTCAGGCCGAAGACCGCGTCGTGGTATGCGAGAAGCAAGTCGACCGTCGCCTTGAACGCGCGCACTTGCTCCCGCGTGTGCGCCGCGCCGCGGACGAAGTCGAACGGCAGCGGCTCCATTCCGAACTTGGCAGCCCAACCCTCGGCGATCCAGAGCTGGTCGCGCCCCGAGAGGCGTGTCAAGTTGTTGTCCATGACGCGCGTGAGTCTCCAGGCGAGCCAGCCCATCGAGGGGTGCGGCTCCTTGTGGAGCTCTTCATCGGTAAGATCGGGCAAAACGCGATGCAGCGTGTCGTGCACGCGACCGAAGGAGTCGAGTAGCGCGATAGCCCCTGAGTTCATTGGTAACCGCCTCCGCCTATATCGCAGCCAACGCATTGTATGATGGCCGAGCCGCGCCCGCCTTGAAGCGCAGCCACCAGAAGCAGCGGAGCCCTTCGAGCGGAGGCCTTCGATGGAAACGATCGGATTGTCGGCGTCGGGGCGATGGGCAGTGCGCTCCTCGAGCGGCAACGCCTCGCCTGGCGGAGAGCCAGTCGCATTGACCCGCCCGTCCTAGCTCGGCTGGACCATGAGCGCCTCGCGAGACTCCGCAGACGCGGTGCGGCCCGTGAGGATGTAGGTCGTCATGACGCCCTTGCCCTTCACCTCGATGTCACCACGCCGGTCGAACTCGTAAGTGTTCTGGAGGCGGTGATACACCTCTTCGGTCACCTGGACAGCGCCTGGCAACCCGTGCGACTCCATCCTGCTGGCGGTATTGACCGTGTCGCCCCACAGATCGTAGGCGAACTTCTTCTGGCCGATGACGCCGGCGACCACCGGGCCGCACGCCATCCCGACGCGGATCGAGAGGGGAAGCTCCAACTCCTCGTTTAGCCGCCCGACGGCCTCCTGCATGTCGAGCGCCATCTCTGCAACCGAGCTCTCATGACCGCTACAGGGATTCGGAATGTTCCCAACGAGCATATAGGCATCCCCAATGGTCTTGATCTTCTCCAAGCCGTGCGCTTCCGCGAGCTCGTCGAAGCTCGTGAAGACCCGGTTCAACAGCGACACCATCGCGTCGGGGCCCAGCTTGGCCGACATTTGGGTGAAGCCGACGATGTCTGCGAAGAGCACGGTGCATTCGTCGAACCTGTCGGCGATGGTGCCTGGCCCAGCCTTCAGTCGGTCAGCGATGGGTCGAGGGAGCACGTTCAGGAGCAGCTCCTCCGTCCGAGCTTCCTGCGCCTGCAGACGCCGCTGCAGGATGAACTGCTGTCGCCGATGGCGCTCGATACAGTACCCGCCGATCAGCGCGAGGACGGCTCCGGCTGAGAGGTAGATCATCCCATGGAGCAGGCTAGTCGTTCGCGGGACTTCGTGCGCGAAAAAGAACACCGCGATCACCTGCGCGACGACCAACGGCACGCAGTAGGCGAAGTCCAGGTTGGAGACGGCGCAGATGAAGAATGTGGTCAGCAGGACCAGCATGAACGCGAGGTACACGAACGCCGCATCATCCGTCGCAACATTCTTGGTCCCGACGATGAAGAACCAGGTCGTAACCACGACGACGATCCAGCGGTTTGCGGTGATGGAGCTCGTCATATGACTCACGGCCAGGAGTCCGAAAGCCACCGGGATCAAGGACCAGTTCAGGAACAGGTCCCACGATGGCTGGCGCCATAAGCCCTCGCCGCCGGGATCGGCGATCGTGAAGATCACCAGCCCGATGGCGACGAGACAAGTGAGAGCCAGGAGCGCGGTCTGGACCTGCGCGTCGCGGTGGCGGTTCTGGTCGTGTTGAAACTCCTGCTCCAACGCGTTCGGAAATCGAAGCGTCAGGCGGTGCACGCCGAAGCTATCTCTCAGATTCATGGTTCCCCCACGGCGTGGCCCGTCAACCGATGAAGCGCGCGACTTCTTCAGCGAACCGATCCGGCTCCTCTATGTAAGGGTAGTGGCCGGCGCCGTCTATGACCACCACCTGAGCGGTAGGCAGCTCCTTCTCGTACGCATAAGCGTGGGCCACGGGGACCAGGCCGTCCCTTCCACCCCAAAGTACCAGGGCCGGAACCCGCGCGCGACCGAGGCGACCTCGCAGTTTCGTCGAATAGGGAAACTGCCAGGCCAGGCGAGCCGCGGCAACACGTGCGTGGAGCGTCCTTTCCATCCGCTCTGGGGACGGTGCGTTCGGGAGCCACTCCAGGGCGATCGGCCCCTCGGGATCGCTAAAAAGGAGCGGTCGGAGCATGGGCGGCGTCAGCGCGAACTCATCGGCGGGCAGCGCTCCATTGACCTGGAGCCCGTAAGCGTCGACGAGGACGAGCCTGCTCAGCCGCTCCGGGTACCTTACCGCGAACTCCGCTGCCATCCAGCCGCCGAGCCCGCACCCGAGCATGACGGGTCGGTCGAGCGTTAGCGCGTCGAGAAGGTCCAGAAGCCAGAGGACAACGTCCTCGGGACCATCGATGCCATCGAGCGCCGCCGAGTCGACGAAGCCGGGGAGGCTCGGCGCAGTCAGTGAGCAGTGCAGGGAAAGAGCCTCGTGTCCTTGGGTCCATCTATGCCCGATGCTGTCATGCAACCACAAGACCGGGCGGCCCGAGCCCGCCTGGGTGATATGGGTCGCGTAGGTGCTGATCTCGCGAAGGAGCTCCTCGCTCATACCGGCGAGCCCGCGGGCTCGCGGGCCTCGAGCGGCGCGTCGACGTTTATGTCGCGCAGCCCAGGCATGACCTCGCGCGAGAAGAGCTCCATGCTCTTTCGCGTCAGCTGGTGCGGCTGGTTGCCGACGGAGAAGTTCGGAAGGAGCGTGCCGAGTCCCGTGTGCAAGGCGATCTCCTTCAGGCGGTCCCGCACCGTGGCCGGGCTGCCGACGATGACGAAGCCTTCTCTCTGGATCTCTTCCCACGTCGAGAAGTTGCCGGGCCGTCCCTTTCGCCGCGCTTCCAGAACCCCCATCACCGATTTGACGGACGAGTGGCCGGGGGGACTGTTGAACGTATCCCGGTTCCGCAGCAGGTTCTTCGCGTAGTACCAAAAGTGCGGCTCGTACTCCGCCACCGCCTGGGCGTCGGTCTCGGCAACGTAGATGCCGACGCCCCAGCCGATCTGCTCGTGGCGTGCCGTGTATCCATTCTTCTCGCACTCCTCGCGGAACTGCTCGGCCGTCCGTGCCCGCAGCGCGTACGGGGCGAGCGTCGGTAGCACCATGTACGTGTACCGCTGCTTCGCGACCCACTCGACTGTCTCGCGCGAGCCCGATCCAGGAACCCAGACCGGCGGATGCGGCTGCTGCAGCGGGCGCGGCCACACATTCACGTAGCGAAACTGAAAGTGCTTGCCCTCCCAGGGGAAGGGTCCGGGCGTGGTCCAAGCCTTCAGGATCAGCTCGTGGGCCTCGTGATACCGCTCCCGTGCGTACGTTGGGTTGACGTTGTAGGAGAAGAACTCGTTGCCAGTGCCAACCACCTGGCCCGAGATGACCCGGCCGCCGCTGATGACGTCCAGCATCGCGATCTCTTCGGCCACCCGAAGCGGATGATCGTAGAGCGTGAGGACGTTCCCAAGGATGACCAGCTTGATGTGCTTCGTCCGTTGCGTCAAGCACGCCGCGATGATGTTGGGCGACGGCATGAGTCCGTAGGCATTCTGGTGGTGCTCGTTGACGCAGACGCCGTCGAACCCAAGCTCCTCCACCATCGCCAGCTCGTCGATGTAGCGGTTGTACAGCTCATGTCCCTTTACGGGATCGTAGAGCGAGTTCTCGCAGACGACCCAGGCGGTGTCGTGCGTCTGGCCGAAGTCCTCTGGCAAGTACGGCCATGGCATGAGGTGGAAGACATAGAAGCGCATTTGCGGGTGCCTCCAGAGTTCTACGGTTCCCCATAATAATGTGATGAGCGGGAGATGGAAATGACTGCTATTGAAAAGCGCGATTTTCGGCTGACCAAAGAGATTCGGCCAAGCCACTACGACCTGCACTTCGAGCTGGACCTGGAAAGCTGGACCTCGGTGGGGAGGGAGCGGATACGGCTCCACATGGACCGTCCGTCGACACAAATCACGCTGCACGCCGATAAGCTCGACATCACTTCGTACTGGCTGGAGGGCGGTCCCGGCGTGAGCGGCGTCGAGTACGACGAAGAAGCTGAGACCGCGACCCTGCGTTTCAACGGCGAGGTTTCGGCCGGCGAGCATCTGCTCGAGGTCACATGGAAGGGTGAGATTCGCGACGCGCTGCGCGGACTCTATCGGTCGACCCACGGCGGCGACCGGTACGCGGCGACGCAGTTCGAGGCGACCGATGCACGAAGGGCTTTCCCGTGCTTCGACGAGCCGGAGTTCAAGGCCCGCTTCACGTTGGAGCTCGTGCACGACCCGAAGCTAAAAGCTATCGCTAACGCTCCCATCCAGAGCACTGAGATCATGCAAGACGGGCGCCAGCTCACGAAGTTCGCCGAGCTGTCGAAGATCTCGACCTACCTGGTGGCATTCACCGTCGGCCCATACGCCAGCACCGAGGAAGTGCTGACAGAGACGGGAATCCCCGTCCGTGTCTGGCTTCCGCCCGGGCTCGTCGACAAGGGGACCTACGCGCGGGACAGCCATGTGCGCTCGGTCCAGTGGCTGGAGAAGTACACCGCGATTCCCTACCCGTACCAGAAGCTGGACGCGATCGGTATCCCGGACTTCGAGGCAGGCGCCATGGAAAATCCGGGCGCAATCACCTATCGCACGCAGCTCCTCTCCGCCGATGCGACAACCGCCTCGACCGCCGCCTTCAAGCGCATCTATAGCGTCGTCTCCCACGAGCTCACCCACATGTGGTGGGGTGACCTCGTCACGATGGCGTGGTGGAACGACCTCTGGCTGAACGAGTCGTTCGCGTCGTTCGTCGGCGAGAAGACGACCGCTGCATTGAACCCCGACTGGGGGTACGAGCGGGACATGGCCGCAGAGGCGACGCCCGCCTACAACCTGGACCAGCTCGTCTCGACGCACCCTATCTCCATGGAGGTGCGCAATGCGGACGAGGCAACGCAGCGATTCGATGCGATCACCTACCTCAAAGGTCAGGCCGTCCTCCGCATGATCGAGAGCTTCATCGGTGAGGAATCGTTCCGTGAGGGGGTCAGGATCTACCTGCGGCGATTCGCAGAAGCGAACGCAACCGCGGACGACTTCTGGGAGGCGCTCGACGAAGCCTCGGGCCAGGACGTGTCCGCGATCGCCAACGGTTGGATCAAAGAGCCGGGCCACCCGCTGCTTACGTGCACCGTGCGCGAGGTCGCGACCGGGCTGGAGGTCGACATCCACCAGCAGCGCTTCTTTGCAGACCCTGGCGTGCTGCAGACGGGTCAGCGCTGGCTGGTCCCCATCGTCATCAAGTACGGAACCGGGAGCGGCATCCAGGAGCAGCGCCTGCTTTTGGATGGCGACCACGCAACGGTGGCGCTCCCAGGGGCGCTGTGGTACCACCCCAACGCGGGAGCGCGCGGCTTCTATCGCTACGCGATGGACGACGTGTCCGTTCAGCGGCTGGCTGGTGTGGTGCGGGAGCTCGACGCGGGCGAGCGCCTGATGCTCATCGACAACCAGTGGGCGCTGACCCGGGCTGGGCAGGCCCATCTTGGTCAGCTCTTCGAGCTGCTCGACGGGCTGCGCGGCGAAGAGGATCGTGCGGTTCTCGACCAGATCAGCGGGCCAATATCTTGGCTCTCGACGCACGCGGTGCCCGACGAGCAGCGGCCGGTGTTCCAGGCGTTCGTGCGGAAGTTCTTCAGCCCCGTGTTCGAGCAGCTCGGCTGGGACCCAAAGCCGGGCGAGAACTCAGAGGACCGCGAGAAGCGCGCGACGGCGATTGCCGTCCTCGGCCGCATCGCGGGCGTTCCCGCCGTGCAGGACGAGGCTCGGAGGCGCGTGGAAACCTATCTCGGCGGCGGCGCGCCGCTCGATCCAGACGTCGCTTCGGCGGCCGTCCGTGTGGCGGCGACCAAGGGCGACACCGCGCTCTACGACCGGTACGTGGAGCGAATGAAGGCCGCCTCGACCACTGACGCGCAAGAGGAGGGACGCTTCCGCGACGGCCTCACGGCGTTCGAGGACCCCTCACTGGTGAAGCGAACGGTAGATGGATGCTTCACCGGCCTGATCCGTACCCAAGACATGGGCCTGATGCTGGTGAGCATGCTCGGTGCCCGCCATTCTCGACGGATCACCTGGCCCGAGGTGCGGGCCCGCTGGGACACGGACATCGCGCCTCTCGAGGCGCTGCTGAAGTCACGCGTCATCGGCGGCGTCGGCCAGCTCACCCCGCGAGAGCTAGCGGTAGAAGCAGAGCAGTTCCTGCGCGCCAAGGAGACGCCCGACACGCGAGAGGTCACGGCCCAAGCCTTGGAGCGCCTACGCCTCGATTCCGCCTCGGCGGAGCGCTTGGCCGGGCAGTTGAGTGATGCCTTTGGCAATGCTGGGGGCCGACCCGAGGTACGGGACTGAGCACCCACCGAATTCTTTCGTAGATTTCACGAGATCACGAGGAGATTTCTACGAAAGAATTCTCTGGGCCTGCTTAATCGGCATCTGCCTCTCCTGGTCCGTGCCAGGCAATCGCCGACGTCCGTGCACGCGTTGAGAGGGACCCGAGGTGCGCGCTTACTGCGCGTGGATCTCTCCGAGAGCGCCGCCGTTGTGACTCTGGGTCATACGATCTTCGCTCTCTTCTTCGAATTGGATGTACTTCACAGCATCTGCAGGTTCCTCGCCGTTCCCGCGCTTCCCTCCGAGTAGGGGATGTCGTGGTCGTACTCCAGGTTCTGACTGGTCCGGCAAAGGCGGCACTTCCCGCCATCGCGGGACCACACCCTAAGACTCCATCCGGAGCTTAGAGAGCTGATCCTCGTTCTGCGAGAGCTGCGTCTCTAGATCGGTGATTTTACGGCGGACGTTGTCTAGATTTACATGCCAACCGCGCTCCTCATACGCGCCCCGCGCTTTTTGTAATAGGTAAGTGCTCAAACTGCTGCGAACAGCACTTCTGGGCAGGACTCCATGCTTTCCCGCCCGCCCACGGGTGGTGGCAATTCCCTCCCAGTGGGGAGCCTCTCTCCTCCAGCCCTCATTGTCCGTGCTCCGGAGCACGGAGGTGACGACATCCTTCCAGTCGTCCGGCCCGTTATCGTAGGAGCTGTCGTAATGAATCACGAAACCCGAAAAGTCCCCAATTGCGGATATGACTCCCGAGTTCCAATGCAAATACTCCGCCCGAACGTCCCTTATATCTAGGTCCCCCCGAGCGACCTTCCCCCATTCAGGGAAGCAGCCGCCGAGCATCTCCCAGAAATGGCAGAGCCACTCAACATGCTGAGCGACCTGCTCCAAAGTTGTGGCACCTGCGGGATCCGGCAGGAGGTGCTCCCTGACCGCTGCTTTTAGGACTGGCTCCGTCGCCTGGTAGATACCGGCCAGTGTGAACATCTGCCGCGACTTTGTGGGGACGGACACGGCCTCGAGATTGACGCAGTCGCCGAGGAAACTCACCTGATCAACCAGCGCTTGGACGATGGTGTTCACGGGGTCTCGATGGTCAAAAAGAATGTCCAGGCTCTTTGTCGTCTTCTTGGCGTTCCGGTTGAGGTCAGAAAAGAGTTGCTGGGCTCGCTCGACGTCGAGGTAGGGAAAGAGGACAATCGGAACACTCTCATCCCGCAGCGACGGTTCCTTTTCTGTGGCTTCGAGGATGGCACCCAGTCGGTGCTGACCGTCAACTATGACCAGCGGATCCTGTTGAGAGAGAGTCAGCAACCCGATATTTTGTCCTGCGCCAGTTGGATGGCTGGGCGTCCAGCGAATGGGCTGGGCTGAGCCCTCCTTGCCATAGGTGCATGTCAAAGCGCTGAATCGATAGCTGTCAGGGTTACCCAGGATGTAGTTTGCGATCTCGCGGAAACGGGCAGGCGCAGGCCTGCGGTTCTCTCTCAGTTTTGGATCTTTGATGTTGGGGTCAGTTGCCTCAACGTAGCGTGCAAGCGAGGCGTAGGGGAGTGTGATGACAAAGTAGTCGACATTTCCCAGATGTCCTCTGAGGGCCGGGACGGTCATTGTCGGCTCCGCTTGAGCGGCAAGTTCGGCAAGAAAGTCTAGTTCTGACATGGCGACTCTCCTAATAGCTCTGAAATGGATGCGCACGATTGAGCACTGACCCCACCAGGTGGACAGCGGCCTCAAGCTCGGCCCGAGCGCCTGTACCGTAGACCCCAGTCGCGAGAGTGCGGCGTAGCTCTTCCGTCTCCGTGAGTGCAACGCGAGGCGACTCGATACTGGCGAACTCTTTCGGGGCACCTCGCAAGAACCGCCGCTGGGAGTGCACGATCCTTTTCAACCTCTTCTGGTTCAGGCTGTGCTTGCTGTCCTGAGTTCCCGCCACAAGCCTTCGAAGCTCTTTGTACACGCTCAACCCTCCCCGCTATTTTTGATATTATCACGTGTCCATCAGTAAATGCAACATAATAGTTCACGTGAACTCTATGGGATTGGTTTGCCGCGGAATCCGTGAGCCTCTAACGAGGATGCCCCTTTCTGGGACACGCCGCGAGCTCCGCTGCTCCACCCGTGTCGTTCAGAAGTGAACAGGGCGTCTCAATAGCCAAATCCGCCCGCAGGACATTAGGGTGATGCGTATGAGCTTGCTCGGGGAATCGAGCCGCAGAGGTAGCTCAGAGCTCGGTGGACGGCGACGGCGTCCGGACCACCGTGTCCACGAGGCGAGTGAGCGCCGCATTCGGGTCGTCGGATAGGCCCGAGTGGACTGGCGAAGGCTGGATGATCGTGCTCCGCGGCGCGACCAGCCAATGGAAACGCTGCGCGATCGGCAGCTCGGCGATCGGGCCGCCCCCGCTGTCTCCGTTGCAGATGAGCGGGATGAGGGCGAGCTGCTGCTCCACGTCTGCCAGGTCCAGCCCAGGGGCAAGCGCGAGCAGGCGCGCAGGGTCCAGCGCAAGGCGAGCGCCGAGGAACGGCGTCGTCGGGCTGAATACGATCACGCCAACGTTGACGAACTCCTCCCGTTCGACTTGCGGGACCACCCGGATCATCACGGTAACGGTTGGGATCTCGGTTCTTACTTGAATGAGCGCCTCGCAACTGGTCCCCTCCCCCTCGACGGGGGAGGGTTAGGGAGGGGGTGATCGCTCGCATCAATTGGGCGGATCAGGCGGGCGGACTCAACTCGAAAACGTGGGCGACCAACTCGTAGGATCGCACCCGATGCTCGAACGAGTAGAGGCCGGCGCAACACGACGGAGAGAGGCGGTTCGGGCATCACTGACGGAGCATCTACCCCGGGAGGAGTTCATGAATCCGCTGCGCCACCAGGCCGGGGAGCTCCTCTGCGGAAGGAACAGCCATGTGCACGATGAGTGAGAGCAACGCCCGCAGGGGAGGAGACTCGGGAAGGCGGCGGCTGAAGTGATGCACCTCGATGCCGTGCAGCTTTAGCGTCTCCGGATGCACGCGGAGGTAGAGGCTGTTCTCGACACTCTCCGTCGCCGAAGGCTGGGGATCCCCGAAGTCGATATACAGCACATCGTCGTCCGCCTCGTAGACCATGCGCACCGGGAGGCTGGCCACGCGCTCGTGGAGATCCGTATTCGCGCGGATGATCCGTCGCAGCATCTCTTCGTGAAGTGGTTTCAGGTTCGCGATCATGGGTTGCTCCTTTATCCGGGTGGCTGGAAGCGCAGGACCTCGCCATCAACGTCGATCGCACCGGTGAAGTAGCAGGTTTTAACCCAGCAGTCTCCAGTGGGCGCGCAGTCTACTATGATGTGCAAGTAGAGTGGCTGGTACATCCCCTCGCCGATGCCCAGGCGGTAGAAGTGCAGGGCTCCATCTGCGGCCGACTGCACCACCGCGTGTGGCTCCCGGAGCACCAGCGGGATCTGACCATGATACGGAGCGAGCTCCGCATGGCGTGGAAGGTGCCGCTCCCAGTTGACGTGGTCGAGTCGAACGCGGTGACCAAAGCAGTCGGTCACGTCCAACTCGTAGCCCACGGCACCTCCGGTGACGTTGAATGTACCGGTCTCACTCTAGCTCATCCATGCTGTCCATGATGCTCTACTTCTTGTTTCCGAGGTCCGCTGGTGCGCTGGCCGGCGTCGTGCTGTACGGACTGGGGGCTGGCGGCGGCGTGCTGCGCGAGACGATCTGGGCGCACTTCTTCGGACGCATCAGCCCGGGAGTTGTGCGGACCAGGCGTATCCGATCAAGTCGATAATCTGGAGCTTCGAAAGGTCGCCCGTCCGATCCCCTCGCCACGCTGCAAACAGAAAAGACCGCCTCCTCACCCTAACGAGCCCGTCTCGCAAAGCTCGTTTGAGGTCGGAGAGTTGAAATCTTGAGTCGAAGAGCGGCCGAGCGAGCATGTAGGCCGCATTGAGAGTATCGTGTGGCGTCCGCGAACGTGGATTTGGTGAGCGCGGGAGGTGCCGCCATGGACTCGCCCAAATCAAGCTCGATATGCTGCGGGCTGGCTCCGGCAGCGCTGGACTCAGATGCGGTACAGCGTCCGCAGGTTGAAGGCGGTGGCGAGCAGCGTCCACTCGGCACGCCCGTTGTCGGGATTACCCCTCGGTCGCGGGCGTGCGGACGACTGTTTCCACGAGGTGGTTCAGTGCCGCCTCGGGGTCGTCGCATAAACCGGAGTGGACTGGCGAAGGCTGGATGATCGTGCTCCGGGGCGCGACCAGCCAATGGAAGCGCTGTGCGATCGGCAGCTCGGCGATCGGGCCACCGGCGCGATCGCCGTCGCAGATGAGCGGGATAACCGCGAGCTGCTGTTCCACGTCCGCCAGGTCGAGCCCCGGCGAGAGCGCCAGGAGCCGAGCAGGATCCAACGCGATCCGGGCACCTAGGAACGGCGTAGTCGGACTGAAAACGATCACGCCGACGTTGACGAACTCCTCCCGCTCGACGTGCGGGACCACCCGGATGATGGCGTAGTCATACGAGTTGAGCGTGGGCGTCCCTCGCTTCCTCGGCAAACGCTCGAGGCGACCTCAACCGCTCCGTAAGATACGCCGCGTACGCGGCTCGCGGGTCTTCGAGCCCCCCAAACGACGGGTCCGCGAGCCAATCGTCGGGGATCACTCGGACGATGCCCTCGATCACATCCGTCGTGAGGAGCGAGCTCAGCCGCTCGTCGGCCTCCGCCAGCGCAGTCGCGTTCCGCAGGAGGACGTGCTGCTTTATCTCCGGGAACCGCGCTCCCGATCGAGCTGCCCAGTCCTGCCCGCCGAAGTGGAAGTAGAGCGAGGCACCATGGTCGATGAGCCAGAGCTTCTTGTGCCAGACGAGCATGTTCGGGTTGCGGACCGTGCGGTCGATGTTCGTGATCAGCGCATCGAACCAAACGATGCTTGACGCCAGCTCGGCGTCGGGACGGCGCCCCGCCGCTGGGTCGAACGAGAGTGAACCGGGCAGGTAGTCGATCGCGAGGTTCAGCCCCGCGCTCGCCGTGATGAGTGACTGGATCTCAGGGTCAGCCTCGGATTTCCCGAGCCTGGGATCCAGCTCGGCGAGCACGATCTCGGGCATTGGCAAGCCGATCGCCCGCGCGATCTCGCCGGCGATGAGCTCCGCCACCAGGACCTTCACACCTTGGCCTGCGCCTCGGAACTTCAGGACGTACGTGCCGAGGTCGTCGGCCTCGACAATGGCCGGCAGTGAGCCGCCCTCCCGGAGAGGAGTTACGTACCGCGTCACCGTGACGGTCGGGATTTGGGTCTCTACTTGAATGAGCGCCTCGCAATCGGCCCGTTCTCGAATACTCGTGAATATAATGGCGCGACGGCTCGCGGTTCTGGAACGACGTGCCGGTGCTCGCGTTGGTCCCGCCGAGCGAGTCAGGAGGCGCACATGCACTTCTCGGGTCGCAGATGGGGCGCCTTCCTCGCGCTCTCGGCGCTCGTCTTGGGCTGCGGCGAACCGCAGAGCTCCCCGAGCGAGCGCGGCGCCGCCGACACGCGGCCCTCGGCGGCTGTTCCGGTCGCACCGAAGCGCTTCGTGGCTGCGATTCGCGGCTATCCCAAAAGCGTGAGTCCCACGATCGACGCGGCAGGCGCCGGCTCTACCGCGGGCGTTCGCGAGGTGGCGCAGCTCCTGCACTCTGGACTCACAGTGGCCGGGGCTGATGGCCGCCCGACGGGCAGGCTCGCCGAGAATGTGCCGTCTCTCGACAACGGCCTGTGGCGCCTCTTCCCCGACGGCCGCATGCAGACGACCTGGAAGATCCGCGAGGGCGCTCAGTGGCACGACGGCACGCCCGTAACCGCGGATGACCTCGTGTTTACGTCGATCGTCGCCCAAGACAAGCAGCTCACCGTCGCGCTCGATTCGTCGTTTGCCTGGGTGGAAAGCGTGCAGGCGACAGATCCGCGGACGCTCACCGTCAGCTGGAGGCAGCCCTACATCAGCGCCGACGTCCTCTTCTCTGACTACAGCTCCACGAGCATCATGCCACTCCCGAAGCACCTTCTCGAAGGCCCCTACGTGGAGGACAAAGCGAGCTTCACCGCCCTCCCCTACTGGAGCGAGCAGTTCATCGGGACAGGGCCATTCAGGATCCGCGAGTACATCGGCGACAGCCACATGGTGATCGAGGCCAACGACCGCTACGTCCTCGGCCGCCCGAAGATCGACGAGATCGAGGTGCGGTTCATTGGAGACTTCAATGTGCTGGTGGCCAACGTGCTTGCCGGTGCCGTGGAGATGAACTTCGGGCGCGGCCTCTCCCTGGAACAGGGACGGGAGGCGCAGGAGCAGTGGAGAGGAGGTCGCCTCGAAACGGTGCTCGACAACACGACCTCCCTGTTCCCGCAGTTCGCGAACCCGAGCCCGCCCTTGATCGCGGACCTCCGATTCCGACGCGCCCTCCTCCACGCAATCGATCGAAAGCTGATCGTCGACCTCCTGGAGGGCGGCCTCAGCCCGGTCGCCGAGAGCCCGCTCAACCCAAACAACCCGGATGCCAAGGAAGTCGAGGGACGTATCGTGCGCTACGCGTTCGACGCGGCGCGGTCCCGCCTGATGATCGAAGAGCTCGGGTACGTGCGGGGACCGGATGGCATCTACCAGGATCGATCGGGCCAGCGCCTGGTGGTCAAGGTCCAGACCACTCCAGACGACCTACGCCAGAAAACCGCCGCCGTCATGGGCGATCAGTGGAAAGAAGCGGGCGTGATGCTCGAGCTGGTGCTGATCCCGCGGCAGCTCTCCGGCGACCGCCAGATCCGATCCGAGTTCGCCGCATTCGACTTCACGCGGCAGCCGTCGGACCCCACGCGCTACCACAGCACTCAGGCGCCGCTGGCGGAGAACAACTATCGGGGCAACAACCGCACGCGGTACCAGAACCTGGAGTTCGACGCGCTCCTCGACCGCTACGTCGTGACGATTCCGCGGCCTGAGCGAATGCAGGTGCTTGGGGACATCGTCCATCACATGACGGATCAGCTCGTGACGATGGGCATCTACTACGTCGTCGAGGCGATCCTCATCAGCAACCGCGTTGTGAACGCTGGCCCGCCCATCGGCGAGGACGCGCTCCAGACGTGGAACGCCCACGAGTGGGACCTGAAGGTGTGACCCGTTCTCCCGAAATGGGCCGATCGGCTCAGGGATGGGAGGCAAGAAAGGAGACGCAATCTCCGATCTCGATAACTTGATGTTCGCTGTGGGGTGAAAGACCCCACCGCTG
>Ga0209726_10002109_pt1 | contig 30213 bp, 29 predicted proteins | sample Subgrocontami54m_FD_187453 | JGI IMG/M metagenome (GOLD analysis project Ga0209726, IMG submission 187453) | Subsurface groundwater microbial communities from S. Glens Falls, New York, USA - GMW46 contaminated, 5.4 m (SPAdes) (version 3) | ecosystem: Environmental > Aquatic > Deep subsurface >... | reverse complement strand
CTCGGCGATGGGCAATCCCAAAAGCTCGACCGGACGTCTCGACGTTTTTACACGTTTGATCACCGACCACGGCACGGAATTTGACCGGGTCCGCGAGCAGTACAAGGGTCCGCTGTATGCGGAGGTGTCGCCGCGCACTTTCAGCGTGCTGGTACGGCAGGGTTCACGCCTGAGCCAACTGCGCATACGCCGCGGCCGGCCGGCGAGTACGGACGGAGCCATGAGACGCCTGCAGGAAGAGCAGCAGGTGGTGGGCTCGGTGATCAGTGAATCCGAAATACGCAACGGCGTCCCGGTGTCAGTGGACGTGCGGGGCGAGGCATCCGGGCGGCTGATCGGCTACAAAGCCAGAAGCTATGCCGGACTGATCGATGTCGACAAGGTCCGCTATTACGACATGCAGGAATACTGGGAGCCGGTTTACGCCCCGCACCACGGCGGGTTGATCCTGGACCCCGCGAATTTTTACATCCTCGCGTCGCGCGAAGCGGTAAAAATCCCGCCGACGCACGCGGCCGAAATGATCGCACACGACACGCTGGTCGGGGAGTTTCGCGTCCACTATGCGGGTTTCTTCGACCCCGGTTTCGGTCATCCGGATGCCGGCGGCGAGGGGGCAAGGGCGGTGCTGGAAGTGCGCTCCTACGAAGTCCCGTTTGTCATCGAACACGGTCAGGTCGTTGGCCGGCTGACTTATGAGCGTCTTACTGCGCCGCCGAACCGGCTCTATGGCCACGGCGTCAACTCGTCGTACCAGCGCCAGGGAATTGCGCTCAGCAAACATTTCAAGCCGGCCCCGGGAATTTGAGTTTTTGCCTTGCCTGGGAAAATCCGGCACCCGGATCGAATCCCGATCGCCAATCATTCCCGCATGACAGTGACGGGCTGGATACGTATAATCATACGTGTCCATTGCAGGAGCCGGCCATGAGCAAAAAACTTACTATTTTGATCGAAGACTCGGTGTACGAAGGCCTGCACCGCGTGGTGGGACGCGGCAGCATCAGCAAGTTCATCGAAGATCTCGCGCGCCCGCATGTCGCGCAGAAGGATCTTGGAGCCCAGTATCGCGAGGCAGCACGGGATGCGGCGCGCGAGCACGAAGCACGTGCCTGGACCGAGGGGCTGATCGGGAGCGTCGATGAAACGCGGTGAGGTCTGGTGGGTGGACTTCGAGCCCGCGGCTGGCTCCGAAGTCAGGAAGACCCGACCGGCGGTCATAGTCAGCAACGATGCGTCCAACGGGGCCATGAACCGCGTGCAGGTAGTTCCGGTGACCGGCAATACGGCCAAACTCTACGTGTTCGAATCCCGGATCGAGGTCAAGGGCGCCCAAGGCAAAGCGATGGCGGACCAGATCATGACAGCGGACAAGCGGCGCCTCAAGAAGCGCATCGGCAAGGTATCACCGTCGGAAATGCTGGGCATCGAGCGCGCCATCAGGATTCAACTGGGAATTCACTGATCTTAATGAAACCCATAGTCATCGACATCCACGCGCATTTCATTCCCAAAATCCTGTTTGAGCGTTTTGACGCGCATGCCGCGAAATTCCGCGGCGTGGAACTGCTGCGCGATGGAAAAACGGTGTGCATGCGCTTTCCGGGAACCGAACCGACGCGCCCCATCATGCCCAAACTCTCGGACCTCCCCGAGCGCCGCGCGTGGATGGATAAAAACGGCATCGACCATCAACTGGTGGGCGGCTGGCTTGACAGCTTCGGCTACGAGTTGCCGGCCGCGGAAGGTCTCGCGTGGAGCCGCTTCATCAACGATTGCATGTGGGACGCGCTGCGCGACGAACCGCGCTTCACGCCACTCGCGACCGTGCCGCTGCAGGACGGCCGCCTCGCCGCCGAAGTGCTGGGCGAGGCGATGTCGAAAGGTTTCGGCGGCGTGATGATAGGCACGCTGCCCAAAGGTCTGGGCGGCGGCAACCTCGACGATCCCTCACTCGACCCGTTCTGGGACACGGCGTCGAAACTCGGCGCGGCGGTTTACCTGCACCCGATGTTCGTCTGCGGCGAACCTCGGCTTAATGACTACGATCTCGTCAATGCCCTTGGCCGGCTGGTCGATACCACGATCGCCGTTTCGCGGCTGCTGTATTCCGGGCACCTGCTCAAATTCACGGGCATGAAGTTCATCCTGTCGCACGGCGGCGGCACGCTGCCCTACGCGCTCGGGCGGCTCGCGCGCAGCCATCAGGCTGCTCAGGGCAAATATGCCGATCCACGCAAGGGCTTTGCGACAATGTATTTCGACTCGTGCGTGTTCGATGTCGATACGCTCGAATTTCTCGCCGGCAAGGCCGGCGCCGGGCGCGTAATGCTGGGATCCGATGCGCCGTTTCCGATAGGCGATCCGGAACCGAAGCGGGTCATCGAGAACGCCAACTTTTTTGCGGCGCAGAAAAACGACATGCTGAGCACAACCGCGCAGGGTGTGTTCCGTGTGCGGTCCGACTGCTGGTGCGGGAGTTAACATCGACTTTGGGAAGAAAAACGATGAAGACCATCGACCGTCTGTGGAATACATTTGCACTCGTGCTTGCGCTCGCGTCTTCGCTCGTTGCGATTCCGGCTGTCGCACAGTCTTATCCGACTAAACCAATCCGGTTGCTGGTACCGTTCGGGCCGGGCGGCGTCGGCGACATTACCTCGCGCGCGGTGGCGCAGAAAATGACCGAGGCGATGGGCCAGCAGATCATCATAGACAACCGGCCGAGCGCCGGCGGCATCGTCGCCATGGAACTCGTCGCGAAAGCGGAACCGGACGGCTATACGCTGATGCTGCTGAACAACACCAACGCGGTGAGCGCGGCGATGTTCAAAAAACTGCCCTACGACACGGTCAGGGATTTCGCGATGGTTTCAACCATCGGCGCATTCAGCATCGTGGTGCTTGTCAGTCCGGATTCGCCCGTCAAAACCCTTAAAGAGCTGATCGCGCTGGCGAGGGCAACTCCGGGCAAGCTCAACCTTGGCACCATCAACATCGGCACTTCGCAGTACCTTTCCGCCGAACTGTTCAAGTCGATGGCGGGACTCGACATGGTGACCGTGCCCTTCAACAATACCGGGAGCGTGATCGCCGCATTGCGGGGCAGCAGCGTGCAGGTTGCGTTCGAATTCCTGCCCCCCGTGATCGGACCGATCAGGACGGGCGTCCTGCGCCCGCTCGCCGTGGCGTCCGCGGCGCGGCTCGCACAGCTGCCCAACGTGCCCACGGCCATCGAGAGCGGCGTTGCCGGTTACGATGTGACGGGATGGAACGGTGTAGCCGTGCCGGCAAAGACTCCGCGGGCAATCGTCGAGCGCCTGAACCGGGAAATCATTGCGGCGGTAACATCCCCGCAGATCAAGAGCCGCTTCCAGGAGCTGGGTGTAGTGGAAAATACCAGCACCCCCGACGGCATGCGCAAGCTCGTGGTCAACGAGATCGCGAAATGGAATGCGCTCATCGACAAAGCGAAAATCCCGCGGCAGTGAAATCCATCGCCGCTCCCGATCCGAACCCGCTCAAGCCGAAGTACGCGCCGCCACCCGGCGCGTGCGATGCACACTGCCACGTGTTCGGTCCCGGCGAGCGCTTTGCCTACGCGTCCAACCGCAGCTACACGCCGCCGGATGCGCCGAAAGAGAAACTCGCCGCGTTGCATAAGCATCTCGGGTTGAGCCGCGCGGTGCTGGTGCAGGCGAGCTGCCACGGCACCGATAACCGCGCGGTGCTTGATGCGATCGCGTCATCGCAAAGCGCGTGGCGCGGCGTCGGCATGGTCGGCAAAGAAGTCACCGAGCGGGAACTTGAAACGCTGCACGCGGGCGGCGTGCGCGCCGTACGGTTCAATTTTGTGGCACACCTCGGCGGCGCACCTGATGTCAAGGCGGTTGACGGTGTACTCGCCCGCATCGCGCCGCTCGGCTGGCACGTGGTGCTGCACCTCGACGCCGGGGACATCCTCACGTACCGCGATTTCCTGAATCGCCTGCGCATCCCGTTCGTCATCGACCACATGGGCCGCATCGAGGCAAAGCACGGCCTCGTCCAGCAGCCGTTCAAGCTGCTGCTCGAGCTGATGCAAAACGAACTCGCGTGGGTAAAAGTAAGCGGGTGCGATCGAATCTCGTCAGCCGGCAAGCCTTTTCACGACGCGATCCCGTTTGCGCGCGCGCTGATCGAGACCGCGCCCGAGCGCGTGCTGTGGGGAACCGACTTCCCCCATCCCAACGTCAAGGTGATGCCCAACGACGGGGAACTCGTCGATCTGTTCGCGGCATTCTGCGACGACGACGCCCTGCGCAGGAAAATCCTGATCGACAATCCGACGCGGCTGTATTGGCCTGACGCGTGAAATAACATAGGACCATTCTCATGCCTAACTATCCTGAATTTTCCGGGCGCGTGGTCGCGATCACCGGCGCAGCACAGGGCATAGGCGCGGTGACCGCCCGCGCGTTTGCCGCCCAGCACGCTCACGTCGCGCTAATCGACCTCGACGAAAAAGGTGCAACCCAGGTCGCGGAAAAAATCACCGCCGGCGGCGGGCGGGCGCTCGCCGTGCGCACCGATGTCACCGACGAAAAATCCGTCGCCCAGGCGATCGCGGGCACCGTCGCCGAATTTGGCGGACTCGACGTGCTCATCACCTGCGCCGGCGGTTACACCCGGCTTGCGACCGTCGAGGAGATGCCGCTCGATGAATGGGATCGTACGGTGGCGCTCAATCTGCGCAGTGTTTTTCTATGCTGCCGCGCGGCCATCCCGCACCTGAAACGCTCCAAAGCGGGGCGCATCATCAACGTTGCATCAATTTCGGGTCGCACCGTGAATGTCGCGTCCTCGCCCGCCTATGGCGCGTCCAAGGCCGGCGTGATTCAACTCACCCGCTTTCTCGCCTACGAACTCGGCCCGGCCAATATCACCGCGAACGCAATTGCGCCTATCACCACGCTCACGCCACGGGTCGCAGCACTGCGCAGCGCGCAGGATATCGAGCGCATCGCCGCGCTGGTTCCGCTCAGACGGCTGGCGGAGCCCGAAGACCACGCGCAGGCGATGCTGTTCCTTGCTTCCGACGCCGCCGCTTACATCAACGGTATCGCGCTCGATGTCAACGGCGGCCGCGTCATGATGTAAGCGCGGTCCCGAAAACGTCGCCAAAAGCAATCTCCGCAACACCCTTCCTGACGCGCGGCGCGAGGTCCTTGACGCGGACATCCTCGGGCAGATCCTCGACTTTGCCGGGGTAACCGGCCGCGACCAACGCGGCAACACGGAACGGCTGCGGAATGCGGAAGCTGCCCAACACCTTCTGTTCGTCCCAGCCCGCCATCGCGTGCATGGTTAGGTTCATGGCGCAGCCCTGGACCAGCATGTTCTGCAACGCAAGCCCGACGTCGAGCATCCACGCGTTCTGGGCGTTGCGGTCCGGCTGCTCCTCGGCGGTACCCGCGATGATGATCTTGACCGGCGCCGCAGGCGCCCACTTCCGGTTGCCGGCGGAGAGCGCGTCATCGAATCCGGCGCGCGCTTCCGGGCTCACCGCAAAAATCAACCGCCACGGCTGGCGATTGTTTGACGACGGCGCCCAGCGAAACGCCTCGATCAGCAGATCGATCTTCTCGCGTTCCAGCGGCCGCGCATCGAAATGCCGGTCGCTGCGGCGGTTGCGTAGCACATCAAGTATGTCCAAAATTGCTCCTTTCAGTACGTTCAGGGAAGATCCAGATCGACCAGCGGACCGTACTGCTGGCCGCCGAATACATCGGTGTCGTCGATGTCGCCGGAAATCGTGGGGCGCGGAATCGTGATCTTGATCGCGTTTGCCGCATCGTAATGGATGATCGCCACCGACCCGGGATCGAGCTGATAGGTCCGTGCGAACCACTGCGCGCTGATGACACCCGCAGCACGGACTTTATCGTAGTTTGCGCGATCCTTGAAAATTATGTCGAACGTGAGTTCGAACGGCCCGGCGTTCTTGCTGCGGATCAATTTGGCGACTTGCCAGAGTTTGGTCATCGCCCCCTCACACTTTCTGGTATTCGATGCCGAACATTTCGAGCGGGGAGTCCGGCTCGACGACGTGGTTCAGGTTGAAACGGTAGCTCGCGCCGCGTTCGAGTTCCGCCGGCGAGTACGGGAATGCAATCGAGGTAATGAGGCCCGTCCACTCCGGCACCGGATAATGCACGGAGATGTGGCCGACCGATTTCGCGAGCCCGGTGGCAAGCGCCTGGGTGTCGGCGGTGACTTGAAACAGCAGGCCGAGCTCGTGCCCGATCGACATATCGCTTTCGAGTTTGCCCATGGTCGCGTTCCTGCCGAACACGCGCACGTCGAGGCGGTATTTCGCATCGATGTCCGCACCGTACACCGCCCGGATGCGGTCCCGCGCAGCCTTGAGCAGCCCCTCGAGCCAGGAATCGAACTGGCGCAGGATGACAGGGTCGCGCACGCTGCCGATGATCAGGCTCTGGTAGCCGGCAAGCTCGGCGCCTTCGAGCTTGATCGTGTAGCGCTCGGCGGGCCTGAACGTGCTGCCCGATACCTTCACCGCGCGGTCGGACACCGCCTCGTATTTGGCGGCGAACGTGTCGAGCACGCCCGAAGGTTCGACCAGCTCGTAAGGCGTGGAGTTTTCGTACAGGTTGTGCGACGCGATGCTCGCCGGGTCGCAGCGGTAGTCGGGATTCGGCGGTTCGACCGTGAAACTGTCGTTGTTGACAGTGGCAAACATGCAGTCGGGATACTTGCGCAGAACCACGCACGCGGCACCGCACTCGAGGATTTTCGCGGCATGCCACACGGTGGCCGGATTCAGGCCCCGCATCACCGGCATCGCCGCGAAAATCGAGGTGTCGCTCGAGCGCCCGGCGATGATCACTTCCGCGCCGTTGGTGAGCGCCTCGATGTAGGGCTCGATGCCGCACATGCCGACGATGTGGGCGCTGCGGTCGATTACCGCCTCGTCCAGTTTCGGCGCATTGGCGAGCGGCTTGATCCGGCCGGCGCGCAGCTTCTGCTTCAGATAATCGCGCTGCTGCTCGCTGCGGATTATCGCGAGCTTGAAGCCGAGCTTGTCCTCGCGCGCGATATCACGCGCGATCTTCACCAGGCGCTCGACCTGTGCATCGGCGCCGCCGGTGCACGCGGAACCGACGATCGCCGGAATCTTCGCCGCGCGCGCGGCGAGCAGGATCAGCCGCAGGTCGCGTTTATACGCGGAATCGGAAAATTGCGCCTCGCCGGTGCCGAGGTAATACGGGCCGGCATCGGTCGAGCCCGAATCAACACCGATAAAGTCGGGGCGCAGCGCCATGCCGCGCTGCAAAGTCTCCTCGCGAAAACCCGAGCCCAGCATGCCGGTCGCCGACAATACGCGAATTTCACTCATGCATTATTCCTTGCGTGGTGGGCAAACCACCGTCAACGCGGCCGGCGGGTAAATCATGGCCGCTCGGGCGTATTGGCGCCCCAGAGATGGACCTGCGCGTCGACTGTCAGCACGGTGTTGCTCCTGCGGTGTAGGAATGGTTTGCCGATTCGATAGTAACAATTCACACGATATCAAACAATCGGCGCTGGTAGCCAGTCCCACCCGGCAGTTGATACCGGCGCTAAAAGCAGGTCCGGCCGCTTGTTGATACTATTGCGGCTCGCCGCTTTCTCATCCCATCGGGAAGCATCCCTAATTCACAGGAGAGCATTGCATGACAAAGAAAAAGCTGCTGCTGCCGGAAACGATGGCGCGTCCCGGTTGGGATTACGTGAAAACCCGGACGGATATCGAGGCCGTGGCGTTCGCCATCAATGCGCCCATCCAGATATTTCACGCGCTGCTGCGCGATGCCGACGGTGTTGCGCTCACCTCCACGCCGTTGCGCGCGGCCGACATCGACGCCGCCCCGCGACTACTCGCGGTCGGCAGGATAGGCGTGGGCTACGACGCGGTGGACGTGCCGGCGCTGAATCGCCGGCGCATTCCGCTGATGACCTGCGGCACCGACAATTCACCCACCGTGGCCGAATACGCGATGTTCGCGATGCTCGCGCTGTGCCGACGCGGCGCCGCCATGGATGCGCTGGTGCGGCAGGGCCGCTGGACCGAGCGCTACGACAACCTGCCCACCGAACTGCTCGGCAAGACCCTGCTGATCGTCGGCTTCGGCCGCATCGGCACGCGCATCGCCAAGCGCTGTCTCGCGATGGAGATGAAGGTGCAGGTGTACGATCCCTACGTGTCTGCGGACGCGGTGCGCGCGGCCGGATGCACGCCGGTCGCGGATCTCGACGCCGCCCTGCCGGACGCCGATTTTGTCACCCTGCATTGCCCGAAAACCCCGGAAACTTCGAATATGTTCAACGCCGCGCGACTCGCGCGCATGAAGCCCACCGCGCGTCTCATCAACACCGCGCGCGGCGGCATAGTCGATGAAGCCGCGCTTTACGCCGCGCTCGCCGCGGAGAAGCTCGCCGGCGCCGGAATCGACACCTTCGAGCGCGAGCCTGCGCTTTCCGACAACCCGCTGCTGACTCTGCGCAACGTCATCGTCGGGCCGCACATGGCGGGCAATACGCGCGAGTCGCTCGACCGCAAGTCGGTAACGGTGGTGCGCAATCTGTTAAGCGTGCTCGACGGCAAGCCCAACCGCGAATTCGTGGTCAATCCGGAAGCGCTCGACTGACCTGCTCACGACCCTCGTTGCCTTGCCGTGCATCCATAATGGATGTAAAATGGATGCACTGACCCGAGCGCGCCTATCGCTTATGCTCCGCTTACGCCCCCGCTTATGCCCGTTACCCTGACCATCAAAGGCGTTCCCGACCGCGTCGCCGTTACACTTCGCGCACGTGCGGCAGCCAGCCACCGATCTTTGCAAGGCGAACTGATGGCGATCCTCGAAGACGCGCTCACACGGCAAGCCGCACAGTCGGCGCCGCCCGCGTACGTAGCCGGGAGCGCAGCAAAGCGCACCAGGCAATCGGCCGCCGGAAAAACGCCGGTGCACGGCAGGCGGCTTACGCTAGTCGAGTTGTGGGAGCGCTCGCGCCGTCTCGGCCCGGGCTCGAAAAGCGAGTCCGCCGCCATCGTGAGAGCGCTGCGGGATGAGCGTTACGGTCGTTGACGCCTCGGCGGTCGCGGCCGTCTTGTTCGATGAACCTGAAGGCGCGCCGGTTGTCGCAAGCATAAGCGGCACGCTGCTCGCGCCGACCCTGCTGCGTTACGAGATCGCGAGCGTGTGCGCAACCAAGCTGCAGCGGGAACCCGCCCGCGCCAAGCTCATCGTCTCCCGTTACCGGCTGCTCGCAAACCTGGATATCGAACTCACCGAACCCGACTGGGAAACGCTGCCGCTGCTGGCGCGGCAATGGGCGCTCAGCGCTTACGATGCCGCCTACCTGCAACTCGCGCTGAAACGCAAGGCGCCGCTCGTCACTCTCGATGCGCGCCTTGCCGGGGTTTACGATAAAGTTGCCGCGACTCGTTAGACGTGGGCACCCCGGACTCGGCGTTCGCGCAGCGATGGGGGCGGGCAGGGGTGCAAGACGGCTGCATGGATTGATATCGTCGAAGTAATCACGTTCATCTCGACCAGTTACGCGCAAGTTTGCTTCACAGCCGTGTTTGCGGGCGCGGCAACAGAATGCCCCGTGCAAACAACGCCTATTGAGCCAGCCGCGGTCTGATTTCACGTCAAGCATCTTGAAGGCACCGGGGCATGTGCCGCGACTCGTTAGCCGCAGGCAGTTTGCGGGCGCGGCAACAGAATGCCCCGTGCAAACAACGCCTATTGAGCCAGCCGCGGTCTGATTTCACGTCAAGCATCTTGAAGGCACCGGGGCATGTGCCGCGACCCGATAGCGGGCGCCCCGGGGAGCCGGCCCGCCATATCGGGCAGTTGCGAAGCGATGCTGACGCCCGGACCAGGCTATTCGAACTTCGCGCCGGAGTCCCTGACCACCTTGCCGATACGGGCGTGCTCTTTGCCGATGTACGCGGAAAATTCCGCGGCCGAGCTGCCCACCGGAGTCACCCCCTCGTGGCTCAACCGCTCGATGACCTCGGGTGACTTCGTCGCTGCGGTTATCTCCCGGCTCAGCAAATCGACTATCGCGCGCGGCGTGCCGGCCGGCGCCGCGATGCCGTACCACGACCCCGCCTCGTAATCGCGTACGCCCGCTTCGGCGACGGTCGGCACGCCGGGAATCGCTGCCGAGCGCTGCGCGCCCGTCATCGCGATCGCGCGCAGCCGCCCCGCCTTGACCTGCGGCATCATCGCCACCACGCTCGAAAACATCAGCTGCACCTGCCCGCTCAGCAGGTCGGTCGCCGCCGCCGACAGGCCCTTGTAGGGAACGTGCACCATTTTTATTCCTGCCATCATGTTGAACATTTCGGTCGCGAGGTGGGTGGAGCTGCCGATGCCGTTCGATGCGTAGTTCATCTGCGCCGGCCGCGCTTTCGCCAGTGCGATCAACTGCCTGATCGAATTGACCGGCAGCGACGGATGGACCACCACCAGCAGTGGCGCGGTTGCGACCAGACTGACCGGTTCGAAATCCTTGAGCGGATCGTACGATACCTGCTTGCGCACATTGGGTATGATCGCCATCGTCGCGACGTTCGCGAGCAGCAGCGTGTAACCGTCGGGCGCGGCTTTCGCCACCAGATCGGCTGCGATCAACCCGCCTGCGCCGGGCCGGTTGTCGACCAGCACCTGCTGTTTCAGCACCGGCGTGAGTTTTTGCGCGACCATGCGGGCGATCGTGTCGTTGCCACCGCCCGGAAGCTGCGGCACCACGATGCGCACGGCCTTGTTCGGGTAGCTTTGCGCAAGCGCTCCCCCGGCAGCGAGCACACAACCGATAACTATCATTGCTGTGACATGCGGCAGTCGCATCATGGGGCACTTTCCTTCCAAAGGTTCGAGTTCAATGTTCGGCCACCTCACGGGTGACTGCCCGCGAGTTGCCAAAGCCGGGGATGTAGACCGAATGCGTGCCGGGCCCGCCCGCCACCACCACCCCGATATCCTCGGGCCGCCGCGCTATCGGCAGCAGAGTGTCCGGCCCGATTTCCCCCAGCTCGTCGCGGCGCGAATCGCGCGCGCGTGCGAGGTCCTTTCCGGACATCCGGCTCGCCGGCATTTTCGAGCGCTCCCAAAGACCGCGCTTGACTTCAAGCTTGCTCAGGCCGGCGCGCTTGAGGACCTCCGCGTGCTCCGGTCCGAGCAGCAGCCACGGCTCGCCGCCGTGCGTATATTCGTTGCTCGGCGGATGGATCATGGTTTCCGCGATCACCCGCAGCAGTTCGCCGGCGTCTTTGGTGTGGCTGTTCATGTTCATCGTGCCTTCGGCGCTGGCGACGGTCACCGTGCTGGTCCCGGGCGCAAAACCGCGCTCGACATGCAACGGCTGCCACGGATTGGCGGCTTCGTTCTCGGCGCAGCAAAACGTGTACTTGCCCGGCTGGCCGTGGGTCGCGCGATCCATTTCTCCCGGCAGCGCGCCACCGACGTTGCGCAATATCAGCCGCAGCGCGCGGCCTATGGTCGCATTTGCCCGCGCGCCCTCGCCCAGGCAATTGAACGCGCCGTTGATTTCCAGTTGCCGCGCACAGGGACCGTTGACGATGATCCAGATCGCGACCGGGTTGGTGGTCGCCTGTATGCCTTGCAGATTGAATTCCGGCGCAGCGACCGCCTCGATTGCAGCGATCAGCACCGGCAGATACTCCGGCGCGCATCCTGCGATAACGGCGTTGATCGCGATGCGCTCGACCGTCGCCGCGCCGAATCCCGGCGCAATTTTCGCCACGATTTCTTCGGGTGCACGGCGCGTGCCGCGCAGCATGGCTTCGACACGCTTTAGCGTCGGCGGCACGATGGGCAAGCCGTCGCTCCACCGCCGCTCGCGGTAGAGCGCGTTGATCGCGTCAAGATCGTCGGACGCCTCGATTTGCGCGGCGCGCCCGGCAGCTGATGAACCCGCGCTCATCGCGGGGCCGCTCCGGCTGCAAGCTTCGCGATATCGTCAACGCACTTTTCGGCCATCTCCCGCACCTCGTCCCGGGTGCGAAGGCCGAATGGATGCGGCACCACCGCAATCGGCAGGCTGGCGTGACCCAGTGATGACGCCTGCGCGCGGCCCAGCGTGGTAAACGCGCTCGAGCATATGGTGATAGCCGCCGAACCGCGCTTCGCCATTTCTACACTGTCGTGGATACTCCACGACGTGCATGAGCCTCAGTCGCCGGACCCGGTGATCACCAGATCGCACTCGCCGGCGAGTTCCTGATATACCTCCGGCGACGCCGGCACCGACGCCGAGCGCTTTCTGCGCTTGATAACCCGGCTTACGCCATAGCGGCTTACCAGCAGCGCGGACAGGTCGTCGACCAGAAAATCGAAATTGGGTTTGGCGTTGTCGATGAAGCCGACCACCGCCCCGGCGAGCCCGTCCAGTGTGCGCCGCGCCTGCTGCCGGCCTTCCTGCCGCGGCGCAGTCGGATCGAAAAGAATTACGCTTGCCGACATTTCATGTTCCTCCTTAAGCGGTTTTCTGTTGCAAAATTATTCTTTACAGCCTTCAGTCGGCGCGTATGCCGGCCTGCTGTATGAGTTTCGTCCAGCGCTCGATCTCCGATTGCAGGAATCGGCCAAGTTCCTGCGGACTGTTGCCTATGGGATCCGCTCCCTGAATCAACAGCTGTTCGCTGATCCCCGGCGACTTGAGTATTCTGACCGTTTCCGCATTTAACCGCGTGATGATCGCCGACGGCGTGGCGGCGGGCGCCAACAGCGCGTACCACAGCGTGGATTCATAGCCGGGCACGGTTTCCGCCACGGTCGGAATATCCGGTGCGGCGCGCGACCGCGCACGGCCCGTCATTGCCAGACCCGCGAGCCGGCCCGATTTCACGTGCGGCAAAGCCGGCAGCGGACTGGTGCACATCATCTGCACCTGCCCGCCGAGCAGATCGGACAACGCCGGCCCGGCGCCCTTGTACGGAACATGCGTGAGGTCGATGCCGGTCATCCACTTCAGCATTTCAACCGAGAGGTGACCTCCGGTGCCGGGCCCCGACGACGCATAGTTGATGCGGCCGGGACGCGATTTGGCCTGCGCCACCAGATCTCTGATGCTGCTGGCGCCGAGCGACGGATGCGCGATGAAAATCAGCGGCGAGTCTGCGACCAGCGTAATCGCAGCGAAATCCTTGATCGAATCATAGGGCAGCTTCTTCAGCAGGCCGGGATTGATCGCATGCGTTGCGCTGGCGAGGAACAGCGTGTGGCCATCGGGCGCCGCCCTCGCGGCGAGCTGGGTCGCAATCAACTGGCCGCCGCCGGGGCGATTGTCGACCACGAATTGCTGGCCCAGCGCATCGCCCAGCCTTGCGCCCAGCATCCGACCAACCATGTCGCCCGCACCGCCCGGCGGGTATGGCACGATAAGCCGTATCGCGCGCTGGGGATAACCCCCGGTTCCCTGGGCCTGAACCACGCTGCTACCGAGCAAGGCGCCCACGAGCAAAGCCATCGCCAAACCGTGCATGCAAAAACTGCCGTTCGGGCCGCGAAAGTCCGGAATGCCGGAGTCGGTCGAAATTCCCGCGCCGGTCAGGGCGACCACACGCCGGGCCGATACAACCCAGTTACGCACCGACTCGATGATGGCAGCAGACTCCATGGCGAACAATAGTAGCCGGATAATGGCGATCTGCGCAAAGTCAAATGACGTTTTCTCGCGGCACTTTTCGAATTCAGTCGGGATACAATTGACGCCAGTGTCAGGGATCACCTTTGCAGCCGGATCGCCGGCGCGCTCCCGGATTCCCGTTTCCGCACTTTTTCGCCACCGCATGTTCCTCAGGAGACCCACCATGCAGAACAGTAAGCCCAACGTATGAGCCACAGCAAACAACGAGGGCGCCTTCGCGCGTTGCTGGCCGGAACCCGGTGCCTGTCGCCGGCAAGCGTGTTCGATCCGCTCTCCGCGCGCATCGCGGAAGCGGTCGGCTTCGAGATCGGCATGCTGGCGGGGTCGGTGGCGTCCAACACCACGCTGGCGGCGCCCGATTTGATCGTGCTCACGCTCACCGAATTCGCCGACCAGATCCGGCGCATCATGCGCGTGAGCAAACTCTCGCTGGTGGTCGATGCCGACCATGGCTACGGCAATGCGCTCAACGTGATGCGCACGGTGCAGGAACTCGAGCATGCGGGCGTCTCAGCGCTGTCGATCGAGGACACCGCGCTGCCGACACCGTTCGGCGCGGGCAAGGAAAGCCTGACCTCAATCGAAGAAGGCGTCGGCAAAATGCGCGCGGCGGTGGCGGCGCGCCGCGACCCGACCCTGATCATCGCGGGCCGCACCTCCGCGCTCAAGATCGAAGGCGCCGAAAGCGCGGTGGCGCGCGCCAAGGCCTATGCAGCCGCGGGCGTCGATGCGATCTTCATCGTGGGTCTGGAGGATCTCACGCAAATCGAGGCGATCCGCGCGGCCGTCAAGCTGCCCATCATCGTCGGCTCGGCGCCGGCCTCGCTCAAGCGCGAGGACCTCGCTGCGCGCGGCGCCCGCATTCTGCTGCAGGGCCATCAGCCGGTCGCCGCGGCGGCCAAAGCGCTGCACGAGACCTACACGCATCTATACAATGGCGGCGCTCCCGCCGATCTGCAGTCGAGGATCGCCTCGCCGCAGGAAATGGAGCGCCTGGTCGACGGCGAGAGCTACAAGCTATGGCAGCGTGAATACCTGCGGTGATGGCCTGCGCAGTGGCGGCGCGCGTTTTCTGACGGCCGCCGGGTTTGCCGAAGGCGTGCGGCTTTCGGCGCCGGCGATTCCCGTCATGGCGTTGTTCGGCACCGCGTATGGCGCGTTTGCAGTGCAGAAAGGGCTCCCGCTGCTGGAAGCGACGCTGATGAGCACCTTCATGTTCGCCGGCGCATCGCAGTTCGTCGCGACCGAGATGTGGGCGCAGCCGATGACCGCAACGCTCATCACCACGCTGTGCCTGATCACCGCCACGGTGAACATGCGTTTCATGCTGATGACCGCGTCACTCCGCCCCTGGCTTGGCGGACTGCCCGCACGGCAAATCTATCCCGCGCTCGCCCTGCTGACCGAACCCGGCTGGCTGATCGCGATGCGCTATCGCGCCGCGGGCGGCACTGATCGTACGATCCTGCTGAGCAGCGGCATCGCGCTATGGCTCATCTGGATCGCCTCGACCGTGCTGGGTTATCTGCTGGGTTCGGTGGTCGCCGATCCCCGGCGCTATGCGCTCGATCTTGTCATGCCGGTTTTTTTCACGGTGATGCTGGTGCCGCTCTGGAGCGGCCCGCGCAAGGCGATTGCCTGGGTCGTCGCCGGCGCGGTCGCGCTCGCGGCCGCGGAGTTGACGTCGGGCTGGTGGTACATCATGGCGGGAACGGTGGCCGGAACTCTCACTGCGGGATTGACCGATGAGCGCGCTTGAGCCCTTCGGCATGACCCTGCTCGCGCTGCTCGCCATGGGGGTTTCGACTTTCCTGATGCGCGCGGGGGGCTACTGGCTGATGGGGCACGTGCCACTGACCCCGCGCGTTCACCGCATGCTCGAAGCGCTGCCGGGATCACTGGTGGTCGCGATCGTGCTGCCGATTGCCGTCAAGAGCGGGGCCGTCGCGTTTCTCGCCATCGCGGCGGCGGCGGCGATGATGATCCTGCGCCGCAATGGTTTCGTTGCGGTCATCGCCGGCTTGCTCGTCGCAGTGCTTGCCCGGAGCGCGGGGCTTTAGGACACGGCCGGCAACTGCTATTTCATCGACGGCGCTGAGCGCGTGGCAAGCGCGAGCAGGCTGATGGTGACCGCGAGCAGAACCATGGCGCTCAGCGCGAGCGACCAGTGTATCCCGATCAGGCTGCCCATCAGGCCGACGGTGACGCCGGAGAACGCGCGCAGGCCAAGGCTGGACATGTTGTAAAGTCCGATCACGCGCCCGCGCATGCCCTCGGGTGCATACATCTGCACCAGCGTCTGCGCCATGGCGGCAAACGAGAGCTGGAGAAATCCCGCCACGAAGAGCAGCGCCCACGCGATCGGGAAACTGGTCGCGACGGCAAAGCCGCCGATCGTGCAGCACCACAGCATGGCCAGCACGAATGCGGTTTTGGGCCGCGCCTGCAGCAGGCTGCGGCTCTCGAGGACGAAGCCGGCGATCAGCGCGCCGGCGGCATCGGCGGCGAGCAGCATGCTGTAGGCGATGTCGTCGCCACCGCGGCCGAGATCCCGCGTGAACTCCGGCATCTGCGCCTGATAAGCGTTGCCGACGAATAGCGAAGCGCAACCCGCGAGCAGCGTCATCGATACGATGATGCGGTTGCCGGCAATGCCGCGGATCACCGACACGATGTCGGCGAGGCCGCGAATTGCGGGCGCCGCGTTTTCGCCACGGGCGCGCGGCCTGAACGGCGCTTTCCACAGCCACAGCACCAGCGGCAGGTAGATCAACGCGTTGGCGAGTACCCCGTAGGCGGGACCGAGCGCAAGCATGAGCCCCCCGCCCACCGCCGGGCCCATCAGCAAACCCAGCATGCGCGCGGTGGCGCTGAGGCGCACTGCGCTTTGCAGGTGGGAGTTTCCGACGATATCGTGGATCAGGAGCTGGCTCGCGGGTCCCCACAATACGCCGGCGCAGCCATGAATGACGAGCAGCACCATCGCATGCCACATCTCGAGCGTATCGGTGACGAAAAAATATCCCCACCCGAGCGACGCCGTGATGAAGCACAACATGCCGACCTGGATGACGCGGCGCGGATCGAAACGGTCCGCGAGAGCGCCCGAGTACACCGAAAAGAACAAAAACGGCAGCCAGTGCGAGACCACGGCGAAGCCGCCCAGCGCCTGCGAGTGGAACTTCTCGAACATCATCCAGTAACTGATGACGTGCTCGATGCTGTCGGCCATCATGGCCAGCGCGGTGGTGAAGAAATAGGCGCGAAACGGCCGGTGGCGCAGCGCGGCGAACGATTTCCCGGAGGGCGCGTATTTCCGGCTGCTGTCGTCGGTCAAGCTCGGCTTTCAGGTCGGCGCTACTGCTATCGGTGGAAGGATACTGCAAACGCGCATGAAAATGCGATTGCGCGCGCCAAAATATGCTGCTACGTTGCGGTGCGCGGCTAACAGAAAGGCCACCATGATCGAAATCCTGCTCAACCAGTCCGACCTCGTCATTGCGATATGCGTGATCGGATCGCTGATTCTGGTGTCACTGGGCGTGACGTGGCTGGTGATACGCTTTTCCGGGGAGCAACTCCTGCGCACCTACTCCGGGCTGGTGCCGAATTTCGGCGCCACGCTGGTGGCGGGATTCGTGCTGTTTGTCGCCCTGGTTATCAACGGCATCCTGCATGATCGCGCACTGGCCGAACAGGCGGTGGATCAGGAAGCACACGCGCTGCACGAAGCCCAGACGCTGCTGGATAAAAAACAGCATCCGGGCTGGCATCAGGCGATCGCGGCGTATATCGGCAAGGTGATCAATGACGAGTGGCAAGACATGAGCAGGAGAATACGCAGCCATGGCGCGCACGATGCACTGCAAAATCTTCGGTCATTGGCCCTCGACGGGTTGCCGGGCATTTCCGCGGAGACGCGCAGGGAACTGATTGATACGGTGAGAGAAATCGATTCCGCGCGAGAAAGGCGGCTTTTTGTCGCCGCCGATCAGATTCCCGGTGAAATCTGGGCGACATTGTGTTTAACCGCACTGGCGAGCATGTTCTTCTGCGCGGCCATACATGCGCGCGCACCTTCGTCCGCCTATACCATGGCCGCCTTGTACGGTTTGGTGATCGGTTCGATGTTCTTTACCATTGTTGCCATCGACAGCCCGTTTCTCGGCCCGTCCGCGGTGTCGGGGCACGCCATTGCCCGGCTGGCAGCGGGTTCCTGATTCTTTGCCTGTCACAACAATAATATTGAGACTGAATTCTTCCTGTCGGATTCAGTTTATTTGTTATACCAATCGGGCACTATAATTCTCATGCCATCGGGCGGAACATAGCGCGCGTACTCGGCGCCCAGACGTTTCTTATATTTGTCCGTCGCATCCTGTGCCCAGGCGTTGGACAGCGTTACCTTGATGCCCTCCTTGTCGCAAAAACCGATGAAAACTTTAAAATCAAATATATTCTCCACCCCTATGTAATTTCCTTTGGGGGTGAAAGCAATTACCGGCAAATCGACATCGTCCAGAAAGGGCCGGGCAGCTTCATCGCTGTGCCACAATACGCTTCTGCCCACGATGGAATTGATTAACTGGCACACCATATAGATGCGCGGGGTAATGTTGCCCAATTTCGTGCCTTGCCCGCTGGCGGTAAAATTCCGTTCGAGCGTATCTACGTTTTTCCGTTCTTCCTTGGTCAGAGAACCTCTGACAGTACCAAGCGGCCGGTGATCTTCGCCATAAGGACTGGGATCATAGCTGCCCGAGAAGGGCCACACTGCAAACAAATCATAATCGCCCGTGATTGCGTTCTTATAATGTTCTCCGCCCGACAAGCGATGTCCCGGCGGATTCGTCATCGCCAGCATCGGCTCATAGGAACCACGATACTTTGGATGATACTTTACGACAGTGGCGCCTTTTTCCTGAATCCATCGCTTGTTAAACCGGGTATTGTCGAAATAGACGCCATATAAAGCGGGGTCGTCTTTCTCGCGTATCAGGCTGTAATAAAAGTTGATGCCGGTCGGGTGGGTGGCGTACCCATCCAAACGGTCGGTGCCTTTGGCCTGCACGGTTATTATTTTTTTTGAAGTGAGCCAGTCGATCCGCCGCCTCGAGATTTTGAGCGGTGTCGTCGACGCTTTCCAGCCCTGCCCTTCATGGTCGAGATTGACCGCCTCGTCGTGCTTGTCACGGTTGAAGCCCAGTTTACCCATGCCGTATTTATTCAATCGGGGATCCCTCAGGACGAAGCCGGCCATCGGTCCCCAATCGCATGATTTGCCATGGATACGATAACCTTTGGTGTCATACCCTTCGTCCAACAAACCGTGGCAAGTGGGTCCGGTGGCCCTGACCATGATGACACATTGCTGATCTCGCGCTACGCTCACAAATGCCCGCATGTGCGTGGTTGGCATGCCGATAACATTTTCAAGAAATCCGGCATCGTTATATCGCATCGCGTCCTTCTCCTTTACGGCAAAGGCCTGCTGGACAGAAAACTTCCTCAGCCTCCGGTCACCTCAGTCCCGTCTTGACCGCTATCATTGCATCGTCGTTGGGATAATACATTAGCGCCAATACACGTGCCGTTTGCGACGCTCGCGAATGCAAATTGATTCACGAACGCGAAGGTGGCGGACAAGCAATTGGCGCACTTCGCGTCTTTGCGTTTAATCGCCGTATTGGGGATGATAAACTCGGCCAAGTCATCCGCTATGATCGATTTCCCGGAACCATTGCGCAAACGCTAAAACGGTAAGAACATGGCACTGTTATTTCGCGACTTCGACATGCGGATCGAAATCCGCAGCACGCGGGAGGGCCTGATCCGGTTTCGCCAGCACGCCGACGCTGTTTTTTACCTGAGAAAGCACAGCGGCAGGCCGGGGCTGATCACGTCGCTCCGGCAAGTGCTTGCCGAACATCATCATATCCAGGTCCGGCGTCTGTCGGACGACGAGGTGATCGAAGAGGTCGCGCGACGCCTTTTGAACGGATCCCTGCAGTTGATGGAGATGTTCGAGCCCAGGGTCGAGGTACCCACAACGCCGCAGGAAAAAGCAGCGGAGGAGGAGGCGCCGGCAGTCTATATTCCCGCCGCCGCGATGGCTACCCCGACTGCCCCGGCTGTGGTTGTTCCCGAAGTGCCGCTGCTGCCGCTACTCGAAGAAGTGCAGATCGAGGGCGCCATTGTGCTCCCTGAAATCATGCAAACGCTGGCGCAAATCGACCTGACCCTCGGGGGGATCAGTTTGGCCACGGTGTCGCTCGAGCCTGCACCTTCCGGGGTGCCGCCGATCAATTCGGCGATGCGGCAGGTGAGCACTTCCGCCATTGAAACTCTGGAGGCCTTGTGAATCCGGAGCGCGCAGCGTGAAAATCGTATCCAAGGCGCAGACCGCGATTACCGACGGCGCGACCCAGGTGCTCGAGGCGGTCACCACTGCATCCGCCACGCTGAAGACGCAATTGACCGACGGCGTCAGCGCGGCTGCCACCGCCGTCACGACGGTATCGGGCAAGATCGGCGAGGTGGTCGATCAGGTGGGCGAACTCCCATCGAAGATCAATCCGCAGGAAACCATCGATAAGCTGACCAATGCGCTCGCCAGCCTGCAATCCGACCTGACCGGTGTTGCGAACAGCGTGGGCAGTTTGGGCCCACGCATCGCCGCCGCCGGCCAGAACCTCGCCGGCATCGGCGCCGACGTGCAGGGCATGGCGTCTCTGGTGACGGGCCTGCCGGGCCGCTTGGCCGCGCTTAAACCCGACGTATCGGGCATACCCGCGAAACTCGACACCATGGTCGGCCGCGCCAATTCGCTTGCGCAGCGCGCGCTGTCGGTAAAGTCGCGCGCGTCCGGATTTGCCGGCACCCTCACGCCGTTGCAGCAACGCCTGACGTCGCTGCAGGCCACCGCACAGCAGGATGGCGCCGCTGCCGCCGCGCAGCAGGCCGCCGATCAAGTGCGTGCCGAGGCGCGCGCCGGGGCCGATAGCGTCAAATCGGAACTCTCCGGCGTGCGCGAGCAGATCGCCGCTGAGGCTGCCGGTGTTTCGTCGGACATCGAGAGCACCGCCAACGAACTTGTTGCCTCGACCATAGGCGGCGCCAGGACCCAAATCGCCGACATCCAGTCCGAGGTGGACGGCACCATCGATGCGGTGGTGGAACGGGTGGAAACGACAGTTGCCGCCATCCAGCAGGAAATGACATCACTGCTCGCGCAGATCGAGGGCTTCAAAGGGCGGGCGAGCGAACTCGCCGCCGCGTTCGACGATCCGCTGCAGCAGGCCGAGGCGGCGATCGACGCATTGGCGCAGGCGATCGAAACGGTGGGCGAGGCCATCGACGGCATTCTCGAGGAAATCGAGTCGCAGATCGGACGCCTGGAAGAGATCATCGCGACCATCAAGCAGGCGATCGACGACGCGGTGGCCGGCGTCGACACCGCCATCAATGGACTGGTCGAAGCACTGGGCGAGGTCATTACCGAACTCGATCAGCTCAAGCAAACGCTGCTCGAGTTGCCCGACCGGTTCCAGCCGGTGCACGGCCAGATTGACGACGCCAAGCAAGTGATCGTCGAGATCCAGGGCCGCGTCAGGGAATGGGTCGAGGAATCCTATCGGACGCTGGACCAGGCAAAACAGGAACTCGACGAGGCGGACGCGCTGTGCGACAACGCGATCGCAGTGTGCGACAAGTACATCCCCCGCGCACCGATGCTTTCGCTCGCGAAAAGCCTGTTCGTGGGAGTCAAGGCGTCGATTCCGGGGATCAAGATCACGATTCAAGGCGCGAGGGCATCCATCGGTACCGCGGGTGACACCTCGATCTCGCTGCTCGACGAAGGTATTACCATGGTGGAGGCGCTGCATCCGATGCTCGATCAGGCGATCGAGGAATTGCGCAAAGCCATCGATGTCGTGATCGGCGTGCTCGATCAGGTGCGCGCCGCGCTCGAGCAAGCGCAGGCGGCGATGCAGGAGATGTCGGAGAAGATGCACGCGACGGCCGACGAGATCAAGGCCAAGCCGGACCCCTTGATCGAGAAAGTGCGGCAGATCCGCGACGACTTCGTGGCCGCAGCGCAGCCGCGCGAGAAGGTGGATCAGGCCGTGTCACAGGTGCTGGGACTCAAGGACGAGGTCATAGCGCCGGTGCGCGAGCAGGTGAATGCCGCCGAATCAAAACTGGTGCAGGCGATCGACGACCTGCTTGAAGCGATGCAGGCGCCGATAGATCAGCTCAACGCGAAAATAGACGAGGTTCGCAGCTCGGTATCGGCAATGCGCGAGCAGATTCGCAAGCCGCCCGCGCAACTGAACTCGATGCTCGACGATGTCGAGGGCCGGTTGAACGGGGCGGTGAGCCGGGCAAAGCAATCGATCGAAGAGCAGGCTGGCCTTGCCGATTCGGTGATCGCGCAGGCATTGCAGGCGATCGAGGATTGGTTGCAAAAACTCGCAGCCGGCAACCCGTTCGGTGATTCACTCGCCGCACTGGGCAAGACGATCGATCAAGCGAGCGCCCAATCGGCGCAGATGTTCAAGCAGGCGCAGGGAACATTGCAGCAGGCCGCCGCCGCTGCCGACGGGCTCCCCGGAAAATTGTCGGCATGGCAGGCCGACGCGGCTGCGCTTATCGGGCAAGCGCAGTCCGGCGCAACGAATGCCGCCGCTGGGGCAGCAGACCTTGAGGCAAAGTTCAAGTCCGCCGCTGACTCCGCACGCAGCCGTACGGAATCCGTGAAGGCGGATCTGGATTCGCTGAAGAATGCCGCCGAGTCGATGCTGTCCCGGTTTGAATCGGTCAAGCAGGATGTAAAACGCCATGCGGACGCGGTTTCCAAGGCGAGCGAAGGGCCGCGGTCGAAGCTCGAATCCGCAACCGGCGACCTTGACCAGTTGCGCGACGACGCACTCGCGGCGGTCAGCCCGCCCGCGGACAAGGCGAAAGAAGTGCAGGCGCAGTTGGATGCGCAGTTGGCCTCAGTGGAAGCCGAAGTCGCCGGCGTGAGCGAGAAAGTGCAGGCCGCATCGGATGGCGTGACCGCGCGCACCTCCGAAGTGCAGGCCGAAGTCGAAAAATTACGCGACCAAGGTACCGCCCTCATCGAGGAGACGCGCGCGCAGGTCGAAGCTGCGAAGTCGGAGACCGACGCGGCGCGGGCCGATGTGGTCAGCGCCGAAGCGGTCGTGGCCTCCGAGGTCGCCAAGCAGGGCGGCGCGCCTGTCCCACCCGAAACCGCAGCCGCGGCGGCGGCCGCGGCGTCGGGACCCTCTGCGGTAAGTTCGGCAGCCGCCGCGAAAGCCGCCGGTGGAGCCGCAGCCGCGCCTTCTGGCGGCACCGCCGCGCCGAAAGGCGCTGCAGGTGCGCCCCCCGCAGCGGGAGCGCCGGGCGCCGAGACGGGTGCTGCAGCCGCGCCGGCTCAAGCGCCCGATGCCGGAAAAGCCGCGGCCGAGACGCCGTCCGACGAGGTTAAGGAAACGCCCACTGAGGACAAGGAAATTCCCGCGGAGACTGAGAAAGCACCTACTGAGGCTGCAGAAACTCCAGCTCAGGGCGAGGAAACTCCTGCCGTACCTGAGAAAACGTCTGCCGGAGCCGAGGACGCTCCCACTGAAGCTGGGAAAACCGCCGCCGGGACCGGAAAAACTTCTGCCAAGACTGAGAAAGCTACCGCGGAAGCCGGGGAACCCGCTAGAGTCGAGGAACCCCTCGCTGCTGCGCCTTCGGCATCGGCACCTGAAAGCACCGCCGCCGGCGAGCCAATCCCGGAAAGTCCCGCGGCCAAACGCAAAACTCTCAAAGACGCAGCCGACGCCGCCGCGAAGCGCAAACCCGAAGTCAAAACGGATGCGCTCAAGGACCTCGCAGAAAAGGCGGGACAGGATGTGCCCAAACCGGCACCATCCACACCATCGTGGCCAAAGGACATCCCCGACCCCGCCGCTCCCAATGCGGCCGACCCCAAAAAGGTCAAATCGCTAATCGATCAACTGAAGGAAAAGGGGCCCCTTTGACCCTTTGGTTCAACCGCGTCAACATTTTTTTTTAGGCTGATAGTTTTCCAGCTGGTTTGCGCTCTCAAAACTTGTTCTGTTTGCCGAAAGAAAGGTATCCGGGGAAAAAGGCGCTTGCAATTCTCTCACCACGTCTGCCGCCGTGGCTCTGAAATCAGCCCACCGTCCCCCGGCAATATTCGTCTTGTACGGGCAAAAACTACCGCATTTTGAGTGCCTCAGTTTAAGCGCTGCAGTTGCAGCATCTTTTTCATCTTGTGTGCCAGTGGTTAGAGCCGCACTTTCAGCGGCCGCAATATCCAGAAAGTGTTTCTCGGCTTTACTTTTGGCGCCGTCAAGGCTCGCCGATACCGCCAGCGACCAAGCGAGTGAAGCTTCCATTATCCCTTTCAACTTGAGAATCTCCGTGTCGAAAATTCGTTTCCGACGATCGGCCTGTGCAACTACCATCGCAAGGTCCAAACCTGAATTACAAAAAGACGTCGTGTCCGCTTGAGGGTCAAATTTTTTGTAATCCTCCAATGCCTGCTCCAATTCTTTCATCGAATGTTCCACCTTGAAGCGGTACCGGTCCAGATTTTCCACACTGGCCTCCTTCAATGCAAATTTGACACTGGTTACGACCCCGGGGGTGGGATTATGGGACTTGTGAACACTGCTTCTGATCTGTCCTTCTATTGCCTGTTCAACGCTTGCAAGCAGGCCACCTATGATGGGAATTGGAATCAGGCTAAACGACGCTCGTCCTACTGCTCCCAAACCCTTTAGTAGCTTGGAGCCAAACGACCCTTGCGAACTGACGGCGCTCCTTACGGAGTGAAATCTGGAGGAGTGCGCAATTCTGGTAAATACACCCTTGTTATCAACCTTTGACTTGGCATAAGCCCAAATATTTGTGTCCAATGACATGAAAGCTCCTTTTGGTTTTGCGAGGAATGGGTTTTCAAATAACGTCCTGATTGACGGTGCGCACTCTAACCGGAACAACTGGGGACAGACCACGTTCTCACGTTCATTTCACCGCAATGTCACGCCGAAGTTGCCACCCCCCCTCACGGTACCGCCCGTATCATCGTCTCTTCCAGCCCCGCTGCCCGTATCCCCGGCAGCACCGCCTCCGCGCCTGCCCGGGCATCGAACGGCCCTATCCATACGGTCGTCAGCGGCTCACGCCCGGGCCTCTTTACGACACTGGTCTTCGCCGCCAGTCCGCGGCCCCGGAGATCTTCCACTATGCCCTGCGCCGTGGCGCCGCTTTCAAACGCGCCGACATAAACGACGTAGCCGCGTTTCTTCGCTTTGCCCGCCTTCGCGGGCGCCGGCTTCGCGGGCGTGGCGGAAGCAACCGCTTCCGGCCGCGGGGCCGATGCCTCAACGGCAGGGGATCGCGCCAATTCCGTTTCCGGATCCGGGCGCGCGCTTGACGATTTCAACGGCGGCAGCGCAGGTATCGCGGGCGCAGCGGGCATAGCAGGCGGTTGTGGCATGGCAGGCGATGCGGGAATCGCAGGCGATGCGGGAATCGCAGGTAGTGCCGGAACGGCGGGCACCGCTGGAACCGCAGGCACCGCTGGAACGGAGGGCGCTGCCGGAATCGCAGGTGCCGCCGGAAGCGACGGCAGCGGCGGCAGCGCCGGTGCGACCGCAGGCGCCTGAACGGGCGCAGGCGCCAACGCAGGTGCAATGGGTAAGGCAGGCACAATCTGACTGCGTTGCGCGGTAATCGCGCGCTGGGTCGCATCGGTGACGCCCCATTCGCGGCCAAGCAGCAGGCCTGCGGCAAAAATCAGTATCCCCAGCAGAATCAGCGCGCCCCAAAAAATCGCGAGCATGCGGCCGGTCAGTGAATAGTGATGCTCCATATCGAGGTCACCTCAACGGATTACGGCGTCATCACGGTAAACTGCCCCGGGGCATTGATCTGTATCACCCCGCCCCAGTTGCACATCAGCTTGGAAGAGTTATTGAGCGCCGGCATGTTGCCGATCAGCACGGTGGGCGCGCCGACGATCCAGGGGGCGGTTGTGACCGGGATACAGGGCATGGGCGTGAGCACGCCCAGCGCAGCCGCAGTGGCGGAGGCAACCATCGGATTCGCCATACTCATGCACATGCCGAACGGCAGGATGTTGACGAACGGCTTGTTGTCCATAATGTTGGCCGCCGGGGTTCCGGTCATGGTCCGGTTCGCGGGCAACACCATCAGGCTGCTCGGCGCCGCGCCGAAACTGCACTGCAACATCGCTCCCATGCAGACCTGATTTGCCATGCTCTACCCCTTCACCAGCTTTTCAAGCAGGGTGGAAAGCTTCGATTGCACCGGCTGTCCCTCCGCACCCGCAGTGGCGGCTTTAAGGTTACCCGATTCGTCGTGCTCGCGCACCGCCCCGACCTGCTTTCCTTCCTTGAACGTTGTCGTGTCCTTCAGTTTCCCGTTCGCGTGGAAACGCCTGCGTTCGCCGTGCAGCTTGCCATTCACATAGGGGGCGCGTTCCTGCACGCCGCCCTTCTCCTCGTATTCAATCGCTTCGCCTTCGAGCACGCCGTTCGCATACTGGGCACGCCGCACAAGCTTGCCGTTCGGATCATAGTATAGTGCCTCGCCATGCGGCTTGCCCCGCACATAAGGCACCCGCGCCACGGCTTCGCCATTATTGCCATAGCTCACGAACTCGCCTTCCTGCACGCCCGCGCGGTAATGGAGCATCGCAAGCAACTGGCCTTCCGCATACAGCAGCATACGCCCGTCGAGAACGCCCGCCGCGTAGCCGGCTTTCTGCACGAGCTGCCCCGCCTCATCGTAAATCCGCACCTCTCCGTCGAGAACGCCGTTGGCGAATCGCGCGCTTTGCAGCAGACTGCCGTCCGGCGCAAAGCTTTGCGTCTCGCCCTCCAGCGCGCCGTTTTTCATCGGCGAGCGCGACTGTATCGTGCCATCCTCGTAGCTGCTCTCGATGACTTCCGTGTCCGCGCCGGGGTTTGATAGCGCCGCGTCCGCCGCTACGGGTCCTGCCGGGTCCTGGTTGATCGCCATGGTCAGTTGATTTTGACCAGCCCGCCTTTGACGGTGAGCATGCCGCCGCCATCGACCATCTGGGTCGCGCCACCCTTGTTCGTCAGTTGCACGCCAGCCTCATTGGTCAGGTTGACGCCCGCCTTGTTCGTCAGGTTGGTGCCGGCCTTGTTGGTAAGCTCCGTCCCGGCCTGACTTGTCACCGAGGAAGCCGATTTGATGGTAATGGATCCGGTGACGTCAATGACGAGATTCCCTGTCACCTTGAGCTCAAAGTTGCCGGTCACCTTCTGCGTGTAATTCGCCTTGTTGGTGTGCGTCTCGTTGCCGGTCACGGTGAGGTTGCGCTCGCCTTTGACCTCGTAGGTTTCCTTGCCGGTTGCGACCTGAAACGTGCGATTGCCCTTGGCGACGACGAGCTTTTCGTTGCCTTCCTGTATCGTGGTGGTGCGGTCGTTTTTAATCGTATTGACTTCGTCGTGCAGCACGTCCTTCTTGCGGTCATTTTCCACCTTGATCGTCATGTCCTTCTGGGCATGAACGTAGACTTCCTCGGAGCCCTTCTTGTCCTCGAAGCGGATTTCATTGCTGCCACCGCCGCCTTTCGACGAATTGCTCTTGATGGTGCTCTTGGTCTGCTCGCCGGGCAGCGCATACGGCACGGTTTTTTCCGCGTTATAGACGCAGCCGGTGATGATGGGGCGATCAGGGTCTCCTTCGAGAAAACTGACGATGACCTCCTGGCCGATACGCGGCAGGAACAGGCTGCCCCACGCCAGCCCGGCCCAGCCCTGCGCAACCCGGATCCAGCAGGAACTGGTCTCGTTTTTCTTGCCCTGCTGGTCCCAGTGAAATTGCACCTTCACCCGGCCGTATTTGTCCGTCCAGATTTCCTCCCCGCTCTTGCCGACGACGGTGGCCGTCTGCGCGCCCATGACCCGCGCCTTGGGCGTTATGCGCGGCGGCCGGAAGGTAACGGTGAGCGGATAGGCTTCGAACGTATTGCTGTAGGCCTCGTGGCTTGCGTCATGGGCGACCCGCCGCAGCACGTAGGTATCGTTCAGGTCGGCCCGGAAGTGGCCTGTCATCTTGAACTTGTAACCCGGAGTGAATGCGCGGCAATAGCTGTCCCCTCGCACCGAGCGGCCCGGATGCTGCAGTTCCTGCAACCGGATTTTCGCGACCCCGTCGCCGCCGCTTTTGGCCGCGTAGCCGCCGGGGTATTCGTAAACTTCCATGCGGCCGGTGCTCCCCTCGGTGCTGGCAAGCAGCTCGGTACTGGGCGTTTCGAAATTGAAATCGTCCGCGGAATACTTCTTGGGAACCGCCTGTTCCTCGAGCGACCAGCGGTGGATGATATCCATTTCGCGCGGTGTCCCCGATGCGGGATGGAAGCGGGCCGAGGCGCGGTTGGGGCAATCCTTGACCGCGTCCGGGCTGTCCGCGAGGACCAGCGTATGCTTGCCGTCCTCATGTTCGAAAAAGTAGAAAATGCCGTCTTCCTCCATCAGCCGCGATATGAAATCGAACGCGGTCTCCTGATACTGCACGCAGTAATCGCGCGCGGTATAGGTAGCGGTCGTCTGAAACTTGAAATCGGTGAAAGCCAGATCGGAGAACACGCTCTTGATGATGTCCGGGGTGGTCTTCGCCTGGAATATCCGCGAGTCGGTGCGCAGCGTCAGCCACCACAGCCAGGGCCTGAGCTCGGCGCGGTAGGTCGCAAAGTCCAGATCGCCACCGGTTTGCACAAAGCGCGTGACAATACCGTTGACATAACGTTTTTGACTTCCTTCGAGATTCACGGCCACGGTCACCGATTTGCCCACGACCTTGCTGAAATCAAGGCCGGCGTCACCCGAGATCATTTCCAGATCGAAATAAAACAGGCTGGACATGCTTTCTTCACCGTGCATCCCGGTCAGAAGCAGCACGTCCGGGCCGAGCGGAGTCGTGACGGCCAGGTACGTATTTTCCTGTTTGAAATCGGTGCGCATGCCTCACTCTCTCAGCCTGTCCCGATGCGTTTCACGTTGCCAATGCCGCCGCCGGCGTCAGGTTCAGCATCCGATGCGGCGGGCCGGTCGCTGAAATCGTAGACAAATCCTCCCGAGGGATCAAGCGAGACGTGCACGGATGTGAACGTTTCTGCGACCGACATGAGTTCCAGTATCCGGGCGGACAGCTCCGGCAGCAGGCTGTTGGTCAGGATGTGATTGATGTTGCGCGCGCCGCTGTCGACCTCGGTGCAGCGTGCAGTGATGGCCTCGATCAGGCTTCGTTCGTAGCTGAGATGCGCCTGGTGGTTCCTGTGGAAACGCTCCTGAATCTTGGCGAGCTTCAGCTCCACGATGACGCTGATCTCGGCATCACCCAGCGGATAATACGGTATGGTCACCAGCCGGCCGAGTAAGGCGGGAGCGAAGTGACGAAGCAACGCCGGGCGCAGCTTGTCCACCAGGAGTTCCGGGTCCGGCCGCAGTTTTCTCCCATCACAGGCCTCGATGATGATCTCCTGCCCGGCGTTGGAAGTGAGCAGGATGACCGTATTCTTGAAGTCGACCAGGACGCCTTCGCCGTCCTCCATGATCCCCTTGTCGAACACGTTGTAGAAAAGTTCCATGACATCGGGGTGCGCCTTTTCCACTTCGTCGAGAAGCACGACGCTGTAAGGCTTGCGCCTCACCGCTTCAGTCAGGACGCCGCCGCGACCGTAGCCCACGTAACCCGGCGGCGCGCCCTTGAGGCTGGACACGGTGTGCGCTTCCTGAAATTCCGACATGTTCACCACGATCATGTTGCGTTCCCCACCGTAGAGCTGGTCGGCCAGCGCCGCCGCGGTTTCGGTCTTGCCCACGCCGCTCGGCCCCACGAGCAGGAAGACGCCTACCGGCTTGCCGGGGTCGTCAAGATCGGCGCGAAAAGTGCGAACGCGGCGCGCAATCGCCTCCAGCGCCTGCTCCTGCCCGATGACCCGCTCCGCGAGCCGCTCCTTCAGGTTGAGCACGGTGCGCAACTCATCGACCATCATCTTGCCCACCGGAATGCCGGTCCAACCCGATATCACCGAGGCAACCACTTTTGAATCGACGCAGACCGGAACCATGGGCTCGTCGTTCTGAATCGCCTCCAGCCCGCGTTCCAGCCGCCCCAGTTTCGTCGTGAGTTCAGTGACCTCCGAGAAATCCGTGTCCGGATCGCGAGCGGGGGCGCCTTCGATCGTCTCGTCCAGTTGGCGGCGCAACGCAAGGATTTCAGTCACCGCCTGTCGCTCCTCTTCCAGACGCGAGAGCAGCTGCTTCTGGATCACACGCTGCTCCTGGATGCCATCCGTGAGCTCCTTTATCCGCCGCGCGTGATCGGTCCCGGTCAGCGATTCCTGTCTCAGGACACGCAACTCCGTCTCAAGGTTCTCGAGAGCCCGGGTGGCGTTTTCCC
>Ga0209726_10002108_pt1 | contig 30217 bp, 34 predicted proteins | sample Subgrocontami54m_FD_187453 | JGI IMG/M metagenome (GOLD analysis project Ga0209726, IMG submission 187453) | Subsurface groundwater microbial communities from S. Glens Falls, New York, USA - GMW46 contaminated, 5.4 m (SPAdes) (version 3) | ecosystem: Environmental > Aquatic > Deep subsurface >... | reverse complement strand
GCTTGTTCTTCGCAATCTCGGTCGCGCGCTCGTCGGCGGCGCGCTGCGTCGGCGCGACCGCGGTGTCCTTCGAATTGCCCTCACCGCGCACCGCCCAGTTCGGGCCACGCGGGACAACGTGTTGATTCTTCGGTCGGCTCATCGCTCACTCCTCAGTTCCAATTGGGCGCGCACCGGCGACACGCCGACGCATGAGCGCCGAAACCTCCCAGACGCCCGTGTCGCTCAGGTCTCGCGCGAGCTTCACGAGCCCGAGCGAGTCCAGGTCTTCGAACACGTGGTCGACGACGACGCGCGCACAACCCAGTTCCGTTGCGAGCCCGCGAGCGGTCACGTCCGATCGGTTCACGACGGCCGCCTCGATCCGTGGGCGGAGTACCGCGTAAGCCGGCACAGCGAATCGCAGGTACTCCTCCATCCCGAACGGCGTCAGCCGCAGCATCGCCTGCGATTCCTCCAGGTAGCCCTCGACGTGGAGATAGCCAGTCGCGCGCAGGACATCGAGCGATTCGAGTGCCGACGGCGCCGTCATCCCCGTGGCGGACAGTCGATTGAGCACGACGCCGATGCTGGCGAACGGATAGTCGTCCGCGACCTGGAGGTCGCCAACGGCCTTCATCGCGGTGGCGTCGGCGACCGTCATCCCCGACGGCGCTGTGTCGTGTGCGAAAATCGGGGGCTCGCCAACCGGCGGTTTCGACACGTGCCCGTACAGCGTGTCGACGATTTGTCGCACCGCATCGCCCGGGGCCGACGGATCCGACACCTTGATCCACGCGGCGGCCATGAGCGCGACTGGCACATCCGCGTCATCGAGCACGACCGGGATGATCCGGATTCTGCTTCCGATTCGCAGCATCACCGCTGCATCGAGTTCCTCGCGGACCCATGGGCGGGTGACGCTCGTCGCCGAGACCACGACGACGATCGCTTCGGCGCGTCCGATGCCGTCATCGAAGATCTTGCGGACGATGCTGTCGCCGGGCCGGATCTCCCACTGGTCGTACCAAGCATCGATGCCGGCAGCTCGCAGTGCCGCGGCGAACGCGGTCACGAACCGTTCCTTGTCGAGGCTGCCGTGGCTGATGAAGACGCGCGGTTTCGAGACGGTCTTGGCTGGGCTCATGGAATTCCCTAAGCAGTACGCTGCAAGTGTATGCTGGCAAGCACCCTTTGATCGGGTGCCTACCCAAGATAGCCTCTCGACGAAGTTCGTCAATCAGGCTAGTGTAGATTTAGGAGAAACGATTGGAGCTCGAACACCTCGCCGCGAATCTCCGAAGACTCCGCGTGGCGCAATCCCTGAGCCAAGCGCAGCTAGCGGAGCAGGCGGGCATGTCCCGCGCGGGCTACCGCAACATCGAAGCCGGTGTCTCGGAGCCGCGCGTCGACACGCTCATCCGCGTCGCGGACGTCCTGGGCGTGGGCATCGAGGAACTGCTGCGTCCGGTGCGAGTGCTCGAACGGGTCCGGTTCCGCGCAGACCGGCGCATGACGACCCGCGCGGAACTTCTTGCCGAGGTGGCGCGGCGGCTCGACGCGTATGTCGACCTCGAGACGCTGCTCGTCAGCGCGAAGGAACTGTCGCGGAAGACGTCGAAGCTCAACGCGATTCGAAAGAGAATCCATCGAAAGCGCGCGGTGGGCGATCGCGCTCTGTCGATCGCGCGGGCCGCGCGCGCGGCCTTTGGCGTGGGCGATGACCAGATCCGCGACATCTGCGGCCTGTTCGAGGACCACGGCGTCAAGATGATCACGCCCGAAGTGGCGTCGGAGGGATTCTTCGGGCTCTCGGTCAGCGACCCCAAGCGCGGCGACGCGGTCGTCGTGAACACGTGGGATCGATTGTCGGTCGAGCGATGGATCTTCACGGCGGCGCACGAACTCGGACATCTGATTCTTCACCAGGGCGCATACGATGTGAGCAAGTCGGGCGAGCAGCAGGACGAGGAGCAAGAGGCGGACTCGTTTGCATCCGAGTTCTTGATGCCGCACGCCACGTTCGTCAGCGAGTGGATTGAGGCGCGGGGGCTGCCGCTCGTCGATCGCGTGTTCAAGATCAAACGCATCTTCAAGGTGAGTTGGAAGACCGTGTTGTACCGCATCGACCACGCGCTCCCGCCGCATGCGCGTGGCAGCGTGTGGGCGGAGTTTGGCGCGCAGTGTCGCGAAAGGTACGGGCGGGCGTTCGGTCCGACCGAGGAGCCGGAAGGAGCGCGGCCGAGTGAGTTCCAGGACGGGCGGCCGGCGACGCCGGCCTCGCGCGAACCCGCACACCTCACGAAGTTCGATTTCACCAAGGACCGACTCAATCGCTACGCGCGGCTGGCCTACGAGAAGGACTTGATCACGCTCGATCGCCTCGCGGAGCTGCTGGATCTCAGCCTGGTGGAGGCGCGGGCGCTCGCAAACGCCTGGGTCGTCTGAGTGCCGTGCCGCGGCGGTTCCTGATCCTCGACGCATGCGTCATCATCGACTTCGTCGAGGTGGACCGCACGCTGTTCAAGATCGTGCGCGACGCGGTTGGCGTGGTTCACGTCGCGACTCGGGTGCTCCACAACGAGGTGACGAAGCTCGACGCGTCCGACGTCGAGGCGCTGGGCGTGAAACTCGTGACGCCTTCCCTGGCGATGATGTCCGAAGCGGCACTTGCGGGCGGCGGGTTGTCGCCGCGCGACTGGGTGTGCGTGTTGCTCGCAGAGGAGCGTGGATGGACGTGCGTCTCGAACGACAAGCGGATGCGGGCGGAGTGCACGCGACGGAGTGTCGACGTGCTGTGGGGGCTGGAACTGATCGCCATGGCGGTCGAAGCGGGCGCGCTGCCGGCGACGGCGGCCGGGGACGTTGGTCGCGAGATCTGCCGGTTGAATCCGCGGATGACGGCGGCCGTGCTCGCAGCGTTCCTGAAGCGCGTCGCAGCGGCGAGGCGCGGCGGGCGACGCGGATAGTCGAACGGCGGCGCTCCCGGAACGAACGTTGCCACGGGTTGTGCGGCGCCGGCACCCGCGGTCGGCGCGTTGACGCTCGAATCGCGCCAGCGTTACACTTCGCGTCGGCGCTCGACCCGGTCGACTGTCGTGTTCAAACGCGAACGTCGATGCACGTTTCGCAGTCGCCCCCGACGGGGCCTTGCAGGAGGTCGCTTGAAATGCCGACCTGTTTCCAAGTCTAAGAATCGCTCTGGCTCCAACAACGCGAAGCGCGAACGCGCCGCCAAACCGAAGGCGCGCGACAGGCCGCGTGCGAGGTCGATCCAGCGAGTGGCGCCGACGGCGAGCTGGTTGCGCGAGTTGCTAGCGTGGCTCGTCGCGATCCGCGAGCTGCTGCGATTTCTCGGCGGTTGAGCGAACGCCGAGGGGCGCAGCCGCGCGTCCCTCGGCGATTCCGCCGCATCGCGGTGGTCGTCACCGCTCACTCGGGATTCGTGCCGGGCTCGCCCGCCGAACTCTCACTCCGCGCACCGGCGTTCACCGCATCGATCGCAGACGCGTCGAGGGGTGCGTCGACCGCGTCGTACCAACCCGCCTCGTAGTAGTACGGAAGTCCGTACGTCGGTGCTCCGCAGCCACCGAGCACGACGGACGAACCGATCACGGCCGCGAACACGCGACCATACCGCCCACCCGTCAGCGGCGAACTACGGCGCGGATCGCAAGACGCCATCGACGCCCCGCAGAACGGGCATGCCGTGTCGGCGCAACGAAAGTGGCGCGAGCACGAGCGGCAGGGTTGCAGTAGATCGTTCACGCGGGCGAGCGTACCAACGCGCGAGCGATTGCAGGCGTCGGAGGCCCGGGCATATGTTCGGCTCGTCCGCGCGCCGTGGACACCCGGCCCTACGCTCGCGTACCGTGAGCACAATGTCGCAACTCAACGCTAGGATTTCCAGCCACATCGACGCGTTCCTTCGCGACATCGACGGACTGCTGCGCAGCGTCGCGATCACGAGAGCGCGCGAGTCGCTCGCGAACATCGGGGCGTCGACGGGCAGGACCCACACCGCGTCCAAGTCCGCGGCATCCCATCGCGCCAGTGCACCCACTGCGCCCCATGCGCCCGCGGGCGGAAACTCCGCCGCCGCGAAGTTCCTCGCGTACGTCCGCGCGCATCCCGGTGTGCGAACGCACGTCGCGTGCAAGGCGCTCGGCATCCACACCGACGACTTCCGCTACACGCTGAACAGGATGTTGAAGGCCGGCGTGCTCACTAAGCGCGGCGTGCGGCGCGGGACGAAGTACTACGCGGGGACGACGGGTGGCTGATCGGCGCTGGGCAGCGCGCGCGGTGGTGCTGTTGTCGTTCTCGACGCTCGCACTCGCCTGCGCGTCGACGGCCGATCCATCGCGTGACGTCGACGACGGAGCGCCACGGATCGACGGAGGCCACGCGTTCTTCGACGATCGTTTCCTGCCGCCGCCCGACCGCGTGCCGGCAGCCGACGTGCCCGACACGGACGCGCCCGACGCCGCCGTAGGGCCCGTCGTGTGCACCGATCGCCGTGGAAACGTCTGCCCCGACGGCCTCGCCTGCCCCGCCGAGAGCGGCTGCAACTGGTGCGAGTGCAATGACCACAACCGCGACCTCGCGATCTGCACGCTCGTGGGCTGCGCAGACGCCGGGCCAGGCACCTGCGCGCGCTCGACCGATTGCTCGTCACCGGGGCGGTGCGTCTATTTTCAGGGCTGCGCCGGCACCGAAGGCCGATGCGTGAACGCACAACTGCAACTCGGGAGTGACTTCACGCTGTGTGGCTGCGACGGTATGACATTCCCATCCGGTCGAACGCCGCTGCGACCGTACGCGCACGCGGGTGCATGTCCATGAGTGCGGTCTGCGACGAACTGCCCGGAGAACGCAACGGTGAGCGGAGAGCGGGGCGCTTGGGCTCCGGCCCGATGTCGCGATTGCACTCCGGTGCGCGCGCTGCCACGCTTCCGCGATGGCGCTTGCTTCAGAGAATGTCCGTCGACGGCTTGTCGAACTCATCGGCCGCGCCGAGGCATTCGTTCCGGCGAATCAGCGCCCGGACCCTACGACGCGGAAGGAAGCCGTCCGGTTCTCGGCGCCGCGAAATGAACTTTGGCGGTTCCTGATCTCGTCGTTGCAAACCGTTCGCGGCGCGTGCGGGAGAAAGAGTCCGCACATGCGCGAGCTCGAGCGGTGTCGCGAATCCTTCGTCAACGAACCCGACCGCGGCCTCGATCTGGATTCGTGCCGCGGTGCTCTCGAAGCGGCGCGCGACGACCTCGACGCTGGAATGCTGAGGGATCTGCGACAATTGGTCACCGCCGAAGCGTTCGGAGATCTCCTTGAGAGCGCGGTGTACCTACTCGATCAGCAACACCACATCCCGGCGATCGCTGTGACGGGGGCGGTGCTCGAGGCAAGCCTTCGGTCACTCGCGAAGAACAAGTCCGTTGGGTGGGACGGCACCAGTTCGATCAGCAAGATCAACACTGCGCTCTACACGGCGAACATCTACGACAAGGTGGTCTGGGGCGAGATCGAGGCGTGGGGGAAGCTCCGGAACAAGGTCGACCACGGAGACTTCGCGATTCCCGCCGATGTCGACCGTGGCGCTGGGGAGCGCATGATCGATGGCGTCCGCGAGTTCGTGGCGAGACACAGGTAGTCCAGTCAAGGCAGCCCGTGAGGTCTCGACCGACATTCAGGACAAGCGACCGGAATCGGCGATGAGACCCGCCCGACACCTCGCGACTGTCTATCCAGGGGGTCAGCTCGGGCGAGCGGCGCGTGATCGCTCACCGCCGATTCGACCAATCGGCGCTGTGCGCGTCTCGACCTGCGCGAGAACACCCAGCGCGTGGCGATCGACGGATCGGCGACGCTCGAGGTCTTCGTCGAGCCATTCGGCAAGCAGCTGCACGCCGTCCGCCATGGACATGCTCGCGTCCGATTTGCCCGTCTTCCTGCCGCCGCCGTACCAGTTTGGCATCGGAATTCCGACGACGAATTCCGTTCTGCCCGATGGTTCGCGGCGCACGGTGAGGAACACGGAGAGCCGCGTCGCGATCGCGTGCTCGAGCAGCAAATGCCGACCATCCGGCTCCTCGTGCAGCGACGCGCCGCCCGGAGGCGCCGAGAGCGCGTTCGCCTGCGAGAGCTTCGCCCCGAGGCCCGCGGCGATTCGGATTGCACGGTCGCGTTTCGGGCCGGCGTCGAGAAGTTGCGACTGAAGGTCCGCCCAGATCTTCGTGGCGACGCCCGCTTCGCGGACGACGACGGTTTCGGCCTCGCGACGCGGCGCGCCCTTCTTGCCGTGGACGGCGAACTCCGCGAACGACGCGCCCGCAGCGAGGTGGACCGCGGATCGCCACCGGTCGGCGGTCGGAACGCCGGCAGCGTCGATCAGCATCTCCATGCACTCGGACGTAGCGTCGTCGCGGGGGCGCATCATCGCGATCGCAAGCTTCGTGCTCACAAGGTCATCGAGTACGCTAATGCCCAACCGCGGATCGACGCTCACGTCGGCACTCTGGAACACCGTCGTCGCGTCGGCGTCGTCGGCCAGCATCGCGGCGAGGACGCGCGAACTGACGGCGGCATTCGGATCCGCGGCGAGCGCCAGCAGCGGACCGGGGTCGGCGTCGCCGGGCAGCATCGGCACGTTGACGGCGCTCCAGACTCGCTCGGCGAGGTCGACGGGGCCGGCGCGCAGGCGGCGGTGGGCCAGCTCGATCGCGCGAGCGCGGTCGCGCCGCGACCAAAGCGCGGGGTCGAGCGGCGTCGCCGGATCGTCGACGTCGGGCAGCGGGTCGTCGGGCGGGTCGTCGACGGGGCGGCGTGGCATCGCGATGGGCGAGATCGTAACCCACGCGGGACTCCGATAGTGCCCGCCCTTCGAAGCGTCGCGTCCCGCGGCGGGCCAAGTTGGCAGAATTGCGTAGGCGCGGAGCGGACGCGAGCAACGTCGATTTCGAGAGCACGCGCCGGGCTCAATTGGCGCGGGTGGATCGGGAATCTCTGCTGCGGCCGACGCCGGCCTGCCACCGCCGCGCGATTGCGATCGCTTCTCGTTCGCGAATCGGCTGGCGTCGAGAGTACCACCACCATGGCGTCACGTGACGGCGAGCCACTGACGAAGAGCTTGTTCGATGTACCCAACGAACCGCGCCACCACCGGCGGTCTGAGCGGAGACAAGTCGAAGAAGGGTTGCGGCCGGCTCTTCTGGGTGAAGTATCGCGCAAGCCCGGTGTTACGGCCGTTGGTCACGAATCCGCTGACTCGCAGCGTTCCGCAGTCATCCAGCAAGCCGACGAACGCCCGGCCGAGAGCTGTGCCGAGCGAACTCTCGTAGAACTTGCATTCCAGAGCCCCATACAGGTGTCGAACATTCGGAATCGCGCCCGCGCGGCGGACAGCGTCGGCAGTCCGAGAGTCGAAGACAGACACGTCGATCTCGTGAGTCGCCTGTCGCCGTCCAGAAGCTATTTGCAGCAAGCACGAGATACGTGCAGCAAATATAGGAGTTGGGTGCAGCGCGTCGCCAAATGCAAGTTCGCGCCGCGCCTCGCCGGGCGTCGATCCGGTCACCGCGGTCGCGCCGCGCTTCGCGACCTGTCGCTTGGCGGCTCCGAGGCAGTCGCTACGGCGAGCCGGAGGGCTCGGCGTTTGGAGTCCGGGCGACGGGCTTCCAGTGCGGGTGGGAGTTGAGAAATTCGTCGGCGCGCTGTTGCCCTGTCGCAACCATTGTTTTCATTTGCGCCGGATCGAACACGTTTGCGTCGGGGGTGAGTTTTCCTGTCGGTTGTACGATTCCGAACTCGCCCCCGTTTACCGCCGCACCCTCGCGGATGTCGTTCTGTAGAACGCGCCGCGCGACCAGGCGCGCCAGAACGGCCTCCGCGACGCCTGCGATGTCCCACTTCGAGGGCGGATAGAATTCGGATCCGTCGACTTCGCTCGATGTTGACGTGACGATAGCCAATACATCGGTGGCTAGGTGGCGAGCGAACGCAATGGCAGCACCGCACCGAAAGCCTCCGTCAATGAACCGCTCCTGATTGGAGAGAACGATCCTTCCCGGTTTCATTCCAACGGGCTGGATGCACGATGCCCAGACAGCTCTGCGCAGCGACTCCGCGTCCGCGACGCGGAGCAATCCGCTCTCGCCAGGAGGATTTTGTTCCGACTCCAGGCGGCATCCGGCAACCCATCGGATCAGATGTCCGTCATGAAGCCGCACCGTGTTGACGACGAGCGTCGTCGACGTCGAATCGATGATGCTGAGGGCCTCCCGATCATCGAGATTTTCGCGTATCTTCTCTAACAGTGGCTTGGCGCTGTTTAGCCCACCCGCGGCCACACCGGCATCGAGAGGTTCGATCGGTTCGTAGAAGTCTTCAGTCCTCGCCTCCCGAAAGACCGCGAGCATCTTGTCGTGCTTCTTGAGCGCGACGAACGGCAACACGAGGGCGCCGCTGCTGGTTCCCACGAGGAGATCGAACTCGAGGTGACGCATTCGGTCAAGAACGCCCACCGCGAAGGCAACCTTGCTACTTCCTCCGCTCACGACAAGTGCGCGCTTGTATTTCTGCATCTCGAAGTTCCCAGTTCGTGGATGCCGCGTCGGCATCCTTGGCGGATTGGTCCGCTGCGGATTTCCTTAGTCTTGGTCGCCCCGCGTACCGTCGACCAAGATCGCGATACTGATTCCGAATAGGTGCGTCAGCGTTGGCGTATCCGAAAAAGCGACCAACATGTCGTACCCGACGTGCACCGAAACGCGCCCGAGAAGGGTGAACCCGAGTGACGCGCCGGGCGCTATCGAATAGATCATGGCATCACCGGCCGGGAACGAGAAACCCAGCGGCGAGAACCGCACTTCGCCGGAAAAGCGGATGAGTTGGCTGCCGACGCCGAACCCCGGAGCGAGGTCGATCATAGACCAACGATTCGGCGAGCCGACGAGTGTTCCGCGGATCGGAAGGCTGGAATAGGCGACGTGCGACCACGAACTTCCGGCTCGAAAGAGAAAGGCGCGATGAAGGACGGCGTACGCGACGCCAGCACCCACGTACGGACCGGCCGAGTTGCTTGCCGACGTGTATCCGAAACCTGCGGATAGCCGCGGCGCCAGCACATGTCTCGTCGTGTCTGCCCTTGCGCTCGACGTCGCGACCACCAACGCAGCCCCCGCGGCGAGGATGTGCGGCTGACGCCGAGCACGAGCGTGCAATCCTATCCGTGGAAGACATCCATCCCGACTCACCCTCTGCTCCTTCCGGACCGCCGCACGGAACGACGTCGGGGCCCAAGGCCGGTCCGTGGACTCATTATCTCGTTGGATCTTGCGCCGCTGGTATCACGGAAATCCGTGAGTCGCGCTTGTTCGTGTCGTCGCGTTCGCCGCGGCAACGCCAGCGAGACTACAGACCTTGCTCGGGGCGCGCAGATACTGATGCGCGAAGCCTCCCGCGCAAGCGGCTGCGTATTCCGGCCCACTCGGACACCGTTCCGCTCACTCGGACAGCGTTCCGGAGCACTCGGACACCGTCGGAGCGCAGCGACGTGGCTTGGTCACTGGTTTTCGTTCTCCTTGGTCTCTGTACCCTCCGTGTTCATTCCCTTCTTCTTTCGCCCGGACTCGCCCTTCAACGAGATCACGTGCGCGTTGTGTACGGTCCGATCGCAGATCGCGTCCGCGACGAGCGGCTCGCCAAGCGCATCGTACCATCCCTTCGTCGGCACCTGCGTCGTGATCACGGTCGAGGTCTGTCCGTATCGGTCTTCGAGCACTTCGAGCAGATCACGCCGCTCGGTGTCCTTCATGGGCGCGATGAGGAAGTCGTCGATCACGAGCACGTGCGTGCGCGCGAGATGGTCGAGAAACTTCGCGTACGATCCGTCGGCGCGCGCGATCGCGAGTTGGTGCACCAGTCGCGGCGCACGGATGCACAACGCACGATAGCCCTGGCGGCACGCGGCATGCGCGAGCGCCGCGGCGAAGTAGCTCTTGCCGACGCCGGTTTTTCCCACGGCGATCACGTTCTGCTTGCCGCGCACCCACTGGCACGTGGCGAGCGTGCGCACGACGGATTTGTCCACGCCGCGCGCTCGGTCGCACCAGACGTCCTCGACGCACGCGGGCATGGGCAACTTTGCGTCGCGCAGGCGCCGTGCAATCAAGCGGTTGCGCCGTTCGGTGACCTCGCGGTCGACGAGCAACGCGAGTCGCTCCTCGAAGGTCGTGTCGCTCGGCGGCGGCGAGGTGAGCCACTCGCGCAGCATGGCGACCGTCGCCATGAGTTTGAGTTCGATGAGTTGCTGGATGGTTTCTTCGATCGTCATGTTCATTCCTCCTTGTCGAAGTAGTCGGCTCCGCGCACGTTCTCGCGGACGGTGTCGGACATCGGGATCGCCGCGCTCGCGTCGGCTGCGCCCGACGCCGGCGGCGCATCGGGCAGCGGCGCGCTCTCCAGGCGCCGCTTGAGCATCTCGGACACGGTGCGGTAACTGTTCGCGCCGAGCGCGATCGCGCGTGCGCACGCGGCGTCCAGGCGCGCGTCGCCGTACGTCTTGCCCATGCGCAGCACGCCGAGGCACGAGCGATAGCGAAGCTCCGGATGCGGATCGGCGCGCAGCATGGTCGTCACCAGCGCGCCGACGTTCGGACCGATCGACTCGGCCCAGCGGATCATGCGATCGGGCGGCCAGGCTCCGTACTCGCGGTGCGAGCGAGGTCGGTGCTCGGGCGCGATGGTGGGACGGCCCTTCGGCCCGAAGGAGCGCACGTGTACCGCGACGCGCTCGTTGTTACGCAGGATCTCGACGGCGCTCGCCGTGGCGCGCACGTCGACGCGCTGCTGGATCAACGCGCACGGCACGCTGTAGATCCGGCCGTCGAACTCGACGCAGTAGTCGAGCCCGACGCCGACATCGAACTTCCACTGCGCGAGCACGTAGCGCGTCGGCGGCAGTGGCTTCATCGCGGGCCGGTCGATGGTCTCGAACTCGCTGCGCCGGCAGCCCTCACGACCTCGCGCGAACGGACGTGCGTTGAGCTTCTCGAGCAGCTCGTCGATTGCTGCGTTCAACTCGTCCAGGCTGAAGAACGTGCGATGCCGCAGGCACGCGAGGATCCAACGCTGTGCGATCTGGACGCCGACCTCGACCACCGCTTTGTCCCGAGGCTTCCTCGGTCGCGCGGGAATGATCACGCAGCCGTAGTGCTTGCCCATCTCTGCGAAGGTGGCGTTGATCTCCGGCTCGTACCGGCAAGCCTTGGTCACCGCGCTCTTGAGATTGTCCGGCGTCAGCACGGCCGGAACCGCATCGAGGAAGTCCAGTGCTCGCACCGTCGCGCCGACGAAGTTCGCGAGGCTCTGGCTCCGCGTCGCCTCGACGTACGTGTAGCTCGATGCGCCGAGCACCGCGACGTACAGCTCGACGGCGATCACCTCGCCGGTCTTCGGGTCGACGATGTCCGGCCGTTTGCCGGAAAAGTCGATGAACAGCTTCTCACCGGCGCGGTGCACCTGGCGCATCACCGGCGAGAGCGCGCGGCGATGGCGTGCGTACGCGTCGCAGAACTGGCTGTACTGATACGGTCGCACGCTCGCGTCGCGTGCACGTGCCGCCTCCGCGTACTCCGTCCAGAGCAAGTACATTGTCACGCCCGTGCGGCGCATCTCGCGACGCACCCACGCGAGATCAATCGGCGCACGCGCGGCCGGCTCGTTGCGCTCGACGTAGCGAAAAAGCCGAGTGGCGATCTCGCCCTCGCTCAGATCGCGTGCAACGGCCCACGTCAAACCTGCGCGCTCTGCGCGCGCGAGGTAGTCGCACACCGAACTACTGCTCATCCCGACCGCCACCGCGATCTCGCGATGCGTGCGGTCGTGCTCGTACCGCAACCGTAGAACTTCCCTTACCTGTCTCATGGACGCTCGCTCCGTCATCGGAACCTCGATGCACCGCCGGGGTACATCGAGGTCCGCTCGTCGCGACCATCCACGCCGCTGCTGCTCGACGGGCCCGACACGGGCCGCCCGGCCTTGCCCGCCGGGGTCGACCCGCTACCGGGTCACGCCGTCAAGTCGTCCCCGAACCCGCTGTCCGAGTGCGCCCGGAACTCTGTCCGAGTGTCTCCGGAACCGTGTCCGAGTGTCCGGAACGCTGTCCGAGTGTTTTCGGAACGCTGTCCGAGTGCGTCCGGAAAACGCACAAGCGGCCGGACTCACGGAACTCCGTGATGTTCAACGCCACCCTGGACGGTATCGTGAATTGCAGATGGGTCGGCGACGCCGACACGCTCCTCGAACACTCGAACTCGCGGGGACGAACCGGCGCGCGACACAAATCTCCCAAAGGAACCAAGTGTTTTCGAAATCCCGACACCACTACGTGCCCGTTCTCTTCTGGAAACGAGCGGAACAGGCCGCCCTCCGAAGTCTCGCTGCCGGAACGAAGGCAGCGATGACGCCGCTGTTGCAGATCACGCCGATCCCTATCGACCAGAAGACGGGGGCGCCGAGAACGACGCTGCCGAAATACGGTGCCGAATGCGTGAACCAGCTTGTCGACAGCTGGGGCGTGGACGACGACTTCTTTCTCGACTGCGAACGGATCGCCGGAGCATCGCTTCACGGAAAAACCGGCGCGGACCTCGTGTTCGACGGCGCGTCGGCCGCTAGTCTGCCATTTGTGCCGACGATCGGGCCTCAGAGTCAACCCGCCACGATTGCTGCCGCCCTTCGGAATCGCCAGCGAGGCGTTGCCCTTCGTCTGTCGACGCAGAGTCTTGGCTCCCCCAGCGCGGGCGCCGGTGTTCTGCAGTTCGCGAAGGCGCACGGCCTCAGCCCGTCGACGACGGACATCGTCGTGGACCTCGGCGCTTTGAGCAATCAGGATCAGTTTGTTGTATTTGCTGTCGCGGTCGCAGTTCTCGCCCGCGTTCCAAACATCGCGTCGTGGCGCACGCTCACGATTGTTGCGTCGTCCTTTCCCGCGTCCACGAGCGCAGTCGCGAGTTCAACCGTCGCGATGATCGACCGGGCGGAATGGCTGGCGTGGCAGACCCTGCGTGCACCGCCCGTCGCGGTAAGCCGACTCCCAACGTTCGGTGATTTCGGGATCCAACATCCAGCGGGCGTCGAGGGTTTCGACCCACAGACCATGCAAGTGTCTGCGAACATCCGATACACGACCGGGAATCAGTGGATGATCATGAAAGGCGTCGGATCCAAGAAGACGCCGCTCGCAACGCAGTACCCGAAACTCGCCCGTGCGCTGACGCAATCGACACACTTCGCAGGCAGCGGGCATTGCGATGGTTGCGACGATATTCTGAGCTGCGCAGGTGGCGCGGGCGGGTTTGGCTCGCCAACTCCGTGGCGACGAATTGGGACCGCGCACCACATCGAGACCGCGGCTACTCAGCTTGGCCAGCTGCCCTTTCCCTGATTCGAGAACGCACGAATGCAGCTATCTCGACCGCGGTAAACTGATCCGCGATGAGATCCCAGCAGAACGATCGTGGTCGGCGCTGAGCGTGGCGCTCAAGGCCGCGCGAGCACAGCAGGGCGACTGCGTCATCGCGCCACAGCAACTCCGCGAGGGCGCGCTTTTCAATGCATGGGTTCTGAGCCCCATCCCTCCAGCACTCGAGACCAATACCGGCAGCTTGGTTCGATGCGACCCACACCGACCACCAGCCTGGGACCGCCGCGACGGCATCCGCGCGGTGATGCTCAGCGAGGACGATCGTGACGCGGTCGAGCACCTGACCGTACACGGACGCTTGCGTTGGCAGTCGTCGGAGCGTGTCCGCTGCCGACTTGATCTCGAACCCGTGGATCATGCCATTGATGACAGCGAGGTCGATTCGCACGGTTCCCTGCCGCAGGCCAAGCTCCTCGACGATCGCGGTCTCGGGATGTCCTCGATGCTGCGCGCGAATCTGACCGAGCAACACTCGTCGGATGTCAGCGTCTCGCATCACGAGCTCTCTAGCGAGTCCCGAGCTCCAAGGCAAGGGACCGGCAAGACTCGAGCGGAGAGTTCATGAGATTCGCGCTCGACGGATGGGAATTTGCGGCGCATCCCGCTGGAGCCGTCCGGCCTACTTGCTCCAGTGCCCGTGCACCCACGCCCATGAGTGAGTGCCGTAGTCCCAGCGCCAGTGCGCGCTGATGTACTTCGTGTCGCCCGGTCCGCGCGCCGGGCGCGGATTCTGAGGCCGGTCGGGTGGCTTAGGCGGACGAGGTGGGTGAATCTTCTTCGGCCGGTAGATAGTCATCTTGCGCTCCGGTTCTGGAGGCATCCTCGCACCGAGCATGTGTGAGGGCTCGCGTGCGCGGTATCACGGAAATCCGTGAGGCCCGTCACTCCGGGCAGCGAGCCGAGTCGCGGGCGGACACGGTCGCGACCGCGTACGCGCGCCTTCGATCGTTCGCGGCCGGCCGGGGCTGGCAAGGGGCGCCGCCGCTCGATGCCCCGATCGCGCCGTATCGCCTCGCGAGGCGCTCCGCTCCAGCCGCGCCGTCGCGCACAACCTCTGGTGAGTCGTTGACGTCCCATGTCGCTCCCGTGGCGAAGGACAACAGCTTGGTCCCGTCGACGAGCGCGAGCCGAACGTGACCCATGGCAGACGACTTCATGTCGTCACTGATGTTCATCTTCGGCACGCTCTCCGCCAGTTCAGCGAGATGTTCCACGACGTGAAGAGTCTTTTCGACGCACCACCCGGTCATGTCGAGCTGGTGTCCCGTCGCCGTGATCTTGTGACGACCCGCGTTCATCGGCCCGTTCCTCGCCAGATCGCCCACTTCGCTCTACGGTTGAACGAATGCGTCACGGCAAGAGACCGCAGCGCGAGAAGATCTCGACGGACCGAACTGCGCCGCGCCACAAGGTCGCTGAGGCCATCACAAACACCGCGATGCAGGGTGCGTCCAGGTATCGCAACGCTCGCCACCGGCGGCTCGCACGCATTGCTAGCGGAAGCGATCGGGATGTACCCGGATTGTTGAGGGCGTGTGGGGTATGTGCGCGAAACGAAATGGACTTCGACTAAATCGGTCTTCGATGCACTCGTCGTGATGTCATTTGTCCGCGCTGTCGCTCGGCGCGTCAGATTCGCTCGGAGCGAGACTCAGCTCCGTCTGATCGCCCGGTGCGGGGAACACGCGCTTGAACGAACGCTCGAACGCCGCCTTGTTGTCGGCGCCCTTCATGAGCACGGTGACCGCGCGGATCTGCTCGGTGAGATGTGGAACACCCGCGTCCTCGGTCAAGAACTGGAAATTTTTGTGCTTGCGCTGACCGTCGATGCTGGGATTCCGCTCTCGAAGTTCATCGCGTACGCCCGGCGGCAACGGTTTGTAGATGTGTTTGTCGATGAACTTGCCGACGTATCGCGGCGTTCGCGTGTCTCCAGTTCGATACGTCCAACCGTGCAGTCGATACACCTGTCTGAAGAACTCGCTCGGGAATGTGCGGACCCATCGCCGCATCTCCTCCACGATGTAGCGTTCGAGGATACGCTGCAGCTCGTCGCGTTCGCGGTCCGCTTGGTAACCGGTGGCCTCATCAACAAGCGCGATGATGCCCACCTTGCCAAACGCGCGCACCAGCATCTGACAGCGTTCCGCGATGTGCTGCTGCATATGGGTGAGCTTTCCCTCCAGTCGAGCGTTGATGAACACCCAGCAGATATCGGCGAGTAGCTCCGCTCGGTAGCCGAACGCTCGAGCGCCTGTCTTCGTAACGAATACGATGGGCGTCGTCGACGCACTCAAGTCGTCGGAAATAAAGCGTTTTAGGTTAGATGCGGCAAGAAATGCTGGGAGGTCGTCGACAACTGAAGCTCCCTGCCCGCCCTTGGCGGATCGAGCGCGTCCGAGCGCCGTGAGCACACCCTGTTGGGTCAAAACTCGAGCGCCATCGTCCAACACCGCGCAGTGGATCTCCAGGTCGTCGACACGCCACGGGCCAGCATGTGTCGCGCGGGCGAGCTTGGCGGTCGGTTCTGCCCACCTGGCCCGCGCAGCTTTGACCGCGATCTCCTTCCGCGCCTCTGGGCTAAGCTTCTCGGCTCGCGCGATGCCTCCCTCCCGACCAGAAATTTCTGGACTCATCGGCACTCCATCGTGTGGTCTTGCGGCTGATTGCAGCTTTTCGTCATTCATCATTCCGCACCATCCTATGCAGTTGGTGTACAACTATGCTTAGGTCATTGCAAGCATTTAAGCATCTTGTGGGTCATCGGTCTGCTCTTCGCGGATTTGTTTGCGGGAGCAGGCTGTGCCACGGCAAGCAGGATCTATCGCGAGCGAGGCGGCGCCGACACGTCGCGCGGGCGAGCCGAGAGTCGTTGCGGGGCGCTGCAGCTTCCCGAGCCCCGGTCCCACCGACGAACGAACCGGGAGAGCCCGCGATATGACGCATTCGTCGTCGATTCGCCCGCTGCCGTCAGCACAGAAACGGATTGCATGGCCACATACTCGCCAGTGACCGCCGAAGCGTGCGACGATTCTCGGCGCGATGATCACCGCGCATCAGAAGCAAGTCGCCGCCGCATTCTTCTTGATGCATCCGCTGCGGCAATGTCCCGTCTGCGGCACCGCATCCGGGTTCCGTTACGTCGACATCGTGTTCGCCGTGTCGGGGCACGGCCCGGCCCCGCCCGAAGCGGCGTCCGTCGAAAGCAACAACGCAATACCGCTCCTGCTCGCGAGTTGTGCGAACTGTCAGTTTGTGCTTTCGTTCGCAGCGAGATTGATGGGAATTGTCGCGTAGGACTCCGGAGCGGGAACCTGGAAACCGATCCCGACCTCCTATCCACGATCTTCGACGTTGACGAAGATGCGGAGACGCATGTGCGCGTCAAAATAACCGACGAACTCGCCGTCGCCCCGCCCGAGCCGCGCGTCGGCGACGCCCTCGGGTCGTTAGGCTTCGGGTTCGATGCTGCCGACGAAGCGGCGATTGCCGAATTCATGGGCGAACGCACCGACGTCAGCTTCCTGCTGCCCGCGATGAACGACGCGATCACCAAACACTTCGGGGCGGCCGAACGGTCGATCGAGATCGTCCGCGAGCCAGACTCTCCGTCCGCTCACCGCACGCTGTACATCTTTGTCGATGCGTTCGGGTCTGACGATGAGGGGCTCCACGCGATGGACCAATTCGACGCCGAGTGGTGGTTCGATCACGCGGTCCCATCCGTCTGCGTGACGATCGGTCGTCGATGACGTTCAGCTGGCAACAATTTCTGACGGTCGCGGAGTCGCTTCGCTGCCACGCGACCGACCCGCTACACGAGGCGAAGACACGTGCGGCAGTGAGTCGCGCGTACTACGCCGCGTTTGGAAGCGCGCGAGCGTTCTTCGAGTCGATCGGGGAATATGTCTCAAGGCGAAATGGCGACGATCACGTCGCGCTGGCGAACGACCTTTCCGGCACGAAGGAGCGACGCCGACAGGAGATCGGCAAGAAGCTCAACGTGCTACGCGAGGAGCGTCGCTCGGCCGACTACCGCAACCCGCTGCCCATACGCGTCATCGAATTCAGCGCCGTGTCCTCGCAGGCCAAGCGGATCATTGATCTCGTCGACGAGATTCGCGCGGCATCGTCGGCCGGCTCGAGTTGAAGGCCGATATTCGGATGCGGCATGCAACCGATGGCGTCGACAACGTCGCGCCTTGCAGCTACGGGAGCAACTCCACCAGCTCGTTCGCGATTTTCATCGCGGCCTGCAGCGGTTCGAGAATCGGCTTGATCACGACCGACCTCTGCGAGATCACTTCCGCGATCGCCGAGCCCACCGCCTGAATTTCTGACTTCGACGGAATTGCTGTGCCGCGCGACCACGAAGGCAGAACCATGTCCTTGACCCGCTGTGCATCGCCAGAGATCAGTGCATACGCCCTGCCCGGCGTCTTGTTGCGCAACATTCCAGACGTTGACGCGAGGAGCGCCGCGCTGGCCTCGGCCAAGCGTAGCTTCTCGTGAAGTTCAACGAGCAGGTCACTGCTAGACTTCGCCATTCTGTGGCCCCGTGCGCGGCAGACTGAGACCCGCGACACCACCGCATCGTATTTCGGCACCGATGGATCGTACATCACGGAAATCCGTGAAGCTGCGTGCGAGCGTCGCGGACCTGAGCCGATTCCGTCTGGCATTGCTCGCTTCACGACTCGCCGGCACTCATCTATCGTTGCCCGTGAGGGCGTAACGCACGCGACGCGGAAGGAATACGACGGTGACCGCCGATCCAATCAACGAGGCGCTACTTCGCGAATACCCGCTGATGGCCAAGCCTGGCATGGTGGAACGATTCGACATCGTGCGGCGTTCGGTTATGAACATCCCGCCGGACGTCCCGATACCGCCGTGGGTCAACGAAAGCGGTACCGGAACACCGGCCGCCACACTCGAGGAGGTCGGGGACGGCCTCGTCCTCATCGGACTTGCGGAAGCGATCGTGCGCGGCGACACGACCGTCGACGCGGATCTTGCTGCCCGTTCGCCGAGGATGGCGAAGGGGATCATGGATCGGCGAATCCGTTATCTCGTGCGCGGCGCACTCGGACTCCACCCTCAGTCTGCAGCGGCGCTTCCGCTCGACGACACTGACCGAGTCGCCGAGGCGAACGAGATTCTCCGCCTGACGCGGTGGATGCTCGAGGCTATTCGGAAGGTCCAGTTCGATCGGGGCGAGAACCTCGCGTAGCGACGACGTGCGCCATGACGAATCTCTCGACGAACAACGACGACGCGGCCTCGATCGATCCAACGCCCGACCTTGCGCCACTCACCTACGCCGATGGTTGGCGCATGGGCTGCAAGTGCACGCAGTGCCATCGGCGATTCGCGATCGTCCTGCCGTGCGTGATCCACGAAGCGTAGTGCGAGTCGTGCGACGCGCCGGCAGAGATCGCGTCGAGGGAGCTGGCGCGGTACAGGCCGGAACTGCGGCTCTGCGATCGCGGCGAGTGATGGCGATCAGGCGCGTGCGCTTCGGACGTCGGCGTCGGCGAGGGTCTGCGCTCCAGCCTGCGACGTCGATCGCGTCGAAGTGTCAGCCCGCGCTCTCGGCACGCTCTCAGAACGTCGCGTCCCACCGCACCGGCAGGTGATCGCTCACCGTCCGGAAGTACGTCGTGCCGCCCGCTGCGGTCGTGAACTGCGACAGGATTTCCGTCGCGTTCGTCGACGAGTCGGGCGACCACAGCAGCACGTGGTCGTAGATGTTCCTCGACACGCGTCCGCCTCCGTTGACGGTCGTCCCGCTGCCAGCAGACGCCGGCGTCTCGTGATGTCCCGGGACGTCGCGCGCAATCGCTCTCGGCACCAAGTTGAAGTCGCCCGCGATGACGATGGACGCGCTGGCGCGCTGCAGGTGAAGCCACGCAGCGACGTCGACGAGGTGACGGACCTCGGCGTGGCGCTGGGCCATCGTGCCGTTGAAGCGCGCGTGATACGCGGCGAGAAGGAAGTCGCGCGTCCCGCTTCGCAAGCACACCGCCGCCGGCGGGCGCGAGAACCAGCTGCTCGGGTCGGTGTAGCGGCGGAGGTCGGCGTCGCTCCAGCCCTGACATCGGTGAATCGTCGTTCGCCAGACGATGCCGTAGTGCTCGAGGTAGTTTCCCGGGGCCCACGGGCTGCGCCGTCCGCTGACCGGTCCACCCGTTGCCGAGCTGCTGGAGGAGATCGGTCCAGCCCGACTGCGACCCCGTCGGCATGACCTCCTCGATGGCTGCGGCGTCGCAGTTGCTCTCGAGGATCTGCGCGACGCGCGGCATGTTGTGCGCGTGCTGCCCGAGACGGAGCAGGTTCCAGTTGCAGATCCGCTGCGCGGTCGCCGTGCCCGGGAAGAGGACGAGCACCAGTGCGACGAGCGCACAAAGGTCGCGGACGCGCAAGGCGCTAGCCAGCATCGTCGACCTCCGCGAGAACCCGTTCGAGGTCGGCGATCTCCTTCTGCTGCAGATGATCCGGAACCGGGTCTGCGCGGAGATGTTCGAGTGCCTGCGTAAGATGCCGGCGTTTCGCGGCAGCCGACTTCAGGCTATCGACCTTCTCCAAAACCTTGTCGACCTCAACAGCGACGCCTCGACGAGGAACCGTTCCTTCATATAGTTCGTCGACAGCGACGCGAGTGCCTTCTCAACGATCGCGCGACGTGACGCCGGCCCCGACGCCTTCTCAAGCTTCGCGATCGCGTCGACGAACGCCTCGTCGTCTGGATTGCGGTCAGCTACCGGCGGGGCCGGCGCACGAGAAACGCGCGGAGCCGACGGGCCGGGCTCGAGCGCCCGTGCGGCGGCGTTGGTAGCAAGTGCCTCGATCGCGTTGCGGAGCGGCATGCTGACGTTGACGAGCTTCTTCGCATTCGCGAGCGCGAACACGGCCGCATACGTGGGCGACACGAACTCGAACACGCGTGTCGAGCCGTGCCACCCGACGTACCTCACGCCGGGACCGGTATCCGAGCATGTCGGCTTCCGCATCGCGTCGGCCTTCGCGCGCCACCGCTGGAGGAAGATGACCAGGATGCCGAGTGTCAAAATCACGCCGAAGATCGCAACGCATCCAACCGGGTACGGGTTGGCCTCGATGTGGGCCAGACACTGGTTGCAGTACGGAAACGAGAAGGTTGACGTCGCGGTGCGAACGACGCGGACGCCCGTCGTCCGCGACGCCGAAACCGGGACGTCGCGATCGGGGCGCTCACCGCAGCACGCACACTTCGGCGGGATACTGATCGTGTTGGCCGAAACCGCTACTTCCATCCGAGCGTCTCCCATTCGACGGCCGGCGAGCAACGACCGCCGCGGACGCCAATCTCGCCCGAGAACGGGGCGAATGGCAATCGACAGCCCTCGTCGAGCAGCGGGCCGGTGCGCAATCGCCGAGGGCGTGCCTCGGAGCGCACGCGACCCACAGAACGACCGGCACGCCTCCGAGTACATTCCGCGTGCCGCCGGACGAACCGGCAGCACTCGCATGGTACTCTTGGTGGCATGCCGCCGACCCAGCACGCGCGCCATCCGCGACGAACCGGTGCCGAGCTGGGCCGGTACATCAGACTGGGAATACTGCCGCAGATTGATGCGGGGCCGGTGCCCGCGGCGGACGTTGGCCGTCACGGGTCGCCGTACCGCGCGCCCTGCCCAACGCCGCCGCGACCGATGCGTGTTGAGCTGCTGTTCAGCGTCGGGCGTCGCGCGTGAGCGAGTTCATTGATGAGAACTACGTCGTTACCGACGAGGAAGTCGACAGAAGGGTTGAGATCGCTGGCGAAGCGATCGCAACGCACGTCCGCAACCGACTTGCCGACGGCATTCCGCTCCGCGACATCGTCGCGACCGTACGTCCAGTCGTCGGACCCCGACCGCCAGCGATGCTCTCGGTGTCCGCGTTTCAACGGCAGGTCGGGATCCTTCTGCTGAACGGGATCATCCCCGAGGGAGGCGAGGTCCTGCTTGATCGCGCGCCGGAGGGCGTCGTGCACGTGATCGTGATCGACAGGCCGCGGGCGTGGGTGCGGGTGGTGGCGATCGATGCGGGCGTGGGGAGGCGGAGCTAACCATCGAGCGCAGCGTGCTGCTCCTTCTCCGCCGCTGCTGCAAACGCGAAGATCAGTGAGAATACGATCGCGAGTCCGAAGAACACGATCTGAAGAATTGCACAGAAGCGGATGCCCGACTGGTAGATCGTTGGTTGAGCCGCTCTCGACAGCTCACCCGCGAGGCTCATCAACACGAACGCCCCGCCCGCGATCGACAGTAGGCAGAAGACCCAAGAGAGACAGAGCACGATCCGCAAGCGAGTCGAGACGCGGCGGATGACGTCCTTCGCAAATGTCAACGACACGCCAATAACCGCAGTTCCAAGCGTGATGAGGTGCGTCGCCACATCCTTCGCGAACTCGAACGACTTGATCACTTGATCTGGAGCAACCATCGTCAACGCTCCGTCAGCAAAATGGCCACAGTCCTGGACACAATCGGAATGCTGCCGTCTGCACCGCAGAAACCGCTCGAGCGCCGAGGAGTCCCCCGCTCTGCGCGCGGCACAAGCCTGCGCCGATGCGTCGAGCGGCGGCAAGCGCCAGATCACGGTCGGCGTTTGACGTCCGCAACTCGCTGACCATCCTTGCAGCGGCCGCGCCGAAGAGCGTCCCCGCGGCTTGGAGGGTCGACGTGTCGAGTGCGCAGGTCCCACCGAGCCGCGCGACCCGCTCCAGCTCATTCGCCGCAAGCGGCGCGCTGATTGGCCGGGCGGCGCCGCCGTCGGTAGCGAATGCGCGCGCGCGGAGTGCCAGTATGAGCACGACACATGCCGCCAACGCCGTGGCCGTTGAGCGTTTTACTGCTGACCTCTCCGCGGGAATCACGGGAAGACTATCTCGCGCCGTGCTGCCGTCCGGCATCACGGAAATCCGTGAGTCGTTGCCGGTCGTGTCTGCGACGCGCGACGATCAAGTTGCGCACTGCGCTGCCGCGGCCCGCTCTTCTCGTTGCCATCACCGCATGCGTCGTCGAGGATCTCGCTGCAACCTAGAGTTTCTTGCGCAGCGACGCCGCACGCTTCCGCATTGTCTCAACGTCGCCCGCGAAGTCGCTTGGCTTGCTCATGCGGACCGTACGCCGATATCGTTCGCACTCGGCCGCGGCGCATTCGTACGTATCGATGGCCGCCGCAGTGCGGCCGAGTTGCGCAAGCGCGTTCGCTTTCTGCTTTGTAAACATCCATCCGACGATCTGAAGGTCCGGGTTCGCGGTCGCCAGCACCAGAACCGCATCGCACGCTGCCGAGACGCGCTCCCATTGCTTCGCCGCCTTCGACGCGCGAACGTCCTCGCGCAGCGCGAGCCAGTGCTTCCATTGGTGGTCGAACCCGTCCACGCCTGCGGTGATCGTACGTGCGGGCGGTGTCTGTGGCGAGACCGTTCGGCCTTCCCGCGTACCCCCGAGAACCAGTCCGTCGCTCTCCGGCAGCAACGCGCAATTGGCAGTCGGCAGCGCCCACCGAAGTCACGGGGTCGCTCGAGCGGGTACGTGGCTGCGACTAGAACGCCAGATGGGCGCGACCGGTGGCGAAATGACTGTCTGGAGAATCGCCGAGGGTGTGAAACGGCCTCACGAACTTGATCGGTGTTCCATTGACCTGCGTCAGCTCGCCGTTCCACGCCATTTGATACAGTCGCTTCAGGTCGTTCTTGTCGTCAAACGTCAGCACGCTCTGGCTGCCATAGTTCATGATGCTGAAGGGCTTGTGGGTTCCGAATACCTGACTCGGCCATGCGGTCTCGCTCACCGTCGCGAAAAAATGCCGGAGTCCGAAGACGTGCCCGATTTCGTGAGTCAGCGTATCGACTTGCTCCTTCGCGCTCTCGGCAAACATCTTGGGATACAGCTTTAGCTCGTGACGTCCGGCGTCCGGAAAGAATGCGCTCGCCAGCACGCATCCACTGGGGTCGCAGTTGTCGGACTTCCGCATCACGATCTCGAAGTCCCAGGCATCGTCGCGCTCGGCAAACTTCGTCGGTGCGGCATCTCCCCACGCCAGCAATGCGTCTCCCAACAACTTCCGAATTGCGGTTCTGGCCGGTCCCGGATTCTCGAAGACAGTCATCGACTGTTCCTTGAATCGCCACCGCAGCGTCGTGCCTTTGGCCCAAAGGGGAATGAAGCCCTCGGACGAGTCCAGTACGAGATCTAGCGGACCTCGACCTCGCGGCGTGGCGCGTCCGCGCGTGTCCGTCTCGCAAACAACGCCGCGCCCGAAAACGTGGACCCCGGGTTCCGTATCGCGAGCAGCCTCGTCCGCCTTCCGCATTCGAAACCGATTATCTACCGCCGATTTGGCCTTGCGGGTTTTCGCGGTCTTGGTTCGTTCCATCACCAACCTCCTTCGCTACCGAGTTGAAGCGTATGCGCGTCAACAATTGATCTGCCGACCACCGGTCGGACCGCGGTGGCCACGATGATCGAGTTCACGCTCGGCGGGTATCACGGAAATCCGTGAGGACCAGCCGACGTGAAGCTGATCCGAGCCGCAGGCGAGCGTGGTCGCGACCGCGGATGCTCGAAGCATCGTCGACGCGAGGCCGAACGTTTCGACGACGGTTCGCGGTTGCTGACGTAAAGTTGCCGGCAGAGAGTTGCAGGCGACTAGCTATAGCCTGTTGCGAAACTGAGGGCTCTCGTGCCGGAATTCTCGCCGGTCGCGCTCGCCCCGCTTGGCGGATCGCCGAATTCGCACCGCCGGGCGACGTTTTCGATCGACCGTGACCCGCATCGATGATATCGATTCGGTTACATGATCGGCACCACGAAACGCCAGACATCGCTGTTCTATGTGGCATTCGGCAGCGAAGCGTCACTCATCAAGGACGACCTTCTCGAACCGCTCGACGCGCTGCTCGACGACGACTCGCTGATCGAGATGGTTCGCGACCGCCTCGGGCTGAGACGCCCGCAATCACGCCGCTTGGGTCGCCTTGGAATCGCGCCCGACAGACTGCTTCGCTGCGCGGTTCTGAAACACATCAAGGGCTGGTCGTTCCGTGATCTGCAGCGCGAGGTTCGTTGCAATCTCGTCTATCGTCGATTCACGCGATTCGATCACGATCGGATTCCGAACTACTCAAACCTGAGTCGTGCAATGGCGGCACTCGATCCCGAAACGGTCGGGCACATCCATTCGCGTGTCGTGCAACTCGCCCGCGTTCATCACGTCGCGAGCGGGCGAAGGCTTCGCTCCGACACGACGGTCGTCGAGACGAACGTCCATCACCCTACGGATAGTCGACTCCTTGGCGACGGAATTCGCGTGCTGCAGCGATCGATGAAGCGACTCGCGGAGATGGCGGCGCCGGGCGCGCTCAACGTCGTGGATCATGCGCGGGCCGCGCAGCGCCGTATCCTCGAGATCCATACTGCTGCTCGGTCGCTGAGCGAAGCCGGCCAGGCTCGAATGAAGGAAAGCTACGGTGGCCTCGTGTCGATCGCGCGCGCGGTCGTTCGGCAAGCCGTGACGGTGAGCCGCAAGCTGTCCGACGGAGCCATCGCGGTGAACGCGCGCGTCACGAAAGTGGTGGCAGAGTTGACCCAGCTCGATCACTTCATCCCGCTGGCGAAGGTTGTGATCGCACAGACGAAGGCGAGGGTCTTCGAAGGCAACGTTCGCTTCCAAGGCAAGTTACTGAGCCTGTTCGAAACGCACACCGTCGCAATCCGCAAGGGCAAGGCTCACAAGCCCACCGAGTTCGGGCGACTGGTACGCATCGACGAGGTCGAGAACGGCGTCGTCAGCAACTACGACATCGCGGATGGCAACCCGGGAGATGTGACCGGATTCGCGCCGGCAGTTTCGCAACACGTGAAGAGCTTTGGCCGCGCGCCGCACATGGCGACGGCCGATAGAGGCTATTTCTCGGCTGCAAACGAGCGCGACGCGCACGATCAAGGCGTCAAGCGGGTCGTACTCCCCGGGCGAGGGCCTCTGTCCGCTTCGCGCAAGACCAAGCAGCGTGAACGGTGGTTCAAGCGAGGACTCCGATGGAGGGCGGGGATCGAGTCTCGGATCGCGACGCTCAAACACAGATTCGATATGAACCGCGTGAGATACAAGGGCGACGCGGGTTTCAAACGCGGAGTCGGCTTGAGCGTGATCGCGCAAAATCTGGTGTCGATTGCGCGGGTCATGACGCGGAAAGAGAGAGAGGCGAGGCGGGATGGAGAGCACAGACATGCTTCGTGATCGCAGAAAACAACTCCTACGCGACATCGAGCGTCTCAGCAGGCTCGCGATCTTCGGCACGCTCTCGGAGACGTACAGAGCCTGCGGAACAGCCAGTTGCCGTTGTCACGACAAAGGACCGAAGCACGGCCCCTATCTGACGGTCAGCTATCGGAGCCAGGACGGAAAGACCACTGGATACTCTGTACCGAGAGGTGCGGAGACATCGATTCGAGAGGGCATCGAGGCGTGGCGCGAGTTGCAGCAGTGTCTCCGAGAAATGGGAGAGATCAACAAGGACCACGTGCTCCAAATCGCGCGCGCGGCGAGGGAGCGATCGACGTGATCGAATTCGCGATTGCAGTGTTTTGGTCCGCAATTCTCGCCAATCTCATCGTGCGCTCGGCGTGGTCGAACGGAGAATGTGACCTCCGCCCGCGTGCTGAGATGGGACTCGAAGAAGGACCGACGGCACTCCTCGGTTCTCCGTTTCTCCTCGTCCCGTCGTTGCGGATGATCACGCAGCGCGTCGCTTTCGCAGCTCGCGTCGGCACTCGGCGATCTCCGTATTCCGAGACGCGAGGCCGGACGTGCGGACGGCCGCGCGCCCGAGCCGCGACCTCGCCAAGCATTCGGCATCGATCATCGCGCCCGACACAGCGAGAAAGTCGCCAGGATACTCGCGCCGTCCGCGCGCGCGGAGACGAGCGAGTTGACGTCGCAGCGCAGGGATGGTCACGGGCGCGCCGAAACGCGAGTTTCGCAACAGGCTATAACTAATCGCGAAGGCGTGAGGTCTTCGTGCACAGGCTGTACGATGGTCGCGGATGCGTCACCCGAACCGTCGGTACTCGTTGGTCCCGCTTCTTGCGCCCTTCACTGCGTTGCTGTGCATCGGCTGCCCAGCTCCCGCACCGCCTGCGGACACCATCGACGTCGCGGCGCTGCCCGACGCGATTGCCGACGACGCGACGGACGCATCGGACGACGCGGACGCCGGCCCCACGCGCGTGACGGTGTCGACACCGTCGGGTCCCATCGTCGGCATGGACTGGGCGACGACGCGCGCGTTCTTGAACATCCCGTACGCCGGCTCACCCGCAGGTGCTGGGCGCTGGCGTCCGCCCTCGCCCGTGGTGCCGTGGACCACGCCGCGCGACGGAACGCAGTTCGGTCCGCGCTGCCCGGAGCCCGCCAGCGGCACGAATCCACCGGTCGGCGACGAAGACTGTCTGCAGCTGAACGTATGGACGGCCGCGCGCAGCGAGACCGAACGCCTCCCCGTGATGGTGTTCATCCATGGCGGCGGCTTCACGGGCGGCAGCGCGATTCAGCCGCTTCACAACGGCCGACTGCTCTCGACACGCGAGCGCAACGTCGTCGTGACGTTGAACTACCGACTTGGACAACTCGGATTTCTCGCGCACGCCGCGCTCGTCGCCGAGGACACGGTTCACCACGCCGCAGGCAACTACGGACTGCTCGACCAGCAAGCGGCGCTGCGCTGGGTGCAGTCGCACATCGCGAGCTTCGGCGGTGACCCGACGCAAGTGACGATCTTCGGAGAGTCGGCCGGAGCGATCAGCGTGTGCGCGCACGTCGCGTCGCCGCTCGCACGCGGACTATTTCGCGCGGCAATTTTCGAGAGCGGGAGTTGCGCGTTCATCTTCACGCCACTGCACGACACGACGGCGCGTCCGTACGAGAGCGGCGAGGCCCTCGGTGGGCAGTTCGCGCGGGCGGCGATGTGCGACACGGCATCCGACGTGCCGGCGTGCCTTCGGTCGCGATCCGTCGGAGCAGTTCTCGCCGCCGTTCCGCGAAACCTCGAGAACCTCGACAGTCGACAGGCCTACTACGCGCCGGTGATCGACGGATACGTCCTGCCCGAAAATCCGTGGACGGCGTTCCGCGCAGGACGCGGCAATCCCGTCGCGTTGATGCTCGGCACGAACCTCGACGAAGGCACCGGATTCACGCTGAACGCCCCTGCACGAACGGCGGCCGATTTCGACGCGCGACTCGCTACGTTGCTCCCGGATCACGTCGCGGACTTGCAGCGAATGTTCCCGGTCGCGTCGTTCGCCTCGCCGACTGCGGCGCTCAACGCCGTCATCGAGGATCTCATCTTCGTCTGTCCGGCACGCGCGCATGCTCGTGTGTTGGCAGCGATTGATCCACGGGTGTTTCTCTACCAGTTCACATCGATTTCGGATTTCGGCCGCGCGTCCGGCCTCGGCGTGTTCCACGGCGCCGAGCTTTCGTACATCTTCGGAACGTTTGCGAGTTTCATCCCGCGGTCGGCCGCGACGTTGCGCGTGTCGCAGTACCTCATGGACACGTGGGGCCGCTTTGCGTCCACGCTCGATCCGAACGGCGCCGGTTTCCCGCGATGGGAACGGTTCACGGTTGCAAACGACGCGTACATGGACCTCGGAGACTCACCCACTCCGCGGACGGCGCTTCACACCGCGCGATGCTCGACGATCGAGCCGTGGCTCGACGAACGCTGAGAGGTCCCGCGCCTCACACCCGCGGCGCGGACTTGCGGCCCGTGCCGAGATACTCGTCCCACACCGACGCGACGACGCCCGCGAGAATGCCGTCCGCGACGCGCAGCCGACGCGACATCTCCCGCGCGATGTTCAGCACCATCATCGTGTAGCTCTTGAGATCGCGGCGGTACAAGCGATCGAGATCCTCGGCGCTGATGCGCAACAAGAGCGACGGCGCAAGCGCGCGCACGCTGGCCGAGCGAGGCATCACGTCGATGATGGACATCTCGCCGACCCAGTCGCCCGGCCCGAGCATCGCCACGCGGGCTTCGCCTCCGTGCGGTCCGCGTTTGAGCACTTCGAGTTCGCCGCCGAGCACGACGAACATCTCGCGCGCGTTGTCGCCCTCCTTGAGCACGAGCGTACCAGGCTCGGTGATCTGCGCGGACAAGTCCTCGATCAGCACGTCGAGCGTGTCGTCGGACAGCCCGCCGAACAGACCGATGTCTCGAAGTTGTTCACGGCGAACTCGATTGCGTGCGTGCGTTGTGTCGGTCACGCGCCGAGTCTAGGAGTCTGACGCGCCAGTCTCAACCCCGCCCTGCGGGTCCGTCGTGACGCTGGTCAGGCAACGCACCCGCGACCGTGCACGCCGCAGAAATACGGTGCGTATGTACGTCGACGGAGCGTATCATGCCACGGCGTGGGTGAAGCGTCGTCGATGAATCTCCCCAGGCCGTTCGGCCCGTACGTGCTCGTGCGGCAACTGGCGGTCGGTGGGATGGCAGAGGTCTTTCTCGCCCAGGCGCGGAGCGTCGCGGGGTTCGAGAAGACCGTTGCGCTCAAGATGATCCATCCCCACTTCAGCGAGGACGCGGAGTTCGCGCGTCTGCTGGTCGAAGAAGCCAACATCACCGCACAACTGTCGCATCGGAACGTCGTGCAAGTCATCGATCTCGGTCAGATCGACGCGACGCACTTCATTGCGATGGAATACGTCGACGGGCTCGACCTCGCTCGACTGCAAACGCGAATGAGAGAGCGTGATCTCGTGTGCTCGCCGCGGCTGGCGGCGTTCATCATGCGCGAGGTGTGCGAGGGGCTCGAGCACGCGCACCGCAAGATCGGCGCGGACGGACGCCCGCTGAAGATCATTCATCGGGACGTTTCGCCGCCGAACATCCTGCTCTCGAGCGCGGGCGAAGTGAAGCTCACGGATTTTGGGATCGCAAAAGCGGCGATGCGCGCGCACGCCACTGAAGCCGGCGTCGTGAAGGGCAAATACGCGTACATGTCGCCGGAGCAAGCGAAAGGCGCGGTGCTGGACCCGCGCACGGACTTGTTTGCCGCGGGCGCCGTGCTCTACGAACTGGCCACGGGGACGACGGTGTATCCCGATCTGCCGCTGCCGATGTTGATCGACAAGGTGACGCGCGCTCTGTACGTGCCGCCGGAAAAAATCCGCCCCGATCTTCCGCCCGCTCTCGTCGAGATCATCAAGAGAGCGCTCTCGGCAAGCGCAAATGACCGCTTTCCGAACGCGCTGGGCATGGCCGACGCACTCGACAAGTTCCTGTACACGCTGGCGCCCAATCCGGAGTTCGAACTCTCGCAGTTGATGAACACCGTGCTCGACGCGGCACGTCCGAGCATGCCTCCGATGGGCACGACGTCTCTGGTCGATGACGACTCCGACGACTCCACGCAGATCGAGAGCGTCGCGTCGATGCGGAGCAAGATGGTGGCGCCCGTGCCGGCGGCGCCCGTCGTCGACGACGGCGGCTTTCGCGACGAGCCGACGCGCGCGTTGAAGCGGGGCTCCGTGGAATCGGCGCGGGCCGATGGCGACGAAATCGACTCGGGCGACGCTCCACCCGTGTTTCTCCCAAGCTCTGCGGCGCCGCGGGTGCGCAAGCCAACGCCCGGAGTGTTGCCCGTTGTCCAGGTGCCGTCGCCGCCCGCGCCGACGCCGCAGGACTCTCCGACGATCGCGCCCCCCCCCCGA
>Ga0209726_10002102_pt1 | contig 30248 bp, 18 predicted proteins | sample Subgrocontami54m_FD_187453 | JGI IMG/M metagenome (GOLD analysis project Ga0209726, IMG submission 187453) | Subsurface groundwater microbial communities from S. Glens Falls, New York, USA - GMW46 contaminated, 5.4 m (SPAdes) (version 3) | ecosystem: Environmental > Aquatic > Deep subsurface >... | reverse complement strand
GTGGCGATACGCTGGATCAGAAGCTTCGCTCCGCCGGGGTGCGCATCATCCATTCCGATCCAGCGTATCGCCACATTCGCGCCCTTGTTCCTCCGACTCAGGTTGAGACGGTTGCGGCATTTCCTGACATCAGGTTCATTTCGCCCCGCCGCGAGGCGAGAACCGTGGGCGGGGGCGGCGGTTTGGCACGGCCCTTGAAATTTCCCGTTACCCAGGGTTTTGCAGATCGTGCAGCGAGGGTCCGGAAGAAGTTATCGGCGGCGCTCGGTCAGGGAGTTAATCCGTCTTGTCTCGGACAGGGCAGTGTCGTCTCGGAAGGCTTGGACACCCATCAAGCGGCAGATGCCTGTATTACATTCGGGGTCACCGGCGCGGGAGTGAAGGTGGGCGTTCTTTCCGATGGCGTCAGCAGCCTGGCGGCCAGCCAGGCCTTGGGCGACCTGCCGGCAGATGTCACCGTGCTTCCCGGACAAGTCGGCGGTGGCGACGAAGGCACCGCCATGCTGGAGATCATCCACGACCTGGCCCCGGACGCAACACTCTATTTTGCCACCGCGTTCAACGGGATCGAGAGCTTCGCACAAAACATCCGTGATCTGCGCACGGCTGGTTGCGACATCATCGTGGATGACGTCATCTACTTTGTCGAGTCGCCATTTCAGGATGGACAGGCGCCCAGCGTAGTTGCTCAGTTTGATGGGGGAGTAGTGATTCAAGCGGTCAACGATGTCGTCGCTGATGGAGCTATGTATTTTTCCTCGGCGGGAAACGAAGGGAACAAGGACGATGCCTCCTTCGGCTTCACTGGTACCTATGAGGGTGATTTCGTGGACGGTGGCTCCAATTCACTTCTTCCGGGCGGGAAGGTGCACAAGTTTGGTCCTGGTTCGAATGCATACGACCCAGTCACCTCATTCGGCGGTGATTTTGTTTGGCTGTACTGGGCCGATCCCCTGGGGGGCTCTGGAAATGATTATGACTTTTTCGTCCTGAACTCAACTGGAGCTCAGGTGGTCGACGGTTCTATTGATATCCAAGACGGAACTCAAGATCCGGTTGAGGGCTTTGGTGCTATCGCCTTTGTGGGTGAACGGCTGGTGGTGTTCCAGAATAACTCGGCCGCCAACCGCTTTTTCCACCTGATTGCTTTCAATGCCGGATTGGCAGTCACCACCCCGGGAGCAATCTTCGGTCACGCAGGCGCGAGCGGGGCGTTCGCGGTTGCGGCAACACCGGCTGATTTGCCGTTTGACGTCGGAGCACCGTCCGGCCCGTGGCCCGACCCATTCAACTCGACTAACGTTGTTGAGCCCTTCAGCGCCGATGGACCCCGCCGGATTTTCTTTAACGCCGACAGCACAGCGATCACGCCGGGAAATTTTTCCTCGACAGGGGGTATGGTTCTGCAGAAGCCTGAAATCACGGCTGCCGACGGCGTATCCGTTACCGGCGTCGGGTTCTTCACTACGTTCTACGGCACGTCGGCAGCGGCTCCCCATGCGGCCGCGATTGCTGGGCTGGTTAAGTCGGTGGATAGCACTCTGACCAACAGCGAGATCACCGCGGTTCTTACCAGCACCGCGATCGACATTGTGGGTGCAGGCGCGGACCGCGACTCCGGGGCCGGGATCGTAATGGCCTTCGAAGCGGTTCAGGCAGCGCTTGCGCCCAGCATCGCCAGCCTGGCGCCGATTTCGGGAGATGTGGGAACGCCCGTTACCATCTCCGGGAAGAAGTTCGGTGCGACTCAGGATACGAGTACGGTGACATTCAACGGGACAGCGGCGACGCCAACGAGCTGGAGTGATACTTCCATCGATGTCCCGGTGCCCGCCGGGGCGACCAACGGGAGTGTCGTGGTGACGGTGTCCGGCATCGCGAGCAACGGTGTCGTGTTTACGTTCACGCCGAGCATCAGCGGCCTGAGCACGAACTCGGCGCCAGCGGGGACGCCCGTCACGGTCACAGGGACGAACTTCGGAGCGACTCAGGGAACGAGCAAGCTGACGTTCAACGGGAAGGTAGCAACGGTGACGACGTGGAGTGCGACGTCGATCGTGGCGAATGTGCCGACGGGAGGGACTGGGAACGTGGTGGTCACGATCAACACCATTGCTAGCAATGGAATCGCATTCACGGTACAGGACTTTGCAGTGCCGGCGACGCTGACGGATGTAACCGTGACCGCAGGCCAGTCGCAGACGCAGAATTTCACGATCACACCGGGCGGCGCGTTCGATGCCGCCATCACGTTCGCCTGTTCCAACCTGCCGGACAAAGCAAGCTGCACGTTTACACCCTCCAGCGTGACTCCGGGAGGCAGCCCAGTCGACGTAGCCATGAAGGTCTCCACGACAGCAGCGACCAAGAGCGGAGCGGGGCTGGCGATTTTTGGGACGTGGTTGCCCTTTGGCGGTTTAGGCCTGGTGCTGGCGATGGGCGTCGGAACCCGCAAGCGAAGCCGCAAGGCACTCGCGGCGCTTGCTCTGTTCTTGCTGCTTCCGTTGCTGCTGGCGATCACAAGCTGCGGGGGCGGGAGCAGTTCACGACCTATTCTTCCTGGCACGCCGCCGGGTACCTACAACATGACGATGAGAGCGACCTCCGGGCCCACCTCTCATTCCGCTACCTTCAAGCTCATCGTGAAGTAAATCTGGGACGAGGCGGTCTGATGGCCGCCTCGTTTCATGTGGGCCGTCCGGGAGCGGATGCTACAATTCGCCCTAGCAGACGGATATACCCTCGCGAAAGTGGCGGAATTGGCAGACGCACCAGACTTAGGATCTGGCGGGGCAACCCATGGGGGTTCGAGTCCCCCCTTTCGCACCAAACTCTCTCTTTACCGTCACTGGGTCGGGTTCCTAGGGAACTTCAAGTAGGGCAGGCGCACGCCGTCGATGATCACCTGGTCGGCGCGGATGTTGTCAGGCGCTTCGAAGCCCTTCGCGCCGGCATTGGTCACGAAATCGTCCTGATCGACGCCGTCGCCACTGACTCCTAAACCACCCACCAACACTCCATTTTTGTATAGGGGCACGCTTCCCGGAAAAAAGACGATCCCGTTCTGATCGGGGTTTGGCGGCTGAGAACCTTGGGTGCATGGATGGGCGATGTCGAATGTGTAGAGATTGAAAAAGGGGCCCAGCCCGGAGCCGTCGATGCCGGGCGGGAAAAAAGGCTGCGCACCGAAGCCGATGGTGCGGTTGGTTACAGCCGTGCCCGCGGGAACTCCGGGCAGGTCCGGAGTTCCTGTGGGACTGCCGAAATAGACGACATTGCGGGCCTTGGCCACGGCCACGTCGATGCTGAAAACGGTTGCGTCCGGCATACGGCGCAGGCCCAGTACCGTGCCATCAAGGTCCGTGACTGCGATCGTCATCCGCGTGCGTGAGCTTGGGGGCAGACGAATCACAGCTCGCGTGATCTGGGCGGTGGCTACTGCCTGGCTGATAATGTTCGCTACGTCATTTTGAGTCAGACCAGAAACTCCGCCCGTTGGCCCCACCAGATCGCCTTCCGGGGGCAAGCCACCATTCAGCGGTCCCATCACATATGTGCCGGCCACAGTTCCGGGACCGATGCCGTTCGGGGGAGTGGTCTGGTTTACGAAAGGCAGGGCAATGCCGCCGATGATGACGACTCCCGGAGGGGGCAGCTGCGATGGGTCTGGGAGCAGGCCGGACTGGGACGCGCCGGAAAAAGCAGCGAACTCCGCTGCATCTGGCGAGGTGCTTACCACTCCTACTCCTCCGACCGCGTTGCCGTTCTTGAAAAGTGGAACGCCTCCCGGATTCACGGTTGTGGGATCGCTGTCCATGGTGTCAGCCTTGCCGGTAATAATGCCTAACCCTAAACTCAGGGCGTCAATCGAACGGGCCGGATCGATATTTTTTCCCGGCAAGAAAGTGGTGTTCAACGGACAGCCTCGGTTGGTGTTCTCGATCCCATACAAATCGCCGTTGGGGGCGTTAGAGACGCCCGGCGGAAAGTGGATCCCACTGATGAAGCGCACCGTGCGGCTCGAGAGCGGAGCTTGGTTGTTGCTGAAAAAGGCAGCTGTGCGAGCCAGCGCGACGGCGAGTTCCTTGCTATCGACCGCCGCTCCGAAGTTGCCGGTCGAGGTTATCGGCGCTCCGGCGTTTTGAAACACCGCTAGAATTTTTCCCGCGCGGTCGGCGACCGCGATGACCATGAGAACGTTCAGCGACTTGGCGGCATTTTCGACGACTTGCTGCACGTCGGCGGCAGTAAGCGGGACTGGAGGGGGCGGCGGAGCATTGGAAGGCGCCGTGCTGCCGCTGCCGCACGAGATCAGCAGAGTGGCAAGCAGCAGGAGAAATAGAACGCCGAAGACAACCAGTGCGGATTGACCCCTACGGCAATGGCTCATTCCACCTCAAAGACTCGCCTGCGGGACGCACTCGCGGCGAGGAGTCTCGAACGGGTTGCTGAAAAACTGTCGTGCGAGCGGCCGCTTGACCTCGGCTGAAGCCGGTGTTGATTCTGGCAATTGCGGCACGACTGAAGTCGTGCCCTCCCAAAACCTGCCAGTCGCCAAAGTTTTTCCGCAAGTTATCAAGCGCTGCGCCACCCAAAATCAGCGACGACGTTGAGTTTTTCAGCAGCCTCAGAGAACTCCTGTCTAGCGGGAATGTTAATACGGCGGCAATGTGGAAACGAGGGGGCTGGTACCTTCGGGTAACCACAGTTGTCACCCCCGAGATTCGTAACGTTGACATTCCCTTCTCCTGTGACACAATTCGCTTATCCTCCTCAAAATACAGCTAGAACATAGGGAAGGGGACTGGCTTGATTCCGCTCAAACGTTTTACTGCTGGATTACTGTGCCTTCTGCTTTCGCCGTTGCCTGCGTTGTGTGCGCCCCCGGCGGGAGGGCAGGCTGCCGGTCAGATTAGCGCTTTGATTCCGTTGGCCACGCGTAATGCCAAGCCTGCCAAGGTCAAAGACGATCTGGAATGGAATGATCTGCTCAAGACCGAACAGAAAGGGCGTCTGCGCGCCGGCCTGACGGACGGGTCCATCCTCAGCCTGGGCTCGAACAGTGAATTACGGGTGGTGCAGCATGATGCTGCGTCCCAACAGACCTCGCTGGAAATGAATTTCGGAAAGGTGCGGAGCAAGGTCGTCAAGATCACGCAGCCCGCCGGCAAGTTCGAGATGAAAACACCCAACGCCGTCATCGGCGTAATCGGCACTGATTTCTTCGTGAGCTATGACAGCAATAAGACTACGGTCATCTGCTATACCGGGCGGGTCGCGGTCACCCCGTTTGGCAATGCTAAGATTGTCAAGAATTCCGGGGAATCAACTCAGGATCAGGTCATGGTCAACGCCGGGCAGATGGTGGTGATCAGCTCTGAGATTCCTCCTGCGGGTTTTGAACCTCGGTCCACGCCATCCGAGGTGCAGCGGGCCAGCATGCAAGATACGGTTGTGCCCGATGCGCTACCTCCGGTTCGGCATCCGCATCTGGTGCGGGACGTTATCATTGGAGTTGGAGTTGCAGCTGCGGGATGGGCGGTGGCGGTGACACAACTGAACACGAGTACGCCGGCTGGCAAACCGAGATGCAACCCACAAGACCCGAAGTGCAGATAATGTTTTGTTTATTACATCCATGCGTCGTCTGGGTGCGGGCCGCGCTAGAGCAGTTCTCGTGTTGATGTAAAGTCGTTGACCCCAGTGGCTAAAGCCGGAATGCTTTGGGGGACTTGCGGCACGGCTGAAGCCGTGCCCTCCCGTTCTTGATTCTCACTCTATAGCAATTGGAGAATTGCGCTAGCCTGAAATCGCGATGGTTATGACGCTGCGCGAACAAAGCTGGTCCCGCTGGTCAAGGTGGCTGGGTAGATTTTCGGTACGGCAGGTAGACCTGGCTCTCGCCTTGGTGGTCACGCTGGCGGGCCTGGCGCTGTTTGCCTTTGCGGGGATTGGCGGCAGCACTCGGGCTGGGTTTCTATTCCTGCAAAACGTTGAGCAGCGCACTCTGGACATGCGTTTTGCCGCGCGCGGACAGCGGCCGCACGACGAACGCATCGTGATCGTCGGCATTGACGAAAAAACCCTCCAGAACGTCGGCGCCTTCCCCTTGCCACGCAACTCCTATGCATTGCTGGTAAAGCGGTTAAGCGCGGGCGGCGCGGGCGTGATTGCATTCGACGCCACTTTCCCGACACCAGAGAGCAATTCCGCCCAGCAGGCGCTCCATCAGTTGCAGCGCGAGCTTGGTCCTTCAGCGCCTGCGAAAGTCACAGCCAAGATCAAACAGCTCGAAGCCACCGGCGATCACGACGCTGCGTTTGCCGCCGCTCTGCAACAATCCGGCAGAGTTGTCCTGGGTCACTTGTTCCTGGATCGGGAGCGCGCCCAATCTTCCGACGCCAAACGGGCGGAGGAATACTTCAACATTGTCTGGGCCAAGGCGTTTCCCCAGGTGCTGAAAGTCAAGTCGGAGGGCCGCGATTTCGATTTGGGTCGCGCCTGGCTGGAGAATGGCGGGAACGTTTACCCGGGCGCGGAGGCGAACCTGGCTCGGCTGGCCGAGTCCGCTGCCTCCTACGGTTTCTTTAACATCAATCCCGATCCCGACGGCACTTTGCGGCGGGGCTTGCTCATAGTTCGCTATCGGGACCAGGATTTTTTCCCTTCGCTGGCCACGCAGGTGGTGCGCGAATACGAAAACATTCCAGACCAGGAGATCGCGGCTTATATCTCTGAAAACGGGCTGGAGCGTATCCAGTTTGGCCGCCATAACCTGCGCCCCTGGCACGATGGCAGCGTCCTCATCAACTACACGGGTCCGTACCACACATACCAGCACTATTCGATGTGGGATGTGCTCAGTGGCGCCGTGCCACCGGACACGTTCAAGGACAAGATCGTGCTGGTGGGCGGCACCGCCCTCGGCATCGGCGATTTGCGCAGCACGCCGTTTCAAAAACAGGATGCCGGGTACATGGGGGTCGAGGTCCACGCCAACATCATCGACAACCTTCTCCACAGCGACGAGAAGGGGCGCAGTTTCCTCACTCGCGGCCTGCATGAGGAAATGATCGATACAGGGGTTATCCTGCTGTTTGGGCTGGCCTTCGGATTCTGGTTCAGCCGCATCAAGCCGCTGTACTCAACCGTCTCACTGTTTTTGACCCTCGGCGCATTTGCCTGGTTCGCGTACTTCAGCTTCACGCACTGGGGACTCTGGCTGAGCTGCGTGATTCCGGCAGGCACGCTGGTGGTCAATTACGCCGTCATCACCAGCTTCCGGATGATCTTTGAGGAGGGCGAGAAAAGGAAAATCCGCAAGACTTTCTCGCAGTACCTTTCGCCGGGCGTGATCGCGCTGATCGAAAAAGATCCGCGGAAATACATCCGGCCGGGCGGAGAGACCAAGGAACTTACGGTCATGTTCAGCGACATCCGCGGTTTCACCACGCTTTCGGAAGGCCTCACCGCGGATGAACTCGTGCTCCTGCTGAATGAATATCTGGGCGAAATGACCGAAGTGATTTTCCACAACCTGGGTACGCTGGACAAATATATCGGCGACGCCATCATGGCGTTTTGGGGATCGCCCTATCCCCAGACCGATCATGCGTACCGCGCGTGTGCCTGCGCTTTGGAGATGGTCCGCGGCCTGGACAAGCTCAATGCTCGATGGCAGGCGGAAGGACGGAAGCAGATCTCGATCGGAGTCGGGTTGAATACTGGCCCGGTCAACGTGGGCAACATGGGTTCTGCCAAGCGTCTGGCTTGGACCGTGATGGGCGACAACGTCAACCTCGCTTCGCGGTTGGAGGGAATGACCAAGGAATACCACACCCGCATCGTCATCAGCGAAGGAACATACCGCCAAATAGCGGATCGGTTTGTCTGCCGCGACTTGGACAAGATACGCGTGAAGGGCAAGCTGCAACCGGTGACCATCTACGAACTGCTGGATTTCGCCGCGGAGAAAGAGAAATACGAGCCGCTGCTCTCGTGCTTCAATCACGCGATGGAGGCGTATCGCGAGCAGAACTGGCAGGAGGCGGCCAGCCGGTTGGGAGAAATGCTTACTCGCTTTCCGGATGACGGGCCGACGCAAGTCTTTCTAGAACGGGTAGTGGAATTCATCCAGAACGCGCCCGAGCCTGACTGGGATGGCGTTTACGTGATGAAGACGAAGTAGCGGTCCTCTGATCCCTTCCGCTTTACCAGTGACAAACGGAAGACCCATGCTGCGGTTTTCTTTGCATGCGCGGGGTAGCTATGGTACCAAGGAAAATGAATCTCCTTGGGATGGTGCTGACGGGTGCAGACAGGCGGGCGTGCGCTCCGGTGGTTTCTTTTATGTCTGCCATGCTTTGCGGTTTTTCTATGGTTGTCTTTCTCGTCTCCGCTTTTCGCACGCCAGGCGCAGAGCCAATCCAGCCGTCGCATTCCGGAACGCTCACCGGCCAGTACTGCTACGTTACAGGGATTGATTCGCGATCCGCATGGGCGCGCGATTCCCGGTGTCCAGCTTGATCTGCACAGCACGACCGGCAATCAACACTACTCCGCCGCCACCGACGCCGAAGGCATCTTCCGTCTGCGAGATGTCCGCTTAGGTATTTATGAGGTCAAGCTTGTCCGGGACGGATTCCAGACGCAAATCATTCCCAGCTTCCAGGTGAGTGGACCGGTCACCGTCCTCGAACTCGCGATGCACGAGTCAGAGGAAACAATTCCGGCAACCAGGGGCCCGTCAGGTGTGCCGGGAACGCCACCCACTCCCGCTATGCCTGCAAGTCCTACTACGCCTTATCCCGGGATGCGCAGTCCCGCTCCTCAAGGACCGGCCGCAGAAGCCTTGCCGGAGCAAATCCCACCCGATTCCGCAAATTTCTCGCCCAAACCTGACCGCTGGGATATCGCCATGCCCGAGTGGCGCCGCTACGAGAAGCAACCCGATGTACCGTACGTGAAAGGTCACTGGTACGATCCCTTCAATCGCAACCGCTTCAAGGGTGACTCCCCGATCTTCGGCCAGCGCTGGTTCTTTCATTTCACGGGCACGAGCGAAACCGGGTTCGATGGCCGCCGCCTGCCAGTACCCAGCGGCTTGAACTCAGAGGATCCCGGCGACAGCAAGTTCTTTGGACGCGGTGAGCAGGCATTTGTCAGCGAGAATCTGCGTCTATCATTCGACCTTTTCCGCGGCGACACCAGTTTTCGTCCCGTGGATTTTCGCATTCGCCTCACACCGGAGATCAACCTCAATTTCCTGCAAGCGCGCGAACGCGGCATTGTGAACATAGACACGCGCAAGGGCACGAATCGCTTCGACACGCACGTCGGTTTGCAGGAAGCCTTTGTCGAAGCCAAATTGCGCGACCTCAGTCCGAATTACGATTTCGTCTCCGTGCGGGCCGGAATTCAGCAGTTCACCAGCGACTTCCGGGGATTCCTTTTCTCCGAAGAGCAGCCCGGCGTCCGAATCTTTGGGAATCTGCGCTCCAACCGGCTGGCTTACAACTTCGCGTGGTTTCATTTTCTCGAAAAGAATACAAACAGCGGCTTGAACACGTTCCAGGATCGAGGGCAGCAGGTTTACATCGCCAACTTGTATATCCAGGACTTTCTCACCAAGGGCTACACTACCGAGTTCAGCTTCCATTACAACCGGGACGATGCCAGCGTTCACTACGACGACAACGGTTTTCTGGTGCGTCCCGCGCCGGTTGGAGCGGTGGTCAATGGCACGGTTCATCCCCACAACATTCGCGCTTACTATCTGGGATGGACGGGGAACGGCCACATCGGGCGGATCAACGTGAGCAATGCCTTCTATCAGGCGCTGGGGCACGACGACTTCAACACCATCGCGGGACGGCGCGTCAACATCAACGCGCAGATGGCGGCGCTGGAACTCTCCGTGGACAAGGACTGGGCGCGTTACCGCGCCTCGTTTTTTTACGCTTCCGGCGATTCCAGTAATCGCTCGGGCGCTTCCCGCACGGACGGTACAGCGCGCGGATTCGACTCGATTGTGGACAACACTCACTTTGCCGGCACCGACTTCAGCTTCTGGGACCGCGAAGGCATCCGGCTTACGGCCACGGGTGTGGCCTTAGTTACTCCCATGAGCCTGCTGCCCAATCTGCGGTCGAGCAAAGAAGAGGGCCAGGCGAACTTCGTAAACCCCGGGATTTACGTTTTTAACCTGGGAGCGGACTTCGAGGTGACGCCGAAGCTCCGTGCGTTCGTCAACTCGAACTATTTACGCTTCGACCGGACGGAGCCACTGGAGTTGCTGCTGTTCCAGCGTCCGATTCGTCACAGTATCGGGACGGATTTTGGCGCGGGCTTCGAGTACCGCCCGCCGCTGAGCGAGAACATCGTAGTGCGCGGCGGGGCGTCGGCGCTGGTGCCAGGTCGAAACTTGGAAGATATCTATAACGGCAGGGTTTTGTTTTCCGTGTTCGCCAAAGTGAAATTTCAGTTTTGAACGCATTTGAGGGAACGTGAGATTTGCACTTCACAATGTCTTGGGTGTTCTCACCGCGACGGCCTTGCTTTGCCTGGTCGCGGCCCGTACCGCCACTTCAGCTCCCGCGCAAAGCAGTGAAAACGTTCTACTCCTGCAATCTCAAGCCGATGCCGACCGGAAATCTGCCGGTTGCCTGACTTGCCACACCTCGACCGACAGTCCGACCATGCATGTCACCGGCACCGTTCGCCTGGGTTGCACCGATTGTCACGGAGGGAATAGCGAGGCGCGCATCGCCCCGGGTAGTCCGCAGAATTCTGCCGGGTACGCTCAGGTAAAGAGTCAAGCCCATCCGCAGCCTCGCAATTCGGAGGCCGCGCGCTCTTCCGCCAATCGTGAGCGTGCCTACACCAGCTGGTTGCGTGAAAACTGGGACTACGTGCGCTTCGTAAATCCCGGGGACTTGCGGGTAGTGGAAAAGACCTGCGGGACTTCCGGCTGTCATACCGCCGAAGTGCGCAAGGTTCAGACCAGCATGATGACGCACGGCGCAATGCTGTGGGGCGCGGCGCTCTACAACAACGGAGCCTTTCCCTTGAAGTCTCCGCAGTTCGGCGAGAGCTACGGGCCCGACGGCAGTCCACGTCGCCTGACCACTTTTCCGCCGCCCACGCCGGAGGAAATCACGAAGAAGGGAATCCTGCCTTACCTCGATCCGCTGGAGCGCTGGGAAATTTCTCAACCCGGCAATGTGTTGCGCGTGTTTGAGCGTGGAGGCAAAGCAAAACCAGAAGTTGGCAATCCCAGCCTCGAAGAAGATCCTGGAAAGCCCGAGATCAAACTGAGCACGCGCGGTTTCGGCACAGAACTGCGTACCGACCCGGTTTTTCTGGGCCTCCAGAAAACTCGCCTGCTGGATCCGCTACTCTCGTTTCCGGGCACCAACGATCAGCCCGGAGATTACCGTGCCAGCGGATGCAGTGCCTGCCACGTCATCTATGCCAACGACCGTTCGCCCGAACATTCCGGCGCGTACGCGATCAACGGCAATCAGGGACAGACCGCCACTTCCGATCCCACGATTCCACGGAACGAGTCGGGGCATCCTATTCGCCATCAGTTCACGCGGTCCATTCCGTCGAGCCAGTGCATTGTCTGCCATATTCATCCGGGCACGAATATGGTTTCCACCTACTTCGGCTACACCTGGTGGGACAACGAAATGGATGGCGAACACATGTGGCCGGCCCAGCAACGGCATCCGAACGCCGACGAGCAAAACCGCGTCCAGACGCGGAATCCGGAGGGATCGGCCGTTCGCGGCCTCTGGTCGGACACTGCGTTTCTGGAAAAGATTGGGACGCCTGAATTCAACCAGCAGCTTCAACATACGCAGTTTGCCGATTTCCATAGTCACGGCTGGATCTTCCGTGCCGTCTTCAAGCACGACCGCAGAGGCAACCTGCTCGACCCGGATGACAAGATTGTTTCTTTCGACGATCCCGCGAAGCTCAAGAAGGCGGTACACCTCAAAGATATCCATCTTGAAAAGGGCATGCATTGCGTGGACTGCCACTTCGAACGGGACAGCCACGGCAATGGCAAACTCTACGGCGAGACGCGCAATGCCATCGAGATCGACTGCGTTGATTGCCACGGCACCATCCAGCAACGGGCCCCGTTGGTGACTTCCGGCACGGCAGCGCCCGCCGGCGGCACCAATCTCGCAGGACTGCGCACACCCTGGCAGGAGCGCCGCTTCTATTGGAAGGACGACCGGCTGTATCAGCGCTCGATGCTCGATAAGGACAAGGAATGGGAAGTCGTGCAGGTGCGGGACACGATCACTCCCGGCAACACCCACTACAGCGAAAAGTCGCGACTGGCAAAAACCATGCAGCAGGACGGACAAACCTGGGGCGAGGCGCCGCCAAATGAAGATGAATCCAAGCTCGCTCACCAGAACCGACGGATGACTTGCTATACCTGCCATTCCTCGTGGGCGCCGACCTGTTATGGCTGCCATCTTTCGATGACCGCCAACCAGCGCATGCCCATGCTGCACAACGAAGGCCTGACTACGCGCAACTGGACTGCCTACAACTTTCAGATCCTGCGCGACGACATCTACACGCTTGGCATTGACGGCACGGTGACGGGAAATCGCGTGGCCCCGGTGCGTTCGGCGTGCGCGGTGCTCGTCAGTTCGCAGAACAACGACCGCGACTGGCTCTACTATCAGCAGCAAACCATTTCCGCGGAAGGCTTCAGCGGACAGGCATTCAGCACATTTGTACCGCACACGGTACGTGGGAAAGAAACCAAGGGCTGCACGGACTGCCACGTCTCGCGTGCCAACGACAACAATGCCTGGATGGCACAACTGCTCCTCCAGGGCACGAACTTCATGAACTTCATGGGACGTTACGTTTTCGTCGCCAGTGGCAACCAGGGTTATGAGGCGGTGGTTGTGACTGAGCATGACGAGCCGCCCGCAGTGATCGGCAGCGACTTCCAGAAGATCGCTTATCCCGATAACTACAAGAAACACATCGCCAACCATGCTGCGCTGAAAGAAAGCCATCATCATCCCGGCGCGGAGGTCCTCGACCTGCAAGCGCGCGGAGAGTATCTCTACGCCGCGATGGGTAAAGGCGGCCTGCGCATTTACGACATTGCGAACATCGACAACAAAGATATCTCGGAGCGCATGGTCACCGCGCCAGTCTCTCCGCGGGGGCAGCGTTTCTACCTGCCAACCAAGTACGCAATGGCGGTAGCGACGCCGACTACGCTGGGCGTGGATCCGTTGCGCTCGCATCGCAAGGAGAACGAAGAACAGTCAATCCACCTGGTGTACGGATTTCTCTACGTCGCCGATAAGTACGAAGGGCTGGTGATCGTCGGCAATCCCGATCTCAGCAGCAAGAGCCCCGGCGTGGGCACGCTGCTCGATGGCAATCCGGCGAATAACTTCCTTAAGCGGGCGCTGGCGTTTAATCCCAACGGAATTTTGAATGGCGCGCGCCGCATCACCATCGCCGGAACCTACGCGTACATTCTTTGCGAGCGTGGGCTGGTGGTGGTTGATCTCGACAATCCGCTACAGCCGAAAGTGACTGCTGAAATCGGTGCGCCGTTCTTGAACGATCCGCGAGGAGTGGCGGTGCAGTTCCGCTATGCGTTCGTGGTGGATAGCGATGGGTTGAAGGTTCTGGATGTCACCCACCTCGCCCAGCCGAAACCGGTTACGGGTGCGATGGTCGCGCTGGAGGACGCGCGCAATCTGTATGTGGCCCGCACGTACGCGTATGTTGCGAGCGGGAAACAGGGGGTGGCGATCGTGGACGTCGAGCGCCCCGAACAACCTCGACTCGATCAGATGTTCAACGCGGGAGGCGAAATCAGCGACGCCAACGACGTGAAGCTGGGTATGGTGAGTTCGAGCCTGTTCGCTTATGTAGCGGACGGTCGAAACGGTTTGCGGGTTGTGCAGTTGTTCTCGCCGCCCGATAACCCAGCATTTGGCGGCTTCAGTCCTCGGCCTACGCCGAAGCTGATTGCGACTTATCACACGCATGGTCCCGCTCTGGCTGTGTCGAAGGGAATCGATCGTGACCGTGCGGTCGACGAGAGTGGAAATCAGCTTGCCGTATTCGGACGCAGAGGGGCGCGTCCCTTCAACCGTCAGGAACTGGAACGCATGTATTTGCATGATGGAGAGGTGTTCACCGTGACCGATGAACCGCCGGCAGCATCGCCAGCGAAGCAGGCCCTCGGCCATCCGCAGCGATGATCTCCGCAGGGATGATCGAGTGCGGTGATCATCCTTCCGGGACGGGAGCCGGAGCGCCCCCGCGCAGTTGGTGAATCGTGAACCCGCCCTTCGTCGGTTTGGCTTTCGTCCAATCGTGATATTGGTGACACTCGAAGCAGCGGCCTTCGGCGGCTTCCTTCGGCTTGTCTTCGCGATGGCACTGCTGGCACGTCTGAATCCCAGGCAATAGCACGTCGGACGTTTCGCGGCTTTCGGGCGTTCGGGTGTGGCACGTAGTGCAGGACATCATGCGGTGCGCGTGATGATCGAACTCGGAATGTGCGAACCAGCGCGCGGTGAGGTTGGACTTGGCGACTTCCGGCAGGGGACCGCTGGCCGGCCTGAGCGTATGGCACTGCTTGCAAGTCTTGGCATAGAGCAGCCACTCGGCGGCATCTACGCGGAACTGCACCCACTCGGCCGCATTACGCGCCACACGCGGTACGCGAGCCCGCTCTGGAATCTGGCGATCAGGCGGATTGATCTCACGAACTGCGTTCGGATGAGCCGCGATGTACTCGCCAAACCTCTTCAGCAGAAACGCGTGCACGACTTCGGGCTTATCGTGCGGAACCTGCTCGTTGCTGAAGCGCTTGTCAAACTGCAACGTGTGGCAGGCGACGCAGTGCTTCGTGAATTCCGCCAGCGGAATATGGGCCTTCTCGTTGGAGCGACGGAGGCTTGCTTCGGTTGCTGCGACCGGACGCACCTCCGCTGCCCCGTACGGCCAAGCCCCTGCGCCCGCCGGACGGTGGCAGTCATCGCACGTCATCTGCACCCGCGTGTTGTTGGGTCCCATCAGGTTCGGTTGCAAGTGGACGTAATGGTTCAGCCGGACTCCGCCAGGGTCGGCTTTACCCGAACGCAAAGCCGCAAATTCCGGATGCTTGTTCTCAAAGCTCGTGATGGAAGTTACGTAGAGCGGTTGGCCGTCGCGCGTACGCAGGTCGGCGTGACATCGAGTACAGGCTGCATCCGCCGTGGCCTGCAACCGCATCGCACCCTTGTGCTCGACGTGGCAGGTCGCGCATTCGGGAGTGAATGTCTGATTGGCGTGGTGCGGGGGCGCATCGTGGCACGCGAGGCAGGCCTTGTCGGTCACGCGCGCGCTGAAGGCGCCAGCCTGGGAAACGTGGCAGAGCGTGCACTGCTGAGTGAATACGGCGTGAGCATGGGAGAGTTGGCCGCTTGAGTACACTTTCTGGCCGCCCTGCGCACGCTGGGTAATAAACCACCCCAGTGCGATCAATGGGATCGCCACGGACAGCCAGAAACGCCAGCGCCGGAACGGATGCGGGTGCGCAAAGTACTGGAGGTCAATGCGCTTGGCGAGCTTCTTGGTTGTCCGCGTGCGTCGCAACATCGCTGAATCTCAGAATTTCAAGGCCACTACGGCATGCACCGCTCCCAGCAGCAACAATGCGTAGGAAAGCGGGATATGCACCAGCAGCCAGCCGTGCAAAATCTTGTGGAGGCGGCTCTGTTTGTCCAGTTGCCGCTTCTCGTCGCAAATGTTTTCCAGGTCGTCCAGGTTCGAATGCAGCTCGGGAGGAAGCAGAACACGAAATTGCTGGAACATCGCCTGCGCTTGTGCTTCCTGGCCCAAGCCCATCGCCTGCGCTCCGGCCCGCTCCAGGTAAGGCCGCATTTCGTCGTGCAGGAACTGGCGCAACTGCGTACTCACCTGTTGGTTGGCTTGCAACCCGGAAGCCACCGTCAGTCCTCCCTGGGTGCCGGCGCTGGCCGACATGGCGCGTTGCCGTTCGCTGGCGCGCGAAACCTCGCCTTCCAGAGCGGAGCAGGTTTCTTCCACCAGCTGGCCGGCCTCCTCTGTTAGTTGTCCGCGCACGCGGTCAATCTGCTCGTAGATGGTCTCCATGGGAAGCTGCGCGGTTTGAAGACGGGGCATGAAATGTTGTAGGGCTGCGCCCAGAATGCCGCTTACCCAAACGAAGACGAACAACCACATCAGCAGGCGCGTGAGCGGTCCGCCGAAGTGAAATCCGCCATGGAAAAGAAGCAGCGGGAAACTGAGAAAGCCGAGCCAGAGATGGCCCCGCATCCAGGATTGCGCGCGTCCCACTCGCCATACGGGAAACTTCTTGCGCAGGCCGAGCAAGCCCGCGAACAGCATGAAGAGGAAGCTTGCGATTCCGTATGTCAATCCCAGGGCGCTGCCTCCCCGTGGTCCCTGGGGCGAGTGCAGGCTATAGGGGATATAGACCGCTGTCGCGACGGCCAGTCCTACGATGCTGCCGATGAACCATTTGCGGTGCGTGTGATCAATCAGCACTTGGGTTCAACTCCTGCCTTGGCCGGGGCGCAGGTTGCGCCAGCAGGCCGGCAAAAAACTCCGGCGGATTCACGCGGTGGGCCGCATCATGCGGGCAGGCATAGACACAACTCGGCTCGGCGTGGTCGTGGCATAAATCACAGGATGTCGCTTTCACGCGCACGCCGGCGATCTTGTGTCCGGGATGCGTGGGGTCATCGAGTTCCGCTGGAAAGGGATGCAGATTGATATTTCCGTAGGGACAGTTAGTAGCGCAAAGACCGCAGCCAATGCACCAGTCTTCGATGATCACCTCCAGCGTGTTGCGACGCCGGATAGAGCCGACCGGGCATCCGACCATGCACAGCGGGTCGCGACACTGACGGCAGGAAGTGGCCACCAGATACTTATCGAAACGCAGACCTTCGCGGACCAGGCGGCTCACGCCCTCATGGGCATCTGCACAGGCGCGGACGCATTGGTCGCAGCGCGTGCATTTTTCCAGGTCGAGTACGAGAAGGCTTTGTGCCTCCATCAGTCCCTGGGCCAGGAATTGATCGACGGGAACGTTCTGTGCCTGGACGGTATGCCGCAGATTTTCTTCGAGGCGCTCGCGGGCGATTGCCTCCAGCTTTTGGCGAACGTCCGGGAAGCGGTCGAGCATGAGCTGGAAATCTTCACCGGAGATGCGCACGACCTCCACATGGTCTAGCGCGGTGCAGGTCGCGGAGCGCGGGCTGCCGCTGAGCAGCGCGATCTCGCCAAAGTACCCGCCACGCGCCAGATAGGCCAGCACCAGTTCGCCGCCGGGACGCTGCTCTGAAACTTTCACAAAACCGATACGGACCAGATAGAAGCTGTCGGCGGGATCTCCCTGGCGGCAAATCACCTGTCCGGGATTGAAGCGCAGCAATTCCACGCGATCGCGGAGGTGGTCGATGAAGTCCTGGGTGAGGGACTTAAAAACGGGTACGCTGCGCAGGTGCGAGTCGAGAGCGCGGGCGCGGTAGTTGCGCTCAAGTTGTGCGCGGAACGTTTTGTTGCGCTGCAGGATGTCGAGCACGTTGCGCAGCATTTCGAGCATTACGCAGTCGGTCCGGGCGCGTACCGTCGCCGAGCGCGGGTAATAACTCATGCAAGTCATTTCGCCAAACATGTCGCCGGGGTTCAGTTCGGCGATGGGATTGTCGTAAGGCAGGTCAACCGAGGCGTCGATGGGAATGAAGGGCCGGTCGGATTCTTCGCTGCGGCGGTCTCCCTCGCGGGGCGCCAGCAGGCTCTGGAGCTTGCTGAAGAAGCCTTTGCTGCTGCCTTCCGTCTTGACGTGCGCGATGGGGCTGGAGAGAAAAACTTCCGCCTTGCCTTCGAGGATGTAGAAGGCCGTCGAGCCGAACTCGCCTTCACGGCAGACGATCTCGCCGGCCTTGAAATGCCGCTTTACGACTGCCTTCTGGTTGAGTTCAAGAAATGTTCCGGAAACGTTCTGGAAAATCGGCAGATGCAACAACTCGGCGGGATCGAGCACGTCTCCCTGTCCGAGTTCGGTCCCGACGACACGCTTGTTGGTGAGCGCGCCCGTGGGACAGGAAACCATGCACTCGCCGCAGGAAACACAGGACGACTCGCTCATGGGCAGGTTGTTGTCGAAGGCGACGCCGGCCTGGTATCCCTTGCCGCGGCGGGCTAGCACCCAGTTATTCCGGATGTCGTCACAGCCGCGAATGCAGCGATCGCACAGGATACAGGCTTCGTGATCAACGGCGATGACGGCGGAGGAGTCGTCCTTGCCGCGGGGAGTGGTGCGGTGCGGAAAGCGAGGCTCCTTGATTCCCGCGGCGCTGGCGAGGCGCTCCAGTTCGCAGTCTCCCGATTGTTGCTGGCGAGCGCAGGGCGCCGGATGGTCCGACATCAGCAACTCGACCAGAGTGCGACGCGCCGCTTGCACTTGGTCGGTCGAGGTCTTCACCGTCATGCCGGGTTCCACCTGACGGATGCAGGAAGCGGCATACACGCGCTGGCCGATATCCACCACGCATACGCGGCATACGCCCACCGGGTTTTCGTTTTGCTGGTGGCAGAGCGTTGGGATGGGAATTCCGTTGACGCGAGCAGCGTCGAAGATGGTGGTGCCCGCCGGGACAGAGACTGGCCTGCCGTCAATGATGAGCTGAATCTCGGCGGCGGGTTTGGAGCTCATGCTGTCCCTCTTGGGGGGAAGCAGACACCGGCGGGACATCGGTGATTCGTGAGGTGCTCGTCAACCACCTCCCGAAAATGTTTCAGCACGGAAACTATGGGCACAGGAACTACCTGGCCGAGTCCGCAGATCGAAGTCAGCTTCAGGGCATGGGAGAGCTCATCGAGCAATTGCAGGTCGGTGCTCAAGGAGCGGCCTTCGGTCCATCCCGTGAGCATCTCGACCAGCTTCTGCGATCCCACCCGGCAGGGAACGCATTTCCCGCAGGATTCGTTGCGGTAAAAGCGAACTGCATTGAGCGCCATATCGAGCATGCAGCGGCCTTCGGCGCAGACCACGATGGCGCCGGACCCGACCATGGAACCGGCCGCCGCCACTGCGTTCCAGTCGAGGGGAAGGTCAACCATGGAAGCGGGCAGGTATCCGGAGGAAGGGCCGGAAGGCGCGTAGGCCAGCAGCTTGCGATCTCCGAGAATGCCGCCGGCGTATTCGTAGATGAGCTGAGAATATTTCGTGCCCATCGGGACTTCGAAGATTCCGGGACGATTCACATCGCCGCTGATTCCCACGAACTTCATGCCGAATGCGCCGTTCGTCCCCTGAGCCTTGAACCACTCCGCACCGCGGGAGAGGATCACGGTGGCGAAGGTGAAGGTCTCAACGTTGTTGATTGCTGTCGGTTGATTCCAGAGGCCATTGGTGCCGGGGAAGGGCGGCTTGTTGCGCGGTTCGGCGCGTTTGCCTTCGATGGCTTCAAGCAGCGCGCTCTCTTCGCCGCAGATGTAACCTCCTGGGCTCACGAAGATTTCGAGGTCGAAAGCCAAAGTGCTGCCCAGAATGCGCGGACCGAGAAGCCCTTCGCGATAACAGCGGTCGATCTCTTCCTGTAGGATTTCTCTGGGTCGTTCGTATTCGTGCCGGATGTACAGAATTCCACGGCGGGCGCCGGTGACCAGGCCGGCCATGATCATGCCTTCGATCACCAGGTACGGGACGTTTTCCATGATGAAGCGGTCTTTGATGGTGCCGGGCTCGCTTTCATCGGCGTTGCAGACAATGTATTTTTCCTTGCCCGGAGCGTTGCGGACGATTTCCCACTTGCTGCCGGTAGGGAAGCCGGCGCCGCCCATGCCGCGCAGTCCGGCGGATTTCAGGGTGGCGATGACGCCACTCCAATCCGGGGTCTCGATAAACTGCCGGACCAGGGAATATTTAGGACAACCGCTGTATGGATCGGAAGCGACCGGCGTCCGATGATGATCGCCCGGTCCGGGCGGAAGTTCGCGCCCCGAGAGCACGTCCCGCACCAGCGCAACTGCGCGATGTTCGTCGAGGTTGCAGTAGATCCGGTCATTGATCGAGAGCGCGGGCGCCTGGTCGCAGCGGCCGAGACAGGAGACGTTGCGCACAGCCACATTTTCCGGGCCGCTTCCACGGAATGCCTGGTCGAGACCGCGTTTCAGGTCGGGACCGCCACGGAGGTGGCAAGCCATATCGGCGCAGACACGTACTTCAGCCTGAGCCGGCGGTGTGAGATGAAAGTGGGGATAAAAACTGGCTACCGCATGAATCTGGCTAAGCGGCACCTGAATCTTGGCGGCGAGTTCCTGCAACCGATCGGCCGGCAGGTAGCCGAACTGATGCTGAATGGACCTGAGTTCGTCGATCAAGCGCCAGGGTCCCCTTGGTTTCGCATAATGACGAGGTTGCGAGAAATGTTAACGTCAAACGTTCGCCCTGGGGAATGGCGAATTTGGGGCATGAAGGCTAACCACAGTCGCTGTCGGTCGGTTTCGGGGACGTACCATGCAGTCAATTGATTTCGCGCAAGGGAGTGGGTATAAGCAAAACTATCGCCCTAAAAATGCGCATGGTGGACATGGGACGAGTGGCGTGGCGATGGGCGGCGTGTCTGACGCTCACCGTCGTCTCTTCAGCCTCAGCCTCAGCTCAGAACACGGTGGTGGGCAAGTACAACGGCCCGGGTGGATGCGCCTCCAGCAGTTGTCATGGAAGCATCCAGCCCAAACAGATCACGCGCGTTCCCCAGAACGAATACAGCATCTGGGCTGGGCAGGACAAGCACGCGCGTGCCTACCAGGTGCTGTCGAATGACGTTTCCGTCCGCATGGGACGCATTCTGAACCTGAAGTCACCTCCCAACCAGAGCCAGAAATGCCTGGCCTGCCATGCTCTCGCCGTCTCCCCCGAGATGCGCGCCCAGACCTTCGACATCAGCGACGGCGTCAGCTGCGAGCATTGCCACGGCCCAGCGGCCGGTTGGTTGGGGACGCACACGGTCAAAGATTGGGAGACGCGAACCACAGACCAGAAGGCCCAATTCGGCATGCGCGATCTGCGAGACCTGGCGGTACGCAGCCATACCTGCCTCAATTGCCACGTTGGAACTGAGGAAAAATCCGTCGATCACCAGATGATTGCGGCCGGACATCCTGACTTGACCTTCGAACTGAATCTGTTCAGCGCTGTGATGCCACGCCACTGGAAAGACTCCGACGACACTCCCTGGTTCGGAACCAAAGAGTGGGCGGTGGGCCAGGGCATGCAGTTGCGCGACAGTTTGCAGCGTCTTGCCCGCCGCGCCCGCAGTTCCACCTGGCCCGAATATGCCGAGCTCGATTGCTTCGCCTGCCATCACAGCCTGACGGCCCCGAAAGACAGCTGGCGTCAGGATGTTGGTTATGCCGGGCGCACGCCGGGCGTCCCGGCCTGGAATGCTGCGCGCTTCGTGGTCTTCCGTTACGCTGCGGCGGAAACGGACGCCGCCACCGCAGGCAAGCTGGAAACCGAGATGGCAACTCTCAGCGGTTTGATGGGACAACTCAGCGGGGACCGTGAACAAATCGCGGCTTCGGCAGAGCGCGCTGCCGAGCTGGCCCATTCTCTTGCCGGCGCGCTGAACCGCCGCAGCTACGATCAGGCGTTCACGCTGCAAGTCATGCGGAAAATCGCCGGCGATTCCCGCGCCATCTCCCAACAGGGACAGCGCGCCGCGGGGCAGGCCGCCATGTCGCTCGACTCGCTGTTTGCGGTGTACAAGCAGAATGCAAAGAACCTCGACGAAACGGAAATTAAGGTTGCGATCAGCGGGCTCTTCCAGCAGCTCGACGATCCATCCGCGTACAACGCGCCCCGGTTTGCGGCGCAAATGCAGAAGGTGAGCGCGCTCTTGTCCGCGGAAAAGGGAAGCCGCTGACCATGTCCGACAAACCGAGCGCTAAACCCGGTAGTCCTCCGTTAAGCCCGGAACACCAGCGCCTGGCTGAGCCATCCAACGAAATGGTCGCGCCCTGGCGCAAGTGGGGGCCCTATGTCTGCGAACGTTCCTGGGGGAGCGTACGAGAGGACTACAGTCCCGATGGATGCGCGTGGGAATTCCTGACCCACGACATGGCGCGCAGCAAGGCCTATCGCTGGGGCGAAGACGGCATCGCGGGCATTTGCGACCGTTACCAGCTCCTGGTGTTCGCGCTGGCGCTTTGGAATGGCCGTGACCCCATCCTCAAAGAGCGAATGTTTGGACTCTCCGGCAACGAGGGCAATCACGGCGAAGACGTCAAGGAATACTGGTTCTATCTCGATAACACGCCCACTCATAGCTACATGCGGATGCTCTACAAATATCCGCAGCGGGAGTTTCCTTATGCGCAGCTGTTAGAGGAAAACCGCAAACGCTGGGGGCAGGTCGGAGCACCCGAGTACGAACTGCTGGATACCGGGATCTTCGACGATAACCGCTACTTCGACGTGTTCGTCGAGTATGCCAAGTCGGGTCCGGAAGACATCTGTATTCGTATCGAGGCCTTCAACCGGGGCCCGGAAACCGCCGAGTTGCATTTGCTGCCGCACCTGTGGTTCCGCAACACGTGGGCTTGGACCGATCCTCCGGGCAGTGAGCCCGTGATTGGCCTGGAGCGCGCTGCCAACGACCACATCACTTTGGTTGCGGATGATTTCCAGGCGGCCGCCCTGCACAACCTACAGTTTCCGTATTCGCTGGGCCAACGCTACCTCTATGCTCCCGCGCGTGGGAGGCCGCTGTTCACGGACAATGAAAACAATGCGGTGCGGCTCTACCAATGCGCAAGTAATCGCAAGCCGTATGTGAAGGACGCATTCCATCGCCACATCGTGAACGGAGAGGACTGCGCAAATCCGGCGCAGTCAGGGACGAAGGCTTGTGTTCATTACAAATATTCTGTTCCGGCGGGAGAGTCCGTAGTTCTGCGCCTGCGATTGACGCCGGAGAAGCTGGATCGACCACTGGATGACGTCGACAAGATCGTCACGCAGAGAAAGAAGGAAGCAGATCAGTTCTACGCTAGCGTGCATCCTCCCAAGGCCACCGCGGAAGAGAAAGACATTCAGCGGCAGGCGTTGGCCGGAATGCTGTGGAGCAAGCAGATTTATTTGTGGGACGTAGACCTGTGGTTGGAGGGTGACAATCCCAAACTGCCGCCACCCGAATCGCGGAAACGGATGCGCAATGTTCACTGGCGGCATGTGAACTCGATGCGCATTCTCTCCATGCCGGACAAGTGGGAATTTCCCTGGTTCGCGGCCTGGGATCTGGCATTCCAGTGCATCAGCCTGGCGCTGGTCGATCCGGATTTTGCCAAGGAGAATTTGTGGGTACTGCTGTTTGAGCAGTTCCAGCATCCCAACGGGCAAATTCCTGCCTATGAGTGGGAGTTCTCCGATTTGAATCCACCGATGCACGCGTGGGCGTGCTGGCGCGTTTATCAGACCGAGAAGCAGCGCACCGGCAAAGGGGACACTGAGTTTCTGGAAAAGTGTCTGCACAAACTGCTGATGAACTTTGCCTGGTGGGTGAACCGTGTGGACAGCCAGGGCAATAACGTTTTCGAAGGCGGCTTTCTGGGCCTGGACAACATCGCGGTGGTGGATCGGGGCGAGCGATTTCCGGGCGGCGCGATCCTGGAACAAGCGGATGCAACCGGCTGGATGGGTTTTTTCTGTCTGTACCTGATGCGCATCGCACTGGAGTTGGCCAAGCAGAACCCCGTGTACGAGGGTGTAGCCACCAAATTTTTCGAGCACTTCATCTACATCGGCGCGGCTATGAAGAAGATGGGTGGCCGCCAATACCAGTTGTGGGACGAGAAGGAAGGTTTCTTCTACGACGTCCTCCGCTATCCCAACGGAGAATTTCACAAGTTCCGGCTGCGTTCGCTGGTCGGACTGATTCCGTTGTATGGGATCGAAGTGCTCGACCGGGAGGAATTAAAAGCTTACCCCAGCTTCTTGAGAGATGTGGAATGGTTTATTCAGAATCGGCCCGACCTGGTTGGGGATGCGTGCTACGCGGTGGACGACGGGCGTAAGCGTTATGTGCTATCGATCGCGGACCCGAACCAGTTTAAGCGGTTGCTCGAGCGCATCTGGGATCCGGGAGAGTTTCTTTCGCCGTATGGCATCCGCAGCTTATCGAAATATCACCAGCACCATCCCTTTCAATTCGGAGACCGCACGCTCGGTTACGAAGCCGGCGAAGCCGAAGTCAAACTCAAGGGAGGGAATTCCAACTGGCGCGGGCCGGTGTGGTTTCCGACTTCGTACCTGCTGATCCATTCCTTCTTGCGATTCAGCGACGCGCTGGGTCCGCAATTCTCGGTGCAGATACCCGGAAGCAACGGTGAGCTGGTTACGCCTTCTGTGATCGCGGAGGAAACTGCCAACCGCATGATCTCAATTTTCAAGCGCAATCAGGATGGCAAGCGACCCTGCTTCGGCGGCTACCGCAAGTTTCAGGAAGATCCGCATTGGCGTGAGTGTCTGCTCTTCAACGAGTACTACCATGGCGATACCGGCATGGGCTTGGGCGCCAGCCACCAGACAGGTTGGACAGGACTGGTCGCGAATCTGATTGACGAATGGCGCCGGTGAAATTACGCTACAGGGGCCCAAGAACGCACGCCGGATTTTGGGTGGCGTAGCGCTTCGCAGCGCACACCTCGAATTCTCCGTCCGGGGAGTCAGGGACTGCAACAGGGGGGACGAGTAGTTAGTGTAATCGCCTGATTACGTCAACGTGCTTTCTCAAGGGGGAGAACACCCTGCATCGCGCTTGGCTTCTTCGTAGAAACCTTGGGGAAGCAAGACTTGGCCATTCTCCAAGTGAATGACCGGGGCGTTAATCCCTTTGTCGGGCGATCGGGTCCATATGTACCCCGTCCATCGTGTGTTAAAGACCAATTCCCTTTGAGGGAGTGGCGTTTGGCCTACGCACGGGAGGAACGCGTCTTCAAACGAACCGGTTCCGTCTTCATCCGAAAGTTTGCATCGATCAACATTTGCGTGCTTGTCGAACCAACAGTCCAACCAATAACCTTTCTTGTGCAATGTAAACGGAACGTTGTTTGGTAAGACGTAAAGCGCGTTGGACGAAACAGTACGCGGTCGTCGAGGTTTATGTCCTTCCCACCAGAGCACGATCGCGGTGAGGATGATCACCGTTCCCAGTACCACGCGAGTGAACTTCTTAGGAGTGAAGCGAAGCAGCAGTGCGACAACCACGCCGAGCGTAATGGCCCCGACCACGAACCCTGTTGCGAGGGGCATACTAACGAAGCCCATCACGAGAAAGCCAACAGCAACAAGTAGTCCGGCAAACTCCGAGTCCACCTTCATAACTCGCCATGGGCCGGGATGACGGTTGGCGTCGTGATCTTTCATCGGCTAATTGTCCCACCAGATCATGCCAAAAGCCACCTTGGGGAGTTCCGACTGTTGATAAATCGCCATTACACTAACAACCCGGTGCCTCGCAGCATGACGTCTACTGCGACCAATGTGCAGGAAACGCTTTCTCCCTTCTTCAAGCGCGCTTCGCGCTCCGAAACGCTTTCTCAATGAGAGTGTAGCGGGCGGCTCCGATGATCCCCGAATCGTCGTTCAGTACGATGGTGACGGGCATTTCCTTGAGCAGCGGCACCATCCGGCCTTTGTCCAGGAACGATTGCATGAAGATCGGATCTTTCATTTTTGACACGTTCTTGGCGGCCACGCTGCCTCCGATGTAAATGCCCCCGGTGGACATGAAGTTCAACGCAACGTTTCCGGTCTCAGCTCCATAAATGCTTACGAAGATGGACAAAGTCTGATCGCAGATGGCGGCCTTGCCCTCTGCCGCAAGTTGCGAGATCAGGGCTGGAGGATCCTGCGCTGCGGCCATCCGATCCTTCAGCCACTGCGGCTCTTCTGCTTTATGCATATCTTTAAGAAAGTCGTAGATGTTCTTGATCCCCGGCCCGGAAAGAAGCCGCTCGCAGCTGATGCGACCGTACTTCGTCTGGAGATAGGCCAACAGCTCCATTTCCAGGGCGTTCCGTGGCGCGAAATCAGAGTGCCCACCCTCGCAAGCAAACGGATGATGCCGGAAGCCATCCCAATAAAGGCCCGCCACCCCAAGTCCGGTGCGCGCGGAAATTACCGCCCGATTTCCTTCCGCATCCTCGGAGCCTTCATTCAGCGTAACGAAGTCTTTGGAGTCGAGCCCGTCGATTCCGTAGGCATAGGCTTCGAGATCATTAATCATTCCCACTGAATTGAGTTGAAGCTGCTTGGCCAGGTCACGAGAATCAATCACCCAGGGCAGATTGGAAATTTTGCTCCGGCCGCGTCTCACCGGCCCCGCGACGCCGAAGCATGCCCTGTGCACCGCAATCCCTTCCGCCTTGATGAAAGCGGCGACGATCTCGGACAAGCCGCTGTGTTCCTGGCTCATGTAGGTTTTTTCGACCACCAACTGGAGCCGGCTGCCGGCCTTGTCGAATGCGGCGAGCCGGGTACGCGTAGCACCGATCTCTCCTGCGAGAATCATGCGTCTATTTTCCTCCATTGGCGGTCGTCGCGTTCCAGCAGTTCGTCGGCGTCTTTCGGCCCCCACGTTCCGGCTGCGTAGTTGGGAAATTTGCGCGGCGGCAGAGCCGTCCACACGTCCAGTATGGGATCCACAACGCTCCAGCCCGCTTCGACCATGTCGGCGCGCTGAAACAACGTCGCGTCACCAATCATGCAGTCATAGAGCAAGACCTCGTAGCCAGTATGGGCATCCGCACCAAAATACTTGGAGTATTCGAAACTCATGTCAACCGATCCAACACGCAATACGGCGCCTGGAATCTTGGCGCCAAAGCTCAAGGAAATCCCTTCTACAGGTTGAATCTGCATTACGAGGGTATTCGTATGCAGCCTGCGAAAGGCGGATTTTCGGAACATCTCGAAGGGAGTGCGCTTGAACTGAATGGTGATTTCCGTGTGGCGCTTGGCCACACGCTTGGCCGTTCGCAAATAAAATGGCACCCCCGCCCACCGCCAGTTGTCTACAGTCAACTTCATTGCCACATAGGTCTCTGTCCTCGAATCCGGAGACACTCCAGCTTCGCTACGATAGCCCGGTACTCGCTCCGCGCCCAGCATACCCTCGCCGTATTGGCCGCGTACGGTCCGGTTGAGCACATCTTCGGAATCCAGGGGTTGAATCGCATGCAGAACCTTGGCCTGCTCATTCCGGACCGCGTCGGCCTGAAAAGATGCTGGGGACTCCATGGCGGTCAAGCTGAGGAGTTGCATCACGTGGTTGGGAACCATGTCCCGCAGCGTACCGGCGGTATCGAAGTATCCGCCGCGCTGTTCGACGCCGACGGTCTCAGCATTCGTGATCTGCACGTGATCGATGTAACGCCGGTTCCAGATGGGCTCGAAGATGGCATTGTCGAACCGAAATACCATAATGTTCTGTACGGTTTCTTTTCCCAGGTAGTGATCGATGCGGTAAATCTGATTTTCGTCCAAGACACTCTTGATCTCGCGGTTCAAAGCCTTCGCCGACTCCAGGTCGTGTCCGAAAGGCTTCTCGATTACCACGCGCCGCCAGCGTCCATTCTCCTGGTGCGACAGACCGGCTGTTCCCAACTGCTGGACAATTTGCCCAAAAAACTTCGGGGAGGTCGCCAGGTAAAACATGTAATTACCGGCGGTCTGGCGCTCGCGATCCAAATCACTGAGTCGACTAACGAGCCTGGAGTAGGTATTCGGATCCGCAAACTCCCCGCGTTGGTAGAAGAGCCGCTCTGTGAACCACTGCCAGGCTTCGGTTCCGCGATCCGCAGCCGGTAGAAATCCGGTGACCTGGGTCCGAAACTGTTCGAGACTCAAGTCGTCCACGGAAACGCCCAAGACCGCGAAGTCCTTGGGAAGCAGCTTCGCTTTCACCAGGTTGAAAAGTGCGGGAATCAACTTGCGTTTCGTCAGGTCGCCGGCCGCACCGAAGAGCACCATCACGCAAGCGCCGGCAGCTCGTCCGGTCTGGTCGGATTCGCTTACTAGATTCGCTGTCTCCGCAGTTGCCATGGGATACTTTTTGACTCGATTTCTTGAACTCTACCGCAAACCTGTGGGCAGCATTGTAGGGCAACGGAGTTCGGATTCATAACCCTGAAAATGTTTCCGATTCGAAGAAGTTCGCGTTTGTGAGCTACCAGTCGCTTCCGTAGAAGGGAGACACGAGCCTCCGAGAGACGGTACACTTCAGTCATGAATACGCCGCCGCAACCGAATATCAAGTTTGCGCAGACTCCCGATTATCGCGAGGCCTACGCCAACAGCGTACAGATCCGCGTCAACGTCTGGGATTTTTTCCTCGTCTTCGGAACCATGCAGCAGAGTTCGGAGACGCAAGTAGAATTGCGCAACTTCCAGGGTGTCTACCTAAGCCCGCAGCAGGCGAAAGCGCTGACGGCGCTCTTGCAACAGAACGTTGCCAACTACGAGGCCGCGTTTGGCCCGATTCAGCTTGATCCGCGCCAGCCGGGCGGACCCGTGCACTGATGCGGCCGGCTCTTTCCGGTCCAGAACGCCTGCGGCTGGCGGCCTCCGCCTGGACGCAAGACGTACTCCTTTTCGCGCTGATCTTTGCGGTGCTGATGCTGCTGCATGCGCCGCTGCTGCGGCTCCCGTATTTCTGGGACGAGGCGGGCTACTATATCCCAGCGGCGCGCGATCTGTATCTCACCGGCACGCTCATTCCGCACTCCACTCTTTCCAATGCCCATCCTCCGCTGGTGATGGGCTGGCTGGCACTCGCCTGGCGGGTCGCCGGCTATTCTCCACTGGTCACTCGCACGGCGATGCTCGTCCTGGCCGCGTTTTCGCTGCTAGGACTTTTCCGGTTGTCGCGATTTGCTGCCAACCTGCCGGTGGCGTGGGCGACGACTGCGTTGGCCGCGTCGTATCCGGTCTTCTTCACGCAAAGTTCACTTGCGCATTTGGACCTGGCTGCGGCGGGATTCACATTCTGGGGCCTGCTTGCTTATTTCGAAGATCGTCCGTGGAAGCAGGCGCTGTGGTTTTCGCTGGCTGCGCTGGCGAAAGAGACTGCGATCCTGGCTCCCCTGGCTCTGCTGGGCTGGGAAGTCTTTGGGTACTTCGTTCGCCCGCGCTGGGATGAATGCTTCCCGCCCGCTGGACGCCGCTCGCGCTCATTTTTCTTGTTCGTACCCCTGTTTCCGCTGGCATGCTGGTACGGGTATCACTACGTGAAGACGGGCTTTCTGTTCGGCAACTCCGAGTTTCTCCGCTACAACGTGAGGGCGACTCTCGATCCGCTGCGCATTCCTCTGGCTCTGGGCCTGCGGCTCTGGCAGGTATTCGGATACTTCGGCTTGTACCTGCTGACGCTCGCGGGATTGCTGGCGATGCGGCGGTCACCGTTGGCGACGAATGGAGACGCTCGTCCGCGAATACCGATCTGGATGCAAATGGCGTTTCTGGCGGTGCTGGTCGCCTATCTGGGATTCATGTCGGCGGTGGGAGGCGCTGTGCTGGCCCGATACATGCTGCCGGTTGTGCCCCTGCTGATACTGGTGACGATCTCGACTCTCTGGCGGCGCGTGCGCTACTGGCGACTGGTGGTGGCGGTGGTCGCGATCGCTTTCGTCGCAGGACTCTTCACCAATCCGCCGTACGGATTCTCGCTCGAAGACAACCTCGCTTACCGCAACTACGTGGTGATGCACGCGGAAGCCGGCCGCTTTCTGGCCCTGCGATATCCCCGGGCGCGTGTATTAACAGCCTGGCCGGCGTCTGACGAACTCTCGCGACCCTGGCTTGGTTATGTGTCGCGGCCGTTTCCGGTTGTGCGGATCGAGGACTTCACGCCCGGTGAGGTTGCCGTGGCCGCTGCCGCGAACAGCCAATTCGATGTCGCGCTGGTGTTCTCGACGAAGTATCAGCCGGTGCATCCGCTGCTCGAAGATTGGGCATTGTGGCAGACGCTCAAAGCGAAATATTTCGCCTACCATCGCGACCTGCCGCCAGAAGAAATCGCGCAGCGAATCGGCGGGCGAGTGGTGTTCCACAAAGAGAGCGACGGACAATGGGTTGCGGTGATCGCGTTGGAGAGGGAAGAGAACGCGGAATTGAGAATGCGGCCGATCTTGTAGCGCCG
>Ga0209726_10002096_pt1 | contig 30285 bp, 30 predicted proteins | sample Subgrocontami54m_FD_187453 | JGI IMG/M metagenome (GOLD analysis project Ga0209726, IMG submission 187453) | Subsurface groundwater microbial communities from S. Glens Falls, New York, USA - GMW46 contaminated, 5.4 m (SPAdes) (version 3) | ecosystem: Environmental > Aquatic > Deep subsurface >... | reverse complement strand
CGTGCTGAACGGCCGCAAGACGTTCACATCGCTCTCGCCGATCATCAACCTGTTCTCGGTGAACACGTCGACGACCGACGAGGACGGCAACCCCGTCATCGGGCTCTTCATCGTGCCGCGCGGCACACCCGGCATCGAGATCGTCGAGACGTGGGACACGATGTCGATGCGCGCGACTGCCAGTCACGACATGGTGATCAAGGACTGCTGGGTGCCGGAGCAAGCGTGCGTCGGGCTGCGCGCGCCCGGCGACACCGATGTCGGCGCGAACGTCATCCTCTCCTGGTTCTGCTGCAGCGTCGCGTCGGTGTACCTCGGCGTCGCCGTAGCAGCGCGCGACTTCGCCGTCGAGTGGGCGCGCACGCGCAAGCCCGTGCTGTTCGAGCGGCCGATCGGCCACTTCCCCGGCGTGCAGTTCCACGTCGCCGAGATGGAGGTCGAGCTGAGCGCCGCCCGCGCGCTCGTCCACCAGACCGCGCGCGACTGGATGGCCGGCGGACTACGCGAGCGCGACGACCTGTCGCGCATCGTCATGGCGAAGTATCACGCGACGAACACGGCCGTCCGCGTCGTCGACCAGGCGATGGCGATCGTCGGCGCGCCCGGCATCTTCCGCCGCCACCCCATGCAGCGCTACTACCGCGACGTCCGCCCCGGCCCCTTCCACCCGATGACGAACGACGTCGCCCTCGAGCTGATCGGCAAGACCGCCCTCGGCATCCCGATGGAGTTCCTTCCCCGCTGGGGATAAGCGGCGGGTTCCAGGTTCTAGTGTAGTGCTTTCGAATTGGCGTTAATGACGCGAGCGAAGAGTGGAGCAGCCGCCCTCGGCTGTGCGTCCGGCGAAGCCGAACCGACGTGGTACAGCGTCTCGTCTGACGGACTGTCGCCGCGTGCGAGATTCTCCCGGTGAGCCGCCATGGTAAAGAAGCGGTTAGAAGCACACACTAGGTTCTAGGTTCCAGGTTCTAGCTTCTCACAAGACGCCAATCGTTAACCCTCCGATAACGCGCGTTCACGCGACGATAATGCGGCGCGCCTACGATGCCCGCATGAGCAATGGCGTACGGCTGGAGCGAGTGAGCAAGCGGACCTACCGGGTACGCAGCGCTCAGCGCAGTGCTCAGGGTGAGGCGTCGCGGCGTACTCCAGACGCGCCGCAAGAGTCCCGGCTCGCGATCCTCAGCCGATTCGCGACGGGCACGCAACGGCAGGCGCTGCCGCGGCGGAGCGCCGATCCATAAGCCCTCCCTCGACCCGGCTCGCTGCGATGGTGAGCCAACCCTCCCTCGAAGAGCCACGTGTGCCCGCGTGGCTCTTCCCTTTCGTTCCGAATCCACCGACACACGCGATGCCGTAACACCTTCGAAGCACGCTGGCTTTGCCCCAGCCGACATACTATGAGAGACAACGAAGGGGTACCCGACCGACCGAACGACCGAACGACCGATAGACTGAGAGACCGCACATGAAACGACTTGTATCCACCTTCACGACAGGCCTGCTCGGCGTCCTCGCTGGCGCCGCGCTGGTCGGCGGCATCGTCTGGTCACGCGACGACAACAGCAGCTCGAAGGCGGCCGCCACCGCCAGCACGACCACCGCGAGCCAGACGATCAGCGGCAGCGCGAGCAGCAGCAGCAGCGCGCCGCTCCCCGCCGCCGAAGACTTCTCGGCGCTGTACGACAAGGTGCGCCCTTCGATCGTGCGGATCACCACCGGCGCGCAGGCGACGGACCCGTTCTCCGGCGGCGGCTCCGGCGGACTCGGATCGGGCATCGTGCTGGATAAGCAGGGCGACATCCTGACCAACTACCACGTCGTCCGCGGCTTCAACACCGTGACCATCACGTTCTCCGATGGCACCGTCGCCAGCGCCGATGTCGTCGGCAAGGACCCCGGCAACGACACCGCCGTCGTCAAGACCAACGCCGACCCGAGCGTGCTGATGCCGGCCGTGCTCGGCGATTCCAGCCAGGCGAAGGTCGGCTCGTTCGTCGCCGCTATCGGCAATCCATTTGGGCTGGACGGGTCGTTCACGACCGGCGTCGTCAGCGGCCTCAACCGCACCCTGACATCGAGCAGCGACGGCCGGCCGATCCGCGGCCTGCTGCAGGCCGACGCCGCCGTCAACCCCGGCAACTCCGGCGGCGCGCTGATCAACGCGAAGGGCGAAGTGATCGGCATCAACACGGCGATCGAGAATCCCACCGGCGGCTCGTTCGCGGGCGTCGCCTACGCGGTGCCGATCAACACGCCGAAGCGGTACCTCGCGCAGCTCACGGCGGGCGGGACCATCACGCACGCCCGGCTCGGCATCTCCGGCAAGACGCTGACGGCGGCCGAGTTGAAGACGCTCGGACTCGACCACGGCGTGGCCGTCGTCTCGGTCGACAGCGGCAGCGGCGCCGGCAAGGCGGGTCTACTGTCGTCGGCCAACGGCAAGGGCGACGTGATCCTGGCGATCGACGGCAAGCCGATGCAATCGTTCAACGATGTCGCCGACTACATCGACGGAAAGAAGGTCGGCGACCAGGTGAAGCTCACCATCCAGCGCGACGGCAAGACGATGGATATCACCGCGACGCTGAACTCCTGGGACAGCTCCGCCTGATCACATTGGTACGACGAGACAGCGACACGAGAGCATCGAGATAAGCAGAGATAGTCGAGATACAGGCGCTCCCCCCAGGCGAATTGGGCCGTGGTGAAGCGCAGAGAGTCGAAGGGGGCCGCAGGGATGCGGCCCTCTTCCGTTGTGTACTGATGATCGCCTTGCGTCGTTCCCTCTTGCGAGGAACGTATAGAGACTCACAACGAGTCCAGCGACGATCCAAGGGCAAGCGAACGGCTTTACTTAAGGGGATAAGGAATGGCAAAATCATCCGTCACTGGCAGCGCCACATCGACCGCCTCAATTGCAGTTACCGTCTCGCCGTCCGTAAACCGGCGACTCAGAAGAACCCCATCGTGAGCAAAGCAGGCCTGCAGCAGCGGAAGGCTCGGCAATTTGGCACTTCCATACTCATAGCACGTTCCCCTGATCCCCGCGACGCTGGTGTCCCAAGCCCGCCCGAGCGTGAAAGTGCTGGCCCCCGGGACATGGGTCAGATCCAGTGTTAGGCCGACTCCGGAAACGAAGATAGCAGCAGATTCCGCCGCAGTACCACCGCTATAGCAACCCGGTTCGGCGGACTTCTCACTCAATTTCAGGCGGCTGGAGCAGAAATAGACGGAATCGCCGTCCACGAGAACAATCACGTCCCCCATTCCTAAACGGGCCACGTCGCCCGATGCCTCAAACCGTTCGCGCGTAGTGGTTTCTTTCTCGTGCGTGATAAACCCTAGGTCCTTGGGTGTATCCGAGATGTGGGCGCTAAACCGGACGCGATAGCGCACCTTGAACGTGGCCTTCGTGTACCCGTCGAATGCACGCTGCAAGTCGGGCACGGTGGCACTTGTCACAAAAGACGCTGGCTCGGCCGTGCCGCCCGACGGGTCATCTGAGTTGCTACATGCAACCCCCGCCGCGATCAGAATCAAAACTGCGGAAGCGGATCTAAGTTGACCGAACATGGAAGTCCCCAGAGGCTCTGTGCGCAACTATCTCTCTAGCCACCTCATCGTTGAACGCAGCCGAAGTGCTGCTAGCCGTCGAACCTTACTTCACTTCGACGATGATGTCACCGTGAAGACGCAACCCCCAGCGGATCTGCACCCCACGTCTGGAGCTCTGCCCCGCCGGCGACGATACCGTCGCCGCCGCTGGCATCGGAAGCCTACTACGCCGCCCCAGCCGTCGACGGCAGCAGCTCCGAACGCGTCGACTCGAACGCATCGATCGCGCCGGCTTCCTGCAATGTCAGCCCGATCTCGTCGAGGCCGTTGAGCAGGCAGTGCTTCACGAACGGGTCGATTTCGAACTGGCGCGATTTGCCGTTGCCGAGGCTGACCGTTTGCGACTCCAGGTCGACCTCCATCTCGTAGCCGGGCGAGTCCTCGGCGCGAGCGATCAGGCGGTCGATGCTCTCCTGCGGCAACTCGACCGTCAGCAGGCCGATCTTCGCGCAGTTGTTCTTGAAAATGTCCGCGAACGACGGCGCCACGATCGCCTTCAGCCCCATCTGCTGCAGCGCCCACGGCGCGTGCTCGCGCGACGATCCGCAGCCGAAGTTCGGCCCCGTCACCAGGATCTCCGCCCCATCGTAGCGATGGTCGTTCAGCACGAAGTTCGGGTCTTTGCGCCAGGCATCGAACGCGAACTCGCCGAAGCCGGTGCGCTCGATGCGTTTGAGGTACTTCGCCGGGATGATCTGGTCGGTATCGACATCCGCGCGCGGCAACGGCAGGATCTTGCCGCGGACCTTCTTGAACGGCTCCATCAGTCGCGCCTCCACGTTCTGATATCGACGAAGTGCCCGGCGATCGCGGCGGCGGCGGCCATCTGCGGGCTGACAAGATGCGTGCGCCCGCCGGGCCCCTGCCGCCCCTCGAAGTTGCGGTTCGAGGTCGAAGCGCAGCGCTCGCCCGGCAGCAGGATGTCGGGGTTCATCCCCAGGCACATCGAGCAGCCGGCGTCGCGCCAGTCGAAGCCTGCCTCCTTGAAGACGACATCGAGCCCCTCCTGCTCCGCCTGCGCCTTCACCAGTCCGGAGCCGGGCACGACCATCGCGTACACGCTCTTCGCGACGTGCTGCCCGCGCACCACCTCCGCCGCCGCGCGTAGATCTTCGATGCGCCCGTTCGTGCACGAGCCGAGGAACACGCGGTCCAGCTTGATGTCTTCGATGGCGGTACCGGGCTTGAGGTCCATGTACGTCAGCGAACGCTCAGCCAGTTCGCGCACCCGTTCGTCGTCGAAACTGTTGGGATCGGGCACGCGGCCCGTCACCGGCACGCTCTGCGCGGGCGTCGTCCCCCACGTCACGCACGGCTCGATGTCTTCGCCACGCAGCGCAACATGCACATCGAACGCCGCGCCGTCGTCCGTCGTCAGCTCGCGCCACCCGTCGAGCGCGCGCTCCCAGTCGGCGCCCTTCGGCGCGAACGGGCGGCCCTCGACGTACGAGAATGTCGTGTCGTCGGGCGCGACGAGCCCCGCCCGGGCGCCGGCCTCGATCGACATGTTGCAGACCGTCATGCGGCCTTCCATCGAAAATGAGCGGATCACGTCGCCCCGGTACTCGATCACGTGGCCGACGCCGCCGGCGACGCCGATCTTGCGGATAATCGCCAGGATCACATCCTTCGCCGTCACCCCCTTGTGCAGCGTGCCGTTCACTTCGACCGACATCGTCTTCGGCCGCGCCTGCGCCAGCGTCTGTGTCGCCAGCACGTGCTCCACCTCCGACGTGCCGATGCCGAACGCCAGCGAGCCGAACGCCCCGTGCGTCGACGTGTGGCTATCGCCGCAGACGATCGTCATCCCCGGCTGCGTCAGCCCCTGCTCGGGGCCGATGATGTGCACGATGCCCTGGCGACGGTCGTTCACGCCGAAGTACGGCACACCGAACTCCTCGGCGTTGTGACGAATCGTCTCGACCTGCTTGGTCGAGAGCGCGTCCGGCCACGGCTTGTCGCGGTCGCGCGTCGGCACGTTGTGGTCGACGGTCGCCAGCGTCAGGTCCGGCCGCCGCACCTTCCGTCCAGCCAGCCGCAACCCCTCGAACGCCTGTGCCGACGTCACTTCGTGCACCAGGTGCAGGTCGACGTACAGCAGGTCGGGCTTGCCTTCCTCGTGCCGCACGAGGTGAGCGTCCCAGATCTTCTCGGATAGCGTTTGCGTCATGATGTTCTCCGCCCCGGCTTCACTGATCGCTCTGGCTCCTCCGCGTAGTCACCAAGATGCACGTACTCCGGAAGCGGCATCAACCGAGAGCCCATTGCTATCAGGCGCGTCCCGCGCATCGCGTCCAGATCGCGAAATCGCTTGTCATTGCCGACGATCGCCTCACACCCGTTCGCCACTGCTGACGCAGCAACGATCGCGTCCGGCGTCTTCAGCCTCGTGTGCGCGCGGATTTCCGCGGCGAGGAAGAGCACCGTTCGCGTGAGATCGGTGGTCTCGACGCCGATAGCGCGCTCCGTCAGGTCAACGATCGTTTCGCGCTCGCGCAGATCACGGCTCCGCATCGGGTGGACGAGCAACTCCATCTGCACGAGGCGCGACAAGGTGATCGCAAGCCTGCGGGCGTCCGCGCGCTCGAACAACCCCCGTATCGGCGCCGAAAACGGCTCCAGCCGGGTCAGCAGATAGATACAAGCGCATGAATCGAGGCTAATGTGCCTCAGCCCGCCGACCCGCTCCTCGAATGCTTCTCTTCCGAATCCCACTCACGATCCCAACTGTCGCGTTCACCGCGCACCCAGGCACGTATGCCCTCATCCGTTTGCCACTCTGGCACATGACTCAGGGCGCCCTCCAGCCGATCGAGCAGCTGTCTGCCTCGCAGCCGGCGCCGCAGCCATATCTCTTCACCGTCTATCATCAGATCCACCTCGTCTCCGGCCCGCCATCCAAGCGCCCGCACCATCGCCACGGGAAGCGTGAGCTGGTTCTTGCCACTCAGCCGTGTAGTGCCACGGAGCTCTTCCTCTTCGTCTTGGGGTTCCACGCGGTAGGCTTCGCGAACGTCGTTCAGTTCGTGGCGATCCGTAGGCAGCGGTTCGCCCAATCCTCCGATGATCTCGCGGTACAACTCGACGCACTCGTCGCAAATGTTGACCGCGCCGGGACCAGCGATGAGGCGCTTAACCTGATCCTGGTTCTTGCCGCAAGAGAAACAGTGGTACTGGACGCGCGTCGGGTTCTCGCCCTTGTTTGCCACTTGGCCACCTCCTTCCCCGTCACCCCAAATGTTACCAAGTCGCGCCAGGATTTGTCAAGCGTATTGCCATACCGCTTGGCAGATAGATGGTCACCTTGGCACCTACGGATTTGAGCGTACTTCGGCGTCCTGCGGGCGGTCGATGGCGAGCATGCGATTGAGGGCGTTCATGTACGCCTTGGCGGACGCCACGATCACGTCGGTGTCGGCGCCGCGACCGAGGTAGCTGCGGCCCCCGCCCTCGACCCGAATCGTCACTTCGCCCTGGGCGTCGATGCCCTCGGTGACGCTCTTGACGTGAAACTCCGTTAGCTCGTTCGGGATATCGATGATCCGGTTGATCGCGCGGTACACGGCATCGACCGGGCCGGTACCGAGTGCGGCGTCAGCGCGAATCGAGCCGTCAGGCGCGATCAGGCGCACAGTTGCCGTCGGCGCCGCATGGTCGCCGCATGACACCTGCACGAAGTCAAGGTGGTAGATCTCGGTCTGCGTCCGCAGCTTGTCGGCGACGATCGCTTCCAGATCCCGGTCGTCGATCTCGGCCTTCTTGTCAGCGAGCTCCTTGAACGCCATAAAGGCGCGCGACAGCTCCTCCTCCGTCAACTCGTAACCCAGCTCTTCGAGGCGCGACTTGAAGCCATGCCGCCCCGATACCTTGCCCAACACGATCTCCGCCCCGCCCGACGGCCACCCGATGTCTTTCGCGTCCATGATCTCGTACGTCTCGCGCATCTTCAGGATGCCGTCCTGGTGAATGCCGGACTGGTGGCGGAACGCGTTCGCACCGACGATCGCCTTGTTCGGCTGCAGGCTCATGCCGGTGAGGTTCGCGACCATGCGGCTCGTGCGATACAGCTCCTCGGTGTTGATGTTCGTCTCGACGTTCATGAAGTCGCGGCGCGTCTTGATCGCCATGACTACTTCTTCGAGCGCTGCGTTTCCGGCGCGCTCGCCGATGCCGTTGATGCACGTCTCGACCTGCCGCGCGCCCGCCGACACCGCCGCCAGCGAGTTCGCGACGGCCAGGCCGAGGTCGTTATGGCAGTGGACGGAGATGCGCGCCTTGTGGATGTTCGGGACGTTCTCGTAGATGTCCTTGATGAACGCCGCGAACTCCTCCGGGATCGCGTAGCCAACCGTATCAGGAATGTTCACCGTCGTCGCACCCGCCGCGATGCACTGTTCCAGCATCCAGTAGACGAACTTGCGATCGCTGCGGGTCGCGTCCATCGGGCTGAATTCGACATCGCTGCAGTAGCCCGCCGCCCGCGCGACCATCGTGCGCGCCATCTCCAGCACGGTCTCCTTGTCCTTGGCGAGCTGGTGCATGATGTGGATGTCGCTGCTCGACAGGAAGACGTGGATGCGCGGCTGCGTGCCGGCCTTCACAGCGTCCCAGCAGGCGTCCACAGCCTCAGGATTCGCGTGCGCCAGGCCGGCGATCTGCGCGCCGCGGATCTCGCGCGCGATGGCCTGCACCGCATCGAAATCGCCTGGCGAAGTTCTGGGGAAGCCGGCTTCGATGATGTCGACGCCCAGCCGTTCGAGCTGGCGTGCGATCTCCATCTTGTCGGCGGTGGTGAGTGCTACGCCGGGCGATTGCTCGCCGTCACGCAGCGTCGTATCGAAGATGATGACCTTGTCCATGATGTCCTCCACTGCACTGTTTCACGTGAAACGAGCGGGACATCGTCCCGCCTACTCCGCTCGCGCCCTCCAACCCGCCGAGGCGGACGAGGGCCGGCGAAGTGTGAGCGCAACGACCGAACGCTGACCGCGGCGGCGAGCCCTTATGTTCGAGCGGAGTTCCATGGGCACTACATCTTTCGCCATGTCCGTTATGTCCATCTACTTACCGCCATCGGAGCAGCGCGCGCAATCCAGCTGGTACCTGCGTCGCCGACCTCCGACCTCCACCCGCCCGCTCAGCGGCTCTTCTTCAGCCACGCCATCATGCCGCGCAGCTCGGCGCCCACCTCTTCGATCTTGTGCGAGGCGTTGATGCGCCGCAGCGCGTTGAAGCTCGGCCGCCCCGCCTGGTTCTCAAGGATCCACTCTTTGGCGAAGGTGCCGTCCTGGATCTGGCCCAGCACCCGCTTCATGTTCTCTTTCACGTGCGCGTCGACGACAACCGGACCGCGCGTGTAGTCGCCGTACTCCGCCGTGTCGCTGATCGAGTAGCGCATGTACTCCATGCCGCCCTCGTACATCAAGTCGACGATGAGCTTGAGTTCGTGCATGCACTCGAAGTACGCGAGTTCCGGCTGGTACCCCGCCTCGCACAGCGTCTCGAACGCCGCCTTCACCAACGCTGTCGTGCCGCCGCAGAGCACCGCCTGCTCGCCGAACAGGTCGGTCTCCGTCTCTTCCTTGAACGTCGTCTCCAGCACGCCGCTGCGGGTCGCGCCGATGCCCTTCGCGTACGCGAGGGCGATCTGCCGCGCCGACTCCGTTGCGTTCTGGTGCACGGCGAAGAGCGCCGGCACGCCGCCGCCTTCCGTGTACACGCGACGCACGAGGTGCCCGGGGCCCTTCGGCGCGACCATCGTCACGTCGACGTCATCCGGCGTCTGTACCTGGTCGAAGTGGACGTTGAAGCCGTGCGCCCACATCACCATGTTGCCGGGCTTGAGCCCGTCGGCGATGTGGCCGTAGTACACGTCCTTCGCGACCTGGTCGGGCGCGAGGATCATGATGATGTCGGCTTCCTCCGCGACCTCGCGCACACTGCCGACGCGCAGCCCCGACTCCTCGACCTTCGCCCACGACTTCGAGCCGGGGTACAGGCCGACGATGACGTTGCAGCCGCTGTCCTTGAGGTTCAGCGCGTGGGCGTGCCCCTGGCTCCCGAACCCGATCACGCCGATCGTCTTGCCCTTGAGCAGCGAGAGGTCGGCGTCCTTGTCGTAGTACATCTGTGGCATCGCGTGTGTTGTCCCTTGGCTGAATGTTCGCGCCGTCGCGAGATCGTGTGGTTGGTGTCGTGCGACCCGGGCGGACAGGTCTGAAGACCTGTCCCTACGGGTGTTGAGCTAGATCAAGCTCCCCACCTTCGGCTTGCCCTCTCCGGCAGAGCGGTACTTGTGATACACGCCGTTCGTCTGCGCCGCGGCGGCAAGCGGCTGCGCTCCGCGCACCATGGCCACCCGGCCCGTCCGCACCAGTTCCTTGATCCCGAACGGCGTCAGCATCGCGATCATCGCGTCGATCTTGTCTTCCGCTCCCGTCACTTCGATCACCAACGAGTCCACCGCCACATCGACGATGTTCGCGCGAAACATGTTGACGACCTCGATCACGGCGCCGCGGTTGTCCTTCGTCGTCGCGACCTTCACGAGCGCCAGTTCGCGCGCGACGATGCTCTCCTCCGTGACGTCGGTGATCTTCACCACCTCGATCACCTTGTAGAGCTGCTTCGTCACCTGCTCGATGTCGTGCGCCGCGCCGTCGACGGTGAACGTCATGCGCGACAGGCCGGGCAGCTCGCTGGGGCCGACCGTCAGGCTCTCGATGTTGAACGCGCGCTGGCGCCACTTGTTCGCGATCTTGTTGAGCACGCCGGGCCGGTTCTCGACCAGCGCGACAATGGTGTGCAGACGTCCGCTCATCGCGCCCTCCCGCCGGCCGTCTCGCGCGGCCGCGTCTCGATCTTCGGCTGGTCGATCGTGTCCGACAGGCTGACGCCGGGCGGCATCATCGGGAAGCAGTCCTCCGCCTCCTCGACTTCAAAATCGAGCAGCACAGCGCCCGGATGCCGCAGCGCCGCCTCGATCGACGATTCGACCATCGACTTCTCGCTGACGCGGATGCCGGTGATGCCCATCGCTTCGGCGATCTTCACGAAATCGGGCTGGAACATACGCACCGACTGCTTGTTACCGTCGTAGAACGTGTCCTGCCACTGGCGCACCATGCCCAGGTAGTGGTTGTTGATGATCGCGAACTTGATCGGCAGCTCGTACTCCGTGCAGAGCGCCAGCTCTTGCATCGTCATCTGGAAGCCGCCGTCGCCGCAGAACGCCCAGACGGTGTCCTTCGGCCGCGCGAACTGCACGCCGATCGCCGCCGGCACCTCGAAGCCCATCGTGCCGAGCCCACCCGACGTGACGAACGAGTACGGGTTGTCGCTCCAGAAGTACTGCGCCGCCCACATCTGGTGCTGCCCGACGCCCGTCGCGTAATAGGCGTTCGGGCCGGACATATCGTAGATCTTCTTGATCACGTACTGCGGCAGGATCTTGTCGGTCTCCGGGATGGCGATCGACGGATGCTTCGCGCGCATGTCGGCAAACCAGGCGCGCCACGCATCGTGACGGGCGGGCTGCACCTGCGGGATCAGTTGCTGCAGCACCTTCTTCACGTCGCCGACGATCGGCACCATCGTCTTGACGTTCTTGCCGATCTCCGCCGGGTCGATGTCGATGTGGATGATCTTCGCGTTCGGCGCGAAGTCCTTGAGCGCGCCCGTCACGCGGTCATCGAAGCGCATGCCGATGCCGATGACGAGGTCGGCTTCCTGGATGCCGATGTTGTTCCAGTACATGCCGTGCATGCCGGGCATGCCCATGTTCAACTCGTTCGAGCCGGGGAATCCTCCCAGGCCGAGCAGCGTCGTGATGACGGGGATCTGCGCCTTCTCGGCCAGCTCCTTCAGCTCCTCCGCGGCGCGGGCGATGACGACGCCGTGGCCGGCGAGGATCAGCGGCTTCTCCGACTCCGCGATGAGCTGCGCCGCTTTCTTCACCTGCTGCGGGTGTCCGGTGACCGTCGGCTGGTAGCCCGGCAGATCGACCTTGTCCGGATAGTTGAACTCGCACAGCGCCTGCTGCACGTCGCGCGGGATATCGACGAGCACCGGACCGGGGCGGCCCGTCGTCGCGATGTGGAACGCCTCGGCGATGGCGGGCGCGATGTCCTCGACGTCGAGCACGAGCACGTTGTGCTTGACGATCGGGATCGTGATGCCGGTGATATCCGCTTCCTGGAAGCCGTCGCGGCCGAGCAGCCACGAGACAACCTGCCCCGTGATGCAAACCAGCGGCACCGAATCCATCCACGCGTTAGCGATGCCGGTGACGAGGTTCGTCGCGCCGGGGCCCGACGTGGCCCAGCAGACGCCCGCTTTGCCGGAGACGCGCGCGTAGGCGTCGGCGGCGTGGGCGGCGCCCTGCTCGTGGCGGACGAGGACGTGCTTGATGTCGGGGTACTTCTTCAGCGCGTCGTACATCGGCAGGTTGGCGCCGCCGGGGTAGCCGAAGATCACTTCGACGCCCTCCTTGCGGAGACACTCCATGATGATCTCTGCGCCCTTGAACTTTGTACTCATCTTCTGCTTCTCCTTCGACTGGTCCGCACTGCGCGGTGTCCGTCGAGACCTTGGTTGGTTGGTGGTATCGTCCCGTGCGTCCCGCGTAACGGAGCTGGGACGATTAAAGGAGGAGGCCCGGCAGCGCGAGCACCATCGGCTCCCTACGGGCCGTAGGCGCGGCTACCCGGGAGAAGGGGCGCACTACATCGCGGTCGCGGCGCGCCATCGCGTGGCGGAGCGCCGAGACCGGTGAGACCTCCAGAGAAGCGTCGATGCGGTTCATTTCGTCCTGTATCACTCGTCTGGGTTCACCCGTCTGAGTGCCGGCCCGTCCGGGCCACTCCGTGCTTGCCGCCGGGTATCAAAAAACCCGTCCACTAAAGGGACGGGTACAAGGCCCGCGGTGCCACCCTTCTTCCCCACCCGCTTGCCGCGGACGAGGCTCTCGGAGCGCTATAACGGTCGCGACCCGGCCCGGGCTCGCCTGTTCGGCTCACCCCGGCAGCTCCACGCTGAGTTCGATTCGCCCGCTACCGCCGGTCTCGCACCAACACCAGCTCGCTCAGGCCGCTGCGAATCTACTACTGCGCTTCTGCGCCTGCTATGTGGGCGGAGTATACAGATTCGATAACGGAGGTGTCAACTGGAGGCGCGCGTCCCATGCCGATTCGCACCGTGGCGTCGTCACGTATCCAGAAAGTCCCACTCGCTACCTAGTACCCAGCGCAGCGCTGACAGCTTCCCGTGGACGAAGCCCCAACCCCAGTCGTCCCATGGTCCCACATTGTCGGCGCCATAGCGCTCCGCGATTGACCTCATCGCTTCGTCCATTTGCTCATCCAATTGATCGGGCAACGAAGTGTGCTCGCCAGCTTCGATCTTCTCCCTGAGAATCAACTTCCGCACATACCAGATCTTGTCGAAGAATTCCTTTTCAGCTTCCAAGATCTCAGCTAGCGTTCGCGGCTCCTCGTGAACGAACTCGGTCTCCTCCGCCTCCTCTACGAACTCGTCGCCAAGACCGCTCACTAGAGCAGCGTTCAATCCCTCAACCCCATAGAAGAAGTTCGAGCGTTCCTCCGTGAAGAAGCCGGCAAGATCGGGGTGTGGTTCTCGCCTATCACCGTTCGGCATCGAGAAGTCGAGATAGTTGGAGGTTACGAAGACGTGTGCGCCATCCCGGTGCTCGGCGTCGCGCAAGGCGGCTCCGTATAGTTCGACGATCAAGGCGTCGGCAGTACTGTTCTTGTTGAGGTGGAAGGGTGCCCGCTTCTCGAGCCCTCGATCGATTGCGCATTGGATCTCGAAGCTGGACGGCTCCAAGCGACGGCCTGCTTGCAGTAGCTCGCTGATCTCGGCGAAGTTTTGAAGCGTCCCGCTGCTGACCATCGGAACCTGATGCGACATCTCCTCGAGCCACTCCAGCCGCTCATCGCCACCATATTCGTGTAGGTCCTGCCTTAGCTGTCGAAACCTGTCCAGTACACCTGTTGTCACGGCCGCTTCGGCTCGAGGCCGGTTGCGCTCGAACTCGTCGACCACCACCGAAGGGACGAGAAGCTCCAACTTCTTCTGGAACGCAAAGACCCGTAGCGGGACGATCCACTTTTGGCCGTCCCGCCGTTTGGCGAGATCAAGCCACACAGAGGTATCTATAAGGAGTCGGAGCACGGGACAATTCTACTGGCGGTGCGGGGTCACGCCAACTGCCCATGCGGGCGCGCCGAGCGTGCTTGGCTCGTGCAGGGGCTGCAGAACTCTTTCGACCTGTTGTCATCTTCCGATCAACGCAGACTGTCGTGCTCGGCGGTTCTTCGCGCGGCCGACGGAACCGCTCCCCACCCCAGCTTTGCGCCCATTTGCGCACGTTCGCGCCCGCCCGCGGCGCAACGTGCGCGCTTCGATGCTTCCGCAGCGCGCGGCGTATCGATACGCAACGGCAGGCGGCGAACACAAGAACACGACCGTCGCTCGACGGTCGTGTCCGCACGTGTTCCGTAGTCAGCTTAGTCCGCGGACGGCAGCACCTTCGGCTGCATCAGCTCCATCGGCGCGCCGTTGTAGCGAAGGTCGCACGCGCCCGGCTTGATGCAGAGCGCTTCGACGGCGCCATCGGCGGACGCGTAGCGCTTGCCGAGCACGACTGCGCCGTCCGAGCCGCCGGTCGCGGGCGGACCGTCTTCCTTGATGTTCAGCGGCGTGTCGCCGTCCTGCAGCGTGCCATCGGCGCCCTTCGTGACGATCAGCTCCGCACCGCTCGCCGCGATGTACCGCTTACCTACCTGTGCTGGCATGGTCGCCTCCGTTGTGCATGAGATCGATGCAGGACGCGTCATCGGTGAAACGCGTCCTGCGAGCGCAGTCTAGATTCGGTGCTCCCGGTGCGTCAAGGCGTCGGACTTGCGGCGGGCGTGGCGGCCGCGGCGCCTGTGGCGGCGGGCGTAGCAGCCGCGGGCGGCGCGGCGGCGCCGGCGGCCACCGTCGTCAGCGTGCCTTCCATCTGCGGATGGACATCGCAGCGGTAGTAGTACGCGCCCGTGGCGAGCGGACCGAACGTGAGGGTCTGCACGACGGGACCTGGCTCGATGGCGGTCTGCGCGACGTCCGCGCCGGTCGCGTCGGCGCCCTTGAAGAAGTGGATGTTGTGGGCGACGCCGTTGTCCTTGTTGTCGAAGGTGATGGTCAGCGACGTGTCGGCGAGCCCAAGGAGTTTGTCCGTATCGAAGGCCGTGCCCTGGGCGGAGATCTTCAGATCGGCGGTCGCGGACGTCGGCCCGGAGGGCGTCGGCACGACCGGCGGCAGATTCTGGCCGCAGGCGGGCTGCGTGATCGGCGCCGGATCCGGCGGCACGGGCGGCAGCCAGACAGCGGCGCCGGCGGTGTGCGCCACGGCCTTCGTGGTGCCGAGGTGGCGGTCCACGCCGACGCTCTTCTGCTGCTTGTCCGGGTTCGTCGTCACCAGCATCAGCTCGCCGTCGATCTCAAGGCGCGATCCCTTGCCAATGGGGTCGACGTTCGTGAGGAACGCCGTCGTCGCCGAGGCGTCCATCGCCTGCGTGAGCTTGATGCCCGCGCTGGCGTACCCGGTGTAGTGGAACTTCTCCTCGCCGTGGATAGCGAAGGTGTCCGACAAGTTCCAGCCGGTACCCTCGGTGATCAACGTGGCGAGCTGCCGGATCTGCTCGTCGTTGAGGGTGCCGCCCTGCGACTGCCCCCACGTCGGCATGCCTTTTCCGATGCGGCCGCACGTGATGGTATTGACGACGAACTTGAACTGCTGCGCCTTGTCCTGTTCGGTGACGAGGCCGGTTTTCGGATCCTTGCCCTGCAGGTCCGGACGGTTGAGGGGCGGAGCGGCCTTCAACCGGTTGGAGGCGGAGCCGCCCTCCCCCTTGTTACCGTGGCAGGCGATGCAGTTCTGCGAAAAAAGGAACGCGCCGCGCTGCACGGTCTTCTGCAACTCATCTTTTCGGGCGTCGGACGCGCGACTGGGATCCCACATGGTGTACGCGCCCGTGGCCAGCACGGCGATGAAGACGAGCGCCACCATGATGTTGATCTGCTTGCTGGTGTTCATGCGTGCCCTTTTTGGCGCCTAGCCCGGGAGAATCGCGCGCGTGGGGTTGGTGGTATCGCCCGGCGTGATCTTGCCCGTGTTCACGGTCATCTTGCCGCCCGCGATCGTCAGAGCGAACGTATCCATAGAGCGCGGCGCCGGGCCGAAGACGCGCACCCCGGCATCGCTGTAGGTGGAGCCGTGACAGGGGCAGAGGAACCAGCCGGCGTACGTCGCGCCGTTGCGTGGGTCCTCGCGTGAGAAGTCAGGGCGCCACGGGACCGTGCAGCCGAGATGCGGGCACTTGTGGTAGAGCGCAAGGATCGACCCCTCCTGTGCGCCGGGGTTGTGCTTCACCTGTTCTCCCGTGAGCATCACGAGCCACGCCTTCGCGTCGAGATTGTGGAGCTTCTGGCCCGGCGCCTGCTTGAGTTGATCGATCGTGCCGACGAATACGGATCCGCCGAATCCGGTGACGTTGCGCGGGTACAGGCTGTTGATGATCGTCGTCACGATGCCGAGCATCATGACGCCCATCGCGCTCCAGAAGCCGATGATCAGCACCTTGCGGCGCGACACGTTCGGCGCCTGAAAGCCCGACGGAGCCGGCTGCACGACGACGACGGACGGGCCGCCGGCCGTGGCAAGTGCGCCGCCGCCGCCCGACTTGGCGACCGCTGCCTTTCCGCCCACTGCGGCGGCGTTCGGCGCGGCGGCTGGCTTCGCGTCTTCGGTTTCGTCAGGCATAGATTCCGCTTCCCGGATCATAGAGTCCATATCGGTAGTCGCCCGGCGAGATCTGGCGCATGATGCCGGGGTCTTCATCGAGGTTCGGCACGCTCGGCGCCGGCACCAGCTGCTGGCCGCGTCCGCGGAACGCCGCGCCGATGATCGTCAGCGAGAAGTAGAACATGATGAAGCCCGTGAAGATGGCGAGCCATCCATCGCGCACCGTCTTGAGCCAGCCGAGCTTCCAGATGATGCCGAGCATCAGCGCGATAAAGAACAGCGTTGCCGCGATCGGTACGACGAATTCGGCCATGATCGCCGGGATGTTGAGATCGGAGTTGTACCAGTAGACATGGCTCATCCAGCCGGGCATCCAGCCGGGCTTGCCCCAATACCAGAGCCAGGTGCCGTTCAGCGGCACAGGCACCTGCTGGAAGTCCTTCGGCCAGTCGAGATAGCCATCGTGCTGGCCGGAACCGGGTTGGAACGGTACGGGGAGGCTCCAGTGCCACTCGTCGCGGATAGCGAGCCGATTTCTGAGGAAGACAAAGGTCCAGATCGCCTGGAAGAAGTCGCCGATGCCCAGCCAGGTCCAGCTATCGAACGGGTGCCGGTCGCCGATCCACCTGACCTTGCCACTGGTGAAGCCGAACGTGACGGGCGCCTGCTGGAAGATGCGGACGTGCGCGCCGTCGTCCCAGAGGATGGCCCAGGGGATGACGAACGCGGAGTAGATCGCACTGAAGACGGTGATCTTCACCGCGTTGAGCGTGCCGAACCAGGTGCCCTGGCCGTCGTTGCTGCGGTCGGTATACGGGATCGCCATCAGCACGATGAGGGCGACCGTCGGGATCGTGACGCCGGCGAGGCCCTTGTCCATGTGCAGGAGCAGCTCCTGCAGGTTCATCAGGTACCAGGGCGCCTTCGAAGGGTTGGGCGTGATGTTGGCGTTCGCGCGGTCCAGCAGCGGCGCGTTGACCAGCACGGACAGCAGCACGAACGTCACCGTGAACAAAATGGCGCAGATGAACTCGATGAAGACGAGATCCGGCCAGACCAGCAGTTCCTGGTCGCGTTCACGTTTCTGGCGGACCGTTTCCTTCTCGCCGCCGGGTGCTCGGGTCGCGATGGCCATCGTGCTCCTACCTTTAGCCTAGAGCGGCCGCGCCAGGCCGCCGTCGCGCCGGATGCGCCAGAAGTGCACCGACATGAAGATAGCGGCGAGCAGCGGTAAACCGATCACATGGAGCGTGTAGAAGCGGATGAGCGCGTTCGGGCCGACCTCGAAGCCGCCGATGAGGATGAACCTCGTCTGCCCGCCCAGCACCGGCGCCGAACCCGCGATATTGGTGCCGACGGTGATCGCCCAGAGCGCGAGCTGATCCCACGGCAGCAGGTAGCCGGTGAAGGAGAGCAGCAGGGTGAGCACGAGCAGGATGACGCCGACGACCCAGTTGAACTCGCGCGGCGGCTTGTAGGCGCCCATGTAGAAGACGCGCATCATGTGCAGCAGCACGGTGATCACCATCGCGTGCGCCATCCAGCGGTGCAGGTTGCGGATGAGCATGCCGAAGCGGACGTTGGTGTTCAGCGCCGCCACGTCGCTATACGCGCGGTCGACCGACGGCACGTAGTAGAACATCAGCATGACGCCGGTCACGGTCAGCCCCAGGAACATGAAGAAGCTGAGGCCGCCGAGGCAGTAGGTGTGCGTGATCTTGACGTGCGTCTTGTGGATGCGCGTCGGGTGAAGATGCAGGAACACGCTCGTCGCCACGGCGAGCATCTGGTTCCGGGGGGTGTTGGGGTAGCCGGAGCGGAAGATCGAGCGCCAGATGTAGTTGTGGAACAGCTTGTCGTAAATGAAATCGCCGAGGCCGGGCCCCTTGGGCTGTTCCGAGACGGACATCCGCTACCTTCCTTACCGTTCCCACCACTGCCCGATGACGACCATGATGCTCATGGAGATGGCCAGAGTCGCAGCAACAAGGATCAGCTCGCCGGCGTCGGACGTCGAACGCGGGGGCCAGTGCAGGAGATCCTTGAAGTAGTTCGTGAAGCTCGATACGGAGGGCACACTCAGTAGAACCCACGTCATGAAGGGAAGGCTCCTGACGGCGCTCGGACAGCCTGCGGCTGGGCGGGGCGCCATTTGTGAATCCCGTTTCAAGCGGGAATCTATCACCGGCCCTTACTAGTGTCAAGCCGAAGCGGGGGTACGGCAGACGCGAAGAGGAGCGGGCAGCGCCGCGACGCAAGCCAGACACTGACGGGCCCGCCTTGCGGATGCGCGCGCTGACACTCGGCTACGAGCAGGTACCGAAGGGTTCGTTGACGAGGCGCTCTCGCGCGCCCATCGGTACGGTGCCGATGAGCGTGCTGAAGATCGGCGTCATCGGCTTATACGCGTAGTGGACTTCCACTTCGACGGCGTCGCATTGCTGACCCGCGTCGTTCTGCGTGGGCGGGTCGGCATAGGCCGGGTAGCCCCAGCTGCGATACGTCGTCGTGATCGACGCGGCATCGCTGAGTCCCTTCACACGCACGTCCACGGTGTGCTTGATGCAGGCATCCCTGTTCTGGATGGCGACGCCGGTACAATCGATGCGCCCGGTCACCGCGTAGCGCGCGCCGCTGCGCGCCGCCTCCTGAATGGTGGTGTACGACTGGAACGCGCGCGAGAGGTCGACGATCCCGAAGACCATCAGGAAGAAGATCGGCGCGATGAGCGCGAACTCAGCCAAGGACTGACCGACTTCGGATCGCCGGAGGCAGAATCGTTTGCTCATCACTTGATCAACCTGAACGCGATGCTCTGCGCGATCTTTGAAAAGATGCCGGGCAGTTCGGCGGCGGTGTTCGCCCGGAAGTAGTGGTCGTTCGTCCCGGCCGATGACGAGGCCACGCACTTCAGCAGGCGCTGGTCGGCTATGGTGTCCGGGTTGCTATTCCCGAGGTCGGAGGTGCAGTAGGTGGGATTGCTTGCCGAATCCCAGATCTTGTTGTCCTCGCTCCCGCAGACGCCGAATCCGACGACGTATATCTCGGCACCCGACGTCTTGAGCGCGTCGGCCTTCGCCTTCGCGAACTTGTCAAGCTGGCGCTCGTGCGGCTCTTCGTTCGATCCCGAGTTAAAGCCGGATGCGGAACCGTTGCCAGGCGACGAGCACTGCGTACTGAGATACTGGTCGGAGTTCGCCGGGTCGCAGTTAGAAGCCGTACCCGTAGGGCAGCCGGAGTCCGCAATCGGACGGCACGGGGCAGCGGGCGAGCCCGGCGAGGAGCCCGCGGTGTACGAGGCGTTGTTGTAGGTGTGGTCGCCGTCGCTGAGGATGACGATCACGCGGATTGTATTGGAAGCGCTGTGCGAACCGGCGCCGAAGAGCACGGCGCCAGCCTTGCTGAGGCCCGCACAGAAGTTCGTACCGGTACCGCCAATCGCGCCGATGCCATTGATCTTGGAAGTCACGTTCGAAGCGGTGCCATCGAGGGCGCCGATGCTGCTGTTCGCGATGCAGTTCGTATTCCCACCGACGTCCGGCGAGCCCTTGAAGCAACCGCGAAACGAGAGCACGCCGACAACGGTGTTTGCGCCCGGCAGCAGCGTGTTCGTGAACGCGGTCGCCGCGTTCTTCGCCTCGTAGATCGGGCAGCCGCTGTTGTTTTGCGAGCTGTTGCACGGGCTTGCGCCCATACTGCCGGTCGCGTCGATGGCCATCACGGCGTCGACGGGCACGATGCCGAACCCGGCGAGCGCGTCGTTGCTCACCTTGACCGTGTCGATGCCGAACATCCGCATGAAGACCGTCTTTATGGTCTTTGTCGCCGTCACGCCGACCTGCTGCGACGGCACGTCCGGATAGACCTGTACGTCGATGCTCGCGTACGGCTCGTTCTCGGCGATGTAGGCGCGGGCCTTCACGTCGGCTTGCGTGATGTCCGGCAACTGCTTGGCGCCGGCGAGCGCCGCGGCGTCGACGGACCGGCCGAGCTGCGCGCGTGCGACGTAGATGCGGCCAAGATCAGTGGCAAGCCCGATCATGCCGACGAGTACGACGAGCAGCATGACGAACATCGGCAGCACCTGCGCCGCCTCGCCTCTGTGAAGTTTCTGTAGCAGCCCCATGGCGTCCCTCAGTTCAGTTTTGGCAACGTCGTACTGGCGCACATATGGAAGGACTTGGGCACAACCAGCTTCAGCCCAACGAGCGTCGAATGGTCGTAGCAGGCCTCAACCTTCACGTAGTTGCCAAGGGTGGCGTTGCACGGCGAAGTTGTGCACGTCGTGATCGTGATGTTCGAATCCGGCGTCGTGTTGGGTAGCCGCGCGAGGTCCTTCTTCACAAGTGCCCGGATGGCGGCGTCCGTCGCGGCGCCCTTCGATCCGAGGCGGGCACCGTCGCGGCTGGCGTTGACGACGGAGATGTAGGAGTTGATCGCGGCGTTCACTTCGACAACGCCGAGGATCAACACGAGGAAGATCGGCAGGATGAGGCCCATTTCGACGGCGCTCTGGCCGCGTTGACCGCGGCGGCACACGCGGCTGCGGCGCCGATCGGGAGAAGATGCGGAGAAGCGGCGAACTCTCGCCACAGAGTTCCCCTTTCGTGTGACTGCGGGTCGTTGCCGGTGCCCGAACTTGCACGGCGGCGCCAGGTCGATGTGGCTCCGCTCGTGCTTCCAGGTGTAGTATCGGCAACTTTCGTCGCGGCTGAGGGGATCCCCTAACGACTCGGCGACGCCGTGACAGCGAGCGCTGGACCGTGCGCCACCGATCCGGAGATAGCGCACGGGGAGCGGCCAGCGGCCGCTGCGCTGCAACAGAAGTAGCGTGATGGACCTTCGGACTCCGGCGCGACCGTTATGTCGAGTATGGTGGCGCGGCGACGTCGCGATCTCGCATCGGGTTGCCCGTCCCGCCCGCCCGTATCAGGCGAGGAGCCTCTCGAGTATCTTGCCCATCTCCGAGGCATCCCGCCCGGGCATGCCGATGAGGGGAAGGTCGACGCCGAGCGCGCGGCGCTCGTTCAGTTCCTCGACGCACTTCTCGAGGGGGCCGACCACGGCGGTCTGGTCGAGCATGCGGTCGGAGACGCCAGCCGCGGCGGCCTTCGGGTCGCGCGCGGCCCAGCCTGCCTTGATCTTCGCGACCTCCGCCTCGAAGCCGTGCCGCTCCAGCATCTCGTAGTAGTACGAGCCCATGCGCCCGACGTAGAACGCGATCGGGCCGCGTGCGGCCATGCGGATCTGCTCGTCGCTGCCCGAATCAGTGATCTGCATGACGAGCGCCGGCGCGACGGTCAGGTCGGCGCGCGTCTTGCCGGTCTTCTTCGCGCCGGCCATCAGCGTCTCGATACCGGAGGCGATCTTGTCCTTCGGCCAGTAGATCGGGATCCAGCCGTCGGCGATCTCGCCGGTCTGCTCCATGCTCTTCGGCGTAATCGACGCGATGTAGGTCGGGATGTGCGCGCGGAACGTCGGGAACTGCATCGTGAACCCGCGGGCGAGCTTGAAGATCTTGCCGTCGTAGTTGAGCTTCTCCTGCCGCATGATCATGTTGATGATCTCGATGTACTCGCGGAGCCGCGTCGCCGGCTTGTCGAACGGCACGCCATGCCAGTGCTCGACCACGTTCGCGCCGGAGCTGCCGAGGCCGATGATCGCGCGCCCGCCGGAGAGCTCGTCCAGCGTGCCGAACGTCATGCCGAGCACCGCCGGCGTGCGGCTGAACACGTTGACGATCGCCGTGCCCAGCTGGATCTTCTTGGTCGTGAGGGCGAGCTGCGTCAGGATGCTGAACGCATCGCGGCCCCACGCCTCGGCGACCCACGCCGACTCGACGCCCAGGTCGTCGGCGATCTGGACGCGCTTGACGATCTCTTCGCGCTCGGTGGGGCTGCCCGCAAAGCCGATCTGGATGCCGAGTCGCCTGGTCATGTGATGCTCCACTTCCACCCGGTCAGGCCGGGGCGTCGATCTCTTCGAGCGCCGCCACGAACGCGTGGCGCGCACCGCATGATCGACGCGCTGACTGCTACGGTCAACGCGGGGCCGGTGCTAGGATGCCGTCGATGCGCGTCGAGGTCGTTGCCGACGAAGCCGCTCTCGCGATCCGCGCCGCGGATCTCGTCTGCGACGCCGTGCGTGCGAAGCCGGCTACCCGTCTGGGGCTGCCTACCGGCAACACGCCGATCCCGGCGTACGCGGAGATCGCGCGCCGCGTCGCCGTGGGCGAGGCAGACTTCTCGCGCGCGGATATCTACGGCATCGACGAGTTCGCCGGCGTCGCCCGCACGACGCCCGGCACGAACAGCATGTTCTACCGCCAGTACGTGCACTTCGGACAGCGCGCGCTGCACTGCCCGAACCCATCGGCCACGGAGCCTGACGAGCACATCCGCGCGTTCGCGGACGCGCTGCGCCGCGCGGGCGGGCTCGATCTGTGCGTCCTGGGCATCGGCGTCAACGGTCACATCGCCTTCAACGAGCCGGGGTCGCCACGCGACTCGCGGGCGCGCGTCGTCGAACTAACCCCGGCGTCGCGGGAGGCGCACGCAACAACGTTCGGCTCGCTCGACGCGGTGCCATCGCACGGCATGACGCTGGGCGTCGCGGATCTGCTCGAAGCGCGCCGCATCGTCGTACTGGTATCGGCCGCACGCAAGGCGACCGTCGTGCGCGCAGCGATCGAGGGCGCGCAGACGGCGGGCGTCCCCGCATCGTGGCTGCAGTCGCACGGCGGCGTCACGTGGCTGCTCGACGCGGCCGCGGCGGCGGCGTTGTCGCGCGGCACGTGACGCGCACCGCGCCGGTAGGGGCGCAGCCCGCTGCGTCCGCGCTCGCTCCGGCACATCGCCCGCACTCAACCGCCGTCGATCGATCCGGCCTCGCGCGTGCCGCCGATGCGCGCGACGAGCAGGCGGACGCTGCCATTCATGATCATCACACCCACAAGAATCAGCGCGAGGCCGAGGAAGAGACTGATGCCGATGGTCTCGCTGTACACGAGCCAGCCGAGGATCGTCGCCACGATCGGCGCGAGGTACGTGACGATGGCGACCTTCGTGGCGGCGACCGCCTGCACGAGCCGGAAGAAGATGATGTAAGCGAGCCCCGACGAGAGCGTGCCGAGCGCGAGTAGCGCAAGCGCCGCCTTCGCCGAGATATCGAGGCTGCCAGGCACGCCATCGAACGCGAGCGCCAGCGGAGCGGCCATCGCGACGCCGAGCACCATCTGCCCCGCGGCGAGCGCGAGCGGTTCGCCGTGCGCGTACTGTCGCGCGACGACCGTCGACGCCGCATAGCTCACGGCGGCCGCGAGCACGGCGATCTGGGCGAGCGTGTTGGCGTCGGTGAAATCGCGCAGGTCCGCGCCGATGAGGATGACTGCGCCGACAAACCCCACGACGAGCCCCGCGACCTTCTCCGGGTTCGGGCGCTCCGCTCCGATCATCGTGGCGAAGATGAGCGTGAACAGCGGCATGGTGCCGATCAGCGTTGCCGCGAGGCTGCTCGATATGTGCTGCTCGGCGGCGGTAATCAACGTGAACGGGACGACGTTGTTGAAGGCCGCCATGAACCACAGCGCCGGCCACGAGGCGCGCGCCGGCATCGCGCTGCGCGTGATCAGCGCCGCAGGCACCAGCACAACCGTCGCGATGAGGAGACGCCCGGCCACGACCGTCAGCGGCGAGATGTCGACGACGGCGGTGCGGATGAACAGGAACGCCGCACCCCAGACGAGGCTGAGCACGAGCAGCGCGGCGGTCTCGCGTGGCTTCATCTACCTCCCCTGTCTATGATCAGTGTGCCGCACGCGCACAGGGAGCGACATCGATGCGCCGAACCATCGCCGGGCTGTACGTGATCATCGACCCGTCCGCCTGCCGCGGGCGTCCCGCCGCCGGCATCGCGCGTGCGGCGCTCGAAGGCGGCGCGACGATCATCCAGTGGCGCGATAAGCGCCGTGATCCCGGAGATCAACTCGCCGATGCGCGAGCGATCGTCGCGCTATGCCGCGAGTATGGCGCGATCTCCATCATCAACGACTACCCGGATCTTGCGCAGGCGTCCGGCGCCGATGGCGTTCACCTGGGCCAGGACGACGCATCGATTGCGGCAGTACGGCCGGTCGTTGGCGCCGCGATGATCATCGGCGTCTCGACGAACAACGCGGACGAAGCACGGCGTGCGGAGGCTGCGGGCGCCGGCTACGTCGCGATCGGCGCGATCTTCGCGACGGCGTCCAAGAATGTGACGCGCGCAGCGAGCATCGAGCGCCTGCGCGAGGTAAAGGCCGCCGTGCGTGTGCCGGTCGTCGCCATCGGCGGCATCAACGCATCGAACATCGCCAGCGTCGTCGATGCAGGCGCGGACGCGGCGGCCGTCATCAGCGCCGTCTGCGCCGCCGACGACCCGCGCGCCGCCGCGGCGGAGCTGGCTGCGGCGTTCGGCTGACGAGACAGCATCGCGGCTTCAAGGCGCCGCGCCCTCGACCCACTCCCGCCACAGCCACGGATAGTCGTCCTCGTGTGCGACGAACCCCGCACGTACAGGATTCGCGCAGATGTACTCTGCCTTCTGCCGAATCGACTCGTCCGAGCGGAGCATCCTATCGAACGACTCGTCCTGCCACACACGCCCGTTGCGGGCCAGCGCGCGATTGATGTTGCGGGCGGATGTGCTTTTGACGGCCTGGAGGATTTCCGCAAGTCCGTACGTGTCGCCATTCGCGTCAGTGAGCGGCGTTAGCAAGACATGCACGTGGTCGGGCATGATCACGGCGGCGTGGAGCAGATACTTCGCGCCGTGATCATGGAGGCAATGGCGCAGAACCGTTGCGCGAACCTCCTCCGGCAACCGCCAGCGCTTCCACGTGACAAACGTGATGAATTGCGGCTTGCCAGGCACTTGCAGGTGAGGCAGGTTACGTCGATAGGAGGCCAGCGCGGGCTTCGCCCGCGGCACAGGCGAGGGCGCCTGTGCTCCATCGCTCGTCGATCCGTCGATCGTGTCGTCGCTATTCATGAGTTCACACCCTGCCACGAGGCCGTCGCGAATGCGCGCAACGACATGGAGCACAGGCGCCCTCGCCTGTGCATCGCTCGATCCGGAGATGAGGCTCACCCATAAAACAACTCCGCGATCTTCGCGTAGTAGCGGAGGATCGCACCAACATCGAGCCCGTACACCGGCGGCCCGAGCGAGGCGCTGTCGGCGGTCTCCCAGATGCGATCGACGCGCTTCCTCACCTCGTCCGGCGTGCCACAGACGACGAACGTCTGCGCCATCTCGTCGGTGACGAGATGCTTGACGCTGAGGTAGTCGCCGCGCTGCACGCCTTCATGGAGCTGCCGCGCCTCGTTGCGGAAGCCGTGCGCCGCGAAGTACTCCTCGTACTGCGCGATGCCCCCGTAGAACGCGACCGTCGCGCGCGCGTCCTCGATCGACTGCTTACGATCGTCGTTCGGAGCGACGAACAGCCACATGTTGAACTCGATGTCGGAGCGCTGGCGACCGCCTTTCGCTAGGCCGGCTTTGAGGTCGTCCTGCACCTTTGTCGTCGCCCAGTCGATCGACCAGATCGGGTGGCCGATGACGCCGTCGGCGATCTCGGCGCCGAGCCGGATCAGTGGCGTGCGGAGCGCGGCGATCCAGATCGGCAGATCGGTGCGGACCGGCGCGCCAAGCGGGTTGAACTCGCTGAAATCGAGCTGGTGGTACTTGCCGGCGTACCGAGTCAGCTCGCCCGTGTGGCTTCGGGCGATGATCATCCGCACGATCTCGACGACCTCGCGCAGGTGAGCGACGGGCTTGCCGTACTCCATGCCGAAGAAGCCCTCGCTCCACGACTTGACGCTCGTGCCCAGGCCGAGCGTGAAACGGCCGCCGCTGATCCGGTCGAGGTCCATCGCGGCCATCGCCGTCTCGAACGGGCTGCGCGCGAACGCCAGCGCAATGCCCGTCGCCAGGCGGATGCGCTGCGTCGCGCCCGCCGCGACGGCGAGCGGGACGAACGGTGGACCGTACACCTGCGGCGCGAAGATGCCCTCGAGCCCCATCGCCTCCATCTGCTGCGCCTGTGCGGTGATGATCTGCGCCGGCAGCGGCGAAACGACGCCCCAGTACTTGCGCTTGTCGGGCATAGCGGCTGCTCCTTTTTTGCTGGTAACTAGCAATTGATTGGTCAAGACGAAGAATGTTGTATCGCGCCGGATCACAGCCGCCCTCGGCTGTGGCGAACCACCACCGCTATCCGATCTCGTGCGGGCCCTCCACCCACTCTCGCCACAACCATGGCCATTCGTCCTCATGCGAAACGAGCCCAGCCCGCACGGGGTTAGCGCAAATGTATTCAGCTTTCTGGCGGATTGATTGGTCGGAGCGCAGGAGGCGATCGAACGACTCTTCCTCCCAGACACTTCCCTTTCGGCCAAGAGCGCGATTGACGGTGTGCGCTGATGTCCCTTTGATGCCGCTCATGATCGTCGCGAGCGTGAATGGCTCACCTACGGCGTTGGCGAGCGGTGAGAACAGCAAATGCACATGGTCAGGCATGATCACGGCCGCATGCATCAGCAGCCTCTCGCCGTTGTCGTGCAGACAGTGCGCAAGCACTTCGGCGCGCACGTCTTCCGGCAGCACCCATCGTTTTCGCGTCGCGAACGTGACGAACAGTGTCGCCTGTCGGCGTTGTAGGTGCGGCAGGTTTCTGCTGTACGCGGATGGAGCCGTATCGGCGCTCTTCACAGCCGGGGGCGGCTGTGATCCGGCAGGGTATCCGTCACTCGCGCTTCGATTGACATCAGACATAGAACAGCTCCGCCATCTGACTGTCGGCTGTTAGCGAGCATCGCCGGTTCTATGGCCGTGCGCAAGCGTGATCCCGCGCGCTTGGAGGTCACGCCACCGCTCGCCTACGCTCGCCGCATCGTCAAGCAGGGTTCTGACAGGAGGTGGATGATGGACGATGGCCGGACGGTCCCCGAGGGGGAGGAGTTGGCGGCGCTGCAGGAGCAGCTCGCCGACGCGCGGGCAGAGGTGGAGCGGTTGCAGCGCGACGCGGCGAATGCCGTCGCCGAGGCGGCATTCCTGCGTGACGACGTGCGCGCATCACACGATGCGGTCGCCGCCGCGGCTGCGGAGGCGGCGACGCTGCGCGAACAGATCGATGCGTCGACGCAGCGCGCGCAGACCGCGGCCGAGCGCTACCGCGACCTGGTCGTGCGGACGGAGCCGGCGCTGCCCGCGGATCTGATCGCCGGCAGCGACATCGACGCGATCGATGCGTCGGTGACGGCGGCGCGCGAGATCGTCGGGCGCGTGCGGTCGCACATCGAGTCGCAGGCGCAGGCTGGCCGCGGGCCCGCGGGCGCGCCGCCGCGATCGGCGCCGGACCTCAGCGCGCTGACGCCGGAGCAGAAGATCCGCCACGGGCTGGCGGTGCGGAGCGGGTAGCCGTGAGCTGCTAGCGCTTGGCTATTAGCTCTGAGTCACTGACCATCTGATCGCCGGGCGACTCACGCGTCCGTACTCCGTACGGACAGGACTTCAGTCCTGTCCTCATGCGGCACAGAGGTCGCGTCTGGCCGGGACAGGTCTAAAGACCTGTCCGTACAGGCGTACAGGCGCGAGCCTGATCCTCACCACCCAATCACCAATCACAAGGAGACCAACACCATGGCTCTGACACTTGCGGAAGCGGCGAAGCTTTCGAACGACATCGTGCTGCAGGGGGTGATCGAGACGATCGTGCTCGATTCGCCGATCCTGCAAGCGCTGCCGTTCATCGAGATCACCGGCAACGGCCTGACGTACAATCGCGAGAACACCAACCCGGCGGCGACGTTCTTCAACGTCGGCGATACCTGGACGGAAGCGACGCCCACGTTCTCGCAGATCACGGCGACGCTGTCGATCGTCGGCGGCGACGCGGACATCGACAACTTCTTGCTGACGACGCGCAGCAACATCCAGGATCTGCAGGCCGCCGTCATCCGGCTGAAGGCGAAGGCGGTGCAGCAGAAGTTCGAGGACACCTTCGTCAACGGCGACACCGCGGTCGATGCGAAGTCGTTCGACGGCATCGACAAGCTGACGACGGGCGGCCAGATCGCGACGATGGGCGCGAACGGCGCCACGCTGACGCTGGCGAAGCTCGATGAAGTGATCGACCTCGTGAAGGGCGGGCCGCCGGCGATGCTGCTGATGAGCAAGCGGTCGCGCCGCTCGCTGAACAACCTCGCGCGCACCACGGGCAGCTTCTTGCAGACGGACCGCAACGAGTTCGGGCAGATGGTGCAGTTCTACGACGGCGTGCCCGTCGGCGTGTCGGACTACATCTCGGACGCGAAGACCGTTGGCACCAGCACCGACTGCTCGACGGTGTACGCGATGCAGATGGGCGAGGGTGCGCTGGCCGGGCTGACGGCGCCGGGCGGTCTGCAGGTCGAGACCATCGGCAGCCTCGAGACGAAGGACGCGACGCGGACGCGCGTGAAGTGGTACGTCAGCACCGCGCTGTTCAACACGATCAAAGTGGCGAAGCTGATCGGCGTGCGGCCGTAGGACGGTCGGTCAGTCTCTCGGTCTTTCAGTCTTTCGGTCGCTCCGGAGCGCCGCCCCGATCGATCGGGGCGGCGCTCTGCTCTTGCAGGCGCGTTCGTGTACCATCGGCGTGCCGGCGAAAACACAAAAACTGCCGTTTAATGTCGTCTATCGCCAGCGCGCCGGACGATAGACAGCGCGACTACACGGGCACACGCTGGACGGTCGAAAGTGCCAAACGAACTCGGGAGGCGATGATGACAACGAACAACACGACGACGCCATCGGTAGTAATCACCGGCGCATCGACGGGGATCGGTGAAGCGTGCGCGCTGCACCTGGACCAGCTTGGCTGGCGGGTGTTCGCGGGCGTGCGGAGGGACGCGGACGGCGAGGCGCTTCAGCGCAAGGCATCGCCGCGGCTGATGCCGCTGCGCATCGAAGTGACCGATGCGGCTTCGATAGCCGCCGCGCGCGACATCGTGGCGCACGAGCTGGGCGATCGCGGCCTCGACGGGCTGGTGAACAACGCCGGAATCGCCATCGCCGCGCCGCTGGAGTTCATCCCGATCGACGATCTGCGTCGCCAGCTCGAGATCAACGTGATCGGGCAGATCGCCGTGACGCAGGCGTTCCTCGCGCCGATCCGCCACGCGCGCGGCCGCGTCGTCAACATCGGATCGATCAGCGGCAAGATGGCAACGCCGTTCGTCGGGCCGTACGCCGCGTCGAAGTTCGCGATGGAAGCGCTCACCGACGCGCTGCGCTGCGAGCTCCGTCCGTGGGGCATCCAGGTCGCGATCGTCGAGCCCGGCAGCATCGCGACGCCGATCTGGGAGAAGTCGACCGCCGAGGCTGACCGCATGGAGGCGCAGTTGCCGCCGGAGGGCCACACACTCTACGGCGCCGCGATCAAGGCGCTCCGGGCGTTCGCCGAGATCACGGCTGGCCGGGGCATCCCGCCGATCGAGGTGGCGAAGGCGGTCACGCACGCGCTGACAGCGAAGAAGCCGAAGACGCGCTACATCGTCGGGCGGGACGCGCGGCTGCAGGCCGTCGTGGCCAGCGTCGTACCGGATCGGATCCGCGATGGACTGATCGAGCGCCAGCTCAAGCTGCCGAGAAAAGCTTGAAGGGACGACCCACTAAGACCACGAATGGGATCCCGGGGCAGTCTTCAGCCCGTTCAATCCTTCGTGCTCTTCGTGCTCTTAGTGGATCGAAGCCGTCTACACCTTCTCTGCCGACGACCGCATGCGCGATGGGCTGATCGAGCGGCAACTGAAGCTTCCGACGAAGGCGTGAGAGGGACGAGC
>Ga0209726_10002094_pt1 | contig 30307 bp, 28 predicted proteins | sample Subgrocontami54m_FD_187453 | JGI IMG/M metagenome (GOLD analysis project Ga0209726, IMG submission 187453) | Subsurface groundwater microbial communities from S. Glens Falls, New York, USA - GMW46 contaminated, 5.4 m (SPAdes) (version 3) | ecosystem: Environmental > Aquatic > Deep subsurface >... | reverse complement strand
CGACACAGGAACGCCCCAGAACAAACCGGTTTTCTACCGGCACAGACCGTTAATCAGCCGCGCCGCGGGCACAAATCATGCCGCGGTCACCACACCGTCAGCTACGCCGGCATTGTTCGGCGTTTCCCTAAGCCGTTCCGAATAAAATACCCCGTCGAGCGTGCGAGAGAACGGCGGCGAGGTCCCATGGCACGACATTCCGCTGTCCTGCGAGATCATCAGCTCTAAAAAGCTCGGAGCCGGCTCCTTCTTTGACGAACAAGTTTGCCGCCGTGGCCTCGCTGATGTTCACGATGAAATAGCTGATCTGGTGGATACGTGGCATCGCGAAGCGAACGAGCGGCCGAATTTCCGTGAAAAACTCGATTGGACCCGCATTGATTAATCCAATCTCCTCCTCCAATTCGCGGCGCAATGCCCCCTCAGCTTCCTCACCCGGCTCGACCCCTCCGCCAAAGCATCCCCAATGATCCGGATAATTGATGGACGGGATGTCATCCCGGCGCTGCATTAGGTAGCGTCCGGTTTCAGTGATGATGATCGCAGCAGAGCCCCATATATCCGGAACCATCCCGGTAATGCCCGGGTAAAGCCTTTTCGCTTGCATCCACTAGCTCCTTGACGGCGACGCGTCGAACCCGATGCTGATGCGGCCGGCGTTGGTCAGCTTTCCGCCGGCGGCGTAGTAGGCCAGCAGGAGCGAGCCGAACCCAGGGCGGGCAAGGCCAGCTTTTTTTGTTCCCCGCACTGTGAGAAGAAACATACGCGGCTGCTGCGGCGAGGATGTGTATCCCGGATGGCCGGAGTGTTCACAAGTGGGGCAGATCATGGGCGCGTGACCACCCGTGACTTGAAGATGATCGCCTAAGAACCTGATATCAAAAGCGCACTTGTAGGCTCCCAAAGCTGGCGCTCTTAACAGGCTGAGCCACGCCCCGGGCCAAGGTTTCAGCGGCTTTTAGCTATTTTCCATCCGCGCGGCAAGCGAGAGAAACCGGAACAAACCGGAACAACCGTGACCAGATCGGTCACGGATCGGTCACGCCCGTTCCTGGCGCGTTCCCGGGCTTCGCGCCCGCGCTGCCGAGTCATCGGAACACACGCCTTTTGAGCATCCGCCATTCCGCTTGGCGCCGCCGCAGATCGCGTCCGCAAGCGGCCTCGATAGCGGTGGCTTCAATGGCGCTGAAATTGTCGCAGGCGCTTCCGACCGTATCCCATCTAAGGTCTACTACTTCGCCCCTGGCGGTCGCGGCGCCAAAGTATTCGATTTCGACCGACCCGCGGAGCAGCGCTACCATTATGACCCTTCCTAGCGGCATCTAGGCTGTCCCCTTCCGCCCGGAAGTAGGCGGCAGCTTGTCTACAGCACAGGCGGAATCAAGATCGGGCTGGGCAGCCTCGAGCGCAGCGCGCAGATCGTCGGGAGAACTGTTTTCGTAGCGCATCGTCGTTTCGATCGCGCGGTGGCCAAGGGCAAATTATACTAGTGGTGATAATCAGACGGAAGAGTCCGCCTCGATCCGAGGCATTCTGCGGCTTTGAGGCTCATTCGTAGGGTTCCATCTGTCAGATTCGCTCCACTAGGCGGAGATCGCCGGTGCGGCGGTAGAGTCACCCGCGTCACCGACGCCACTAAAAACCACGTTCGCCGGCTGCCGTTACCCCGCTTGCCCGCACACGTCATGAATGATCCAGGCTAGTGCGGGCGAATTCTGGCGTGAGACTATTATCCGAGCAATTCCTCCACCTGTTCCCGGGTGAGAAACCGGGTCTCGGCGCCACGCAGCAGAAGATAGAGCTTGGCCGTCTCTTCGAGTTCCTCGATCGCGTTGACCGCGGCGTCGAGGTTCGTGCCGCCGACCACCGGCCCGTGATTGGCCAACAGCACGGCGTGATGCTTGCCGGCAAAACCGCGCACCGCCTCTGCCAGCGCCATGTCGCCCGGCCTAAAATACGGCACCAGCGGCAATCTGCCGACCCGCATCACGTAATAGGCGGTGATCGGCGGCAGCACATCGTGCGGATCGACCTCGCTCAGACACGAGACCGCGACCGAATGGGTCGAGTGGAGATGAACGACCGCGCCGGTGTCGCCGCGTTCCTCGTACATGACCCGGTGCAGAAAGCTTTCCTTGGTCGGCGGATCACCGGCGATCAAGCCGCCGGAATGATCCAGATGCGACAGCCGCGCCGGATCGAGCCGGCCGAGCGAGGCGTTGGTCGGCGTCATCAGCCAGCCGTCTTCGGTCTTGACGCTGATATTACCGGATGAGCCGGCGGTCAGGCCACGCTGGAAGATCGAGGCGCCGATCGCGCAGATCGCCTCCCGGATCTTGGCGTGGGTCATGGGGTCACTCCGTCAAATGCCGCAAACGCGCGGAGGAAGAAGTCGGGCCTCCCGAAATTGCCCGATTTGAGGGCGAGGGCAAGGTGCGGCTGGTCGAGGCTGACGGTCCACGGGACGCCGGGGTCGATCTGCCGGCCGATCCGAAGCCCTGTCACCCCGAGCGCATGCACCACCGCGCCTGCGGTCTCGCCGCCGGCGACGACGAGCCGGCGAACGCCGCGGACGACGAGGCCCTCGGCGACCCGCGCCATGATCTCCTCGACCAGCGCGCCGGCACGCTCGCGGCCGAGCCGCTGCTGCACCGCGGCGACGGTTTCCGGCGGCGCGGTGGCGGTGACCAGGATTGGGTTGTGGCCGAGCAGCGGCTCGGCCCAAGCGAGCGCGTCCTCGACCATGTTGCGTCCGTCGGCGGCCGCGAGCGGGTCGACCGTGAACGCGGGTGCGCGCTCGCGCATGTGGGCGACCTGCGCCTGCGTCGCGGTCGAGCACGAGCCCGACAATACCGCCGCCGCTCCGCCGATCTTGGGCAGCGCGTCGGCGGCGGCGCCGTCGCCGAGCAGTCCTTGCCGGCGAAAATTATCGGGCAGGCCGAGCGCGATCCCCGAGCCACCGGTGATCAGCGCGAGATCGGCAGCAGCCGTGCCGATCGCGGCGAGATCGTGGTCGGCGATCGCGTCGACGATTGCGTGGCGGAACCCGGCTTGGCGCAATTCGGCGAAGGCGGCGGCGATGGCGGCGCTTCCCTGGGCGACCGTGGCATGCGGCACCAACCCGACCTTTCCTCGGCTCTGGCGCTGCAGGACGCGCACCAGGCTGGGATCGCGCATCGGGGTCAGCGGATGGTCGCGCATCCCCGATTCGGACAGCAGCATGTCGCCGACAAACAGGTAGCCTTTGAAGATCGTTCGCCCCGCTTCCGGAAACGCCGGGCAATACACCGTGAAATCGGCATCGAGCGCGTCGAGCAATGCCTCGGCTACCGGACCGATATTGCCCTGGTCGGTCGAATCGAAGGTCGAGCAGTATTTGAACAGGATCTGCCGCGCTCCGGCGCCCCTGAGCCAGGCCAATGCCTGCAAGCTCATCGCCACCGCCTCATCGGCCGGGATGGTCCGGCTCTTCAGCGCGATGACCACCGCCTCGGCGTCGGGAATTACGGCGGCTGACGAACCTCCCTTGGGCACGTCGATCAACTGCACGGTTTTCATGCCGTGGCGCACGAGGGTGTTGCAGAGATCGGTCGCGCCGGTGAAATCGTCGGCTATCGCACCCAGTAGCACCGGCATGATGCCCTCCCCCAACCTGAATCTTGCTGGGACCCGCCCCACGGAAAGAGTAGCGATGCGCTCGACCACGGGCAAACGCGGCGGCGACATCGCCGAGGATGCATGCCGGGCGACGATCAGGTCATCGGCCCGCCTTCGTCTCCCGCCCCCCCCCTCCGCGCATGCGGGAGACGAGTTCGGCGTACACTTGGTCGGAAACGCACCGTATGCTGGTCGCACGGGTTCGATCGTGCCCCGCCCGGCCCTTGCTGACTTCAATGCCACGATCCCGCAACAACAGGGGCGCGATACGGGCTATCTGGGTGCCGAGCGAAATTGCCGTGCGCGGAAACCACCGCGCTTGTTGCTGCCGCTCACCACAGACCTCGTGGAGCTTGCGCAGCAGTTCGGTCATCGTGCCCTCGAACCCCTCCGGCCCCAATCCGGTGCGGCCCAGCACCGCCTCGATGATCGGCACCAGCGGGCTCGCCTCCGCGGCGGCGGCGGTGACGCTCCGGCGATTGGCCGCATAATCGGCGAGAAACTCGCCCGGTTCCCAACCAAACCCCGGTCCGCACGCTTCCGCCCATTCCTCGAAATCCGCCATGCGCGAGCGGCTCTCGAGCTTGACGTTGGGAAGGTGGCGAAGCCCTGCCGACAGCCCATTGAGCAATGCCCCGAGGATTTTCGGCCGCGCGGCCTCAAAGGAGGCCCAAAATTCCCGTTCGGTGCGCCGCTGGTCTTCCGGGATAGGCGGCAAGGTGATCGAGACCGTCCGCTCGGCAAGATCGGACCGTGCCGCGGCGATGTCGCCGATCGCGGTCAACGCGACCGGCCGCTGGGCTTCGAAGATGATCTGTTCGCGATCGGTGTATTTTGCTCGCGTCGCGCTGCCGCCGCCGGTCGAGAGGCGGCACAGCGCGTCGGCGAACCATACCGGCAGGCCGGAAAGGTTGTCGTACATCAACACCCAGCTGTTGAAGGCCACGACATTGAGATCGCCTTCCTCCTTTGGCGGGGAGTGCAGCGGCGCCACGTTGGGGTCCACCAGCGACCGGCACACCCGCGCCACGGTCGACTTGGAGGCGCCCTGCTGCCCCGTCAGCAACAGGATCGGAAACGGCCCGTCGGGCCGCAGTGCCGCCACCATCCAGGCGAGGATCAGGTGGAAATCGGCGTCGGTCTCGACATGGACGAACTCGCGCAATAGCTCGATCGTCTCGCCCGCCTCCGGTTCGGGCAAAGGCTGGATGCCGGGCGAGCGCAGAAACTTGACCGGCGCCGCGGCGACCACGCGCCAGCCGGAGGCGGAGATCTCGATCGCGCGCCAGTTCGGGCAACCGAGATCGATGTAAATGCGCCCGTCATATTCCGCGACGCGGCGCCAGGTCTTGTGACATGGCCCCCGATAGATCGCAGACCCCTCAGCCCATGACAGCGCTTCATCGATGGCGTTTCTCGTGGTCACACCGAGGGTCTCGCCGCCGAACCACGAGAACCAGCTCCGGAACCGCCGCGAGGCGAGCTCGCGGTGTTCTCGGTGGCCGCCAACCATCACCGTGGCGTAGGCGATCTCCTCCAGGTCGTGCCACAGCTCGATCTCGTCCTCGATCAGGGCGATCAGCCCGTCGCGTGCGGTCGGTTTACGCGGTGCGGCTTCAGCCGTGGTCACTGTGGCGGGGTGAGCGGCGGCGATGAGCCCATTCGCTCGTGCCGGGGTCCAACCCTCGGCCAGGGCATCGGCGGCATCCCATCCCTCGGCGACGCCCGCTTGCGGCGTAATGATCGCGACGCTGGGCTTCGGCGATAGCTTCATCAACAGGCCGCTCACGGCATCGGCATAGGCTTGCCCGGCCTGGTCGGCATCGGGCCAGATCGTCACCTTGCGGTCGGCGAGCGCCGACCAGTCCGCCGCCTTGGCCGCCTTGGACCCACCGGGCGAGGTAACGGTGACATGATTGGGCAACAGCACCGCGGCCGCGTCGGCGGCCTTCTCGCCTTCAGCGATGACCACCGGCGCGTCCGGCCGCGCGGCCAGGCGATCAAGCCCATAGAGCGGCCGGGGGCGCGGGAAACCGCGCCAGCGCCATTGCCGGCCGAATGTGCGGTGCTCGGCATGGACCAGGTTGCGGATCTCCTTGTCGCCGTTCTTGAGATCCCAGCGGCAAACCAGCCCAAGCAGCCGGCCGGTGCCGTCGCGATATTCCCAAATATTCGTCGGCATCCCGAGCTTCGGGTGTTCGGCTGACGGCGTCGGCGCGTCTTCCGGCACCGGCATGATGATTCGCCACTCGGAACCGCTCGGCGGCTGCGGCCGACCGCCACCGCCCGGCAGCGGATCGAACATGCCCGCCGTCACGGCTCGATCCCCAACGCTTTGGCAAGCTCGCGCGCGGCTTCGACCTGGCTGAGATTGGCGAGATAGGCCGCGAGCGAGACGACATCTCCGCCGCTGTCGCCGGTGGCAAAATCGCCCCAGCGGCCGTTGCGATTGATCTTGAAGCTGCCCGGCCGCTGATCGGCGCGGCGCGGATTGCGCGCGACGAATTCGTGACCGATCCATTGCCCGTCAGGCAACCACCGCGCCAGCAATGCCGGTAACACCCTCAATGCCGCCGCGTTGATCCGGGCGAAATCTATCCGCCCCGCGCCGGTAATCATTTGCGGAGTCCGGCCGAGGCGCGTTTCGTGTTCCCCGTCGGCGGGAGTTTTGGCATGGCGCGCTGGCGATCGATCAACGCCCGATACGAGTCGATGATGACCAGCCGCCGCTTGCCGAGTGTGATGCTGTCGAGCTGACCTTCAGAAATGAGTTGGTAGACTCGAGAGCGCCCGAGCCCCGACAAGTTGCAGAACTCGCCGATCCCCGCGGTGATGATGCGGTCCGCGATCGTGTCCATCCGCCTTCCCCCCACTTTGCAAGGAGGCGGATCATGGCAATCGGCGATCGACGAGACGGGCCAGGAAGGCCGGCAAAGGTCAGCAAATCATTTACTGGCCTTTGCTTTACCGGCCTTCACGCGTCGAGCGAGCCCCGGTACTCGGCGATCCACTGGCCGACATAGCCTCGTACAGTCGCCTCGCCGGGGTGATGGTCTTTGGCCGCGAGCCAATCGGTGATATGGCGCTCCAATCTGGCTTGCCCGCCATCGCCGGAGATTGGAAACCCGTCATCGCGAAGCTGCCGCAGCGCCTCGGCTTTCGCCTCGGCCCAGAAAGATGCCGGCGGGCGCCCGCGACGTTGGGATCGCGGCCCGGGGTGGCCCCGGCAATCCTCGGCCCGGTAGATCAGGACATCTTCGACGATCGTCGGCGACGAGCGCGGGGCAAACTTCAGATGGTTCCCGGAGCTACCCTGGAATCCCAAGAAGCGACCGGGCCGCCACCATTCGCAGGAGATATCCCTGCGGCTCCGATCCATTGCCCGGCCCGGCTCCCGGTGCAGCCCGAAACCCGCAAGTTCCTTGCTGAACAGCCGCTGTACCAAGTCGGCACGCAACGCCGACCTGGCATTCTTACAGTCTTCCTCCAGCCGGGCACCGCGCACCACGACAATGGCGTCGCTAACTGTCGCGGGATTGTTCCAGTCCGGGGGTACGCGCGAGTCCCTGCCGAGCCAATTCCTGGTATCTCCCAGCCAACTATTCGCCCGCGCGCGATCGGCCCTGGCCTGTTCGCTGATCCGCGCCGACAAGGTTCGTGCATCGCGACCGCCCTCCCAACCCCTCGGATCCCCAGGCGGGGGATCGGAAGACGCCTCGGCCACGGCACGCTCAACGGCGCGCACGAGATCGTCGGCGCCGTAGCGCTCGGCCGCCGCCATCAGCGGCAATCCGCCAGTGCCGGGTTCTACCAGATCGCCATCAGCCATCAGCCGGTCTCACTTTCGGCCTCCCCGGAAGGCGGAGCCCCCCGGAACCTTCCCCTCGGCCCCGGGATCGCCGCCGGCGCGCGGGCAACCCCGGCGGACGGGATGCGGACAACGCGCCATCCCCATAACACATTGCTTCGATGACCAAAGGACAATGCGGACAACGCGGACAACCAATCCCGCCTCTTTTAGCCTTTATGCCTCACGCGAATGAAGCGGCACGACACGGCCGGCGCTCGGCGCCATACAGAACCTCGCCCACGCCGCCATGATCTGATGCCGCTTCTGAAACAGATCCCCGCGGCGGTAGGCGCGCTCGACCGAATCGGCGACGGTGTGCGCCAATGCCATCTCGGCGACCTCGGCCGGGAAGCCGGTGCGCTCGGCCGCCCAATCCCGGAACGAGCTGCGGAACCCATGCGCCGTCAGATCGCCGCGGCCCATGCGGCGCAATAGCATCAGCATCGCCATGTTGCTGATCGGCCGGCCCGCCTTGCCGCCGGCGAACACGAACTCGCCGGAGCGAATCGCTTCCATCTGCCCGACGATCGCCAGCGCCATATCGGATAATGGCACGCGATGCTCCCGGCCGGCCTTCATGCGTTCGGCGGGGATGGTCCACACCCGCTCCGCGAGATTGATCTCATTCCACCTTGCGCCGATCACCTCGCCGGTGCGGGCCGCGGTCAGGATCGCGAACTCGAGGGCGCGGGCGGCGATGCCCTCTTGCCGGCGCAATTCGGCGATGAACCCGCCGATCTCGACATAGGGCAATGCCGCGTGGTGCGCGACGCGGCGCACCTTGGTCTTGTTCGGCAGCAGGTTCTCCAGATGACCGCGCCAGCGCGCCGGGTTCTCGCCCTGGCGGTAGCCCCGCGCCGTCGCCCAATCGAGGATCGCCTCGATCCGCCCGCGCACCCGGCTCGCGGTCTCGGGCTTGGCATTCCAGATCGGCTCCACCGCCTTCAACACCAGCCCGACATCGACAGCCTGCACCGGAAAGGCGCCGAACGATGGGTAGACGTAGGTGTCGAGCGTGCCCTCCCAGGCAACCAGGCTCTTGGGCGAGCGCCATCCCGCCTGGTGCGCGGCGATATAAATCTGCGCGCACGCCTTGAAGCTGATCGCCTTGGCCGCGTCGAGCTTCGCCCGCAGGCGCGCCATGCGGCGCTCCTCGATCGGGTCCCGGCCGGCGAGGCGCGCCTTGCGGCCGTCGCGCGCCATCTCGCGCGCTTCGGCGAGGCTCACGGTGTGAACCGGCCCCAGCCCCATCTCCCGCAGCCTGCCGTCGACCTTGAAGCGGTAGACCCAGCTCGCGCCGCCCGGCGTCACCTGCATGTAGAGCCCGCCGCCGTCGCCGTAATAGCCGCGGGTCTTGCTCCTCGCCAGCGCCGCCGCGGCGAGGGCTGTCAGCTTGCCGAGACGCGTACCCATACCCCTGTCCCCATCCTGATACCCATCCCTAAAAGCCGGATGCTAGCGGACGTGGGCGGACACTACAAGACAAGAACCCGAGGAACACTGTGATTATGGGGATGGGTACGGACGATGGCGGATGTAGATTGGGCGGAAGAGGCAGGAGTCGAACCTACCGAGGACACCCAAGCGCCCTCCAACGGATTTGAAGTCCGCGCGCCCCACCGGGAGCGGTACTCTTCCACTACCGACAATGCCCGCTTTTCCCGGCCGGTCAAGGCGCCTCGTCACCCGATCGGCGGCGCTCGCGGCCCGGGTGCGGCGGTGATGATTGTAATAATATCTTTACCCAATTCTCCACGTCTTAAATAAAAACCCGCCAAAAATCGCAGAGAAACTTGATGCGAGCGAGAATTTTTGCGCTATACCTTCATTCATGGACAAATATTCAAATAGCGGCGCGGCGACGGGCCGGGAGCAGCCAAGCGTTCTCGTCGTCGAAGCCGACCGCGCCAGCAACGGGCGGATCGCCACCATCCTGCGCGAGGCGGGGGTCCGCGTCACCACGACGCCGGACGGCGGCGCGGCGCTCGCCGCGCTCGCGCGCCGATCGTTCGACCTTGCCATCGTCACGACCTCGCTGGTCGAAGCGCTCGGCGGAGTCGAGCTGGTCAAGGCGGCGCGGCGCCGGCAACCGGGGCTCGAAATTCTGTTCATGGCCGAAATCGCGACCGAAGCCGGCGCTGAACGCCCGCTCGACGCGCGTCGGTTCCTCGGCCGCGTGCGCGAGCGGCTGGGATGCGGACGCGATCCGCATCCCGATCCGCGCCATCGTCGCGATGCCGAATTCGGCATCGCCGAGGCCAAGCTCGCCTGTCTCCATCGCCGCCGCAAGGCGGCCCGCGCCGCCGGCGCCGGTGGGTTGGAGCACGATCTCGCGCGCGAGATCGACGAAACAATAGCCGAGCGCCAAATGCTGTCGGCGGCGTCGACACGGGCGAATCGGGCGGCCGCCCGCCGCGAGAGCGCCGAACGCTAGCCTAGCGCGGCGGCTTGGATGGCGGGCGCTTTCGGGCCCGGTCGAGCTTCATTTCGATCATCGCGAGCACATTGGCCGCGCCGTGCCGCCGGCATAGGGTCGCCAGACTGACCGGATCGAGCGCTTCCGGCGCGTAGTTGATCGCCTCGCGCAGCGGCGCCGGCAACTGGTCGAACACCGCCATCAACTCGCGCCGCAACGCTCCCGGATCGTCCACCCGCCGCCCCTCGCCGCCGCCCAGCGCTGCCGCCCGGCGCAACCAGGCATCAGCATCGCCACCGGCGGGGCGCCTGGCAAGACGCCGCATCACTCCGACGTCGGTCTTCTAAGCGCGCCGCAATGCCTCCGCAGGGGTCATGCGGACCGCCCGCCACGCCGGGTACAGCGATCCGATCAGGCACAGCGCGACGGCGGCGGCGATCGCCGGCACGATCAGGTCCAAGGTCGGCGAGAACGATAGATAGTCCCCGATCACCGGCACCGACGCGAACAGCACCGAACCCAGCATGCCGAGGACGATCCCGGCCGCCGAGCCGAACCCGCACAGGATCAGCCCCTCGATCACGATCGAGATCATGATGCGCCGATCGGTCCATCCGATCGCGCACAGGATGCCGATCTCGCGGGTTCGTTCCTGAACCGCGAACAACAGCGTGTTCAGTACGTTAAGAGCGCCGATCACGATCGCGATCGCCGAGGTCGCCAGCGCGACCGCGTTGAGAGTCGCGACATAGCGGTTGTTGTCGAGGACCGCATTGGTCGGCGACGCGGTGACCGGGGCGAGCGCCTCGATCCGGCGACGCACCTCGTCGACCGGGGACGCGCCCGCACCGCGCGCCAGGCGAACCTGGAACAGGGTCACCTGGCCGCCGCGAAACGCGACCTCCTGAAGGTCGGCGAGCGGCACCACGATCAGGCGGCGGTTGATCGCGGTCGCGTATTTGTTGATCGCGACGACCCTGAAGGTCACGCCGAGAATCTCGATCGAGTCGCCGACCGACTTGCCCAATGCCTCGGCCGCGCTATCGCCGAGCATCGCGACACGGCGGTCGCCCGGTCGCGGCCGCGCACCCTGCCCGATCGGCGCGACCTGCCAGAAAAAACTATGGTCCGGCCAGCCGGCGACCAGGCTCTCGCGGCTGCGGTCGATCGGCGCGAACATCATCAATTCACCAGTGACCGCGGCGACTCCGGGCACGGCGGCGAACCGCGCCTCGATCGAGGCCGGCAGAAAGGCGCCGAACACATCGGTATTGCCCCGCTGCATCACGGTCAGGTCGGAGCCGAGCTCGTCGACCGACAGGCGCACGCTCTCGTTGATGCTGCGCGACAACGCCACCAGCGCGATCGCACCGCCGACCGCCAGCGCGATACCGAGCACCGACAGCACCGAGCGCAGCGGGCGGCGGCTGAGATTGCGCAAGGGCAGCGCGACAAAGATCATGCGCGAGGCTCCACGACGATCTCATCGAGCGCGGGCGGCGCGAGCGCAGCTCGGGCGCGGTCGTCGACGATCGTCCCGTCGCGCAACTGCACCAGCCGGCGACAACGGGCGGCCAGCGCCACGTCGTGGGTGACGATGACCAGCGTGGTGTCGCCGGCCTGGCCGAGTTCGAGCAACAGGTCCGCGACCAGCGCCGCGTTGGCGCGATCGAGATTGCCGGTCGGCTCGTCGGCGAGCAGCAGTACCGGCCGGTTGACAATGCTGCGGGCGATAGCGACGCGCTGCCGCTCGCCACCCGACAATTGATACGGCAGGTGGGCGAGCCGGCCGCCGAGCCCGACTCGGTCAAGCGCGGCACCGGCGCGGCGCCGGCGTTCGCTGGCGGACAGGCCATGACCGAACATCGGCATCTCGACGTTCTCGACCGCCGACAGGGTCGGCAACAGGTTGAATTCCTGGAACACGATGCCGATCTCGCCGGCGCGCAACGCCGCCCAGCGCCGGCGCGAGGCGATCGCCTCGCCGCGCCAATAGGCCATGCCGGAAACCGGCGTGTCGATGCCGCTCATCATGTTGATCAGGGTGCTCTTGCCGCTACCGCTGGGGCCGACGATCGACACGCACTCGCCGGAATCGATGGACAGGTCGATATCGCGCAGGGCCACGACCGCCTGCCCGTCAAACGCGCGGCAGACCCGTTCCAATCGCACCAGCGGCGGGCTCGACGGCGATCCGCTCGGCAAGATTTCCGGCCCCGCTAGCGCTGGCGCAACGCCGCGATCGACGCGTCGATGTCGTCGCGGTTGTTGGCGAGAACCCTGGCGAAATCATCCCGGGCCTCGGCCAGCTGGCTGCGGCCCTCGATGATGACGTCGACCGCCCGCAGCCCGCCGCCCGCCGCCGGGCGCAGCCGCCAGGCGATGGTTCGGTGCGAGGTCGCGGGAGGGCCGAGACTGGCGATGACGATGCGCTCGCCGTCGCTGGTCAGCCGCATGCCCATGATCTCGAACCGCTCGCCGTCATAGTCGCCAACACGCCGCACGCACTCCTCCGCGATGCGATCGTCGAACGCGTTGCGGTAGGCGGCGCGCTGGGCGGCACTCATCCGCGCCCAGTTCGCCGCCGCCGCCGCATGCGCCATCGTGTCGAGATCGAGCATCGCCGCCACAAACTCGCGGCAATGGCCCAGGGCCAGCGCGGCATCGCCGGAAAGGCTGGCATGTACCGCGCGCACCCGCGCCTCCCATCCGGCGACGAAATCGGCGGCCGGCGGGTCCGCTCGCGCCATCGCCGGCACGACGATAAAAACGGCGAGCACGCAGCCGAGACCCCAGCCGACCGCGATACGCATGCTTGTGCCGCCTGCTCGACAATGTTCGGGAACGCGGGATGCTAACGGAGCGGGCAAATCGCGTCCAGGGCGGCCCTCATCGACGGCGTGGCGAGCGCCGCGGCCGCGGCAGGACAGGCGGTTTTGCGCGGCAGCCATGACGCCGGCGACCAAACCCCGCCCCCTTGTGCGCCGCCGCCGTTACGCCTAAAGATCGTGCAAGGGCCGGTCCCGGCCGCGATGCGCAGCCCCGGCCGAGCAGCCCTGGCCGAGCAGCCCCTGGCCGAAAAGAGCGCCTGATGGCCACAGCCGACGCAACCACCCGGAGACCCTACGCCGCCGCCCCACGACGCGGGCCGATCACCCGCCTTCTGGAAGACGAACGCTGGCTCGCTTCCTGCCTGCTGCTGCCGACCCTGGTATTGCTCGGCCTGTTTATCGCCTACCCGTTTTACAAGGGCATCATGCTGTCGGTCACCGACACCAAGGTCGGCATCGAAGGCCAGTTCGTCGGCTGGGCCAATTTCGACAAGATCTGGCACGACAGCATCTTTCGCACCGCGGTGTGGAATACCTGCCTCTACACCGTCGTCACGACGATCTTCAAACTGGTGCTGGGATTGTGGCTGGCGCTATTGCTGAACCGCCATTTCAAGGGCAAAGCGTTCGTCCGCGCCTTTATCCTGTTGCCGTTCATCATCCCGACCGTGCTGTCGACCTTTGCCTGGAAGTGGATGTTCGATCCAACGTTTAGCGTGATCAATTGGATCTTTTACCAGCTCGGGTTCATCACCAACCGGATCAACTGGCTCGGCGACCCTGACCTGGCGTTGGTCTCGGTCATCATCGTCAATGTGTGGCGCGGCGTGCCGTTCTACGCGATCAGCCTGCTCGCCGGATTGCAGACGATCAGCCCGGAATTGCACGATGCCGCCGCGATCGACGGCGCCCGCGCCTGGCAGCGGTTCCGCCACATCACCTGGCCTCTACTGCTGCCGGTGACGATGGTGGTGGTGCTATTTTCGGTGATCCAGACCTTTGCCGATTTCCAGCTCGTCTATGTCCTGACCGGAGGCGGACCCGCCAACGCCACCCAGCTTTTCGCCACCTACGCCTACCAGATCGGCATCGGCACCGGATTGTTGAGCGAGGGCGCGGCGATCTCGCTGGCGATCTTCCCGATCCTGCTGCTCGTGGTGATCATCCAGCTGTTGTACATCCGCCGGGTGGAGACGAATTGAGCCATGATCGAGGGAGCAAGGTGGCGCCGCTGGGCGTTTTTTCACTTTCCGCTGAGCCTGTTCATCGTCGGCCTGCTGTTCCCGTTCTACTGGATGATGGTGACGACCGTACGGCCCGACAGCGAATTGTACCGGCCGTGGAACGCGCCGAACTATTCGCCGTTCTGGACCCTCAACCCGACCCTCGATCACATCAGGGACCTGTTCAGCGAGACGCTGTTCGCGACGTGGATGCTGAATACGATGCTGATCGCGCTGGCCTCGACCGCGATCTCGCTATTTTGCGGGCTGCTCGCGGGCTATGCGCTGTCGCGGCTGAAGTTTCGCTTCGCCGGGCTGCTCGGCGCGGCGATCTTCATCACCTACCTGGTGCCGCAAACCCTGTTGTTCATTCCGCTCGCCGACATCATTCGCAATTTCAAGCTCGGCGACTCGCCCTGGGCGTTGATCCTGACCTACCCGACCTTCCTGATCCCGTTCTGCACCTGGCTGATGATGGGTTACTTCAAATCCATCCCCAAGGAGCTCGAGGAATGCGCCCGCATCGATGGCGCGACGCGGTGGAAGGCGATGATCTACATCATCTTTCCGATCGCGGTCCCCGGCATTCTGTCGGCCGGCATCTTCGCCTTCACGCTATCGTGGAACGAGTTCATCTACGCGCTGGTGTTCCTGTCGTCGCCCGAGCAGAAGACCGTGCCGGTCGGCGTCACCTCCGAGCTGGTGCGCGGCGACGTGTTCTATTGGGGCGAGCTGATGGCCGGGGCGCTATTGGGGTCGATCCCGGTCGCGTTCGTCTATTCGTTCTTTGTCGAGCACTACGTCTCGGGTGTCACCGGGTCGGTCAAGGGGTAGAGCCCAGGGAGACTACATGGCCCGCGTCGTGATGCGCAGCTTGAACAAAATGTACGACGAGGTTCACGCCGTTAAGGACGTCAACCTCGAGATCCACGACCAGGAATTCGTCGTGCTTGTCGGCCCCAGCGGCTGCGGCAAGACGACGACGTTGCGGATGGTCGCCGGGCTCGAAAGCATCACCTCGGGGCAGATTTCGATCGATGAGAAGGTGGTCAACGCCTTGCCGCCGATGGATCGCGACATCGCGATGGTGTTCCAGAACTACGCGCTCTACCCGCATATGAGCGTCTACGACAACATGGCCTTTGGCCTCAAGATGCGCAAATTCGACCGCGCCGAGATCGAGCAGCGGGTGCGGCACGCGGCCGATATCCTCGGCATCCAGGAATTGCTTCGGCGCAAGCCGCGCCAGCTCTCGGGCGGGCAGCGGCAGCGGGTCGCGCTGGGGAGGGCGATCGTGCGCCACCCGCAGGTGTTTCTATTCGACGAGCCATTGTCGAACCTCGACGCCAAGTTGCGCGTGCAGATGCGGGTCGAGCTGAAGAAATTGCACGAGCGGCTGGGCACTACCGCGATCTATGTCACCCATGATCAGGTCGAGGCGATGACCTTGGGCGACCGCGTCGTGGTGATGGCCGACGGCCGGGTGCAGCAGGTCGGCGATCCGCTCGAGCTCTATAACCAGCCGGCCAACCGCTTCGTCGCCGGGTTCATCGGCTCGCCGGCGATGAACTTCGCGACCGTCCGGCTCGGCCAGGAAAACGGCGCGCTGTGGGCCGAGAGCGAGGGCATCAGGTTCAAGATCCCGGCGGCGATGAACGCGCGGCTCGGCCCCTCGGTCGGCAAGGAGTTGACTTTCGGTATCCGGCCCGAGGATATGTGGCCGGCGGCGGATGGCGAGGCGGCCGAGCTCGGCGTCGACGCGGTCGTCGAAGTGGTCGAGCGGCTGGGTTCTGAGATTCTGCTCGACGTCGCGGTCGGGGCGACGACGATGGTCGCTGCGGTAGAACCCACCGTCACCGCCAAGGTGCACGAACGGCTGCGCCTGGCACTGAACCCCGACCGGCTACATTTTTTCGATCTGGAAACCGAAGCCGCGGTTTGACGCCAACGCCGGCGACACGCATCGCCCGGCACCACCAGGGAGGAATGGGATGAGACGGATTGATCGACGCCGCATGCTGCAGCTTGCCGGCGCCGGCACTCTGGCCGCGGCGGGGGGTGGCCTCGCGACGATCCTCGCCACCGGGCGCGCCCCGGCCTTTGCCCAGGGGACGACATTGGCGTGGTTGAAGCCGACCGACTACGTCCCGGCTTCCGACCAGCTGATCAAGACCAAGATCGCCGAGCAGTGCCAAAAGGACCTCGGCATAAAATTGACGATGGAAGCGGTCGACGGGCTGACCATCCAGGCTCGCGTCACCTCGGCGGTTCAGTCCGGCGCGGGGCCCGACATCATCTGCGCGATCAACAATTGGGCGCAGCTTTACGGTGCCAGCGTCGCCGATGTCAGCGATCTGGCGGAGGAAATCGGCAAGGCGCAGGGCGGGTATTACGAGACGTCGCGGGCCATCGCCAATGACGGCAGCAAATGGCTTGCGCTTCCCTGGACCATCGTCGGCCTGCAGATCGCCAACCGGAAATCCTGGTTCGCCGAAATCGGCTACAGCGCCGAAAAATACCCGCAGACCTGGGCGGAATGGCGCGAGGCCGGTAAAAAGCTGAAGGCCAAGGGTCGCCCGCTCGGACAAACGCTCGGCCATGCCTTCGGCGACGGCCCGGCATTCTGGTATCCCTATCTGTGGTCGTGGGGCGGCAAGGAGGTCGAGGCCGACGGCAAGACCGTCGTGATCAACAGCAAGGAAACCATCGAATCGGTCAAGTTCGCGATCGGGCTGTGGAAGGATTCATGCGACGAAGGCGGCCTTGCCTGGGACGATTCGGGCAACAACCGCGCGTTCCTCGCCGGTGCGATCAGCGCCAGCAACAATGGCGCCTCGATCTATATCGAATCCAAGCGGAAGCCGGATTCCTACAAGACCGCCGACGGCAAGCCGCTCAAGGAAGACATCTTCCACTCCGCGCTGCCCAAGGGCCCGGCCGGCCAGTTCAGCTGGCACGTGCCGTTCGCCAACATGGTCATGGGGTATTCGAAGAACCAGAAGCCGGCGAAAGACTTCCTGCGCTGGATTCACTCGACACCGGTCTACGATCCCTGGTTCACCTCGCAGCAGGGCTTCTCGGTCGGCCCCACCACGGCGTGGGAGCAGCACAAATTGTGGGCCGAGGATCCGATCATGGCGCCGTTCCGCACCGCGGCGCGCAGCGGACGCTTCGCCGGCTATGCCGGACCGGCCAATCGCAAGGCGGCCGAGGCGATCTCGAAATACATTATCGTCGACCTGTACGCCAAGGCAGTGCAGGGCATGGCCGCCGAGGAGGCGGTCAAATGGGCGCACGGTGAATTGGTCAAGATCTACGCTTAAGCTAAGTGCACCAGATACGGGCAGCCGGATACATATAACCGCGGGGCATCGCAGCGGTAGCCATCGCGCTAGTGGAGCTAATCCGACAGATGGAACCCTCCGAATAAGCCGCAAAGCCGCGGCACGCCTCAGATCGACGCGGACTCGTCCGTCTGATTTTCACCACTAGGAGAGGGAAAAAGCACATGGAGCGGATCAATCGGCGTAAGCTGTTGAAGCTTTCGGGTGCCGGCGTGGTCGCGGCGCGGACCGGCGGGATTGCGGCGATCCTCGCTGCCGGCCGGGCACCCGCGTACGCGCAGGGCACGACCTTGCATTGGCTACGCTGGAACGATTTCGTGCCGGCATCCGATCAGTTGCTCAAGGGCAAGATCGCCCAGGAGTGCCAGAAGGCGCTCGGCATCAAGCTCAACCTGGAAACGATCAACGCCAACGATATCCAGGCGCGGGTCACCTCGGCGATCCAGTCCGGGGCGGGTGCCGACATCATGATGGCGCTCGGCAACTGGCCGCAGCTCTATGCCGCAAGCCTCGCCGATGTCGGCGAGCTGGCGGAGGAGGTCGGCAAGCAGCAGGGCGGTTATTACGATATCTCGCGGCTGGTCGCCACGGTGGGCAACAAATGGATCGGCGTGCCGTGGGCGGTCGTTGGCGGCTTGGTCGCCTATCGCAAATCGTGGCTCGAGGAGGCCGGGGCGGCGAAATTCCCGGAGACCTGGGACGAGTTCCGCGCCGTCGGCAAGAAATTGAAGGCCGCCAAGCGTCCCTACGGACAGACCGCTGGGCACACCTTCGGCGACGCGCCGGGCTGGTGGTACCCCTATCTGTGGTCATGGGGCGGCAAGGAGGTCGAGGCCGACGGCAAAACCGTCGTATTGAACAGCAAGGAGACGGTCGAATCGGTCAAGTTCGCCGTGCCGCTGTGGAAGGAAACGATGGACGACGGCGGGCTCGCTTGGGACGATTCGTCGAACAACCGCGCGTTCCTGGCGGGCACCATCAGCGCCAGCAACAACGGCGCCTCGATCTACATCGAAGCCAAGCGGAAGCCAGACTCGTACAAGACCGATAAGGGCGCCCCGATGAAGGGCGACATTCTCCATGCTCGGATCCCCAAAGGCCCCGCCGGCCAATACAATCTTCCCAACCCGTTCACCGACATGCTGATGGGGTATTCGCCCAACAAGAAAGCGGCGACCGACTTTCTGCGCTGGGTTCACTCGAAACCGGTGTTCGGGGAGTGGTTCACCTCGCAGCAGGGCTTCGCCGACGGCGCCGCCCTCGACTGGGAGAAGGACCCGGTATGGAGTGCGGACCCGGTATTGACGCCGTTCAAGGACGTGCCACGCAGCGGCCGGCTGGTCGGCTATGCCGGGCCACCCAACCGGGCATCCGCCGAGGTCGTCACCAAATACATCATCGTCGACATGTACGCGAAGGCGATCCAGGGCATGGACCCGGCGGCGGCGGTCAAGGCGGCGCATGACGAATTGGTGAAAATCTACGCCTGACGGAACGAAGACGCGCGGCGGTGGCGGTAGCGCATGGACCTGATCGTCAAGAATGTCCGGCCGGCCGGCCACGCGGCCCCGGTCGATATCGGCGCGGCCGGCGGCGTTATCGTCGCGGTCGCGCCGGGACTGACCGGCGACGCGGAAATCTACGATGCGGCGGGCCGGCTCGCCTGCGCCGGGCTGATCGAGACCCACATCCATCTCGACAAATCGCGCATCATCGACCGCTGTCCGCCGCCGCCAGAGGGAATTGATGCTCGCCGGGTCAACCCGGTGACGTTGACCGCGCCGCTGAAGTGGAATTTCACGGTCGAGGATGTGCGCGCGCGGGCCGAGCGGACGCTCCGCGAGTGCCTCGTCAACGGCACCACACGGATGCGAACCCAGGTCGAGATCGATCCCGGCATCGGGCTCAGAGGGTTCGAGGCAGTCAACTCGCTGGTCGGCGATTACCGCTGGGCGATCGACCTCGAGCTGTGCGTGTTTCCGCAGGAGGGGCTGACCAACTATCCCGGCACCGATGAATTACTGGTCGCGGCCTTGAAGCGGGGCGCGCGAGTGCTCGGCGGCGCACCGCGCTACGACACCGATCCCGCCGGCCAGATCGCCCGCGTCTTCGCGCTCGCCCGCGAATACGATGTCGACCTCGATCTGCACCTCGATGTCGGCGACAGCCCCGAGCACATGGACATCCACCAGGTATTGCGGCTGACCGAGCAATACCGGCGCGGCGGACGGGTCGTCGTCGGCCACATGGCGAAATTGTCGTTGCTGCGACCGAGCGAGACCGCCGCCCTGGCCCGCCGCCTGGGCGATGCCGGGATCGCGGTGACGGTATTACCGGCGACCGACCTCTATCTGATGGGCCGCGACCAGGATCACGGCGTGCGGCGCGGCGTCGCCGATGCCAATCTCCTGTCCGCGAACGGAGTGACCTGCTCGTTGTCGAGCAACAACATCCTGAACCCGGCGACGCCGTACGGCGATTGCTCGTTGATCCGCATGGCAAATTTGCATGCCAATGTGTTGCAGGTTTCAAGCCCGGTAGCGTTGCGCCAGTTGTTTCTGATGCTGACCGAGCATTCGGCGCGACTGCTGAACCTGACGGATTACGGGCTCATGCCGGGAAACCCGGCCGATATCGTGATCCTCGACGCCGAAACGCCGGAGCAGGCGGTGGCCGAAATCCGCGCCCCGGTCGCGGTGTGGAAGCGCGGCCGCCGTACCGTCACCCGCCAGCCGCCGGAACTGCACCGACCGGGGTAGTCGGCTACATCATCTTTTCGTCCGCCCCGATCAGGTGGAGCGGAGTCTCGCCGGTCAGGGCGCGGCGGCAATTCGCCACCGCCCGGCGCAATGACACATCGCGCCACACCCCGCCGCCAGCCGAGTTGTGCGGCGAGCCGATCACGTTGGGCAGGTCGAGAAACGGGTGGTTCATGTGGAAGCGGCGGTGCCGCACCGGCTCGACCCACCACGCGTCGATGCCTGCGAAAAACCGCGGAAAGGCGACCAGACGGGCATAGAGCGCGGCCTCGTCGACGATCTCGCCGCGCGCGACGTTGATCAGGACCGCATCGTCCTTCATCAGGCCGAGCTCGCGCGCGCCGATCATGCCGTCGGTCAGCCGGGTCAGGGCCAGGCACACGACGAACACGTCGGAAGCCGCCAGCATCTCGTCGAGCCGGTCCGAGGTGCCGATCCAGTCGACCGGCTCGTCGCTGCCGCCGCGCCGGTTGATCGCGTGGATCTTCATGCCGATCCCCCGCATCAGCCGCGCCGTCGCCACACCGACCCCGCCGAGGCCGAGAATCCCGCACACCCCACCCCCAAGCATCTTGTTGGGGCTGCGCTGGTTGAACTCGCCGCGCTTCAGATTGTCGTGCTCGATGAACAGGCGCTTGGCCGCCGCCATCGCCATCGCGAGAGCATGCTCGGCCATCGGTTCGGCCGAGGAGCCGCCATTGCCGGCGACCGGTAAGCCCGGTGGCAGGTCGAGCAGCGGCACCCAGTCGATTCCGGCCGCGGTGAATTGCAGCAGCCGCGCGCCGCCGATCAATTGCCGCTCCGCCGCGCTGAGCTCGGTCGAGGTGTCGTTAGCCAGCACCGCGCCGGCCCGGCACAGTGCATCGGCGCGGGCGTCCGGCGGGATATCGCCGAGGTAGATCACATCGGCGGCGCCGGCGAGTTCCTCTGCGACGATCGCGCGAGTGCGCTCGCTCATGCTCAACGTCACCACCAGCGGCCCTGGGTTCATTCCTCGTCCTCTGCGTGTGGTGTAATGGCGGCCCGCGAGCCGCCGCGGCGCATCGAAGCAAATTACGCGCCGACATACAAACCCTTGCCGTGGCGCCCCACCGGTCGGATTAATCTGACCCGATGACGGTCCGCTCTCCGCCCTCCCGATCGCTCGGAATGGTCCCGTGAAACAACGATAGCCCAGCAATGACCGAGCATTTCAATCATCTGGGCCAGCCGATCGGGCTCCCAGTTACCGGCTGGACCGCGCGGCCGCGCCCGCCGCGCACGGCGATGGACGGAAGCTTTTGCCGGGTTGAGCCGCTCGACCCGCCGCGCCACGCGCGTGACATCCACACGGCTAACAGCGCCGACCGCGAAGGCCGGATGTGGACCTACCTGCCGTGGGGTCCGTTCGCGACCCATGAAGACTATCTGGCGCGGGCCGAGGCGGTATGCCGCGACGGGGTATTGCAAAGCCACGCGATCGTCGAGCGCGCCGCCGGCACGGCATTGGGCGTGGCCAGCTATCTAAACGTCAACCCGTCGGCCGGCAGCATCGAGGTCGGCGGCCTCGCGTATTCGCCGGCATTGCAGCGGACGCCGGCGGCGACCGAGGCGATGTATCTGATGATGCGCCGCGTCTTCGACGAACTCGGCTACCGCCGCTACGAGTGGAAGTGCAATTCGCTGAACGCGCCGTCGCGCCGGGCGGCATTGCGGCTGGGCTTCCAGTTCGAGGGCGTTTTCCGCCAGGCGGACGTCGTCAAGGGCGGCAACCGCGACACCGCCTGGTTCTCGATCATCGACAGCGAATGGCCGGCGCTGAAAAGCTCGTTCGAGCGCTGGCTCGATCCGGACAATTTCGACGACCAGGGCCGCCAGCGGATCAGCCTGCGGGATATTTAGGGCGGCGTTCTCACTCCGCCGCCTCGGCGGACGGAACCGCCACGCCGCGCCGGCGGGTCGAGCGGCGGTCGCAGAGCAGCGCGACCACGGCGACCAGGATCATCACGAAGGCGCTGACCACGAACACCCATCGCGGCATGCCGTGATCCATGAAGAACCCAAACATCAGCGGCCCGAACATGCCGCCGATGCTGAAGCCGCTGGTGACGATGCCAAAGGTGCGACCCATCGCGCCCGGCGGCGCGGCGGCGCGCACCAGCATGTCGCGCGACGGCATGATCAATCCGCTGAGCAGCCCGGCCCCGGCCATCGCCGCGACCAGCGGCACCGCCTCGAACGCCATCGTGCCGATCGCCAGCACGATGCAGGCGTTGAGCGCGTAGCCGACCGCGGCGACCTCGGCGTGGCGCCGGGTCATGTCGGCGATCAAGCCGCCGGCCAACACGCCAAACGCCTGCGCGCTCAGATACGCGGTCAACGCCAGGCTGGCGATCGACAGCGGCGTGCCGAACGCGTCGCCGAGCGCCACCACCGAGAAATTGCTGATGCCGCTGCCCGACAGACTCATCAACGCGAAAAACCCGGTCAATCCGATGATCGCCGGGGTCAGCACCGCGGTCATGCCGCTGCCGGCGGCGCCCGGCATGTGCACCGGCTGAAAGCGCAGGGCCGGGCTATCGAGGCCGCGCGCGAACGCCAGCGGCACCAACACCGCGATTCCGATCGCCCCGGAGGCGATCAGGGCCGCGTTCAAGCCAAAGCTCGCGGCGATCGCGAGCAGGGTGACCGGTGCCACCGCGTTCCCGAGGAAGCCGGCAAAGGTGTGGATCGAAAAGGCGCGGCCGACCCGGGCCGGCGGAACGGTCGCCGACAGGATCGCGTAATCGGCCGGGTGGAACACGCTGTTGGCGAGGCCGAGCAACGCCATCGCGATCAGCAGATGGGAATAGGTCGGCGCGACCCCGAACCCGACATAGGCGAGTCCAGCCAGCAGCAATGCCAATACCAGCATCAGCCGCGACCCGATGCGGTCGACCAGGTAGCCGACCGGCAACTGCGCCGCGACCGCGACGATGCTGCAGACCGTCAGCGCGAAACCGAGCTCGACAAAGCCTATGCCCAACGCCACCGTCAACAACGGAAACAGCGGCGGCAACACCAGGTTCTGGAAATGGTTGACGAAATGCGCGCCGGAGACGAGCGCGATCGCGTGGTATTCGCCGGCCGGCTGACTATTACCACCGCCCGCAGCGGCGGTTACGCTGGTCATGATCGGCGCTGCCTCCCCAGCGAGCTGTTGCCGCAAGAATACTTGCCCCATCATCGCGGCGACAAGCGCGGCTTTGGCAACGCTGATTTGCCGTCGTCCGGTTCCGGCAGTTGACATCGCCCGGCCGAGCGGACTGAGTCGCTGACGCAACTCGCGAAATCTCCCAGGAGCAGGCTATGGCGCGAATGACGGGTGGCGGAGCATTGGTCGGGATGCTGACCCGCAACGGCGTCGACACCCTGTTCGCCTTGCCCGGAGTACAGAACGACGCGCTGTTCGTCGCGCTCTACGATGCGGGCGAGGCGATCCGGGTGATCCATCCGCGCCACGAGCAGGCCGCCGCCTATATGGCGTTCGGCTATGCCAGGGCGAGCGGCAAGCCCGGCGCCTTCGCGGTGGTGCCGGGGCCGGGCCTGCTCAACACCACCGCGGCGCTGGCGACCGCGTGGGCGACCAACGCGCCGGTCTTGTGCCTCAGCGGCCAGATCCCGTCCGACCTGATCGGTCGCGGTTTCGGCCTGTTGCACGAGATCCCGGACCAATTGTCGATCCTGAAGGGCCTGACCAAATTCGCCGCGCGCATCAACCACCCGAGCGAAACCGGCAAAATGGTCAACGAGGCCTTTCGCCAACTCGCCGACGGCAGACCGCGCCCGGTGGCATTGGAGATGCCGCTCGACATCATGGCGATGGGCGGCGAGGTCACGCTGCCGCCGGCCGGGCCGGCGCCCGCCCACCCGACGCCCGACACCGATCTGATCGACAAGGCCGCCGCCCTGCTCGCCGAGGCGAAGCAGCCGCTGATCTATGTCGGCAGCGGCGCGGCCGACGCCGCCCCGGAGTTGTTGGCGTTGGCGGAGCGGCTGCAGGCGCCGGTCGCGACCTATACCGGCGGCAAGGGCATCGTCAGCGACCGCCACTACCTGGCGCAGAACCTGCTTGGCGGGCATGAATTGTGGAAGACCGCCGATGTCGCGCTGGCGGTCGGCACCCGCTTCAACCAGCCGCTGACCCGCTGGGGGCTCGACGCCAATATCAAGGTGATCCGCGTCGATCTCGACCCGGTCGAGATCACCCGCGTCGCCAAGCCGGCGATCGGCATCGTCGCCGACGCCAAACAGGCGCTGGCGGCACTGATCCAGGCGTTGGACCGGCGCGGCGGATCGCCGGCATCGCGCCGCGACGAATTCGAACGGCTAAAGGCCAAGGTGTCGGCGACCATCCGCGAAAAGCTCGGGCCGCAATGCGAATACCTCGACGCGATCCGCGGCGAATTGCCCGATGACGGCATCTATGTCGAGGATTTGACCCAGGTCGGGTATGTCGGGCGGCTGGCGTTTCCGGTGTACCGGCCGCGCACCTACATCCATAGCGGCTATCAGGGCACGTTGGGGTTCAGCTACGCTACCGCGCTCGGCGCCAAGGTGGCGCGGCCGGACGCGCCGGTGGTTTCGATCTCGGGCGACGGCGGGTTTATGTACAATGTTCAAGAGCTTTCGACTGCCGCCCTGCATGGGATCGACGCGATCGCGATCGTGTTCGCCGACGGCGCCTATGGCAATGTGCGGCGGATGCAGAAAAACGATTACGGCAATCGGCTGATCGCGGTCGACCTGCTGAACCCGAATTTTCCCAAGATGGCAGAGAGCTTCGGCATCGCCGGGGTCAAGACCACCAGCCCCGACGGGTTGCGACGCGAGCTGAACGCCGCCTTGAAACGCAAGGGTCCGAGCCTGATTGAGGTCGCGGTCGGCGAAATGCCCGACCCCTGGCCGATTTTGCTGACCGGCCGGGTGCGCGGATCACGGTAGAACGAAGTGGGCACCCCGGCATGACCAGGTTCTCATCCCGGGGGCAAGCCTTGGCCGCAACTGAGGCGGTTGGTTGGCTAACGAGACATTCGAATACCTCCTCGGCTGCCCCACCACGACGATGAAGATGAACACGACCGTGAGGAAACCAAACCCGACCAGAAAAGCGGGATAGAGCAGGGCCTGACGCAATTCGGTGCGGACCTTCGCCTCGTGCTCCAATTCCGCCCCGGCGTCCGCCAAGGCTTCGGCGAGCCGACCGGTCATGTCGCCCGCGGTGAACAGGCGCTGGATATGCGCGGGAATGCCGGGGAAGGCTTGGGCAAACGCCGGCGGGAATGCCCGCCTGCGCCGCAGGCGCGCGTTGAGCTCGCTATAGGCTGCCGACAGCTCCCAGCCCGCTGACACCGCAAAGGCGGGCGGAGAACCGTAGGTCTCAGGCTCGGGCGGCGCTGCGCCGATGCGGCACCTAGAGGATGCCGCATCGGCGATGCCGCTTGGGTTACTCCGCGGCCGCGCGGATCGGCGTCTTGCCGAGCAACGCCGCCGCCTCCTTTTCCACCACGGTGCCCTCGAAGAAGCGCGGGTTCTGGGTGCCCCACAGGCGCACCGCGTTGGTGAAGGTGAAGTCGCGGAAATTGTCGTCGGTGAGGAACCCGTCCTCGACCAGCTCGTACGCCTCCGCCAACGGCTCGCGCATATCGATCACGTCGAAATGCCCGATGTCGGAGCTGTAGAACGCGTTCAGCTGCGCGCCGAACGGGTTGCCCTTGCCGAACGCGGTCGCGTTCATCCGGTCGTCCGCCTCGCAGCCGAAATAGAACGGCGTCGAGTACAGATCGCACCAGTCTTCCTTGCGGGTGATCTTGCACGCGGAGAAATCGTCGAGGTTGTCGACGCCGCCGGTCATCTGCAGCTCGGGGTCCGGCCAACCGTCGCGCTCGCGCAACGCCGCGACATGCTCCTTGTAGCCGTACTTCTCGACCAGGCTCATCAGCAGCTTACGGTCGAGCTTGTCCGGGCGCATGTTTTCGAGCGCCTTGGCGTTACGCCGCTCCCAATGCTCGATTAGGTCGCCGAACAATTGGGAACCCCAGCCGACGCCGCCCTCGAGGAAGGCGAAGCGCAGTTCGGGGAAGCGTCGAGTCACCCCGCCGAGGAAGATGCCCTTGGCGGCGGCGTGGCCGGCATCGGCGAAATGGCCGATGTGGTTGTAGGTGAAGTTGGTCGGCGAGTTGCGCAGTGCCTGGTTGCTGCCGCCCGAATGGAATGTCGGCGCGATGCCTACCTCGCGGCACTTCGCCCAGACCGGGTCGTAGTCGTAGAGGCTGTCGATACCGAACACTTCGTACCAGACGGCGAGCCGCGCGGTGTCCTTGTCGCTGCCTTCGACTGACGGGACCTTCCGCGGCATCGCGCTGCCGAACATCCCGACCTTGGAGCCGAGCTGCTTGGTGACGAATTCCAATTCGGCGATCGCCTCGTCCGGCGTGTGCATCGGGATGATCGCGGCTGGCGTCATGCGGTCGCTGAGATCCTTGAAATATCCGGCGGAGACGATGTTGTAGGCGCGGATCACCGCGCGCCGTGTCTCGTCGTCGACGATGCGCGGCAGGCGCAATCCGGCGGTCGGGTAGATGATGGCGAAATCAGAGCCGATTTCGTCGAGCCGCTCATACAGCAGATGCGGCATCATCGCGGTGGCGCGGTCGAGGGTATTGCCGGTCTGGCGCGTCCAGAAGCCCGGCATCGCAAGCCGCCGCCGCCGCCGCTCCTCCACGCCCGCCTGCAGCGAATCGCGCGTCACGGCCATGGCGGCGAGGAATCCATCGGCCGCCTTGTCGCCGCCGACCTTGCGCATCTGCTCGCTGAATACCGGGTCGTACTCGACCCAATGCCCGTCGCCATCGATGACCGGGTGCTTGAGCCTGGCGCGAATTTCCGCGGGGGTGAGGTGGGCGTGACCGCTCATGTTGTCCTCCCAATCAGTGCCGGGTTGTGCATATCTCGACATCCGCAACGGATCGTCGATAGCCCCAAACAATTAGGGGATATCACAATCGGACGGCAACGGCGATCCGCCAATACGTATATCTACGTAGCGATATCGATATGGGTGGAGACCGACCGCCAGGCGACCGGAAGATCGGATTTTGTTGCGCGGTCGCCCCCAGGCAACAGAAGATGGCGCAGCAAAAGATCATACCCAACGGCCGGTGCATCTGGGAAATGGCTGTTCCCAGGGAGGAAGCGATTATGGCGGACAAGATTCGGCTGGGCCTTATCGGCGCCAGCGTCAGCGGTACCTGGTCGTCGCGGTCGCACCTGCCGGCCTTGCGCGCCAGTGCCGAGGTGGAGTTGACCGCGGTCTGCACCACCAAGGCCGAAAGCGCCGAGGCGGCGCGGCAGGCTTATGGCGCCCGGCTGGCCTTTGACGACTACCGCAAGATGATCGCCTCGCCGGAGATCGACGCGGTCGCGATCGTCGTGCGCGTGCCCTCCCACTACGCGCCGACCAAGGCGGCGTTGGCGGCGGGCAAGCACGTCTATTGCGAGTGGCCGCTGGGGCGGACGACAGCCGAGGCGGTGGAACTGTCGGCATTGGCCAAGGCCAACGGGCTGGTCACCGCGATCGGCCTGCAAGCCCGCGTCAATCCCGCCGTGATGCACATGAAGGAACTGGTCGAGTCCGGCTATGTCGGCGAGATGCTGGCGGTCCACGTCAGCCTGATGCGCGAGGGTGTCCTGACCCGGCCGTCGAACCGCACCTGGCAGCGCGACGCCGAACTCGGCGCCAACACGCTGACCATCGCCAACGGCCATACGGTGGACGCGATGCGGTTCGTCACCGGCGACTTCAGCCGGCTGTCCGCGGTGGTGGCGACCCAGGCCAAGCAATGGCTCGACACCGGCACCAGCACTTGGCTCGACGTCACCTCGCCCGACAACATTCTGGTCAGCGGCCAACTGGCGAACGGCGCCGTGGCATCGGTCCATATCGGGGCCATCCCGTTCGCCGGCAGCGGCTATCGCATGGAAATCTACGGCCGCGACGGAACCTTGGTCATAGCTGGCCAGGACTCGCCGCAGTTGAGCAAGGTTTCGCTGCACGGGGCGAAGGGCGGTGACACGCTGGCGCCGATACCGGTGCCCGAGCGTTTCACCGTCGCCGCGCCGGGTACGCCGTCCGGCGAAGCCAGCAACGTCGGTCAGATGTACACGCTGTTGGCGAGGGCGATCAGCGGCGGCGAAAGCCACCAGCCGAATTTCGCGACCGCGGTCGAATTGCACCGCCTGGTCGACGGCATCAAGCAGGCGTCCGATAACGGCCGCGAGGTGAAATTCGCTTAGCGGCTTGGCGAATAGCGCCATCGACCGCGCCGCCGAATTGCCCACCAAACCGGTGGGACTTCGACTACAACATCCCGTCGATTAGAGGCTGAGCCGGCCCGCTCGGCCGAGGAGGAAGCATGGCGTTGCTCATCGTCAATCTCGACAAGCAAATCGGCAATGCCGCGGCGTGGCGCGACACATGCGCGGAGCAGCTGCCCGACAGGGAACTGCGCATCTGGCCCGACGCGGGGAGCCCGGCCGATATCGAATATCTCGCGTTCATCCGCCCGGATTTCGGCGCGCTGCCCGCGCTGCCGAATTTGAAAGCCATGTTCAGTCGCTCGGCCGGCGTCGAGGCCTTTATCAATCATCCGAGGTTGCCAAAGGTGCCGCTCGGCAAGCTGGAGCCGTCGGGCGGCGATCCGATGATGACCGAATACGTGATCATGCATGTTCTGCGTTTTCACCGCGACATGCCGGGCTATCAGGCGGCTCAGGCCAATCGGGAGTGGCGCCGGACGACGATCGTCCGGCCCGAGCAACGGCGGGTCGGGTTCCTCGGCTATGGCATGATGGCGAAAGCGCCGGCACTGGTGCTGAAGTCGCTCGGGTTCAACGTCTCGGCCTGGGTTCGATCGCCGAGGCAAGCCGAAGAGGTTCCGATTTTTCACGGAAACGATCAGCTCGATCCGTTTTTGAAACAGACCGATATCGCCGTCTGCCTGCTGCCGCTGACGCGGGAAACCGAGGGCATATTCTGCGCTCGAACCTTTGCCATGATGCCCAGAGGGTCGATGCTGGTGAATGTCGGGCGCGGCGGACACGTGATCGATGCGGATCTGATCCGCGCGCTCGACTCGGGCCAATTGTCCTACGCCGCGTTGGACGCGCTGCGGCCCGAGCCGCTGCCGCCGGAAAGCCCGCTATGGCTGCACCCCAAGGTTACCGTGATGCCGCACGTGGCGCGGCGGCCGACGGTGGCGCAGCTGGTGACCGAGATGGCCGCGAATATCCGCAGCGTCGAGGCGGGTGGGCGGCTGTTGCAGGAAGTCGACATCACGATGGGGTATTGACCCGCCGGCACGACGGCCACGGGTCCCTCGGCGCGGCCATCGCGTCGCGGGACCTCAGCGACCGAGATGGCCGGCTTGATCGGCCGCGATCGCCAGGTACAGCGTGGAGCGCCGGCGCAATTCCTCCGGGGCATACGACCCAGGCTCGGCGATGTGCGCCAAGGCTATGCGAGCACGGATCAGCGCGCTGAGCGCCTTGTGGAACCGCACCAGATCGGGCGCGGGAACATCGCCGGTACGCTGTCGGTAGCGCCGGAACAGGCGCTGCTCGATCCCGCTTCCCCCGAGCCGGCCACATTCCATCCCGAGATAGGCAAGCTCCTCGATCGGGTCGAGCCGGCGCAGATCCGCGCGGAACTCGAGACAATCGATAATCTTCGGCGCGCCGCCAAGGTAGACGTGTTCGGGCCGCAGATCGCCATGGCCCTCGACCAACCGCCGATCGCCAAACCGGCGGACCAGAAAGTCATGATGCCGGGCCATATAGGCATTGAGCGCCCGAACGGCCCGCCTGCCGCGAACCAGCAACCCATCGATCGGATCGAACGCGCTGAAGCAAGCGCGCAATTCAGCCCGCAACCGATGGATTTGCTGTAACCGATCACCGCGAACCAGCCGCGCCGTCGCGTAAAACGATGCCAGCCGGTGAGCCAGCGCCTCGATCTCGGCATATCTCCAATTGCCTCGCACCAGACGGTCATGGAGCATCTGCTCGGGAAGCAACCTGACCATCTTGACCAGCCAATCTACCGGGACCCCGCCACCGCCGATCGCGAGCCCGCCCCCCGGCTCGAGCGTCAATGCGATAATGCCCGCGTAGACGCCGGGCGAGAGGCGGCGGGTTAGCCGCAATTCGCTC
>Ga0209726_10002093_pt1 | contig 30309 bp, 22 predicted proteins | sample Subgrocontami54m_FD_187453 | JGI IMG/M metagenome (GOLD analysis project Ga0209726, IMG submission 187453) | Subsurface groundwater microbial communities from S. Glens Falls, New York, USA - GMW46 contaminated, 5.4 m (SPAdes) (version 3) | ecosystem: Environmental > Aquatic > Deep subsurface >... | reverse complement strand
CGGAACGCGCCCCGTGCATGTCAATCGGGTGATGACCACCGGTAGTCAAGTCATACCCATAGTCGTGCCCGCCGATATTGGTGGTGATGCTTGATAGGTGCTCGCGCGCCACATGAAACTCCTGATCGCCCACATGAAAACCGAACGCATGGCTATTTATGATCTCCGCATCATTAAATACAACCTTCGCGTCGCCCAGATGATGTTCGATATCAGAGTCTTTCACTAACCATTTAGCTTCCGTCACCTGCGCATCGCGAATCATCCCGTGATCAAATTTCACCGTTATCGATCCCGGCTGTCCGGTTTTAATATCAAGATCATGCTGCAATCTTGTTTCTGATTGATCTCCAAGAGAGGCGATCGCCCCGTTTAAGTGTCCTACATCTTTGCCCATGGCATGTGACAAAAATTGATCATTGACCGCATGCTCAAATTTCCCAAGATCATCAACTATCAAACGATTGCCCTCTCTATGCACAATTCCATCAAGAGCAGACGGATTTACTTCAACCGGCGCCCCGGCCGAATCTTTCCATAAAAGCCGCTCGTGACGAAGCAAGGCGTTGAGATTGCCTTCCACGTTTTGCAGGTGTGCCCCATGAACCGTATCAAGCGTGCCCTGCGGCAAGTCCGCGCTCATGGTAACTGCTTTATCAATCGCGTGTTCGGAATATTTTAAGTCTTTTACTCCGCCAAGCTTAAACTCCACGCTTACGTGACCGTCCGCATGGCCCTGCACATCAATTTTCCCTTTGTACTCTTCTTCAAGACGCGCCCATTGCGGATGCGCATCAAGATATTCTTTCTCAACCTGCGCATCAGTGCGCGCAATATGTCCCGGCTGCGCTTCAACGGTTGGTACCGCACTAACCTCATCCGCTTTCTCAAGCGCATGAGTAACTGCATATACCGGCCGCATCATATTGTCTCCCCATACCGCCAGCAACCCTTTTTCGCTTACGCCCTTGGCAAATGCTTGCACCCCAAAATCAAGCTCTCCGGAATGCATATATTCACCGATGGAGTGCGCAGCAAATCCATAGGTTACAAGCCCTGCTCCTACTGCTTTTGCAAAACTCATTTCACGCTGAAGATATTCATGCCGCGGCTGTACTTCGGAAGAAAACAAACTCAAAATATGATCGCCGGTTTTCTTACCCTCTCGCGCCAATTCATCACGCGTAATATCAAGCGCCCTGTTCCAAATCTCTGCTTGACGCGCGCCCCACGGGGTAAACGTATCAACGTCGGTGCCTTGCATTTGCGCTTCGTATTGATCCCTTGCTTTATCATATTGATCTTTGGTATTTACAAGTCCACGCCATCCCATACGCGCCAAAAACATTCCGCTGTACATCAGCGCAAAATCGCCAACCGCTTTACGTCCCTGCTTGAAACGCGTAGCAATTCGCTCCTCTTGTGATCGGGTATACGCATCCTCGGCGGCGCGCGCAACTTCTTGTCCAAACGCTTGGCGGGCCTGCGCAGTGTCTTCTCGATTGCGTCCAAGCGCGTCTTCAACCGTTTTCAATAACCGTTTTCCTTCTTCTGGGGTAAGCCGATTGGCAGCTACAAGCTCGCCGATTTTATTAATCAGCTCCGCGGCTTTTTCTTTGATTGCCGTTTCCGCGGCTGCGCGGGCCTCATCGGTTGTTTCTGCGCCACGAGTATAGGATGCATGAAGCTCGCGCGCAAGACCGGCTACATGCTCCGGCGCTTTTTTTGCAAGGCGAGAGTCTTGAATAATATCAACTGCAACCTTTGCTGCGCGGTATCCGCTTAGGGTAAGAAGTGCCCCCCCTATCATCTTTGGCAAAACCCATGCAGTCCGCAACCAGCGTTCGCCCTGACCAATAGTTTGCGCATTAATCTCAAATGGAGGTCGTACTTCCGGCGGCGCTGCAGGAGGGGTTGGCTCTGGCGCACCGTGCGCCTCGGCACCCGGGGGTCGCGCCGGAGCAGATACAGACACCTCAATCTCGCGCCGCAGCGCGCTTCGCGTTTTTCTTTGTCCTCCGGCCGCTGCTTCAGCTTCTGCTTTATCAAGCGCAGTCGGATACCATATTTCTTTTTGGTCTTCATACTGCACTGCAAGTTCGTCCATTTCTTCCTTTTCTTCTAAATATTCCTCTGTTCCTGGCGTTAAAGTGGTCAAAAATGCACGCTTTCCTTCTAAGAAGTTCTTCAAATCTTGGAGTTTTCTCCATGCTTCTTTTGCATCCTCAATCGCTTCTTCATGAGGGGTAAGTTCAGCTCCAACTGGGGGCATCACGGCATTCTCTGCCGCGGGCGGTACAGGTGCGGGAGAGGGCTCGCCGCGCCTTGGTTCTTGTCTGCCAGGCGTACGGGCGCTGCGGGGTTCGCCGCCACGGCGGCCCGCAGGCGCAGGACCTGCTCGAGGAGCAGCCGGTCGAGATGCCGGAGCAGAAGGCACAGCAGGCGACGCTTCGTGATGTTCTGCGGGCGAAGGACGAGTCGGACGGCCAACAACAGGAATTCCCGTCCCACTTCCGCGAGGCGGTTCAACCGATGGCACTCCGGATGCTTCTACCGGGCGCGCCGCCGCAGCCCGCGCGCGAAGCGCATCAAGCGCTGCTCGGTCAGGGGGTATTGCTCCGTGTGGTGCGTGTTCTGCCATACAAATTTATTTATTCTTGCCCGCCCTCTCCAGGGCCGCCCTCTATTTGCCGCAGATAATCTTCCCAAAATTGTCGGTAATACGGAAGCCAATAATCTCCGGCAAGCCGAAGATCGCCCCGTTCAGATCGTTCTCGCTGCTCCTCCGGAATCGCATAATGGTCCGCCATCAGCTCCTTTACTTGTCCTTCAAGTTGACGCGCCGCACCAGAATCATGGCAAGCGCCTTCGAGTCGTGCAATTACCACTCTTCGCCCCTCAACCGGATCATCATATACTTCAGTTGGAGTAATATAATATCGCTGCCACCTTTCCCGCGCGATCGTTTCCATAAATTCCGCAGGGCATTCTACCTGCACCCGCTCAACCCCGAATTTACGAGTGATCCGCCACCACTCCGGAATTTGTATATACGATTGCCCGCCGTGCTCCTTTATCTCAAGGGGAACAGGAACGCCGTAGAGATGCGGAAGCGTATCCCAAAGACGGGACGGTTCATTTTCAAGTTTTATCCGCTCGGCTTTATATCGCCACCGTTGCGCCGCTTCCCCGCTTGGATCATCAGGATTCATATAGCGCTCAAGTACGCCGCCGGGTTTGGTTTCAACCGGATCATCACCCTTAAGAAAAGTCCTCACAAAATCTTTAAGCCCGGTCTTCATATTTTTTCCAATAACCATGGTTCCGCGCAATACCTCGATATCGCCGAGCTTCCCCCGCATCCAATCGGGAATTCTTTCAATGGGATTTCCGGTAGTTGAAAAAAACATGGTGCCGCGGACATGATCCCAGTACATAATCGCGCCCACCCCCATTTTTGCCGCAATCACACTGATCCCCTCCGTAAGCAACCGCTTATCGAGTTGTCCGCTCTCGTTCATCTCGTTAGGAAATACAAATACCGGGCCATATTTGGTATCCCAAAGCACATGCCCGCGCTCAATATATTCGTTAAAATCTTTCTCCGCTTTTCGTACCAGCTCTGTCTGCCGCTCTGAAAACGCTTCAAGGTCAAACTCGCGAAGATCATCATCCGTAAGATACCGAACGTCTGTTTCTTCGCTTGTGCCGTACTTTCGATATACCTTCGTGAGCGTATCAAGGGTCATAAAGCGCGCAAGACCGAGAATCGTGCGCGGCGCCATCTTTTTCCAATTCTCGCCTTTCAGTTGCACTTCTTCGGTTCCCGCTTCCCACCAATACCCAAGATAATACGGATGCGACTTGTTGTCTTCGTAGGTTACAAATTTCACGGCCTGGGTCAGCGCGGCTTTTTCCGCCGGAGTAAATTTTGAAAATGTTCCAATAGCATCAAGCAGTTCATAAAGATATTTGGTGCCTGAAGTTTCCTTGCTTGCGGAGCGGGTATGATGATCAACATAAAGTACCAAATCGTCTACCGAGACCTGCGCGAAAAAATCGTCCGGAATCGGTTTTCCGTCTTTTAACAATTGGTTCCATTCTTCAAACAGCCATTCTGCTGATCCATTGTCCGGCAATACACGGCCTTTAGGACGATCTGTTAATTCATGTGCCGCGCCGGTAAATCCCGGGCCATTGGTTCCTCCGGTGTTTGGCGCAAGCACGGTTCCCGGCTCTACTTCGCCCGGAGGCACCAAATATAGATTTCGTCTTGATCCTGGAATTTCAGGAAACGGCCGATCGTAGACGCGCACCCCGGCAAGACGCAACAGATCAATTGAAACTTTTCCATCAAGCGATTTGGGAGCCGCGTATTCAACGCGTCGCAAAAACTCTTCGGGAATTTCTTTTTCAAGCCCGGTACTCGCCTGAGTTAGCGGATCAAATTCGTTAATTACAAGCGGCTGGCCCGGCTGCCAAATACCTTGGATCCAACCGTGGATATGAGTATCTCTTCGCGCTCCCGGCTCTCGATAGACCACATGATCCCAACGTACCGGAATACGCGCGTCTCCCGCGGCGTCTTCTCGGGTCATGCCGGGAACTGAGACGCCTTTTGTTTCTACAATCTTGAAAAATATCGTGCGGAGTCGTCGCCAGCGTTCGTCAAAATCTTTTTCCGCCATCGCCGCTTTAACCTCAAGGGAAAGCATGGAAAGCGGCCCTTTGTCGCCATTCTTTGCCATTGCCTGCAGTAAAAATTCCACACGTGCTCGCCAATGCCCGACCGGTATTGTTCTTTCTCCGTGTGCTTGTTCCCATGCTTGTTTCCGATCTTTCTTTTTTCCCGCAACAAAATCCTCGCGCGCGTCATGCTTGCGACTATCAATATATTGCCGTATACCCTCGAGCAAGTCTGCCGCTTCAAGCCATTGTTCAATTACGTTCTGCGCTTGCGCGCGCTTACTGTCCGGAACCCGCTCTAAAAGTCGAGATGCCTTCTGAGAAAGCGTAGCAACTCCTTGCTCATATTCACGCATTGCTTTGTTCAAGGTGTCTTCTTTTATTTCTCCTATATCTCGTTTGGCAAAAAATCTCTCGTGCCGACGTTTCATTGATCCGCCAAGCGCAACATAGGTAAACCGCTCGTTTCCCTCACGCTTTCGGTCGGCCGTCATGGTTGTTTGCATTTCGGTTAATCGTTCCTCGGTAATTCCCGCGTCATGAGCAAAATGTCGCAGTGCCCCAAACATTGCAGGAATTTCTTTTTCAATCTTGCGCAATCGGTCTTCCCAAGAAGTCGTAGACATGTCAAAAAGCTCTTGCGCGTATGTCCCGGCTTCAATAAGTTCCAATCGTTCACCAAACCCGCCGCGCTTCCACAGCTCTTCGTTTTTAGGAGAACCAATATCAAGCAGAACAAGACCTTCGGCGCGGGCAAGAAGCGTATCAAGCGGATCATGGCCATACTTCCTCTGCTTATCTTTCATCTCAAAAATAAGATCCTTGGTAGTCCTTGCGATTGCATCTGTCCGTTCGCCCGCAGCCATACCCGCGCGTAAACGCTCCTCGGCTTCGTGACGCACCTTCTGCTCTAAAATCCCGAGCTCAGCGCCTATTTCACGCAAATGCCGATCGAACGCCGACAACCGATCCTGCCAAAACGAAATTACATGACTATCCTGATCTTCGTTTGACGGCTTAAGCGCCCGTACATCCGCAAGGAATTGCTCAAACTCCTTGCGCGGATTCGCAAGCGCATCAAACCATGCACGCGCATTTGCAATATCTCCGGGCTGCCCTTGCAACCCTAATATTTGTTCAACTTCTTTAAGTGATGCCGTGGCAGAAATCCATTCAGATGTTCTTTCAAAAACTCCGCGCGCCTTCGTGAGTTGCTCATCAAGCCGTACTCGAAACTCTGCCGGATCTTCATCCGGATTCAAACCGAATTTTGCGAATTTTTCCCGAACCTGCTCGTCGCTCATGCGCACAAGATCAAGGCTTCGCCCGTCACTGAGCCCATAATCTATCCTTGCGCCTCCGTCCGGTCGCTCAAGTCGGACAAGTTGCTGCTCTGTCAACTGCACCAATCGCTCTCTCTCTTGCCCAACATCTCGGACAAATTGCAAAAAACTATCTGAGATACGCTCAAGATATCGCTCCCACCCTTCCCGCGTTCTTACCGGATTGGCATCCGGACTTACCGGCTCCAATCTTGAGCGTTGCAGACGCGATAAAAGCTCTGCGACGCGCTCTCCTTTTTCCAAAAGCGCTTGCGTGCGCTCCGAAGGAAATACTCGCAAAAAACGATCGTGAATCGAATCCGGGCCTCCTTGCAAAAGCGTCTGACACTTGTCTTTGTCCGCGCGGCGAATCTCCGCCTCGATTGCGCTTGTCAACCCATCAAACTCTTCGTGCACCGGTCCCATTTCTTTTTCCTTCCATGCATCAAAACTCAATGAGGTATCCAGTCCGCACCCCCTTATTTCCTCCATCAGCGCGGCTTCTTTCAACTCCTTGCGAGGCCCTCTTCCTCTCACGCCTTTCAATTCATTCGATCGCTCCTGCGCGGAAGCATGTAAAAGAGTAAGGGTGCTTTTCACTTCTTTTTGTATTGCTTCGTCTTTTGCCAAAATGCGCGCTACATAATCTTTCCAATGCTCTATAAATCCCCGAGGAGTTGCATATTGCTGTCCGTAGTGTTCTATGTCGCTGTCAATCGCACGCAACGTCTTATGATCAAGACCGTCATAGCGCTCCGCAATTTCTTCAATCTTACCCCACTGCACTCCGGGCCTTTCCTCAAAAAGAAGCTGCTCACACTGTTCGATAGTCGCATTCTTTATAGACGCACGGATAGGTTGTGTCTCTTCTCTAAATCTTTGTAGACACTCGTCAAGCCATTGCTCCGTCTCTTCAATCGGCTTCTCAACATTCACGCTTATCATCTCCGCGGTCTCTTGCGCCTCGATAAGTTGCTCTTCCGGGGTCATGTCACTTGTGATCTCGGGCACCAATGGTACTTGTTCCACTCGAGCAATATAAATCCCTGCCTGCTCAAAACGATGAAACAACGCGTCCCTCACTTCCTCCTCCGGGAGCGGGGGTTTTAATGTTTCACCTTTTTCCCTTTTCCCTCTGCCGGACGCGCCTCTTGTCGCTGAGGGAGGATTACGCATGTCTTCAATAAGCGCGACTTGTTCATGATCAAGGCGTTTTTTATCATACCTCTGCAATACCGACCACCCTTTTTCATCCGCAACTTCTCTTAGAACCTCGCCAAGTTCGTCGCCTGTTTCATCATTCCTCGAATCTTCGTTAAGCGCTTCCCTAATATCTCCTTTCATCCTTGGCTCAAGGTCTGAAAAAAATTGCCCGTTCCATCGCACATCATCAATAGAGAACGCCGCGCCAATTCGTTCTGCTTCTTGCCGTTCGCGAAAAAATTGCTCAACCCACTCATTGATCGTCTCCCTGCGCAATTCTTTTGCGGTTTTCTCTTGTGGCGCCGGAGGTCGTTTCGGCTCTAAAGATGAAACAACAATCTCCGGCCGCTCAGTCACAGGAATGCGTTTAAGAAGCGCACTAAGCCAAGCCGGCTTTACGCCTTCAATTACTTTTGATTCGACCGCATGTGCGAGTCCTTCCAAAAACGAGCGTGCCTGCGCACCAAGACCAAGATCAAGACGCAGCTGCACAAGCCGTTCAATAGTCTTGCGCTGTCGCGCGCCTTTTTCAAATGCGCGGGTATAAGCAACAATGGCTTGTTCTTTTGCTCCCATTTCTTCAAGCCCTGTTGCAATCTCAAGCAATCGCTTTGGCTTCACCTTTGCTCCTTCTGTTTCGGCAAGAAGCGCTGCTCTTTTTTCTGCGGTTTCTTTTACGGCATCGTGCGGCAAAAGCTGTTTTGGAAGCTCGCCTAGTATTTCCTCTTTTTTTCGCACTGCAAAACGTATTGCTTCGCGCGTTGCAGGGTCAGGAAATTGCCTTTGAAATGCCCCGTCGTTAAATACTTCGTCCGGGCTCCAAGCATTATTCGGCGTAAGGTCTTTAAACGCGGTTTTTTCTCGAAAATAATAATTCACGCCCTCGATAACTTTAAGCGAGCGCTCAATATGTTTTTGAAGTTCTGGCGAAGGCTCGGGGCGGGATTTTTTATCTGGCATACCTAAACGTGCTTATCAAACAAAACTTGTCATTCCCGCGCAAGCGGGAATCCAGAGATAATACGCGCCTCTACACTTTGCAACACCCCCAATGTTTTTTTATCAGCGGCAGAGATCGCCGTATTATACCGTTCTGTCGCGGATTTGAGTTTCAAAACAAATTCTTCTTGCTCAGGATGTTGTGCAGCATGTTTGAGTGTAAGCTCAATTTCTTCCTCAAGAAGCTCAATCAGGCGGTCAACTTGGGCAAGGTTCATGTGAGGCAACATTGCCACCCATGCGGTTTTCATTTCCGGCGGCTGGGGCGAAAGGTCAAGGAGAAAAAATACGCGGCTTGCTTTTATTTTAAGAAAATCAAATTGAGAATCTTTTTGAGGAGTGGCGGACAATGCGGGGGTTTGTTTGGTGCGAGGCATATCCAGTAGTGAAATTTCGACTTATGTATCAATTTGTCATCTCGACCGAGGCATAGCCGAGTGGAGAGATCTCACAACCATGCATGGGTATGAGATTCCTCGACTTCGCTGCGCTCCGCTCGGAATGACGGATACTGAGTACAGTTTAATATAATAGCATGAAAAGAGGATTTTTGCAACTAAACACGTCATCCCGAGCGAAGTCCCGCGACACGGGACGTAGCCGAGAGATCTCACACCTGGTCTATAATAATCGTATGAGATTTCTCCACTGCGCCCCTCCCCCGCGTCGGGGCTACGGTCGAAATGACAGGTTGTGAGTGTGTGTAAATTAAAAGAGGCCCGCCAGTATCCAACCAGCGGGCGCTCGGAGTGATCGAAGAGCGATGCACAAATCTTGCTTACGACGCGCGTTGGACCTTGTGCGTGTCCTGCGCGAAGGTACGTTTCCGTACGGTTACCGCAGCATTGTCGCTACGGGACGGGCGGGGCCGGGGGCGCCGCGCCCGCGCCAGCCGCAGCCGCCGCAGCCGCCGCAGCGCCGCCGGGGCCAGGGGCCACCGGTGCCGCCACGACCGCCGGGCGAGCCACGACCGCCGGGCGACCGCCGCCACCGGGGGGGTTGCCACCGGCGACCGCGGGCAGACCCAGCACGTGCTGCCGGAGCTGCTCGACCTGCGCGGCGGTCAACTGCCGCGTGTCGGCGACGCCCAGCACCTGCTGGGCGAGCTCGCGGATGCGGCGGTCCCGCATGCGGAAGTCCCCGATCCCGAGGTGGTCCCGCAGGGTGTCCCGGAGCTGCCGCAAGTCGGCGAACTGCTGCCGGCCCGCGTTCGGGTCCACCACGCCGCCACCGCCGCCCGGGTTGCCGCCGCCGGGGACGGCGTTGGGGTTGGCGGGCATGGCCGGACGCGCGATCACCTGCGCCTGGTTGTGCGCGCCGCCGTGCGCCGCCCGCTCCATCGCCTCCTCGAGGATGGTGTCGACGTCGAACAGGCCGCGGGTGTCGGGCTCGTGCGTGTCGAGCATGCCCATCGCGCCCGCGAACCGCCCACGCGCCACCTCCGCGCCCATCGCCATCCGCACCGCGAGCATCGAACCGCCGCGGCCGTTGGCGCCCAGGAGCTGGAGCGCGCGAGCGCGTCCGGCGTACTGGCCCAAGAGGCTGCCGGCCTCGCGCTGGTCCACCGCCGGACGTCGCGCGGGCCGTGCCTCGTGGTGGTCCTCCGGCTCGTCCTCCAGGTTGCGGAGCTGCCCTTGGCGCCGATTGCGCGCCCACAGAAGCCACGCGAGCGCTGCCGCGAGGAGCACGACCGCCGCCCAGCCCCACACACTGTTGTTGCTGGTCGAGGGCGTCGTCGGTGCCGCCGGGGCCATCGTCGCCGTGCCCGTGCCGGTGCTCGCGCCCGTCCACGAGATGGTCCCGGTCTGGACCTCCGTGTACGTGCGCACGCAGCCGACGCCGGCGCAGTTGGCCGTCAGGCACTGGTTGATGCACCAGGCCGTCTGCTGCTGCGCCGTGCCGGAGACGACGGTCGGGTCGGTCACGAGGACGATACGTCCGTCCATGCAACCGCACTGACCCGCCTTGACGCCCTGCGCCTCCGCCTTGCTGCTGTTTCCGGCGATGATGAGGGCCATCGCCAAGCCCATGCTGAGGTGTTTCACGGTCTCTCCTTTGGGCACGAGGCCCTTGGTTACTTTGTCGAGTCTTTTTCCAAGGACACCACGCGCCCATACACCCGTCCCGCCACCGTTGGCGGGACCACCTTCCCCGCAACACGCGGGGTCCTCTGACTCGGTGTGGTTCCAACACTTTTGTAGCGCGACCCTTTAGGGTCGCTTAGCGATGCTAAAGCATCGCACTACGTATTTGCGAGAGACACAACGAGTCAGAGGATTATCTTTCTATCTATTTCCGTAGCGAAATGTAATGAACAGGCATTACCGACAAACCACCCATTTCATCATTAACAAAACAGTATATCACAAAAACCTGCTCTTGTCAACCCCGCGCCTTAATGATGCCTTAAAAGCGGCTAATTTAAAGCAAAAAACAGGCTTTTTGCGACCTGCTTTTTCCTTTTTAAAAATTTACTCGCGATAGGCGCTTCGCGCCTGTGCATCCTAAAGGCGCGGGGTGGCTTATTTAAAGCAAATTCGCTTAATTTAGGGCTTTTTTTGTTGATTATTCCCCTCAATGATTTTGTCGATAAGTCCGTAATCAAGCGCGTCTTGCGCAGTCATAAACCGGTCGCGATCAGTATCCTGATCAATTTTCTCAATGGGCTGGTTTGTGTGGGTTGCAAGGATTCGATTCAGCCGTTCGCGAATGCGCAAAATCCGTTCTGCGCGAATTTTAATGTCAGATGCTTGGCCTTCTGCGCCGCCCATAACTTGGTGAATAAGCACCTCGGAGTTTGGTAGAGAAAACCGTTTCCCTTTTGTACCGCCCGCGAGAAGTACCGCGGCCATGGATGCGGCAAGTCCTACACAAATCATTGAAACATCCGGCTTGATATATTGTATGGTGTCATATATCGCAAGACCTGCCGTAACCGAGCCGCCCGGAGAGTTTATATAAATTTTAATGTCTTTTTCTTTATCCTGGCTTTCAAGAAATAAAAGCTGCGCGATTACGCTATTGGCAAGATGATCACCTATTGCATCACCCAAAAAAATAATGCGATCTTTAAGGAGTCGCGAGTAAATATCATATGATCGCTCGCCGTATGCTTCTTTTTCAATTACCGTTGGGATGAGGATTTGATTCTGTGGGTTGGGCATAGATATGATGCCAATCTACAAATTACATGCCAATTTACGAATTGCGAATGGTGGATTGTGAATTAAGAATGCGTCGTGGCCGCAAATATTTGTCTCGAAAATTTACCAGTAAACCCAATTTCTTGTCCAATGCCCTCAAATATCGTTGCGTCTGATAGTAGGGCTCTTTACCAAGTACTCTCATGCACTTTAGCTCCAATACGATTTTGTCGTCTATAAGAAAATCAATACGGTGTCGGCCATGTCGTTCTTCCGGGAAGAATTGATCCAATACTTTCTCCCTTTCATACTTAATTTTGTGCTCTTTTAGTTTATTCTCGATGTAGTCGCCGTATTGCTTCTCGTTGGCATATCCACCCAGCTCGTTGTGGGCCGAATAAAGTATTCCGACTATCTCATAGGAAAGCTCTGGATAAATGACTTTTTCCTCCATACTATATTTGCAATTTGTAGATTGGCATTACATTCGCATATTGGCATCATACTATTCTAACATTCTTTCCTTCAATTCGCAAGCCCGCTTGAATCCGGAATCCGGCCGCCTTGCGATGCCCTCCGCCGCCAAAAAGCTCTGCAAGGCGTCCGACATCAATATCCTGACGTGTTGTTCGAAAACTTCCCTTCACCACACCATTGAACGAATGCAATAAAATCATAACCTTTGCATCGCCAACCGAATTTAAAATATTCGCAATGCCGTCAAGATCGTCTTGTCCCACATTATATCGTATCAGATCTTCATCGGTGATGTATGAAACGGCGGTTCCGTAGGCCTCATGCTTGCGCAATCGTGAGAGTACCTCGCCGATAAGCTGAAGCGTGCCAATGCCGCGGCGCTCAAACAAAAATTGCCGCAAACTACTGAGCGATACTCCGCGCGAGATAAGGTGCGCGGCAGTTGTAAGCGAAGATGCGGTTGTTGCCGGATTCATAAAGTGATCGGTGTCTACCAAAAGCCCGGCAAGCAGATAGGTTGCCACGCGCGGGGAAATCGGAAATCGCAAGGCCTCGAAAAAATGATATATGAGTTCGGTTGTTGATGCGCATGCAATATCAATCACGTTGAGATTACCAAATTGCGTATTGGTAACATGGTGATCAAAATTGATGAGAAACGGCGTAACCCCCCTGTCCCCCCTTACCCTAAGGGGGGTATTTGTATCGGCTCCCTCCCTTAAGGTAAGGGAGGGTTGGGGTGGGTTATGATTCAACATATCAAGCCCAACATGCTTGAGATCGCTTGCATCAAATGCGCATATCAAATCAAATCCGATAAACCCGCTTGCGTGCATCTCTTGCGCTCCAAAAATTTTTCCTGCATCAATCCCAAAAAACAATTGCTCTTGCGGAAAAGGGGTAGGACAATAGTACTTATGGGGAATTTTATGATGCTCAAGAAACGCCCCGATTGCAGCAGCAGAGCCAAGTGAATCCGGATCAGGACGCCTATGGCAGACCAAAAGCACTTGCCGCGCGGACGTCAGTTTTGCAAGAATTTCTTTCGCAAGCATTGTTTGCATACCCGCCTAAATTTTTCCGCCTCGTTTCCCAAACCGGGCAGATGTATTATGGGTAGATCTTTTCATATTTTGCCCTTGTATATGTATGTTCTTGACATGCCCCGCCCGGCGGGGTTGCGGAAAAACTTAGCGCGGGCATAATCGAGGTATGCTACCCCAAATACGAAAAAATGTCAATGTAACTCGCGCCGTCCCATGAATTTTCAATTTACAATTTTCAATAAATGCCCAATGAAACATTGACACATTCATTGGAAATTAAAAATTGGAAATTGTAAATTATCCCTTCCTGACGCTGATCTTTACTCTAATGATACTTATGCGCTATAATACTCCATTATGTACTTAAAGACCATCCTCATTTCCGGCTTCAAATCGTTTGCCGAAAAAACCGTGCTTGAATTCTCCCCGCCCGAGGCGGCTTCGGGACGCTTGCCGCTTACCGCAGTCGTAGGTCCTAACGGTTCTGGAAAATCAAACATTGCCGACGCAGTGCGCTGGGTATTGGGTGAGCAAAGCGTCAAAGCAATACGCGGAAAAAAATCTGAGGATGTTATTTTTGCCGGCTCAGCTCGGCGGGCGCGATCAAGCGTTGCGGAGGTACACCTGACTGTGGTAAATGATGACGGGCGTATTCCGATCGATGCGCCCGAGGCGGTTGTTTCCCGGCGGCTCTATCGCGACGGACAAAGCGAATATCTTTTGAACAATAAAGTAACGCGGCTCATGGATATTCAAATGCTTCTTGCAAAAGCGGCGTTTGGAAAAGAAGGGTACAGCGTAATCGGACAAGGACAGATTGATGCGATTCTGACTGCAACGCCGGAAGAGCGTAAAGAGTTTTTTGACGAAGCAACCGGCGTACGGCCGCTCCAGATTAAAAAAGACCAAGCGCTTAAAAAGCTCTCGGCCACGGAAGAAAATCTTTGGCAAGCACAAATGCTTGAGGAAGAACTTGCGCCGCGGCTGCGTAGTCTTACGCGACAAGTAAAACGCCTTGAGCAGCGCGAAGAAATTGAAAAAGAACTGCACGAACTGCAGCGCCACTACTATGGAACTCTTCTTTTTGAAAACGAGGTCGAGTACAAACGTTGCTATGATACAATCGTAAAAATCCAGGAACAATTAGTCCCCAAACAGGAAGACATGCGTCGCTTCTCGGAGGAAATGCGCGCACTTGAGAAAGCAGAAACAAAACCTGTAGAGCTTCTTAAAATACAAACTGCGTACGAAAAACTCATTGCGCATAAACAAGGACTGCGTGATCGCGAATTTGAGCTCAAACGCAAATTTCTTGAACTTAAAAAAGACGCGAGCGCAATGCCAACGCACGAGATTGTACAGACGCTTGAAGGAATAAAACAGGATATCAATTCTGTCATTTCGACCGACTCGGCTCAAGATGACATTGTGGGGAAGTTCCGGGCCGTCTTCACTGTCATCTCGAACCTTCTCTCCCGCCTCAAAGGAGAAGGAACCCCAAAAAACGCCGCGTCCCTGACGCAAGAGTTAGAGGTGTTGGGAAAAGAACTGCAACAAGTAGACTCTGAACTCGAACGACTACGAAAGGAACTTCAACAAGTGGGAAAACACGCAGAAGAAAAAAAGCAATCTTTTTTCGAAGTACAGAAAAAGTTAACCGCAAAGCAAATGGAGGTGCACGCGCTTGAGGCAAACCTTGGAAATGCAAAGATTGAGCTTGCCAAGATTGAAACTCGCCGCGAAGCCCTTGATACTGAGGCGCGTCAGGAACTTGCCGATCGCTATGGCGTAATTAAGGCCTCGCTTTCAAAAACTCACGACGCGCCCCATACATTACTTTCAAATATTCAACACTTAAAGCGCCAACTTGAAACAATCGGAAGCATTGACGAGGAAACAGTAAAAGAATATAAAGAAGTAAAAGAGCGGCATGATTTTCTTGAAACCCAAATTGCCGATCTTGAAGGATCGCTTAAAGCGCTTGTCGAGCTTCTCGAAGAACTACAAAGCACCATCAAGGTTCAATTTGAAAAATCTTTCGAGATTATCAATACGGAATTTGGTAACTCCTTCAAAATCCTCTTTGGGGGCGGCCAGGCAAAGCTCACGCGCCTGGTCGCGGAAAAAGAAGAGGAAGAAGATACGTCAAACAACAATACACCTCTAAACCCTAGCCCCTATCCCCTAGACCCTCAAACACGCCCGTCTCTTCTTGATAAATTTACCAAAAAAGATTCGTACCGCGGGGTTGATATTGCCGCCACTCCCCCCGGGAAAAAATTGAAGTCCATTGCCATGCTCTCAGGAGGCGAGAAGGCGATGACTTCCATCGCGCTTTTGTCGGCAATCCTTTCTTTAAATCCTCCGCCGTTTGTGATTCTTGACGAAGTTGATGCCGCGCTTGATGAATCAAACTCCGCGCGGTTTGCCGCAATCCTTACCGAGCTTGCTAATCGTACGCAATTTATCGTCATTACCCACAACCGCGCAACCATGCACGCCGCGGAAATGCTCTACGGCGTTACCATGGGCGACGACGGCGTTTCAAAAATCCTCTCGCTCAAATTCGAAGAAGCGGCCTCAACGGTGGCTTCCTAGTCGTAGTGCGAAGCTTTAGCTTCGCTAATTGGCGACCTTAAAAGGTCGCACTACCGCCTTCCGCCCGCGGTCTTTTTTTTATTTTTTCTGAAATTTTGCAAAAATGCCGCTGTACAAAATTACATGCGGCCGCATACGATTTTGCTACAACGGATTTTGTAAAAATCAAAAGCCGCCCTTGCGGGGCGGCTTTTTAAACACACTAATCCACCAATCCGTGATGTTATATCAAGATATCGGGGATACATTTATATATAGAATACCCAGGTGTGACTGCCAATAGTTTCTTGCGAAAATTTTAGCAGGTCGACCGGAATGGCTTGCAACCTTTTCCGAAGAATCGGTTGAAGCAAACATCTCCGTAGAAAGGAGGTGATCCATCCGCAGCTTCCGCTACGGATGCCTTGTTACGACTTCGCCCCTCTCACGAGGCCTTCCTTGAACACCAGTTCTTACCCTGGCGTCTTCAGGAATTCCCCGCTCGCTTGGCGTGACGGGCGGTGAGTACAAGACCCGAGAACGTATTCAACGCGCCGTGGCTGATACGCGTTTACTAGCGATTCCAGCTTCATGGAGGCGAGTTGCAGCCTCCAATCCGAACTAGGACTGGCTTTGATGGGATTTGCTCCCCCTTGCGGGTTGGCGGCCCATTGTACCAGCCATTGTATCACGTGTGTAGCCCAGGACATAAGGGCCATGCTGATTTGACGTCATCCCCGCCTTCCTCTTCGTATACCGAAGCAGTTTCGTGTGACATAGTAACACACGATAAGGGTTGCGCTCGTTACCCCACTTAAGGGAACGCCTCACGGCACGAGCTGACGACAACCATGCAGCACCTGTGCTTCACCCTCGAAGGTCACACGTTTCCGTGCGCTTGCAGAAGCATGTCAAGCCCTGGTAAGGTTCCTCGCTTGTTGTCGAATTGAACCACATGATCCACCGCTTGTGCGGGTCCCCGTCTATTTCTTTGAGTTTTAATCTTGCGATCGTACTTCCCAGGCGGAGCACTTAACGGTTTCCCTTATTGAGACGCCACTGAGAGGGTCGATACTCCCAATAGCTAGTGCTCATCGTTTAGGGCGTGGAATACAAGGGTATCTAATCCTTTTTTCTCCCCACGCTTTCGTCCATGAGTGTCAGCAACGTTCTAGCAAGCTGCCTTCGCCTTTGGTGTTCCTACCGATATGAACGGATTTTACCCCTACACCGGTAGTTCCACTTGCCTCTCCCGTGCTCGAGCTCGACCATCTCTTCTGCGGCCCATACGTTAAGCGCATGGATTTAACAGAAGATGTGTCGAACCACCTGCGGACGCTTTAAGCCCAGTAAATCCGGGTAACGCTTGAGGTCTCTGTATTACCGCTGCTGCTGGCACAGAGTTAGCAACCTCTTATTCTCCGCCTACATTCAGCCTTGCGGCTTATTCGGCGGCAAAAGTAGTTTACACCCCGAAGGGCGTCATCCTACACGCGGCGTCGCTGGGTCAGGCTTTCGCCCATTGCCCAATATTCCTGACTGCAGCCTCCCGTAGGAGTGTGGACAGTGTCGCAGTTCCACTGAGGCGGGCCGTTCTCTCAAACCCGCTATCCGTCATAGCCTTGGTGAGCCGTTACCCCACCAACTAGCTGATAGACCATAGGCCCCTCTTGAAGCGTCTTTTGAACCTTTACACGAGAATGATTTGCATCCCCTCGTGTCCATCGGGAATTAGCCTCTCTTTCGAAAGGTTATGCCCGTCTTCAAGGCAGGTTACCAATGTGTTACGCACCCGTTTGCCACTATCAGGTCAAATCCTTGCGGACTCAACTTAATCGTTCGACTTGCATGCCTTAGGCACGCCGCCAGCGTTCACCCTGAGCTAGAATCAAACTCTCAAAAAGTTCACCCGACTGAAACTTTTCCGATGGAAAAGTTTGGGCGGGTTTGTAATTGTATTTGTTGTAGACTGGGTAGTCCTATATTGTTTGGTCAGTAAAGACCAAACGAATGTATCCCCAACATCTAGATACGACTTGATGTTGGTGATTGTGGTATTAGTTAAATTGTCAACGATCGCTTTTCTTCTCCTGATTTCGGGTGAAGAAAAGACAGAGAGACCTGTAAAGGTACCTCTGTCCGTTCTCAAGGTTGGATTTTCAATTCAATTTAGCACATAGTGCTATAATTTTAAAGCAATGATAGTATACAACACCCCATAAATTACGTCAAGGGGCGCGGATTCCACCGCTTTTCCACACATTATTTTGCCTGTTTTTCGCGCCATTCAGCGATTTTCTTAGGATCCCCGGACAACAATACTTTCGGCACCCTCCACTCTATGCTCTTAGCCCTATGCACTTTGCTTATAAACACCTCGGGCCGCGTGTAGGCAGAAGAGTTTCCTCCGCGTGACTCTTCAAGCGATTCTTGTTTTCCAAGCACGCCCGGGACTTGCCGCGAGATAGAATCTATCATCACCATTGCCGGAAGCTCGCCGCCAGTAAGGACATAGGGACCAATAGAAATCTCCTCGTCTGCGAGATGCTCGGCCACCCGTTCGTCCACTCCTTCATACCGCCCGCAAATAATTACCACCCGTTTATACTTTGCCAACCGCCGCGCATCCGCGGCCGTAAACTGCTTCCCCCGCGCACTCGTCAAAATTACCCGCGTATCTTTATCCCTCAACTTTAATCTTTCAACTTTAATCTTCAACCCATTTAGCGCACGATATATCGGTTCGATTTTGAAAACCATCCCCGGCCCTCCCCCGTACGGCTTGTCATCAACTTTGTGATGTTTATCCGTTGCCCACTTTCTTAAATCATGCACTTGGATCTTCAGCAATTTTTTCTCCTGCGCGCGCTTAATAATCGACTCTCCAAAATAGCCGGAAAACATTTCGGGAAAAATCGTAAGCACGTCAAAACGCATAGTCTGTCACTATACCAAAAACCGCACCCTTTTTCAAGGATGCGGTTTTTATGTTGCGTTCTAGAGTTGTACCGGATCAAGATCCGACGCGTGAGGGGCTGAACCCCCGGACGACATCGGTCTTGGACGCGGGCCTCGTGAACCTTCCGGTTCAAAAATCTTGAGATTGACGCGCGCGTTATTCTTTGCGCCGACAATCCGCAAGAGGGTCCGAAGCGCGCGAGCGGTCTGTCCTTCGCGGCCGATCACATATCCCATATCTTCCGGGTGGATGTGGAGGGTAATCAAGACGCCGCGCTCATCTACTGTCCGTTCGGCGCGTACATCGTCCGGATGATTCACAATCGCCCGTACTACGTTCTCAACGAACTCTTGGTCAGAAAATCGCTCTGCCATACCATCATGTCTTACGTATTATAGCTTTTCATGCCATCCGGCCGACCTGTAATACCGTAGGGCTAAGATTACTATATCACTGTTCGCCAGTACCATCAAATCTCCTAATCCTATGCTTTCTTTTCTTCCTCTTTTTTCTTTGCCGCTCCGCCGGATTTCATTTTTGATCCGGTAACGATTTTTTGATCCACAAGAATATTCCATACCGTCGGGGTTGGCTTTGCGCCCACGCCCAACCAATACTTGATCCGATCGGTCTTAAACTGTACGGTCTTTGGTTTTACCATCGGATTATACGATCCAAGATTCTCAAGATAATTTCCCCAAGGGTCTTTGCGCTTATCAATAGCGATAAGACGATAGCTGGGTTGGTGTTTCTTTCCTGTGCGTGAAAGTCGAATGGATATCATAGTAAAGGAGAGTATATAGGATTGTGTTTAATCCGTCAAGAGGGTTGGTTCTGCGGCGGCTATGGCATGCCCTTTCACAGTCTTGTGAATCATCAGGAGATATGCCAGATGCGCAAACGCGTAGATCACATACATTACATATAATTGCTCCGTAAGCGCAAAAAGCCAAGTGAGTGCGAATCCGACAACGCGCCCAATGCTGAGTAAAAATTGTCGGGCCATATACAATTTCGTATGGTCAGTGCGCAAATCCATAGTAAACGCATTGACGACCGGATTAGTCATGGAGCGTAAGCTCGAAAAAATAAGCAGGAATACCGTAAACCATAAGAGCGATGTTTGTCGCCCCAACAGAAGAAGTATGAGCGCCGCACATACATAGACAGGAAAAATGATTTTGGTACGATTCTGCATCCTATCGCTCCAACGCGCAATGGGAAGACTCGTAAGTAATGCACCAAGAGCCACAATCGAGCTTACCGTACCAAATTGTCCTGCAGTGTTGGTAAGCGTAAGAAGAGAAAGGGCAATGATGCAAGGCGGAATAGACCAAAAAAATCCCTCAAATAGGATAAGCCCTTTTATCCCCTTTAGGTGTGCGATGCTTTCCTTTAGCGTTACCGCAACATATTGCCGAGAAATTCTAAGGGTAAGAATGAATGGGATTATCGTTGCGCCTGCCGCGATGAAAAAGACCGGTTTGAATCCCCAATAATCGGCAAGAAATCCTCCTGCAAGAGGCATGATAATTCCACTACCGGATAAAATTAAAAAATAGAGCGCAGAATGACGACCATGTTGCATTGTGTCATGTCTTGCAAAATAAAGTATTTCATACGGAATCCAAAATAATACACCACTAAAACCGGCTATCGCCGCGTATATATACAGCTCGCTTGCCGTATCCACATACGCAAGATATATGGAGCGAATCACTGTTGTAATCATGGCAAGAAGAATTACGGGCCGGATTGCAAATCCGCGCAAAAACGGAAGCAGTAGAATAGGCGCCATGTACGAAATCGCCATCTGCAGTGACATTTGTGGAAAAGAAAAAGAATCCCTCAAGTAGGGAAAAAGTATGGCTGAGCTTAGCTGTATCGCAACTAAGTACCCTGCTTGCAGCCAAAGAAGATACGATTGTGATATTGGTTTTGATGACATACGTAGGAGTAATGATACTCTCTTTTTGAAAAACTAAAAACCCCGCAAGGGGTTTCACGACTTTCTATGGCTGCGCCTGGGATCGAACCAGGGACCTAACCCTTATGAAGGGCTCGCTCTAACCAGCTGAGCTACGCAGCCATACATTGTTTTTGCATTCCCTCTATCCATCCCATTATTCGATGGAAAAGAGCTGTTTGATTCACGCGAATTTGAATCGTCCCGTACGGCAACCTATTGAATGGCCGTTGTCCCATACTCGACCTACTAACAGTACGGGAAATGTGCTTAAAATTCTCTCGTCGCAGATTTAATTCTTTTATCCAATATTTAATCACTGCGTCTTTTTCCATGTGTTCGAATAATCTGACGTCGATTCGGATCATTTGATCTGGTACATCACACACCTCTCGTAAAAATCGCATGAACACTCTTGCAAGAATCGGATCGGAATTTGTAAGGGAAACCGGGTGATGAGTGCGTTCTCTCCCATTAATTTGTATCGCTCTTTTGTATCCTTCTGCCCAATATAATGCCACCCCTATAAGCCGCAGTGCGTTGCCGGAGATATTGCTAATCTCTCTACTACTCGCATCTCGAGTGGCATGCATCCTCTGTACGGCAAGCAATGTTTGGTTTTTATTTCTTTTGATAAGCCCGCGTAGTGATCCTTCTGCTACGCGTTTTTGAATTCGCTCTCGTGCTGGACGAGAAAGCTCTAATGATCCTAACCATCCCGAAAGAGTGCTCTTCGGTACACCCAACGCCTTAGAAATTTCATTGTAGCTTTTACCCCCGAGCCGCAACTGAAGTGCCTTTTTGCGATCTTTCCTCATATTGAACCTATGCATTATACATAAAGTATAGCGTAGTAGGTTCAATATTACAATGTGGACAAAATGCCTGGGGACAGAATCGAACTGTCTACGCCTGCCTCTTCCAAAGCAAGTTTGGACTATATCATCACCCCGCAATATTGCGGGGGCTGGGCGCTTCCGCACTGCACAACCTTGCGGTTGTTCAGTGAGTACTCCCCGAAGGGATAGTCTCTACACCTTCCATGCTAAGCACCTTTACTCTTAGCAGGCTTGGCTCGGGATTGTCCTCATGCGACGCACAAAGGTTTCCCCCGAATTCACCCAGTTTTCACCGAATCATTACTGAATCGGGCCCCAAAGAATTTAGGGCAGCGCTCTACCAATGAGCTACCCAGGCATTCTATCCGCTTGTTTTTAAGAACAAACTCCGCTGAGTATACTACAAACTAGATACTTTGTGAAGCGCTCCGCAGAGCGCGGAACCCCGCACCGAGCTTCGCTCTGGTGCGCGGGTAAATGCCCGAGGCCGGATTCGAACCGGCAAGCCTTGTGAGCACGACATTTTAAGTGTCGCGTGTATACCATTCCACCACTCGGGCACATGCAAAAAATTATAGCACATTACTGCTTCCTCTTCAACCCCGTACGAAATGGGTTTATTTATGGATAGTGTTTGGCAGTTAAAAAGCGGCCTTTCGTCTTGAGCGGCTACATTCCGTGCCGGATTTCGTTCGGGGTCAACCCCTTGAGCGCTTTCAAAAACTCCTCGCAGGACAGAGTATTGAGTACCTCTTTTTTCGTTGCCCAGCCGCGGCGGGCTTGGGATATACCGAAGTCCAGCCACTTGAAGTGCGCGGTTGCGTGCGCATCGGAGTCAATCACCAATTTTGCGCCCCGCTCTACTGCCTCGCGGATGTGAGTGTCTTTAAGATCAAGGCGTTCAGGCGCGGCATTTATTTCAAGCGCCACGCCGTACAGAACTGCGGCGCGGATTATTTTGCTCATGTCTACTGCATACGGCTCGCGCTTTTGAATCTTGCGCCCGGTGGGGTGAAACAAAATATTCACGAGCGGGTTTTTAAGCGCACGAATAATCCGCTCGGTTTGCTCGCGCTCGGACAAATTAAAATGCGAATGTACTGAAACGCCGACAATGTCGAGCGTTTTCAGCGCCGCGTCCGTAAGATCCAGTTTACCGTCTTTCAAAATATTACATTCCGTTCCTCTCAACACCCGGCATTCTACATTCTTCATTCTTAATTCTGCATTCACGCGGTCTATTTCCTTCCCTTGCTGCAATAATCTTTTTTCATCCAGTCCACGGGTCATTGCCAACCCTTTTGTATGATCCGTGATCGCAATATACTCAAGCCCCGCCTCCGCGGCCGCGCGTGCCATTTCCTCAATCGAATTGTTTCCGTCTGTCCAACTGCTTTGCACTTGCAAATCCCCGCGCAAGGATCCGTAGAGAATTAGCTTTGGCAGCTTGCCAGCCCGTGCAGCTTCAATTTCCCCGCTTGCAGTACGCAACTCCGGCTCCATCACCCGAAGCCCCAACGCGCGATACACTTCCTCCTCTGTCCTCCCCGCAACCCTAGCTCCTAGCTTCTGACTTCTAGCTCCTACTTTAAACACTCCATATTCATTCAATTTAAACCCCTTCTTAATCGCAATCTTTCTCAGTTCTACATCATGCTCTTTTGATCCGGTAAAATACTGAAGCGCGGCGCCGTAAGACTCCTCCGGCACTACGCGCACATCACACTGAATTCCAGACTTGAGTCGCACTGCTGATTTGGTCGAACCGTGCGCAAGTACTGTTTCCACCTCCGGCATGTTTAAAAATTCTTCCATCACACGCTTTCCATTTTTTGCCGTAACCAAAATATCAATATCACCGACTGTTTCTTGCCTGCGACGATACGAACCGGCAGTCGTAACATGCCCCACGTCCGGCACGCGCCGCAACCGTTCCTCAATTGTTCGCACGAGCGGCTCAACCGCGCCAAGCAAAAATCTCCCCACGCCTTTTTTTGAAAACTCAATTGCTTTTAAAATTTTCTCCTGTGATTTTTCGCCAAAACGCGCGAGCTTCGCGATCTTCCCCGCCCGCGCCGCGCGTTCAAGCGAACTTAAATCTTTAATCTTTAATCTTGCATACAATGTCTTGATCGATTTCGGTCCCAACCCGCCAATCCCCATAAGCTCATCCAATTTCACCGGCACGCGCTTTTTATACTTTTCGTATTCCGGAAATGTGCCTGTTTTTAAAATGAGTTCAATGTGATATGCAATTCCTTCGCCCACATTCGGTATTGTGCGCAGGGCTTTTACCCCGCCTTCACGATACAAGTCGGTAACCTCCCGATCAAGTTGCTCAATGTGTTCCGCAACTTTCTCATACGCCCGCGGCTTAAACGCCACGCCTTCCATATCATAAAGAGTTGCCATCTCACTAAGGATCCGGACGAGGTCGTGGTTCGACACCTGATGCATACGCGACCATTGTATCAAACTTTGACGAAAACCCGAACTCGCGCTACACTTATATAATTATCTATGGCAAAACTTATTCCGTGTAGAATTTTTTTCACCAAAGGGGTCGGTCGCGACCTTACGCAACTCGGCTCCTTTGAGATGGCCCTGCGCGATGCCGGAATCGCAACGCAGAATCTTGTATATGTTTCATCCATCTTCCCTGCGGGATGTAAAGAGGTCTCGCGAGAGGAGGGTCTGAAAGAGCTCTCGCCCGGTGAAATCACGCATGTGGTAATGGCGCGGGCAGACACGGACGAGAATCAACGCCTCGTTGTCGCTTCAATCGGCCTGGCCTTGCCGGCAGACCTCGACAGCCAATACGGTTATCTTTCCGAACACCACGGCCACGGCGAGACTGGGGATGAAGCCGGCGCCTTTGCCGAGGATCTTGCGGCATGCATGCTCGCCAAAACGCTTGGCGTTGAGTTTGACCCCAAAACGGCATGGGACGAACGGAATCAACTATTCCGCGCATCAGACAGAATTCTCAAAACAAGGAATTTCACTCAATCCGCCCAGGGTAAGCGCGGCGCTTGGACCACGGTCGTTGCCGCCGCCGTACTGCTCTTTGATTGAACCGCGGCCGTGCCGCGTATCTCAAGGAGGCGAAGCGTATCATACACGCGTAACGCGCCTTCTTTTTTAACCACCAAAAAACGCCTCTGCACAAGAGACGCTTTTTAATTTGCGGGTATGGGGAGTCGAACCCCAATCTGCTCGTTGGCAACGAGCCATAATAGCCGCTATACGATACCCGCAAGTTTTTCCATCCTATACCATTTGCACATATTGTGCAATGCCTGTTTAATACTGTATAATAACATCACCGTTCGTAACCCCCTCTAACTCCCCCTTACCCTAAGGGGGAGAAATAAAACGAAACTATGAAGATTCGCAAAGCAATCATTCCGGTCGGGGGCCTTGGTACTCGTTTTTTGCCCGCAACCAAAGCCCAGCCAAAAGAAATGCTTCCGGTCGTGGACAAGCCCATTATCCAATATATCGTGGAGGAAGCGGTTGCGTGCGGCATTGAGCACATCATTTTCGTAACCGCAGTCGGTAAACGCGCGATCGAAGATCACTTTGATCGAAACTTCGAACTTGAGTACCGCCTTGAGCAAAAGAAAAAAGAAAAAGAGCTTGAGCAAATTGCCAAAATAGGCAAACTTGCAAAGTTTGCGTTTGTGCGCCAAGCAAAACCGATGGGCGATGGGCATGCGGTACTTTCCGCGCTACCCTTTATTGAAAAACATGAGCCGGTCGCAGTACTGTTTGGTGATGATATTGTAACCGGGAAAAAACCCGCGCTGCAAGAACTCCTCGACGTATATAAACGCTATGAGGACCCGGTGATTGCAATTAAAGAGCTTCCGCGCAATGAAGTTAGCAAGTACGGAGTGGTAAAAGGGAAAAAACTGAACACGTCCGTATGGGAAATCGAGGAAGTGGTAGAAAAACCAAGTGAAAAAGACGCGCCGTCAAACCATGTCGTAGTTGGAAAATACATTCTTACTCCTGAGGTATTGGACATCCTTGCAAAGATACCGCCGGATCCGCGAGACGGAGAAATTCGTATTGCCGCCGCGTTTGCGGAATATCTCAAGCGTGGAAGATCTCTTTACGGCGCAGTACTTTCCGGCCGTTGGTATGAGTGTGGCAACAAGCTCGGCCTTCTTATTGCACAAGTGGAACTTGGATTACAACATCCGGAAGTAGGCAAATCGTTTGGAGAATACCTTAAAAAATTCAAACCGTAGTTTGAGTTTTAACTTACAATTTTCACTCAATGACTCGGTAATCATTGCAACATTTATTGAAAACTGGAAATTGTAAATTGAAAATTCTTATCTCTATTATGCAATTTCGTCTTCCTGCAAAATCTCTCTCCCTTCTCGGCCTTGCTCTTCTTTTAAGCTTGACCGGCATCCAATGTTTGCGCGGAACTCCGAAAGAGGTTCAGAATGCGATAAAACCTGTAACCCTTACTTGGTGGCGCACGTTTGACGACGAAGGCGCGGTCCACTCGATTATTGAATCGTATCGCGCGGTACACCCCAATGTAACGATTGAATACCGCAAGTTGCGCTTTGAGGATTATGAGCGCGAGCTTCTTAATGCGCTTGCCGAAGACCGCGGTCCGGATATTGTAAGCATGCACAATACCTGGATGCGCGCCTACGCCCCAAAACTTGTCCCGCTCCCGAGCGCAATCACTCTTCCCTATTCCGAGCTGAAGGGTACGATTCGTAAAGAAGTCGTAACCACACTGCGCACAAACCCCTCACTCAGTTTACGCGCGCTCAAAACCGATTTCACTGATACCATTACCGACGACGTAGTCATGAAATCCCTCGGCCCAGACGGAAGACCTGCAGAACAAATCTATGGACTTCCTCTTTCGCTTGATACGTTGGTCATGTATGTAAATCGCGATCTTTTAAATCTCGCGGGTGTTGCGACCGCGCCGCGGAGCTGGGCGGAATTGCAAGCCGCAACGAAAAAACTGACTCGATTGGATACTAAGGGACATCTTCTCCAATCCGGTGCGGCAATCGGCTCATCAAGAAATGTAGAACGCGCAGCCGATATTGTTGCGCTTCTTATGATGCAAAACGGCGCGGAAATGATGAACCCTCAAGGAGTTGCTGTATTTGATAAGATTCCCTCAATTTTGGGCCAGCGGCAAATTGCTCCCGGGGCTGAGGCGCTTGCATTTTATACAGATTTTGCAAACCCTCAAAAAGAAACCTATACCTACTCGGCAAGCGAACAGGGTTCGCTTGAGACATTCCTTTCCGGACGCACCGCGATATTTTTCGGCTACTCCTATCACCTCCCTATTATTCGCGCGCGCGCGCCACGGTTGAATCTTACAATCGCCAATATGCCGCAGATCGAAGGAAATCCGGAAGTAAATTTTGCCAATTATTGGGTTGAAACGATTTCCAAAAAAAGCCCGAACCAAAACTGGGCATGGGACTTTATCCAGTTCGCAACGCGTCCGCAACAAGTCGCACCATATCTTACCGCAACCAAAAAACCTACGGCCCTGCGCGTACTTATAAATTCGCAACTTGAAGATGAATCAATCGGTACATTTGCCTCGCAACTTCTTACCGCAAAAACATGGTATCATGGCAATAACGCTACTGCGGCCGAAGGCGCCCTTCTTACGGCAATTGATGATGTACTTCTAGGAAGCGATCCGTCTGACGCGCTCAAGCTCGCGGCATTAAAAGTTAATCAAACGGTGCGATGATTGGCTGAATTATGAATGAGCTAAAAATGCAGAATGCAGAATGCAGAATGCAGAATGAACGGCAAAACAAGCGTCGTCGTTCTTGGCTGTTCTTTTCTCTCTCGGTTTTTTCCGTATTCTACATTCTACATTCTACATTCTACATTGCGCCCGTTGTTGCTGCTGATCCTTTTTCCGTTATCGGCGCGGTAAAACCTGGAGATACGTGCGCGGATGAGGAATGTCGCAAGGCAATCTGTCCTTGTGTTGAGCGAGATTTCACTACTGGCGAATGCAAACCGGGAAGTCAGATGCAGTGTTTTTCCGGAAAATGCGGCACGAATGCGCAAGAAGCCGGTCTTTCAAAACTTCCCTGTAATTATACCCTTGACGACATAGTGCTTACCGGAGTCAAGATAGCCCAATTTGTGTTTGGCATTACCGGATCGCTCATGCTTCTGTTTTTTGTCTATGGCGGGTTTAAGATGCTTACTGCCGGAGGCAATGCTGAACATATTCAAGCCGCTCAAAAAGTTTTGACTGCCGCGGTAATTGGGGGTATTATCATTCTAGGCGCCGCCCTTATGGTACGCTTTGTAGTAAAAGATGTGCTTCAGATCGAGGTAACCGGCGGGCCAAACGTGGGAACGATTCAAGTGGGGGGGGGACAGTAAGTGGAGGGTCAACGGGTGCAAGCGGCACGCACGGGTGCACCTGTTCCATCACCGGCTCTGCAGTCGTGGGTGGAGAAACGCTTTGCAACACCGCTGCGTCCAACTATCACATAAATTGCTCGTGGACCGGAAGTGCGTGCAACTGTTCAGGGCTGGTGCCTGTTTCGCAAACTAACTGCTCCATTGAAGGAATCCGAAACACCTATAGTATCCCCGACATTCCCGGTATTACCGTAAGCGGATCGTGCAATTGGCAATAAGCCCTCATTATGAAACAACGAAGCATATCACCCACAATCAAAAAAATTACCAACAAAATCGTAAAAGAATACAAACCGGAAAAAATTATTCTTTTTGGTTCGTATGCCTGGGGCAAACCGCATGAGGATAGCGATGTGGATCTTTTGGTAGTGAAAGCAAGTCGCAAGCGAAGAATTGATCGAGAGCGAGAGTTGCGAGCGAAGCTCTATGGGAATAAATTTCCTCCTATGGATCTGCTTGTGTATACTTCTACTGAACTAAAAGAAAAAATTACGCAAGACCGCAATCTTTTTCTTGAAGATATTGTTAAAAATGGAACGACATTATATGCCCGTAACTAAATATGTGGCACGCTGGCTTGCGCGCGCAGAAGAAGATCTGCAAGTAGCCGAACTCCTCATCAAGGAAAACAGATCCGCCAACACAATCTGTTTGCATTCACACCAATCGGTAGAAAAATATCTCAAGGGCTTCCTTGCGTATCACGAAAAACACATACGCAAAATCCATGAGCTTAATATGATTGTTGCCGAATGCTCAAAGATTGATGCCTCATTTGCGGAATTGCACGATGATGCGGTCACTCTCAATGCATTTTACACTCCTGCGCGATACCCAGCGGATATGCCGGATTTCACAATGAAAGACGCAAAAAAAGCATGCGAAGCCGCGCAACGGATTGAAAAATTCGTGTTGTCAAAATTTTGACCTCTGCGGTAATTGGGGGTATTATCATTCTAGGCGCGGCCCTTATGGTACGGTTTGTGGTTAAAGATGTGCTTCAGATCGAGGTAACCGGCGGGCCAAACGTGGGAACGATCACGATTCCGCAGTAATATTATGTCAACAATATCGAAGAAACATGGGAGCATGATAACCCCGCACCAGAGCAAGCTCGGTACGGGGCAGGCATGGAAACAATTGATTTTATTCCTTGTTCCTTGTTTTTTGTTTCTTGGCGCAACCACCATTCCTGCATACGCATCAAATCACAGAACCCCACCATGCTGTATCATCGGTGGTGAATGCCGTGAAAACTACACAGCAGGCGAGGCAGGTTGCACGGCAGGCGGAAACTCATGGGATCCTGCATGTACTGCCGCAGCTTGCAACGCGCCACAAGCTCCAGCCCCTACCGCTTCCCCTGCTTCTTCTACCTCCCCTGGCGGCTCGGTTTCCCTTCCAAACCCCCTTGGCACTAGCCCTGAGGCAGGAGACGTAAAACTCATTATTGCCCGCGTAATTCAAGGAATTACCGGCATTGCTGGCTCGGTTGCGCTACTTATGTTTGTGTATGGGGGGTTTCAGTGGTTGACTTCGCAGGGAAATCCTGAGAAAATAAAGAAAGGACGCGATATACTCGTCTGGTCGGCCCTTGGGCTTCTGGTAATGTTTGGATCATACCTTATCTTGCGCTATATCCTTACGGCTATTACCACGGGGGTTGCCATGCCGTAATTACCGAAATTCCAAATGACAAATTCCAAATTACAAACAATTCCTAAATTTCAATGACCGAAATTCCAAATTTGTAATTCGTGGTTTCCTTGTGGTTTGGTATTTGTAATTTGGAATTTGTCAATAGAAAGGTGGTGATTATGCAATGAGCAAAAAAACTTTCACCAAGATTGCAGCAGTCGCATTGTGGGCACTTCCATTTGTGGCTTTTGCGGCAGCACCGGCAGCACCAGCGGTAGATTTGGGTATTGAATACGGCGCGCAAACCGGACTTGGCGGACGAGATCCTCGTGAAATCGTCGCTCAGGTCATCAACATTGCCTTGTCACTTCTCGGAATCGTAGCGGTGGTAATTATCATCGCGGGTGGTTTCCTTTGGATGACCGCAGGCGGTAACGAAGAAAACGTAGATAAAGCACGCAAGATGATTTTCGCAGGTATTATTGGTCTCGCGATTATTCTCTCAGCGTACGCGATCGCAAAGTGGGTTATCGAGCGTTTGGTAACTGTCACTACTGGTTAAACACTCTTGTCAGCCGGTTTTTCCCGCACCTTTCCTTGCGCAAGTGCTTCGTTTAAGAAAGTCGTAGCCGACAGGCGGATTCGCCTTCGGACTTGCTTAAAGGAACGCCAGGAATGGGAAAGGTGGCGGGGCTGACAGGAAACCTGGACTAGGGGCCTGTTCCTCAATACGCTTTCGTAACGAAATCGCTCAGACGCGAGCGAGGCGAAGCAAAAGAATTGAAGCGTATACGCAGTATACGTTGAGAAGCTTTTGCAAAGCCGCAGCCGCGACTGTGCGATTGCAGTAGAAATGGTATTGAGGAACAGGCCCCACAAGAGTCCAGGCGAGAAACCAAACAACTCTGTCATTTCGACCGAGCCGCGAGGCGAGTGGAGAAATCTCATACGGTGCATGGTGAAGAGATCCCTCGACTCGGCTCGGGATGACAATGCTTGAG
>Ga0209726_10002088_pt1 | contig 30328 bp, 40 predicted proteins | sample Subgrocontami54m_FD_187453 | JGI IMG/M metagenome (GOLD analysis project Ga0209726, IMG submission 187453) | Subsurface groundwater microbial communities from S. Glens Falls, New York, USA - GMW46 contaminated, 5.4 m (SPAdes) (version 3) | ecosystem: Environmental > Aquatic > Deep subsurface >... | reverse complement strand
GGATTCCGTTTTCTGGCTGAGCCACTCCAACAACAACCGCACTCCAAAACCGGTGGCGCCCGTGGTTAAATACGGTTTCGTAGACGTGTTCCACGACGTGCCCGCGATGTCCAAATGCACCCACGGACCGCTGACGAAATGCTTGAGAAATGCCGCCGCGGTGCTGGCTCCGGCGTATCCTTTGGGGTGGCCCACATTCTTGACTTCGGCGATATCCGATTTGACGTCGTCTTCAAACTCGTCCAACGGCAGCCGCCACACGGCGTCACCGCTTTGGTGCGACGCGGCCTGGACGTGGGCCAACAAGGCCTCGTCGTTGCCGAACATGCCGGCGAACTGCTCGCCCAACGCCACGCAACACGCACCCGTCAAAGTAGCCAACTCCACGGTCTGGACCGGTTTGTACTTGTCGTAAACGAAGCCCAACGCGTCGGCCAACACCATGCGGCCTTCGGCGTCCGTGTTGAGCACTTCGATCGTCTTTCCGGAATAGGATTGGATAATGTCCGACGGCCGGTACGCGGTCCCGGACGGCAGGTTTTCAGCCAACGCAACCACGCCCACCACGTTTTTCTTGACGCCCAACTTGGATAACGCCGTCATGGCGGCCAGGACCACGCACGCGCCGGACTTGTCGAACTTCATCTTGTCCATGTCCGCGGATGGCTTGATGGAAATACCACCGGAATCAAACGTGATGCCTTTGCCCACCAGTGCCACCCAGGAGTCTTTCTTGCCGCCGCCGTGGTACTCGACCACGACCAAACGGGGGCCATGCATGCTGCCGTTACCCACGGCCAAAATCGCGTTGCATCCGTTGGCCTTCAGCTGCTTTTCGTCCCACACCATGGCCTTCAAACCGTGCAAGCGGGCCCATTTTTGCGCCGTTTCGGCCACTGACTCAGGATACGCCACGTTGGGAGGTAAATTGTCCAAATCGCGTGCCAAGCGCACCGCTTCGGCCACAAACAAAGCCTTTTTCAAAGCTGCTGAAGCGTCCGACTCTTTCGAAACCAGGAACACTTTTTCCAGCCATTCGAACGCTTTTTCTTTCTTGAATTCTTCAAACCGGTAGGCGGCGTCCAGCATTCCGGAAGCAGCCATTCCCACAGCCGCCACGGGAAGGTAAGACAAGTCCACGGCCACACTGGCCACACCCAGCTTGCGCAAAGCCGGCAACGCACCACCCAAGGCCCTCAGCACGGTGGAAACTTTGAAGCGTTCTTGTTTGCCCAAACCGACGAACACGACGCCGTCAAAAACCCACGATTCGCCTTTGCGTCCGGAAAACAGTTTCTTTTTCTTGGCGTCATCCAAGGCATGCGCCACTTTGGCCGGCAACCCCGCTGTCTTTTGGTCTTCAAAACGAGGCAGCACGCGGGCGGCGGCGTTGACGCTCCACACGTCTTTCGAAACAACGGAAAAGTCCATACGAATAGGAGGCAACGAAACCCGCGATATTAAGCCTTTCGTCGCATTTCGGCCAAAAAACCCTTTTAGCCCAAGACGTCCACATACGCTCTGGAAGGCACTAACAGTGCATCCGACTGCCATTTGCCTTCGACTGCCACGGTTCGGCCCTTCAAATCAGCAACCGGCCGCCCAAAAACCACCGCCCGCACACACGCCGACCCTTGGCAGACCTGCAACCGACTTCCATTCTGCCACCGCACCTGGCCCACCAGCATGACGGAACGGCCCACGTCGGCATCCGTCAACTCGGAAATCCGAGCCAATACGGGCTGACCTTGGCCCATCCAGGCTACGGCAAAGCCCGCCAACACCAAAACGGCCAAAATCACGTCCAAACGTTCAACCATCGCAAAAACGACGCACAAAAGAGAAGAAAAAGGCGAGGTGGAACCAAAATCAACCGCAAAGGCCCGACACCAGCCCCCCAACTCAAGATTTAAAGCCAGGAAAACCAAGAAAAAAACAACCAAACAAAGGGAAAAACCGCTTCCTTAATTTCCCAAACCGACCACTCCTTTTCGGAAGTGAAAACCGCAATGAAAACCGGAACCGACGTAGTCAAGAAAGGATTCGCCCACATGCAAAAAGGCGGCGTCATCATGGACGTCACCACGCCGGAGCAGGCGCTTTTGGCCGAAAAAGCCGGCGCCGTCGCCGTCATGGTGCTTGAACGCGTGCCCGCCGACATCCGAGCCGCCGGCGGCATCGCCCGCATGGCCGACCCGGTCATCATCAAAGCCGTCATGGCCGCCGTCACCGTGCCCGTCATGGCAAAAGCGCGAATCGGCCACTTCGCCGAAGCCCAAGTCCTGCAAAGCATCGGAGTCGACATGATTGACGAAAGCGAAGTCTTGAGCGTGGCCGACGAAGAACACCACATCGACAAGCGCGCCTTCACCGTTCCATTTGTTTGCGGCGCCCGCAACCTGGGTGAGGCCCTACGAAGGATCAACGAAGGCGCGGCCATGATCCGCACGAAAGGCGAGCCCGGCACCGGCGACGTCTCGCAAGCCGTCAAACACCTCCGCTTACTCCAAAAAGAAATCGCCGAACTTCATGGCATGGACCAAAGCCAACTCCAGAAAAAAGCGGAAGAGTTGCGCGTCCCCGTCGAACTCGTCCAAAAAACGCAGGAACTCAAACGCCTTCCCGTTGTGAATTTCGCCGCGGGGGGGATTTCGACCCCTTCTGACGCCTCAATGCTAATGCAATTGGGCGCCGACGGCGTCTTCGTGGGTTCCGGCATCTTCAAGTCCGACAACCCGGAAGCCTACGCCAAAGCCATCGTGGAAGCCACGAACCAGTACGACAAACCGGACGTCATCGCCCGCGTTTCCGAAAACTTGGGCCAACCCATGAAGGGCCTCGAAAAACCGGAAGTCCGCATGTCGGAGAGGGGAATTTAATAACGAATAAGAAGTGATTGATTCATGCTTCCGAAATTAAGACAAATGGCCATATCAAGAGTCGAAAAAATAAAAAGCGCCATGGCGGGGTTTCAACGAAACATCGCAACGCATGAGCCCGATTTTGAAGCGTTTTTAGAAAAAAGCCTCGGGCCCATCCACATGGAAGTCAACTGCCGACCGGAAGATTACTTAAACTGGAAAGTCGCCATTGAAATTTCCGCGCGTGCAAAACGGCCTGGAACAATCCGAAAATACAAGGTACACCATTTTGAGCCAAGAACCATAGAACTGGAAGAGCCGATGAGCGGTGCGCCAGGCCAAAGTGACGTCAAAGCATTCAAAACCAAACTCAAACCATTCATGATCCAGGCCAACAACCGGCTCCGCGAAGTCGCAGATGACATCCGTAAAGCTACACAAAGAGAAGTCCACGTCAACCACAACGACTGGTCGGACGCGTAACATTAAACAGAGTGAAGCGAAAAAAAAATAACGCAAGTGGACGATATGAACATCGCCGTCATCGGATTGCAAGGCGCCGTAACCGAACACATCATTGCCACCCGCCGGGCCATGGAAAAAATCGGCTTGAAAGGCGCGGTGCATTGGGCCAAAGACGCCGCAACCGTCCAATCAAGTGATGCGGCCATCCTACCGGGCGGCGAGTCAACGACGATTTCCAAACTCATCGAGAAAAACGGTTTGCGTGAAGCCCTCCAGGATTTGCCCATTTTCGGCACGTGCGCCGGAATGGTGCTATTGGCAAAAGAAGGCGACGGCCAAGTGCAACGGACCGGACAACAACTGCTGGGCCGCATGGATTTCCAAGTCAACCGCAACGCCTTCGGCCGACAACGCGAAAGCTTCCAAACGGAAATCGATTTCCAAGGACCCGCGGACGCAACACTCAAAGACCGGCCCTTTCCCGGAGTCTTCATCCGTGCCCCTTGCGCCCAACGCGTTTTCGGTAACACCCAAGTTCTGGCCAAACACAAGGACCACATCGTCGCGGTCGAACAGGGCGATTGCCTCGCGACGGCATTCCACCCGGAGTTGACGGACGACACGCGCATCCACGAATACTTCCTGAAGAAAGTGCAAAGACTCCGCTAAAAATATGGAAAAATGGGAAAAGAAAGCCGATTGGAACAAAAAAAAGAAGCCGACCGCACTGAAAAAAACGAAAACAACTCGCGTCTATTTTTCAATCGTTCCTTCCTTCTTGAAAAACGAAAACCGAACCCGTACTTTATTTCCGGCTGGCTTTTTGTGACACGGAATCGCGTAAACGCCGGGCTTGACCACGCCGACCAACGACGAAGGCACGCGCACCACGGCAAACCCATTGGTCCACCCGATCAGCTCGCACTCAAGGGCAGAAAAACGCCACGCCAAGAAGGCGAAGAAAGCCGCCAACAAGACGGCCGCGGCCCCGCCGATCCAAAACGCGGAGACTCCCGCCAAAAGGGCCACCAAGACGCCGAGGGACAACGCGGCAAAGAAGGCCAACAACGCAACGGCCGCAGGCTTGTGCCGATTGTCGAACGAGACGACTTTGTACGCGCACGCGACCAACACCACGGCGTAGCCAACGGCCAAAAACGCCAACCCCACGCGTCCGGCCAGAAGCGGCAGCGCCAACAATGCCAACAACAATACTTGGAAAACCATCATAGCTAAAAAAACCTCAAAACGGAGTCAACCAACGCCTTGCAAAACAAAGTTCAAAACAAACACGCCAACCATCATTTCCAACCGCATCCCCGATTCAAGAAACGAAGCAATACTCGTAATTCGACGTGTTCGCGCACGAAGCGCTGACGCCCATGTTGGGCGCCAAGCGGTGGATTCCCGCCAACATAGCGTCCGTCATGCCCTGCGGCGCCGCCACCAAGGCGTCGGACGAGCGGTTGTACACCGTTACGTTGAAAAACACCCGTCCCTCGGCCTGCAAGACCGTCGAATTGATCGTCAACAACCGCAAATCGGAATGGTCCGCCTCGTACCCCACCGCCTGCGCGCGGACGCCGGCCAACGCGTACGAAATTTCGGCGGTTTGCAACGCCGGCACCAATACCGAAACAATGAAACCCACCAAAAACACGACGACGAACAAGTACTCGACGCTGCCTTGGCCCCGGAAACGCTTTGGAAAAAGGCGACGCGACGGCAACCCCAGAAATAAAAAAAAAGGCAAAGACGCATCAAAACGCGCCGCATGCGGCAATGAAATGACACGGCTAATTTTCGCTTTTTTCCTCAAGCCAAAAGCACCTTTTCCTCTTTCCGACAAACCCAGCGGCGTTACACGGGCCGGCATGAGACCACCACGTGCGTGCCGTTGTTCGAAAAGTCCGCCACGACCCACCCCGGATTCGGCGCGCACTGCAGCGCCAGAGGTGGCGACGACAACAACGGCCGGCTGACAAGGCGGTTCTTAGAACCCGGCAAATATGCCGACGAGACGAAGCAATAAAACGCGTTCACCGACTGGTTGAAGAAAAGGCAATTCACGTCGGACGGGAAGAACAGTTCCTTGCGCACGTGGCTTCCATTGCCGGAAAACGACGCGAAGTCCACGCCGGATGCCACGGAATCCAGCGCGGATTGGCCCAACACGGCCGAATCCAAGAGCGTGCTTTTGCCGACTTCCATGACGGCCACGTTGTACAACAACACGGCAAAAGCGATGACAATCGAAAGCACCAAAAAGAAATCGATGCTGAATTGTCCCCGAACCGCGAAGGGGAAGCGTCCGCTCACAATTCCTTTTGGGGAATTGTGGGCCTCGCAAGTCTTGCATGACTTGCGTCGTCTCCCCAGTTTGAGGTTCTTACAAGTCCCACGGACTTGTAAGGCCACACAATTTCCAACGGGAAATTGTGCTGTCCTCCGGCCCCTCCCCTCAAATTTGTCTTTGAGAAATAAAACCATGAAATGGACCTACTTAAGCAAAAAACCGAGCAGTACGTCACGATTCGCCGCCACCAGCTTCAAAGCCGAATCCGTGAAGTTTTTGACGTAAAACGCAAGCGTAAAGCCGACAATCACGATGAACAAGCCGAACGACACCAACAATATGTATTCGATGGCGGCCTGCCCCCGGGGTTTGGACCACGTTTTTGGCCCGGCATTTGACGTGATGGGGGCGACGGGTTTGGCCATAGAAAAAGCAACGGAACGGACGTTAAAAAGGAGTGCGGCCGATGAATGAAAAACAAGGAAGCCCGTGACAAAAATCAATCCGGATGAAAAGGCGTTTTATTGTCGAAAGACTGAAACCAACTCATGGACAAAAAACCCGTTCTGCTTGCGTTCGCATTTCTGCTTCTCGCCGGATGCATGACGCAACCCCCCACAGGACCGTCTGCCACCCCTCCGGCCAACGAAACCGGAAACGTCACCTACGTGACTGACGGAGACACCATCAAAGTCAACGTCAGCGGAACGGTATACACCATACGCTACATCGGCATTGATACGCCGGAAACCAAGTACCCCGGCCGGCCCATCGAATGCTTCGGACCCGAAGCGGACGCCTACAACCGAGAACGCGTGTTGGGAAAAACGGTTCGGTTAGAAAAAGACACCAGCGAAACCGATCGGTACAGCCGACTGCTGCGATACGTCTACGTCGGAAGCGAAATGATCAACGAAGTCCTTGTCCGACAAGGCTACGCCACCGCCGTGTCGTACCCGCCGGACACGCGATACCAAGACCGCTTCAAACTTGCCGAAACCCAAGCCAAAACCGAAAACAAAGGCCTCTGGAAAGCCTGCGCGTAAGTCACCGGCCAGCAACCCTCCTTGCTCTTAAATAAGGCAGGAATCCGAAACACATGACGCGAGAAGGCAACGCGCACTAAATCGTGAGAGGGTGAAACCGATGCCAAAACCTGGACGAAAGCCGTTGCCCAAGATGGACTTGGAAGGACGCGATGCGTTCTTCAACAACCTGAAAAAGCTGGCCGAAAACACGTTCGGCAAGAAAAAGAGATACGTAATCCTTATTGCCTACGAGGGCAAGCACAACGCCACGGGAGTCCAGACCCACACGCAACGGATACACAATTTAAGCCCGACTGACCCATTAATCGTATGGAAGTTGATTTTGGTGAGTTTGCTGAGCCAAATGCAGTACTTCAATCGACAGTACCAACTGGATACAGGGATCCAACAACAAAAAGACGGCGTGGAAGAGCACCCGCCCGGCGCGGAGGGAAGAAAATGAGCAGTATGATGGTCAAAAAAAACACGTACACCGTCGCGGACCTGGCCGGATTCGTCGTTCCGGACTGGGCACACCAACCGCCAAGCTTCACATTCGGAAAAAACGGGGGCCTGACGCTCTACTACCCAAAGCCCAAAAACCAAAAGTAACCAATTGACACCCCACCACAAATGGGGCTGTTACCTCTAGGTATATGCAAATCCCTATGCCCGCAATGCTATGCGACTTTGACGCACAATCGGACACACTGTACTTGTACAGCAAGAAAGTGCCCGTCGCGTCCAGCGTCGAGCTGGGCAACCTCATCATCGACTTCGCGAAAGAAGGCACCGTCGTCGGCATCGAATGCCTCAACGCCACCCAGACGCTGGCCCACATGGTCATCGTTTCGCACCCGGCCATCTGGAAGGAAAAGACCCGGTTGGACGAAGCCATGCTGGCGCAAGTCAAAAAAGCCCACGTTTCCGTCCACACGGAGGCCGACTTGTTCGTCATCGCCATTGAACTCTATACGGCGGACCAACACGTCCTCAAAGGCAACCTCGGCGTTCCTATCCCCATGGGAAGCGAAAAAGAGTTGCTGAAGATATTGAATTCGGTCTAACTAGCACTAGTGAATTCACAAGTAAAAAACAGGTGTTGATGTACTTAAGATACTTTAACTTTATAATGAAGAAAACGACTCCAAGTCCAACAGACGTCCGTTAATTTTTCCAGCATTGCCGGCGTCTGCCTGCCTTTGAGTGGTTTTGCCCAATTCCAAAACCACCGAAATAATTCCAATTTACGTTCAAGACGAAAACGCTTTTTCGCGATGCACTTGGTGCGCCGAACCAAGAAACCCACGCGCTCGCGCAAAATCCCGTTGAAATTTTCGTTGTTGTTGATGTGCACGCGCCGGATGAACGGCTCACCAAAAACCACTTCCAAAAAATAATCGACATATTTTCCGTTTTTCCGAATCTTGACCCGCCGCGCATAATCCACAAAACGCACGTCGAATAGTTTCGGTAAAACGAATTCGTAATCGTCGTTGCCGTCCGAGTAAACCGTCAAATGCTCGAACTCTGATGGCGCGCGAACACTTCGCTTCAGCTGGATCAATAGGCGCGTGCAGGTTTCTTGCGTCCATCCGCCGAGGGCGAAACCCGTGAAAAAGTACGAGTATCTTTTGATGCAGGTGTAGCCCCATGTTTCGCCCTCGCCGGGCGCAAACGTCCATTTGGGTCGGTGGTGTTTCGGTTTTTTTTAACGGTGGTCCAAAACTCATCCACTTCGTACTCGCTTAAACCCAAATCATGTGTCAAATACGCGCTGACTTGTTGGGCGTGTTCGCCCAAGTCGTCATGCCAGCGCATGACGGTAATCGGGTTTAATTTTGTGATGCGGGCGGTGGAGCGGATGCCGTTTTTTTCGACGAGCGTGCGGCAGAGTTGCTCGATTTTTTGGGGTTTCAAACGTTTCCGGTACAGCGGCGTTCCGCTGGTTTGAACAAAATAATGCAAACACTGGTTGCAGTAAAAGCGTTGGGTTCCTTTTTTGTTGAATCCGCGACGCACGATATCTTTGCCTTTTTTGCGTTGGAAATAGGCACATTTTTTGTTTGGGCAGACTTCTTCGATGCGGGTTCTTGGTCGGGCCAGATAAATCACCTGGCACAAGAAGGAAAAACCAGAATATTAAAGTATCTTAAATACTACGTTACCAAAAAACAGCTGGTAAAAGAATCAAATCCGCTAGTTATCAAAAATCCAAATATACACCACGGTCAGTATAGCAAACAACACGATTACGTTAAAAAGAGGCGAACAAGAAAGCACGTCCAAGGGACTTATTCCGGGCCGCCCAGTGAAAGATTCGTAAGCCGCATTGTTGGCAAAAGACTTTTCAAGCTGCTGAATTTCCGCGGGACTGGCTTTACACACGTACTGGGCATAAGGAATAGGAAAGAAATATAGGGTTAGTGCTAGTGCCACACAAACGAATAAAAAATATTTCGATATGCGGCCCATGAGTTTCAAACGCTCGTTCGGTTCTTTCCATTCGACTTGAATCAATATTAATGCTAAAGGAACCAGGCGTATATATGTGGGCAGTTGAATGTGTCAAAACATCAAGCCGGCCAAAACTATCTTGAAAACTTTAGTCAAATACAACAAAAATCGCCGGTTGCAGCTTGAGAATTTAGGGAATTGAGCCCACGGTTCAGTGCCGAGGGACAGAGTTGCAACGGACCTTCTTTTCCGAAAGAAGCTCCACCAAGAAAAACGTCGGAGGGGGCGAGGCGCAGGCCGTGCCAGGGGGAACCGTGGGTTCCCCCGGGGCGACCATGCCGAGGGAGAGATTTGAACTCTCGACATCTAGATGTCCCAGCGGCCTGGTTTTAGGCGTTGGTTTTAACCGCGTCAGAACGGACGCGGGCGTATGAGTTTCGCCTATCCGGTGAACCGAAAAAGTCCACCACAAGCTAGCGCTCCACCAGGCTGAGCTACCTCGGCTTTAGATTAGGGTTCTTGGCCGGGCAGCTTTTTTAAGGCTCTTTTTTGACGCCAAAGACGGACTGTAAAAAACAGTTAGGTGGATTCATCGAGGAACCGACGGACCCGGTCACCACTGCGTTTGGATCGCTTGGCTTGCGGCAACTGCGCCGGAAGCGTGGAACGCGGGGCGGGTACTTTTGGCTTTGGTTTTTTCTGAAGCAGCGCTGAAAACGGGTGGTCCAAAGGAGCCTCCCGCGGGAGGATGACGCTGAAATGGTGGGGTGCGTCTGGACGGGGTCGAGTGGTCAAAGGGCGCATGGCCAAGGTGAAGCCGTCGCCTTGGTAAAAATAGACGCCGCCGCTTTCCGACGTCTTTTGGAGCGTCCGGTCCTGAAACCACCGGTTGATTTGTTTCCGAAGGATGTCCAGCTGCCGGCGAAGCGCTTGAGGTTCCAGCGCTCCGGCGGTGTAATGGATGTACGTACGCCCTTCCCGCTTCTGCACCAACGTGTGCACAAGAAATGACAATTCACCTTTCGGCGCATGCAATGCCTCATAAATTCGGTTCATACCAAATCCGCCTCTGGCAAATCCCACAACACGACTTCCCCGGTTCCGTCAAGTTCAAGTTTTTCGATTCCCGCCATCCGCACGGCGTCACCGGATTTAAGCGCATGGCCGTTGGCCTCGACTTTCCCATCTGCTACGAAGAGAAAGCCTAAGCGTTCCGCATTGGAAAAAACATGCGCCAGTGGCTTTCCGAGCATGCGGCCGACGTAGAACGAGGCGTCTTGGTGGATGGAAATGGGTTCGAAATGGGAAGAAGAGGGGACGGTTGCAGCCGAGTTTTGTTTTTTGGTGTTTTGATTTTTTTCTTGCCGAACGATTTTTTCCTTTTCGCCGGTAGCAACCAAAAGCAGCTTTCCGTTGCGGTCGTTTTCGGTCAAGTCCAGCTGGCCGTAGTTAGGCGCGAGGCCGGCTTTTCGAGGCAGCACCCACATCTGCAGCAAGTGCAACGGCTTCTCTCCGGCGTTTTTTTCCGAATGCAAGATGCCGGTCCCGGCCGACATATACTGCACCCCTCCGGACGTGACGGTGCCGCGGTGCCCGAAACTGTCCTGGTGCTTCAGTTCACCTTCCAAAACGTAGGTGATGATTTCCATGTCGCGGTGGGGATGCGTCTCGAAGCCGGAGTGCGGCGCGATGGTGTCGTCGTTCAACACGCGCAGCGCGCCCCAGTTGAGGTTTTGCGCGTCGTAGTAGTCGGCAAAGCTGAATGAAAAAAACGTCGAGAGCCATCCGTGGCTTGAATAGTGGCGGGAAGAGGCGCGTTGGATGCGGAAGACAGGTGGCATAAAGAAACAGGTCAATGCAAGGAAAAAAGGATTTGCGTATTTGCCTAAAGATGAAGTCAGAGGTAACCCCACGTCAACAGCTTGTCGCCGTCGGTGCGCCATTTCTCGCCGATGTCGGTGCGATAGAACATGTTGGGAATCATGATGTTCTCCACGCGGCTATAGGCTTGCTTTCGGGCGTCTTCCATGGTCGTGCCGGAACCGGTGATGACTAAAGCGTAGCCGGAATTGCCCGCGAGGTGCCAGTCACCGTCGGCATCCACCTTGACGTCGCCGGGATGGACGCCTTCGCGCGACGGCTTCTTGAACAAAACGGTGGCGTCTTCCGAGTATTTCTTGAACGCCTTGGGGTCTTCGAACGGGAACGGCGGAACGGCGATGACCACGCAGATTTGGAAGCCTTTTTTGGCCCGAAGCTCCGCTTTTTGTCCGGAAGCCAAGTCGAACAAGAAGTCACCCCAACCGGACGTGACGCCTTCCATCTGCAAGTGGATGGTGGGGTAGCCGAAGCGCGAGGTGAATTCCAGCGGATAGACGCCGCGGGCGTTGACGATGCAGTTCAAGTCGATGTAGCCCACGTAGCGGCAAGAAGCTAAGCGGTCGCGCATTTTGGCCAACGTGTGTTCGAACAACGGGTTGGGTTGCGAAAAGAACGCGGCCGTGCCCATCTCACCGGTGTTGGGCCCGATGTCCCCCGGGAACATGCGTTTGTGCTCGAACGTGACGTGGACGGGGTACACGAATTCGTAGCCATTGAAAAACGCGCTGACGCCGACTTCCACGCCGGAGGCGTACTTCTGGATTTGGAACTGCTTGATTTTTTTCGACCACATCTTCTTGTAATGCTGCAGCACGTCGACGATGTCCTTCCCGTCCTCTTCCTGACCGATGAAGAGCAGTTCCTTTTCGTTCTGCACGGCACCCGACGGCTTGATGACGTACCGGCCTGGATTTTTCTGGACGAACGCGATGCCTTCGTCAAAATCGGAAAAGTTCTGCCGCGACAAGGTGTTTACGCCGGCGTCTTTGAGTTCGGATTGGCCGAATTCGCGGTCGTCCTCGAGTTTGTCCGTGTACGCGGAGCCGCCGACGACGAGCTTTCCGCTTTTACGCAAGCGGTCCGCCTCTTCGCCGAAACCGACGTCGTCAAACACGATACAGTCGGCCCAGTCCTTGTGGTCCTTCCAGTCGTCGACTTTGGGCACGAAGCCGTCGCCGACGTCTTTTTGGTCGGCGGCCTTGATGGAGTATTTTACGTCGTGGCCTTCTTTTTGGACTTGCCAGGCCAAGTCGTGGATGAGGCCTTCGAACGAGACGAAGAGGAACTTGCGTTTTTGAGTTGGGGCGTTTTCGCCGTTGCCGTTGACCATAGGGGCCCATACGCTGAACGCAACGCAGGTAAAATAAGTTTGGGTCAACCGCCCGCCACAAAAAAAACAAACGCGCAAGAGAAAAAAGAGGCCGTGGGGCGAAAAGCGGCAAAGGAAACGGACAAGGCGCAAGCACCAGACACGCGAACGGAAAAAAAATGGAGGCAACCGGCGCAAACAGTTTTAAGCGAACGCGCCTTCCACGCGGTATTTTTCTGCCCGCGTATGCAACCATCGTCATATAGCAAGTGACGCAACTCATCGGACAATTTGGCGTCACTTGCTATCAAGTTCGCGACACCTATTCGTCTAAAAATTTGTGTCGCTTACCATAGTATTCGACGTTTTCCAGCAAGTTTCAACAATTCCGATGGAACGATACGATTAGTATCAGTTTAGTTTCGTAGGCGGTTTTCCGCCAGTTCATGCATGAAATCGATAAAGTTTTCGTCCTGCAAGCGCGCCGTCTGGAAAAAACTCATGAGCACGGCCGTGTCCTGCGCGCCGTGTTCCGACTGACTTCCAAAACTCGTCTTGCGCAAAACCACGGCGGGGCGGATGCCCCGCTCCGCATGATTGTTCTCACTTTTTGCGCCCCGACGGGCGCAAAAAACGAACAACTCGCTCTGATGCCGAGTCAAACGTTTCACCAACCGTTTGCAATCCTTATTCGCATACTGTTCATTCAAGAGCGCTCGTAAGCGCTCTTCGGCAAACAACCGCGTCTTGCTTCCATGATTCCGTTCACTCTTCGCCCAGTAGTACAACCGCATCAAACGCGATGCGAATCGCGCAAACTCTGGCGCAGGTTTATACTTGAGCACTTTGTCTAATTCGCGTTTGAGGTGCACCCAGCACCGCTGTTTTTCGCACGTCAGACAATTGTACGCGTTCCAAAAATCAGCCGTAAACAAACCACGATAACCGTTCATGACTTGTGCGGGCACAGTGTGCCCGCGCGTGTGCCGAACGGTAAAGTACGCCACTCGTTTCGAGATGAATTCCCATAACCACCAGTTGACGCCTTTGACGCGCCAACTGGTCTCGTCACCATGCACTTGACGCGCCTTCAACAATTCGATGCGGAGTTGTTCATAATCTTCACCCAAAAACTCGGCGAGTTTCTGCATGTTGTTGGTAATCGTGGCGCTGGATACGTGGAGGCCGTAGTTCGTTTCCAACAGGAACCGAACTTTGTCCACCGATACGCCCAGCATACGCAAACAGGCGACGTACAATAGAAACGAGAGGTCGAATCGGTTGTTCGGCAACGTGTTCGGGATGATGGGTTCTACGGATTTGTGGCACGAGCCACAAAAGGATTGCGGCACGTCGTATTCGACGTTCTCCAAACGACCCGGAACGAGGCGAGTGACGTATCGTTTGCGTCGGCGCTTGAGGTGAACGGCGCCGCCGCAATCCGGACACTCGCCGACCGGTTTGAGTTCGACGCGTTCGTGGATTTCTTCCGGCCGTGAGCGGCCGGTGCCTTCGTGGCCTTCCGGTCGTCCGGAAGGCTTGGCGTCGTGGTTTTGAGTGTTTTCTTTGACGAACGCGGGGGGTTCGCGTCTTGGTTTTTGTGCGAGTTGTCGTTCAAGTTTTTCGATGCGGTTCATTAGGTCCGCAATGATTTTGCGGAGTCCGAGGATTTCTTTTTCCTGGGTTGCTACGCGAGCTTCGAGCTCGCGCACGTATTTTTCGTCAGTCATGGCGGGTGGGGCCTTTTTGCGTGGGCGTCTTGGTCGGGACGCCCCTTGCAAAAGGGTACGAAAAAGGAGAACTTACGCCTTTCGGTCAAGCTCCAAAACTAAACCCTTACAAAAAAAGCAATAGGAAAAAAAAACCCCGGTCAAAAAAAAAAGGGCGTTTTGTGCAGACGCTGCCTTGTTTTCCTACCGTTATTTAAAACCCGTTTTCTTTTCCGCCGGTGTTGTCTTACCTTTCTTGTTTTCGGCACTCTTCTTGTTTTATTGGTTTCCTACGATTTCCAACAAAGACCGCCCAACTGCCTTAAACGAACAACAGGCCTACCGACGCGACTGCACGACTTTGTAACCCACCACGGCCACCGCGAAGACCAACAACAACCACAACACGCCGCTGGACGCCAAAGCCCGGTAACTCTGCGTGAAAAACGCGTTGACTTCGTCCGCCAAACTGATTTCACGCTCAAACGTGATTTCCCACGAACCCACCGTCGAACCCACCCACCGCAACGTCGTGCCGTCGCGCGAATTACCCGCTTCGGGCGAAACGCGGATGTGGACGGCATCCGTGGGAAGATACAACGAAAAAACCTGGTTCTTATCCAGCCGGAACTCGCCGGGCTTCGTGCCCAACAATATGCGCCGCGTGTCCACCGCGTACGCCGTCTTGCGGCTGGACACGGACTTGTAAGAGGTGACGTTATCCACGTCGTACTCCAACGTCACCGACGCGGAGGTAAACGACGTGCCGAACTCGCGCGTGCCCACGATGCTGACATTGAACACCGAACCGCTCAAGTGGTATCGTAGGTTGCGGGAAAACTTCTGCCAACCGCCCAAATCCGTGCGGCCCTCGCGCACCACGAAGTCAAACGCGTCCACCTCGCTTGGCGTGTCCAAATTCAACAAGGTCTTTTCGACCACGTACGCACTGCCATCCGGACGCGCGTGCACGCCCAGCCAAAACGCGCGGTCCGTATACGCCGACAACAACCCCGAAACGGACAACAAAGCCAACAAACTTAACAGCAACAAGAACGCTTTGGCCATACGTCAATCAAGCCGGACGGACAATAAAAGCCTGTGGGAAAAACGCCGTCAAAAACCAAAAAGACGACGCGCGTTCAGCCACACGACGCCACGACGAAACCCGTCCGCCAACCGCCGGCGCCAGCCAATGTCTTGACGTGAACCAAACGGAGCGAACCCGCACAACCGCCGGCCGCAGGATCCGAAACGAAATCCACGCAACAACCCGTACGCTGCAACCAATGCGCCTTCCAAACAGTGGCCACCAACGGATTCGACCAAGCCTCCTCCGGAGCATGCCACGCCATTTCAGCCGCGACCACCGAAGGCAAGACCGGCACAGACGTGGACGGCAACGCCAAATGCGACAAAAACGACGTCCAGAACCACAACGCGCCCAACGCCTCTAACACCAGCACGAACCCGACGCACCTACCAACACCGCACAACAAGCCGACGCCTGCGAGCGGTTCCACGCCTCCACCACCTGCACCGACTCCTCCGCACGGTCCACCACGAAATCCGCCACGACGTCCACCACTGCAATGCTTGACACGACCAACGCCAAGAACAACGCAACGGCCACCAACACGTCAGGAAGCAACTTGGACCACCTCGGGGCGCCAACCGCCTTGACACGCGTGCACACGCCCACCGAAAACAACGACTGCGCCTGAACGGCCGATGTCCTGCACCACGGCACACGACCAAAGCCGACTCGACGCGTTGAACGCCGCATCCACCCGGGCTCCTTGCGCCTCCAACCACACTTGCGCACCCATCAGAAGCGCTGCACAAAACGCCACATACGCCGCAAGCGACACCACCAACGAGAGGCCCTGCATGCGCTACAACACCACGACGCCCAAGACGTCGCCGAATCGGTACACGGCGCCCAACACGGGCCGGCCGAACGGCACGAACGGCAACGACGGCCCATGCAACCCGTTGCGCGAGACGACCACGCCAGAGGCATCCGAAACGGATAGCAACGACGCCACCGATGCACCAAAGTCCAAACACCGCGGACACTTCTGCACCTGCGCGCGTCGGGCCAACAATTCCAGCCACGCGTCCTGTTCAGCGTCCGACAAAAACCCGAAAAACACGTCCAACGCCACGCCGTTCTCCGCATACTGCGATTCCAAGAATCGCTCCGCTGCAGCCAGGCGCACCACGGCATCCGCGATTTTCGCGTCAGCATCAGCACCTTTCGCATCGGCCAACGCCGTCCGCAAGACATGCAAAACGTCACGGTCGATCACGCGTTTTTGGCCCAACGCCGCCAACGCCACTTGCGCATCATCCACGGCCGCCTGCTGCACCGCCAAGGCCTGCAGCCAACCCAGGCTAGCCGACGTCAAAGCCAAAACCCAAAAGACCGCCAAAGCCCGCATCAGTCCACCGCCAACACCAAGGCGCGCGCCCGCTGCACGAAAAAACGATGCGTTCCGGCCGTCAAATCCACGCGGCCGGGGGAAACAAACCCCGCGGACAGCGTGCCGTTGAACGAAGGCCCGCGCCATTGCAGCACAGCCGAATCCCAAACCACCGAGGCATTGCCCGACAACGAAAACTCGTCCGCCATCCTGAAGCCTGGCGCCGACGCAGCCGCCAAAGCGACGGCGAAGCGGACTTTTTCAAACGCCGCCTGGTGGTTGAGCCGCTGCAAGTGAAAAACAGCGGTTTGCTGCACCGGGACGCTGGCCATCCATAGGATTGAAACGAACGCGAACAAACCGGAAAGCAATATCAACGACTCCAACGTAGCCTGGCCACGCCGCCGCAAAGCCCGCGAAAACCGACACCGCCGCTGGTCGCCCACCGTAACCCACACGCTCCGCTCAATTGATTTTCCCGATTTGCTTGAACGCCTCGGCCGCTTCCTTGCCTAACACATCTTTGCCCTGCTCGGCCGTGTGCTGCAACTGCGTCACCAGCAAAAGCGCCACCGCGACAAGCGCCGCGGTGATAATGAGCATTTCGGCCGACACCTGGCCCCGGCGGAAAAACAACTTGCACCACAACCACAACATAAACGGTTTGACCCATAGCCGGAAAGAAAAACGCGCGGTAGAACCAAAATCAACCCGCGGCCATCGTAAAAATCAACCGGAACCGCTGGGAAAAACAAAAAGCAGGGGTGGAAAACGCCGCAACAAAGCAGCCACTGGAAAAAAAAAAGACCCAAAACCGTCCAAAAACTTGCGATTGCAGGGGTCCGAAAGATTTAAAAACGAATTGGTCAAAATCCTTGATAGCCGCGTATTTTAGGAAAGTGGTGGCGAGAAAAGACCAAGGCAACTGGATCGGATTCTCAGGATTGCCTCCGTTGGGGTTGCCCGGCGTCGCTCGTATTTCCACCCTTTTCAGTTTGCTTTCCCAATTTCGGAGCTAAAAAAAACTCCAAACGCCAAATCGTTAATTTTCTTGCCTTCGAAGCCTCCATTTCCAGAACGGACCCACAAAAACCCACCTTTTGAAATTTGATGCACTCAAGTGCCAGCTGACGCTGTTCCTTTTTGTGTTGGAATCAAACCAAACGGGTCCGCACGCGAAAACGGAAACAGAATCAAAAACGCCGCGCGCTTCATCCCCTTACTCCTTCGTCTTGACGACGATCGGAGCCAATTGGGGGCGGCGCATCATACACAGGACCAAATGGCCAATAGCCGCGAAAGCCAATTGCAAGCGGAAGGCGAGTCGGTCCATGATGAAGCAACAAAGCGTATGCGAGTATAAATAGATTTGTTTCTCCGAGTTAGTGCATGCTGGATCGGATCAGGCAATGGCTGAAACCAAAACCACCGCTGGAATCGCGAGAATTCAGGTTAAACGTTGCCCGGGAAGTTTCCGAAAAATTGGTGCACCACTTTCCTGACGACGTCCACGCCGTTTTCGTAATGGGAAGCACCGCGCAAGGCCGGCATCGGAAAGATTCGGACTTGGATATGATGGTCATCTTCAACTGGAAAACAGGGCAACCCAACGGATACTACGACGTCAAAAACAAAATCGAAGCCGACGTCTTGCGCCGGCACGGGTTGCCATTGGAAATCCGCTGGCTGACCAACGACTTCTTTGAACGCAATACGCCCCGAAAATCCGGCCAGCCTCCGGACGCCTTGCTGGACACGTTCTTTCACGGAGTCGTGCCTACGTATTCAAAACCCGGCTACTTGGAAGAATTCGCTCACTGCGTCAAAGGCTCGAATGACCCGACCGGCGCAATATCCGAAAATCAACCACCACTTGGAACACGGCCGGCGCATACGGCCGCACCACCTTTTTTCCGAGGATTTTGCACGACACGCCTTGGCGCTGGCACGCCGCCTTGATTTTGGCCAAATTGAGCGTGAAGACGCCCTCTTGTTCGCCGCCAAAGCCGTAGAAGTGCACGGTGCCGCCGTCCTTGATTGCAGCAATGACGTCGTCCAGAAAGTCGTAACCGGTATGCGGCAACGGCATGCACGCCCGGTCGGCCCATTTCGAGTATTTTTTCAGTACGGCACGCACGTCGCCTTGGATGGCGGTGGCGTTGGACACCTTGTTCAAAGCAATGTTTTCTTCCATCATCCGGAAAGCGTCGGGATTCAGCTCCACCGCCACCACCTGCGCGGTGGGTTGCTTTTTGGCGATTACAATGGCAAAAGGTCCCACGCCGGCAAACAAAGCCAACACATTCTCGCCGGGCTTGACTTGGTTAGCGATGCGCGAGCGTTCGGTGCCCAACCGCGTCGAAAAATAAGTCTTGCGCAGGTCGAAACGGAACGTGCATCCGCTTTCCTTGTACTCCGCCTGGTAGCTTCGCTTGCCGGCCAACCACTTGAACTTGCGCACGCGGAATTCACCTTGCATGGCGGATTCTTTTTTTAACACCGTTTTGAGGAGGCCATTGCTCTGCAACAAGGCGCGGGCAATCTTTTTCTCGCGTTTTTCCATGCCTTTTGCGATTTCGATAATCGCCGTCGTTCCGACCGAATCGTAACCCGCCGTGGCCTCTTGTCCCAATTTGGGTCCCAACGCCGTCACCAAAGCCTCACGGAAAGACGGCGTGTGCGGCACGGATTCAAACGTAGCCTTGACAAACGATCCATCCAGTGGCACGTTGGTCTTGCGCGATACGGGAAACAAAACGAAATCGCCTTCGCGTTTGGCATTGAAGTACGGCGCCAGCAAGTCCGTTTTCTTCAAGTAAAGCTTGGCCGCCTCGGCGTCTTTCTTGGCGACTTTAAACGCATGCAACTCAGTCATGAGCCCAAGGCTCCGTTCAACCAGTTTAGTAATTGGCGTTGGTGGGCTTTGGCCATAATCAGGTTTTTTTCGTAACTCCGGATTGCAGCCATGCGCTCATCGCCCGCAAGCCGAGGTACTGATTCAGGAACCGGCAAGGCGTGCTCATTGGCATAGTGCGCCAGTATTTCCTTGATTTGAGACGTTTCACGGGCATCCGTAACGTGTTGCATCGCTTCTTCCTTGAAAGGGCCATACCGGTTTTGTCCCTGCGGTCGAATATAGTAGGTCAAGGAACCATCGGGGGATTGAATATTCAATATAACGTGGTTTTTCAGCAGCTTGTTTTTCCCACGTCCCAAGTGTCCGGCGTCCAGCGAAACGTTGGCGTTTACATTACCATGCAATTCAGAATGCCAACCCCACATCGTCGTCCAACGCGTCTGCAAGCTGGCCTCGGGATCATCGAACAAATCAGTCGATGCATCATGGCCGCGTTGCGGTGCGGGCGCGTCGGGAAGCCGTGCACGCGCCTCTGAAAGCAAAGACGCCGAAAGGCCCGGACGTTCTCCTGAAATCTTTACTTTAAAAATCTCCATTGCAACCAACGTCATAAAATGGCAAAACGGCCTTAAGAAACGAATGCCTGCGCCTACGTCCGCATTCATCCTCCGCCGACTCCGCCGCGTCTTTCGTTCCAACACGGCGTACTCCGGCAGCGAGAAAACGCCGTTTCGCATCCTCATCGGCACCCTGTTGTCGGCGCGCACCAAGGATTTGACCACCGCGCGCGTGGCCCGCGTGCTTTTTGCGAAATACCCCGACGCCGAAAGCCTGGCCAATGCCCCGTTGAAGGAAATCGAGAAAATCATCCGGCCCATCGGTTTTTTCCACGCGAAAAGCCGCTACGTAAAAGCATTGGCCCAACAACTGGTCGACGAATTCGGAGGGCAAGTGCCGGACACCATGGAGGCCCTCGTCTCGTTGCCGGGAGTGGGACGAAAGACCGCGTCGTGCGTATTGAACTACGCCTTCCAGAAGCCGGCCATCGCGGTCGACGTCCACGTGCACCGCATCAGCAATTGGTTGGGCCTGGTCCGCACCAAGACGCCGGAACAGACCGAACACGCGCTCAAAGAAATCTACCCCCAATCGCAATGGCGGCACGTGAACAATGCCTTCGTGCTGCACGGACAGAACATCTGCCTGCCGCAAAAGCCCAAATGTGGCATCTGTGTGCTGAACGAAGCCTGCCCGAAACGCCGCCACCCGCCGGAAGTGCCGCTCAAAGCGCGCTTTTTGGAAAGCCGGAAGGTTTTTGAAAAAAGCTGGCGCGTGCAAGGATTCAAAGACGCCAACAAGCCGATGCCGTTGGTAGAAAAGCCACAACGTGTTTGAAAAAAACGGGCGCGACAAAAAAGTCCGCAGTCAAGGAAAATAAGAACATACGAATTTATACCCAAAAAGCCCAGATGTTCCTATGCGCCATACCGTTTCGACTTTATTGTTTTTCGTACTGATTACGAACGTCCTCATGGCGGCACCAACTGCAAAACCAACCGTCAGCCCCGATGAAAAATTGGTTCCGGAGCAACCGCAAAAAATCACGACCCAGCTTCTGGATACATTGAACAAGGAAATGAAAAACAAAAAAAATCAGATAATCTACGTCGTAATCGTGGGCAAACCCGGTTCGCTGCGGTTGGATAATTCAGATATTATACCAAGTTACCTGAACCCGCAGTTTCCACGCATCGTTGAAAAAGAATACCTTAAGCACATCGGAAAGACGAAAGCAGAGCTATACCGTGGACAAAGTTTTCAGGCGACGCGTCAATTCGAAAAAATTAATAACGAATGGCGGGCCGCCTTTCCACAGGGTTTAGCCGAACAATACCGAAACAATCCGCAAGAAAAAATAGACCGCGCGAATACATTCATCAATACCTTGAAAGCCGACCGCGTTTTTTCAAAACTCCGGACCCTCCAGCTTCCCTTTGCCATCAACATCAGCATCACAGGACCCGTGACTGTGCTGGTCAGTCGGGATCCAAAAACCCAAACCCAACGTTTCAAAATCGCTGCACCCAAGCAAAACACAGCGTTTTTCCTACGGGCGGGCTATTCCAAAGGCTTTCTAAAAGAAGGAAACGTCGAGTGTTCAACCACGCGCCAGCTCACTGTATGCAGCATCGCGTATCTGCCTGGAACAATTCTGATGTTTGATAGCCAAAAGCGCCAAACGATTGGTTACGTTGGAGATCCGTTTGCAGTGTATGATCCGAACAGCAAAAAAACCATCCCCATCCAAGTAAGCTGGAATGGACAACAATATGTTATTGCAATCAACGGAGTGCCTTCGATTGAAGGGTCCCAAATCCTTTCAGACGCGTTCAAATCGGCAAAAACGTCACCCAATCCATCCGACGAACAACCGTTTGAGCCGAATTCGGATGAACTGGCCGCGAGCATAAGCGACCGTTTTGACAGCGTCGGTTGAACAATAGACGAGAAAAAAAACGCGGATTCAAAATGGCCGAATTTTTCCAGGAATACTTCGTCAACCCCATTTTGTACCCGACGCAGTACGCCCCTTACAACATCTACAACACGACCGCATACGCCCTCATCGCACTGGCCGCCGTCTTTTTCATCTACAAAGGCTTACAGAAAGCAGGCGTCAAGATCGACCAACGATTCCAAGGCGCCATCCTGCCGTTCATCGTATTCGGCGGGCTCTTCCGCGTGTTTGAAGACGCCGATTTGACGCCGCGCGTGGTTGACATCGGCGGAATCGAACTATACCCCTTCGTCACGCCCCAAATTTACATCATCATCTTCCTGGCGCTCGCCGCCATCGCCCTGGCCGCATGGATCCTGACAAAAAATCGGGAAAAAACGTTGGAATGGGTCGGCAAAACCGGATGGCTCATGTCGGCTTTAGCCGCCCTGGGTCTGATTACGCGCATCCAAAACCCGCTTTGGGCCATCGTGCCGTTGGCGTTGGCCGCCGCCGTTTGGTTCATCCACGAAAAAATCCGCGAGCACCGCAAGCTGGAACCCAACTCGTTCATTTCATTCATGGTCTTCGGCCAAGTGTTGGACGGCGCGGCGACGTTCGTCGGCATCCAATTCGCAGGCTACGCCGAACAACACGTCGTGGGCAACCTGCTGATCGACATCGGCGGACCCCTCCTGTTCCTGCTAGTCAAAATCGCATTCGCCTTTGCCGCGGCCGAGATGTTGCGCCAGGAAAAAGACGAAGACGCGCGCAACTTCGTCGCCTTACTCATCACGGTATTCGGCCTCGCGCCGGGGTTGCGGGATTTGACGCGCGCGGCGTTGGGCGTGTAGGCCAGTTCGTACGCTACGCAACCAAACCGACACGTAAAAAAACGCTCCCCGCGTAAGGGATGCACTATGTCGTGGGACCAAGCGTGGCTGGCATTCGCCGTTTTCTTTGAGACGTTCCAATATCTGGCATTCGTCGTGGCTATCCTTGCAGCCATCGCTTTTCTGCCCCGCCGCCGCATCTTCCTGCAAAGCCTCGTCTTGACGGTCGTTGCGGCCTTCGCGTTAAAGCTGTTCTTCCAACAGGACCGACCCTGCGTCCTAGTGGAAGGATTGGTTGCCTGCCCAAGCGATTTTGGCATGCCATCCATCCACGCCGCCTTTGCCGGAGTCTTTTTCATGGGCAGTTTGGGCACGCGCTTTGCCGCCTGGGTGGTTTTTCCCGTCGCACTTTTAATCGCCTACTCCCGAATCTACCTAGGCGTGCACAGTTCCGAACAAGTCATCGCCGGATTTGCGTTGGCCGTCGCCGCTTACTTGGCCAATTGGCTGTACGTCGAAAAAAAGGAGGCGGCAAAAAAATGAAGCCCGACTGGCGGCGTTTCGAAACGGGCCGCCAATGGTTCCACATCCTCTTCGGTGGCGCCTTGTTGGCCGGATCATTGGCCCTGGGCCCGCAGAACACGCGCCACGCATACTTTTTCGCCTTGTTGCTGGGACTTTTCATCCTTCACCTGAAAATGCGGGGCCACAAGCTGCCCGTCATCGACTACGTGTTGGCGCGGTTCGAACGCAAAACCGCCGTTTTTGCCGGACAAGGCGCGTTGATGTATTTTGCCGGCGCCTTGTTCATCCTGTCCTTCGCACCCTTCGACTTTGCCTTGGCCGTCATCGCCATCGTGGCGTTCGGTGACGGCTTCGCTACTCTAGTCGGACTCCACGGAAAATGGCCGCTTCCCTGGAACCCTCGCAAGAAAACCGAAGGCCTCCTGGCGTTCATCTTCAGCGCGGTTGCCATCTCGTCCCTCGTGCTGCCATTGCAACACGCATTGGCATACTCCATCATGTTGGGCATATTGGAAACGATTGACGGCCCCGTGGACGACAACCTCCTGCTGCCCGTCGCAGCGACCTTCCTCTACTACGCCGTGCCGTTTGGTGCATGAACCCAAAAAAGCCAAAACACCAACAAAGCTTAAAGACCCAAACGGCCAAGCTGACGTCATGACCGGAAAACTCATCGTACTGGAAGGCCTCTCCGCCGCCGGCAAGAAGACCCAAACGCGCCTGCTACTGGAAGCCCTGAAAAAAACCGGAAAAAAAGCCGTTTCCTTTAGCTTTCCCGACTACGATTCCCCCGTGGGCCACCTCATCGCCGAATATCTAGCCGGAAAATGGGGAAAAAAAGAAGACTTGACGCAAGCCGCCGTCGTGCTCTACGCCTTGGACCGCTACCAGAACGCGCCCGCCATCCGGCAAGCCCTCGAACAAAACGACTTCGTCATTCTCGATCGGTACAGCCCGGCCAACTACGCGTTCCAAGGCGCCTTGACCAAAACCGCCGAAGAAAAGAAGGCGTTGTGGGACTGGATCGACCAAGTCGAAAAAGCACTGCCCCAAGCCGACCTCGTGATTTTCCTGGACGTGCCCCGCACCATCACCCAGGCCAACTACGCCGGACGCGACGCCAAGAACCCGCTGGCACAGAAAGGCCAGGACCAAGACATCCACGAAGCCGATGCCGCCTTTGAAACCAAAGTGCACCAAAACTACCTCCAACTTGCGAAAGAAAGAAAATGGGCTGTCGTGAAATGCGTCGAAAACGGGATCTTGTTGCCGCCGGAGAAGGTGCACGAAAAAATCCAAACTGCGTTGAAGGAAAAGAAAATCATTTAACGCCGCAAAGCGAAAAAGCCGGCCCCCACGCCCCGGCCCATACGCTAAAAAAGCCTTTTCAGCACAAATTTTCTTCTTGCTGCCTTTGGGCCTTAGCATCAATTCGGCAAGAACAAAAGCTCTAGTCGTCGAACCTTTCTTTTTCAAAGAAAGCAACGCCTAAGAAAGAGTAAAAAAGAGTAAACAAAAACAACCCAGAAGCTCTAGTCGTCTAGTTCGGTCAAGGATATCGGCCTTTCAAAGGCTTGTCCCAACATCGGCACAAACGGCCTAAAGACAGCCGGCGACCCGGGTTCAAATCCCGGCTAGAGCATTTTTCTTCTTTTTGTCCACCGGCTGGCGCATGCTTGGAATTTTAAGCCATTTGAAAGAAACCATTCAAAAATCACGCGGCACCAAATAACTTCCGGTTTTACTTTTAAAAATGAAGTGAAAGCAAAAGTATTTAAAATCGGTCATCCAAGCAAGGGTATGGAACGGAGGCGGCGACATGGATTCTGATTTTCTTAGCCTCATCGAGGAATCAAAGGGCCTTAATTCCGACGTGTTCTCGCTTATCCGTTTGCAGCTTTTGGCGAATCTCGCGGTTACCGGACCTGATGGCGCGACTTACCGGGAACTGAAGGCGTGGCTCGAGCTGAGTGACGGAGCGCTTTATTCGAATTTAGGCGTACTTAAAAAAATGGGTTATGTAAAGTCTGAAGAGGTAAAGATTGGGGACAAAAGCCTTACGTCATATCAGCTCACACGTGAAGGAATGGGGGAATGGCACAAGGTCAACAATTGGCTTCGCCAGTTTCTTGAATGCGGAGGGAGAAAATGAACACTGACAAAGTGATTGCTTGTTTGAAGGAGATGGGTTTCAAGCCTAAAATATCGAAGTTTGACGACAAGATAGTCATCCAAAAATTAGTTTATCTGCTTCAACTGAAGGGGATAAAGCTTGGCTTCGATTACGGCCTTTACGTCCGCGGCCCATATTCTCCCGGTTTGACCAAGGAAATTTATTTGAAAAAAGGGGATTTCGAACAATTAAGGACAAAGGAAAAACTTTCCCCCAAGGAAGCGGAAGCGGTTCAGGAAACGAAAGCGATTTTCGGAGAAAAACCAGCTCTGCTTGAAGTGGCGGCGACGTACGCTTATTTTGCTTATGAACAAAAGCGAGATGCCATAAGCGCATATAAAGCGGTCAAACGCTTGAAGCCGTTCTTCTCGGCAGTGCAGATTGCGATAGGCGTTAACAAGGCCAAAGAATTACTCTATCGGCCCACGCAGGAAGAATTAGAAATGCTCCGCAAAGAACTTGCACCATGGCAGGCCGCGGCCGAAGAGGACATGAGGTTTCTGAAGTGAAAAAAGGCGAGGTTTGGCTCGTGGATTTACCCGAAGGCAAAGGCCACGAACAAAAAGGAATCAGGCCCGCGTTAGTTTTAGGCATTGCAAACAATCTGACCATCATTGCTCCGTTTACCAAGAATACAGACTGCTTGAGATTCGACTACACCGGGTTGATAGAACCGACTCAAGATAATGGTTTGACAGAACAAAGCGTGGTCCTAGCATTCCACATATCTTCACTTGACCCGGCACGGTTCATCCGGCAGCTCGGTTGGATTCACAAGGAACAACGGAACGTCGTGGACGGATTATTGAAGACGCTACTCAAAATCGACTGAAATGCGTCCCAGTACTTTTGCAAAGAAATCCAGGCTATCATGCGAAAACGGGGTTGACATGAAACTGCCGAAAATAGACCTAAAGGAGCTGGACCGGGTCCAAAAGCAAAACAAAAAGGAACGATTGGCCTTTTTGGACTTCTACGCGAAATGGATCAAGAACAAGAAATTCAAGACCAACGCCAAGCCCGCCGCGAGCCACCCGGTTGCCCCAACGGCCTAAAGACGGCTGGCGAACGGGGTTCAAAACCCGGACGGAGCATTTTTTTAATTTTAAAAAAAAGAAGAACGTTTACCGTTGCTTTCGTTTAGCTCAAGCGAATAGTAAAGAAATAAAAAAAGGGGAAAGAAAAAAAAGGGGGGAAGAGGGCACAAGCCCTCTTTTCTTGCTAGACGTTGCAGACTTTAACGCAGTTCCAAGAAGAACTCATAGTTCTGCGCATTGGCAGTACCCGAGTTGTTCACATACAACAACATCTGGTAGTGCGCAAACGTCACGTTGTCAAAAATCTTGCGCGATTCAACATACGGGTCATAAGCGTTCGTAACGAACAACAAGTTGTTCGTACCGTCATTCAACGCCATCGTCATGAATAACGACGACGAAGAAATCAGCGTGCCCGCGACAGAATCGAAGACGCGCGCGCCCCAAGCCGAGTTGGCGGCGTTGCCGTTAATCGTCTTGTTACCCGTAACCAAATTCGCAAAGCTGGTCGTAGTGAACAAGCTCGTCGCCGAATCCGTCAACGACGTAGGTACACCCGTAACCGTGTCAATTGAACCACCCGAACGCGGAACCGCGTTCAAAGCACCAAAATTCGGCACGCCATCCGCCACATTATACGCGAACACCAACGTCCGGACACCCTGGCCGGTCGAGCTTTTCGGGCCCGGCAACGTCATGGCCTTGAGCATGAAGATTTCACCGGTCGACGCACGCAATACGACGTCACCCGACACGTTACCCCAGACACCCGCCCAGTAGTTCGTCGTCGAATTACCATTCAAATCCAAGTGGTAAATCGTACCCGCCGTAAGCGCCGTACCGGTCCCCGCCGCGTCATCAATCGCGCGAGCACCCGTGCTAGCGCCGCCGATGTTGTTCACCATGGTACCCTCCGCCGTAGCCACGACGAACGAACTAAACAACATTCCCAGCAACAAAGCCGAAAACATTCCCAACTTCAACCATTTTTCCATACTGATCGCCCTCGCTTGAACGACCGCAAAGCCAAACCGACGCACTAGACACTAACGCATCGCCAGACACGGCTTTTTGATCGCTTTTTTTTCTCTGTGGTTTTTCTTTTACTATGTGGGTTAAACCGATGCGACAAAAAAAAATTGGAACGCACGTTCCGGTTTTTTCCTGCCTCAAAGGCATTACCGATAACATCCAAACCGGTTATAAGCTTGACCCAACCACGATTCCACTAATGGGATAAATTCGATTTGAAAACGGCAAAAACACGAGTAGGAAAACCCTTTTTAGTGCCGGCGAGCCGGATAAGCAGACATGTCTTTTTGCAAGTGGACCTTGTTTTTGATTCTGGCGTTGGCGGTCATGGGCTGCATCCAGAATCCTCCTTCAACGGCACAAGGGCCAACTCCGTCGACACTGGTAGAAAACACCGCGCCAGACCGCCCGCTTCCGTTTTCCGTCCGATTGGGCGACACGGTTGACGTGGAGTACACGTTGTCCGTCGGATCATTCGTCGTAGAAACCACCAATCGCGACTTGGCGCTCCAATCGGGCATTCCCAATGCGGCCGAAGCGAATTATACGCCGTTGAGCTTCATCGTGGGCTATAGCGAAGTGATTATCAGCATCGAGGAAGCCGTGCAAGGCATGCGGGTGGACGAGAATAAAATCGTCCAGGTGCCTCCGGAAAAAGGCTTCGGACTTCCCAAAGAAAACTTAGTCCGCCCTTATCCAAAAGAATCGTTCGGAGAAGAAGTAAAAGTCGGCTTTCTCGTGTTCGATCCGGACAAAAACCCCGTAGGCAAAATCGTCAAGCTCAACGAAACGCATGCATGGCTGGACGCCAACCATCCCTTGGCTGGCAAGACGTTGACGTTGAACTTGACGGTCCTGAAAATCCAGCCGCCCCGGCAAATCGAAAGCGAGCACGCGCCGAAAGACAATTTTTCAAACCGGGTATGAACCCAATCGGTTTGTTGCTCAAAAGCCCGGAAAGCAGGGTTTTTACCGAAATGCAACCGACAAATAATCCGAAACTTTTGCGCCATGCTTAGGGCTTCAATCAGAAGCGGCGTCGGGCGCTAAAGCCGCCGGAACTGCCTTTCTGGCGCGTGAAATACAAGACGCCGGCTCCAACGACCAAACCGACGATGCCAACCAAGGTCCAATCCACGCTGTTTTGGCTACTACTACCGTTCGAAGCGGCTGACAACGAAAACAACCGGTCTTCGGCGATGGACTTGGTCAAAAACGATTCCCGAGCGCCATAGTTCACCAAAACGGATACGACGGCGCCATTTAAGTTGGACACTTGTTCTTTGGAAAACGGCGAGTGGAAGAAGACTTTTTGGCTCGTTCCTGCCGCAATAACGGTATTTTTCGTGGTGAGGCTTTGGGTTTGATTCGAAACAGAAAAGCGTAAATGGGGTTCGAAATAGGCCGTAACGGGCCCGGAATTGATTATCTCAAGATCAAAACCTTGACGGGACGAGTCGTAGACCAGCGGCCCCAATTGCAATGCGCTTTCATCGGAGAACGAGACTACGGCTAAGTTTTCCGCGCGCTGGGTGACGCGTCGCTCCAAAGCGCCTGGTTCCTCGCCATAGTTCCCGGTGACTTCTACCGAGAGGTTGACATCCGTTGAAAAGAGTTTTTCGTCAATTCGCAAAGGATAGGACGCCGTCTGGGTCGCTTGGGCTTCAAGAACGGTCACCCCATCGTCCTGGACGTTCTGGCTGCTGACGTTCCCAATGTATACATCGGCTCTACCTTGGAGGTACGTGCGGGTGGATTCCTGGTTCCGGTAGACCACTTCCAACACGTTGGTCTTCTGGTTGTATTGGATCGTTTGGATGGTTACGTTCAACGCCAACCGGGGCAAGTAGAAGTAGGTCAACGCCCACGGTTCGGTAACGGCCGTGCCTTTTTGGATGAACGTTTGGGCGAATTTGACATAGATGTATTTCATGGGAGTATGCTGTTTGATCCAACGTGCCAAATCGGACTGTTCGGATCCAATCAGCACGCCGTATGCAATGCTGTTTTTTCGCAAGAATTCCGCCGAAACACTTGGTAAATTCCCGGTTCCGACCAACAAGACGGGATCGCGCGCCGGACCATCAATCAAGTTGCGCTCGATGAATTCGCCGTTGGCCAACGTCAGTTGGGCCGCGGGCTGTTTGGCCAAAAGTCGGTCCAACAAAGCCACATTGTTGCTGAAACGGTCCCCCCGGTCGATTGTTTCCGGATTGAACCCAGCCAAAGCCAGGCGTTTGTCTTCCGGCAAGGCGCCGTATTGCAAAACGTGGGCCGCCTTTTGAGTTCGTAAGTAGTTTTTCAGGCCGTCGGCAGTGAAGTCTTCCGCAAACAGGACCCACGCGTTTTCCCGCAAAGCGTAGGAAACGACGGAAACGGCATTGTAACCGAATGCGCCGTCCAGCACGACGAAACGCGTGGCATTCACGCGCTGGCCCAAGGCCTGGGACCACGTAAGGTCGCCGGGTTTTTCCAACACTTCCTTCACTGAAAATCCACGTTGTTCCAGGGTGTTCTTGTAATTCACGGCAAACGGATTATCCGATTCCAACAAAACAACCGGTAAACGGTACCGGATTTGGCCTGGCAACACGTTCGCGTGCGGAACGCCGTTGACGAAATAGAACTCCTGGCCGGACCATTGGGCATACAAAGTGCCGGCGTAGACGTCTTTCCAATTCTTCGAATCAATGATGACATTGGTGGATTCGGCATGCACCGATATGGAAAGGAAAGACACGAAAAATAAGAGCAAAAAGCAGGTGGACGCAGCTTGACTCGAAACAGGGGCCATAGGTGTTTCTACAACGAATTACCGGTATAAAAAGCTACCCAGAAAAAGAAAAGAAAAAAAAGGGGGGAAGAGGGCACAAGCCCTCTTTTCTTGCTAGACGTTGCAGACTTTAACGCAGTTCCAAGAAGAACTCATAGTTCTGCGCATT
>Ga0209726_10002086_pt1 | contig 30337 bp, 32 predicted proteins | sample Subgrocontami54m_FD_187453 | JGI IMG/M metagenome (GOLD analysis project Ga0209726, IMG submission 187453) | Subsurface groundwater microbial communities from S. Glens Falls, New York, USA - GMW46 contaminated, 5.4 m (SPAdes) (version 3) | ecosystem: Environmental > Aquatic > Deep subsurface >... | reverse complement strand
AGGCAAACAATGGTTAATTCATCCAGATTTATTACACAGGAGTTGAAAGAATATGAACAAAAAGCATTGCATGCTGAACAAAAAATAAAACATCTGGAATATGAAATATTTTGTGGTTTACGGGATGAAGTAAAGAACTATGTTAATGTAATCCGTCAGATTGCATATGAGCTTTCAATTTTAGATGCCTTTTATTCCCTGGCACAGGCAGCAATTACAAATAACTACAAAAAGCCTGTTCTGGATAAATCCAGGATTATAGAACTTAAATCTTCCAGACATCCTGTACTTGAGAAGAAAATTGGATTTGTTGATTTTGTGCCAAACGATTGTTTTATTGAGTCATCTCCTGATAAGGAAAAACCTCAGCAATTAATTATATTGACCGGACCAAATATGGCAGGAAAAAGTACTTATATGCGGCAGATTGCACTTAACGTAATCCTTTCACAGATTGGATCTTATGTTCCATGTGATTATGCACGGATTGGCGTAGTGGATCAGATATTTACCCGCGTTGGTGCAACAGATGATATTTCTGAAGGTAAATCTACCTTCATGGTGGAGATGAATGAAACAAGTTTGATTTTAAATAAAATGTCAGAAAGAAGTCTGATACTGCTTGATGAGGTGGGCAGAGGAACCAGTACCTATGATGGTGTTGCAATTGCATGGGCTTTAGCTGAATACCTGGTAAAAAATAAAAAGCCAAGAACTATATTTGCAACGCACTTCCATGAATTAAATGGGCTTGCAGAACTATATTCATCAATTTCAAACTATCAGGTTTCTGTTAAGGAAGAACCCGGTAATGTGGTTTTTTTAAGGAAAGTAATACCTGGAGGTGCTGATAAAAGCTATGGTATAGAAGTAGCAAAGATGGCAGGACTTCCAAAAGAGCTTCTGGAACGGGCTCGTAATATTATGAATACAATGTACGGGAAACAAAAAGCCTCCATAAAAAGAGAAAGTATAAAATCTCAGATTGAAACTGGTCAGCTTAGTTTGTTTGGTAACTAACTATAATTCTGCAGCAGCCAGTTCTCCACGTTTAATAATTTCTTCTTTTGTTAACTTTATTTCTTCGGACATTGCTTTGTAAAACTCTGAGTCATATCTGCGAGATCTAACTACTATTGGCATTGGCATTGCATAGCCGAACATTAATACTTCTTGTTTTGGGTTTAACTGAGAAAGTATTGTTTTTAAATTATTTCCACCAGACTCGCCTACAAAAACTGCGTTAATATCATTTTCATCATTTAAAAGAAGCGTTGCACGGGTGCCAATTTGTGAGAGAACCTCGCTATCTATTCCTGATGGTCTTTGATCAATAATTAATAATGTAACATTGTATTTTCTAAGCTCTCGGGCAATTGTGCCAAAAGTAGAAAACCTGGCTACTTGAGGTGATAAAAATTTATGGGCTTCTTCTATAGTTATTACAAGCCTTCTTGGCTCTTGATATTTGCTTCTGTCTAATAAATACTTCTCTGTTAGATCTACATAGGCTGCATGTATATGTCTTGTGATAATGTTAGCAGCAAGCATATAGCTCTTTAAGTTATTTACTCTGCCGAATTGAAGCACTACACTTTTTCCACTCATTAAGAAATTTAAAATATTTTTTACACCGTCATAGCTTATAACTGGTTTCAAATATTTAACAGAATCAACAAGTGAATTTAGTTTCCTTTGAAGTGCAAGCAGTGACATTTCCGTAGCATTGTTTTGTGCGCAAAAGTCTTTAATTTCTTCAATTGACATATTAAATAACTTGGTTACCCAGGTTTTTTCATAATGCCTTTGAAGCCCGCGCGCATTGTCTAGCATAGCCTCTGTGAGTCCTAGCTCGCTTTGTAACAGTTCTAAATCTTCTATATTTATTTGATTAAAACCAATTTCTAAATTTTGCGCATCTTTAGAAGTGAGACTTTTATTTTCGGGATCAAGAGTAAAAACTTGCACCTTATCATTAAACAGCTGTTTTAATCCCTTTGCTGAATCTCCACTTTCATGAGTTCCTTGCCAGCCATATTCGTTGTGCATATCAAATACTAAAATACTAGCCACATCTTTTTTTAATATTCCAGATAAAAGAATTCTGCTTAAGAATGATTTCCCGGTTCCTGATTTACCAAAAACAGCGTTTGATCTTTGGACAAAATTTTCCAGATTAATGCAAAGAGGTATATCCATTTCTTGCGGGTAGCCGATGTGAAAATATTTATTTAACCTGTCTTCTTTTCCAAATATTTGCTCAATGTCTGATTCACCGGCTTCATATACTTTCGAAAAATGTGGTGGAATCGTTTTTACTTTTGGTAATGCCTGTCCCTCAGGAAGGGTATTTCCTGTCTCTGCCATAAGGTAAGGTGTCAGATGAACCATGCTGAATACGGATGTTCCTTTTAGAACTTCTTTGATAAAACCATCATCAGAGGCTGGTATATAATTTAATATTTTTGCGTTCGATGATTCCAGATGAATGTCAGTAATGATAGAAAAATACTTAATTTTGTCACCCTTTATAACTACAAACTTCCCAATTCTTAAGTCCTCAATATTAAATTCGGGTGAAAGCTTAAGCAGAAGTCCCTTTGTAAATGAACCTGAAATTATTTGTCCAATAAGTTTTGTCATTTTAATGAAGCAAAATCAGCGAAATATTGATCGTACCTGTCTACGTGCAGTGGTTTTGGATCTGTAATAAGTGCTCTGATAGATTTTGCAAGTTCAATTGCTTCCTTTCTGTCTGAAGGAAGATGAATAGTGTCAGCATTAACTCTTAGTTTTGATTTATCTTCGCATGTAATGCTTCCTGTAGTTATTAGTTCTCTTGCTCTTCTGAGAGAATCTTCCAAAAAGTGTTTACTGTCAGATTTTGAACTGTAAGGTAGTATTGTCCCATCTTTTCTGTATTTTTTAGCAATCTGTACTTCCTGCCCCATTTTTATATTTGCAGTTCTGCATCCTTCCTGCAACACATGACCGCTTAAACCTACAAGGGTAACCCAAGAGCTAAACTCTGCAATTGCTTTTGCCACGGTTTGTGTAATTAATTGATCTGTATAAAGCTGCCTGTATAAAAATCCATGTGCTCTTACATGACGAATCTCAAGACCTTTTGCCTGAACAAGAGCGTGTAGTGCTCCCAGCTGGTAAAGTACAAGTGCTCTGATTTCTCCCACATCTAGATAAACCTCATGCTGTCCATTCCCAAAAAGGTCATTATATCCAATTAATGCACCTATACTTAGGTTATGTTTTTTTGCTGAATCTATAACTCTGTTCATTGTTATTGGATCGCCGGCATGGAGCCCACAGGCTATGTTTATGGAGGTGACATATGGAAACAGTTCTTCTTCATATTGATTCTGGTATATTCCAAAACCCTGGGCAGCATCACAGTTTAGGTCTAGATTCTTTCCAAGAGTAGTAAATGAATATGACTGCTGTGGGGGTCTGCTCATTGGTCTTCTTGATCTGAAATTTGGTCTTCTGTTCGTTCTCATTTAATATCTTCCAGCGATTCAATATATTCAATAGCCATTGTAGCAGCTAATGACCCATCAGCGGCAGCTGTAACTGCTTGCTTTAGTGGAGTTTCCCTTACATCCCCCGCAGCATATACTCCTGGTACATCTGTTTCCATTTTTTCATTTGTTATTATTTTTCCGCCTTCATCCATCTTAATTTTGTCTTTAAATAGCTGCGTGTTAGGATCCAGCCCTATATAAATAAATACCCCGTTACACTGAAAATCTGATTCCTGATTTGTAAGAACACTTTTCAATCTTACTGCTGTAACTCCATTCCCATTTCCTACAATTTCCGGAATAACAGTATTCCAGATAACTTTAATTTTTGAATTTCTAAATGCCCTGTCCTGAATAATTTTTTCAGCCCTAAATTTTTCTTTTCTATGAACAATGGTTACTTTGCTGGCAAATTTTGTAAGAAAAGTACCTTCTTCAACTGCCGAATCGCCACCGCCTATAACAACAAGTTCTTTGTCCTTAAAAAATGCACCATCACATACTGCACAATAGCTAACACCTCTGCCACCATATTCTTTTTCTCCAGGTACGTTTAATTTTCTATATTCAGAACCAGTTGCAATAATTACAACTTTTCCAGTAAATATCCCTTTGTCTGTTTCAATAGTCTTTTTGTGTCCTTTTAGTTCTACATTAGTTATATTACAGTTTAAAATTATCTCGCAACCAAATCTTTTTGTTTGTTCTTCCATTGCCTGGGCAATCTGTGGACCTGTCATATGATCCATCCCGGGATAATTTTCTACCTCTAATGTGTTGTTTAGCTGACCACCAGGTATTAATTTTTCCAGAATTATAGTTTTTACATTTCCACGGGCAGCGTATAAGCCTGCTGCTAAACCTGCAGGGCCACCGCCAATAATTAGAACATCGTATTCTTTTATATTCTTCCCATCATTTGTCATATAAATATCACATATTATATTAGCCTATTTGAACTATTATTCAAAATATTCATTACCTATAATTGTGTGATGAATGTTTAAATTATTTAAAAATAGTTTTAGTCTTTCATTCCTTGTTCTCATTTCATTTTCATATGCTGTTTGTATCAGTTTGTTGTCGGTATTAACAATAAACCTGTTTTGTGTTTCAGGATCAATAATGCTTACATAGCCTGCTGTAGGCAATGAATAATCAACAGTATCATAAACCTGAAACGAATATATGTTATAAGTCTGTGACATTTCATATAATTGCTTTTCCCATTTATTAAGGTTTATGAAATCGCTAATTAATATAATTAATCCTTTCTTTTTAAAGTATCTTTTACTAAAATCAAGCGCCCCTGAAATATCAGTTAGTGCTGGCTCGTCATTTATGATATTTGATTTGTTGTCAAGGTGACTTAAAAGTGTTTGAAAAATAATATTTGCCTGACTAACTGCCTGCATGAGCGGGAAATGGTATTTGACACCCTTTGAAAAAAATAATCCACCAATTTTTTCGCTGAATGATATAGATGTATTCAGTAAAAATGCAAATAGCTGGATAAATATGGTTAGTTTGTCTGCACAAAACATTGAATTGCTAATATCAACAATAAAATAGGTTTTAGTTTCTTTTTCAGAGAAATATTCTTTTACATGAAGAGCTCCGGTTTTTGCTGTTGTGCTCCAGCTGATATTTCTTAAATCATCACCGATTTTATATTCTCTAATTTCATTAAAACTAAATCCATCTCCTTTGTTTATGCTTTCAAATCTTCCATGTAATAAGGCTTCAATTTTTTTTAATTTTGGACTACGTAGGTTTATTTGTCTTATAAAATCTTTAAGTGAATAATTCTCGCTAAAAGATTTACTGACTGAGCTTAAGTTCTTTTGCGATAATAAACTTTTGTATTTCATTTGTTCCTTCATATATTTCAAGTACTTTTGCATCTTTGTAAGAGGTTGCTACAAAGGAGTCATCCTTTAATCCTTTGCCTCCCTGTATCTGTACGGCAAAGGAGGAATGTCTACTTGCTGAACTAGTACAGAAATATTTTGCCATGCTTCCCAGAAGGCTTGTATCCTTTTCATTGTTTTCCTTCGATAATGCAGCTTTATACAGAATCATTTTACAAGCCTCAAAATCTTTTGTCATATCTGCAATATACCATTGTATTGCCTGATAATCTGATATTGGTTTTCCAAACTGATTTCTGTTTGTGCTGTGTTTTACACAGTCATTTAATATTCCTTCGAGCAATCCTGTTGCCTGGGCTGCGCAAAACAGTCTTCCATTTGAAATTGCTGATAGTGCTATTTTTAACCCATCACCAATGTCCCCGATTAAATTATCGCTTGTGATTTTTAGATTATCTATTTTTATTTCATTTGACGGTGTAACTTTTACCCCAAGTTTTGGAATATCAGATGATATTGTAATGCCGTCCGATTTTGAATCTGCCAAAAAACAAGTTATTCCTGATCTGTCTTTGTATTCTTTTGTCTGGACAAAAATAAATATTAAATCTGAAATTGAACCGTTACTAGCCCAGATTTTAGATCCATTTATCATCCAGTTATTTCCGCTTTTATATCCCTTTGTCTCTATCATGCTTACATCTGAACCTGCATTTTGCTCTGTAAGGGCAAAACATGCTATCAGATCGCCGGATATTAATTTTTCCAGATATCTTGATTTTAAGCTATCTGATCCCATCTGATTTAATATATGAATGCATGCAAACTGAGTAAGCATAAAAAGCCCTAATCCAGGCATGGATCTACATACTGACTTTATCAGGAGAATGTTCTTAAAAAGATTATTATCCTTATCTATGACTGACTTGTTGTAAAGTTCCTGCCAAAATAATTTTAAATTTACATCCGGGTGTTTTTTTAAGTATTCATTTACGAGTACATTTGTTTTGTTGTCAAAATCTATAATTTCTTGAGACAGTGTAAGATGCATTAAATGCTATTATACTAAAAACAAATTTTTACCTAGATTCAGGACAGAAGCAGCCTTTTTTCAAGTTCTTCTGATATTTCATAAAGGTCTATCAATAAGTTCCCTGTCAGTGCAAAATCATCAATTTCAGGATCAAGCTGTGATATTTTATCCTTAACAAGAATCAACCCTCTTAGGAGTGTCTTTGTATCAACCCCATTCCAGCTTTCATATGTTCTTTTTTGAAATGAATTGAACATTTTATATTTATTCCTTATTCTTTTTTTAACTTCTGTGTTGTAGTTATATTTGTGTGGCTTATTATTTAATCTTTTACATACCCAAAAATTGTTGAAAAGTGGTATATAGTAAATGAAATAGGTCGATTAAATTACCTAAAAAATCTTGTTAATTCTCAATATAGTAATGAATGAATTTAATTTAAATAATCATAGAGGTAACCCATGGTGATAGCATCAGTTTATTTGTCTGGACCACCATGCAATGTATCTGATCCATCTCTTTCCTCTCCTACAGACTGGAAAGTATATGCAGCAAGTACATTCTTGAAATCTGGTTTAAGTGTGGCTAACCCTATAGAGCTGGATCTAACTGGTTTTGTAAGTAATGTTGATGATATTTCTAAAATGTCCTCTGTTAAACATTCTCTCTCATTAATTGATCGTGCTGACTCATTGCTTGCTAATTTAACCCAGCTCACTGAATCAGTAACGATGGAAATGTTTTATGCTCACAGGCAAGGTAAAAAAGTGGTGGTGGTAGGTAATGAGCCATTTAGCCCATGGGTATCTTTTCACTCGGAAGCAAGATTTACTAAGCTTAGAGAGGCTCTGGGTTACCTGATTCAGCAGCCTATAGGGTTTGATACTGTAACATGGTCAAGCCAGTTTGAAGACAGGTTGAAACGGCGAGCAGAACAATATCCTCCTGAAGGAGAGCCTGATTTTGAATATTATGGAGGAAGTATTCCTGTTCTTATTATTTCTCCGCATGCCACAACATATTTTCATGATGGAAATTTTAATCCTTCGGAATCTTATACTGGTGCACTTTCTGTACTTATGCATAAACTTACTGGTGCACATGCCTTAATTAGTTCATATTGCCTTGCAGCAGATCCTGTTTATTATTTAAACTCTCCTTTTGTTAGTTTCTTAACCCAGATTGTTAAAAATATTGATTTGAAGCTAGTGCTCATCATTCATGGAATCGAAGAGTGGAATAACCCCAATTCAGTTATTTTAAACAGCTGGAACAATGTTTCACTCAGAAATAAGACTGAATATTTAAATTTATTAATCAGCATGCTAAAAATAAAAAATATTGGTGAAATTGGTTATGATTCACTTGATATAGTTAATAAAGACAAAAAGACAATTAATCATTTGTTGTTTGATGACCTTTCAATTCCTACAATAACAATAGGAGTTCATAAAAGATTTAGGCTGCCTACTTTACAGGCAAATTATTATTTAACTTTGCAAACAGCACTTGCACAATATTTAATGCTTGTTGCTTACCAATAATTTTAACTTTTTCTTTAGACTTTTTATTGACTTTCTTGCTTTTAATCAGTTAATGTCTTAATTAGCCGTATTAATATTTGGTCATCTTTTTTTTATGTCATCATTTTTGGTTTCTTTAAATAATAGGTTTATAGCAAAACACTATCTTAGTGTTATTAGACCTGAATTGGAAGAAAGAGCAGAATCCAAGGATAAAGGAAAACTTACTGTTGAAGATGTAATTGATGTTTTACGAAAAAGTGAAGCAGTCCATTCCCATCCTGTCCTAAAGCGAGTAACCCCAAGTGATCCAAAGAAATTAAGGGAATTAAGCTCAAATATTATAGTTGCTTTAAATTATGATGTCAGAAAAGAAGCAGATGATCCTGATCAACACTGGACCGATGTTTCAAAACATGCCGTCTTTACGCTGGTTTCATTTACAAAATATTGTTTAAATAACTTATATCCTTTACTTCAGTCTTCTTTAGAAGGTACACCACAGGAATTTAGCAGGGAATTTAAAGATTTGCTGGCAGTTCCACAGGTACCACATGAGAAACTACTCCATGAAATTGTCGGTAAGTTACAGGAATCAGTTCCTGAGTTTATAAAAGCAAAATTTCTTCAGGATCTAAGAGAAATTATTGACAGACCTTTACCTGATGATATCAATGGTGCAGAGGCTCTTAATGAATGGACCAAGCAGTGGTTAAATGAGCTTGAAGAGGTTTTTTCTAATTTGATTCTTGAACTTCCTGACGAGGTAAAGCCCTTTTTTCAGGAGAAATTTAAAGCACTAATTCAGAAAGAAGTTGCAGAGTTAATGAAAGAAGGAGTTATTGCTCCTCCAAGGAGTTCGAACCCACAGCAAATGTTGCATTCTGTTTTATCTAATATTGATGATCCTGAATTGGTAGCTCAGATACAAAGGCAATTTAATTCAAGTGGCATGTTAAGTCCTCTTCTTCAGATGATGTCACCTGAAGGTGAAAGCCTTCCACTTTTTCAGGGACAGCAACCTACCGGTAGAGATTCAAAAACACCCCAAAATGCCCCCGGCTGGAATAATGGTTATGGACAATGGATTATGGGACTTGGTAGTGCAGCTGTTACACTTGGAAGTTACCTTTTTAAAGAAGAAAAAACAAAAGGCTTATTATTTGGATTAGGTACATTTGGACTTGGAGGAGTACTAGCTTCTGCTTTTAGTCCAATAAGAAATATCTTTGGTATAAATGGAAAACCTGGTCCTACTCTTGCTGGTTGGGGGGATGGTGTTGGCAAGTGGATTGTAGGTGCAGGAAGTGCTGTACTTTCACTACTTGGTTACTATATAAGTGATGAAAAATTAAAAACTTCATTATTTGGTTTGGGTACCTTTGGATTAGGTGGAGTGTTAGCATCTTCATCTAGTCGAGTAAGAAGCTTGTTTGGTGTAGAAACACTTCCTAATGGTTTAATTGATCTTTTGCAAAGTTTGGGAATCGAACCAACTGCATTTCAAAGGATTGCTGAACCAGGAACTCAAAGAAGAGCTAAATAACTTTTTTTAATTTCTCGTATAGGCATTTAATATTTTTATTTAACACAGGATGTATTAAATCCTTGTTTAAATCTATAAGCGGTATTAAAACAAAATACCTTCTTGTAAGTCTTGGATGAGGTATTTTTAGGATTTGTGTATTGAGCACTTTATTTCCAAATAACAAAATATCCAAATCAATAATCCTTGATTTCTTTTTTTTTGATATTGGTCTCCCAAGTTTTTTTTCTATATCTTTGCATGTTTTAAGCAGCTTTAATGGAGGCAGGCTTGTTTTTATTTTTAATGCACCATTTAAAAAATAACCACTTTTAATTCCTTCTTGTGGAGGATTCTTTAATAGCTTTGAGACTTTAATTACTTTTATTTTTTTATTTTTATTAAGCAGCTTTAATGCATTCTGAATGTTTCTTTTTCTATTGCCTTTATTTGTCCCAATTCCAAGATATGCAATAGTACTTTTGTAAATAGTGGATCTTTTTTTCATACCCTTCCTTCTTAACTTTTAATGTTAAGAGCCTTAATCTTAACCAAGTTAATCAATATTTTTAGTATTTTAAAATAAATTTCTCTTTGTATGGGTTTTTTAATTGTGAAAAATTTTAACCAGAAATTCTATGAGAGAAATTTAAGAAAGATTTTCGAATTTCACTTGACTTAAAAAGTTAAGATTTAGTAAAGTGTAAGTATATAGTGTCTGACTTGTAAACGTATTCAAGAACCTTATAGAAAATAATATTGAAGTAACACATACAAGACAGTTAGCTAAGGAAATGATAGATTCAATAGCTGTATTTAAGAATAGGAGATAGAAATGTCAGGAACAGTAGATCCAATTCAAGGTTTAGCAACGAAATTAGCAATGCTAATTGGGCTTAAAGGTGTTGCTACAGAGCATCTAAACGATCAGAAAATAGATGAGCTAATTGCTGCAGTTGCTGACACTACTATAGTTGCTGAAAAAGATAATGTGGTTGGAAGTGATGCAGACAAAGCTAGACAACTTAGAGAGCAACTTAGGCCATTACTTGAGACAAAAATATTATTTGCTGAATCCGAAGAAAAAGCAAAAGCAGTAGAAGCAGCAGCAGTTAATACAACCGAAGATGTACCACCACTAAGAGATGCACCACTGCCAAATGTTCCACCAGTAGGTGAGCAAGAAGAAAATTCGACTGCAGGTCAGGGTGGCTGGAAATCATACGGTACTCTAGTTCTTGGTGCATTAGGTATTCTTGCATGGATAGGATCATTATTTAGTTCTGAAGAAGGTTCTAAAGGTAAAGCAGTATTTGCCGGTATCGGTGGTTTATTGTTTGGCGGAGCTCTGCTGTCTCAATGGCCAGGTATTGGAAAGCTCTTTGGCAGAGCTATTGAAGCTGTAAGGGGCGTAGTTCAGCCTGATAATGGGGCTGCTACAGAAACTCATTAATGTTCTTACCCCATCCACTTACAAAAGGAGGGGATATTAAATAAAACAAAAACGTGATTTTAGACCCATTTTAAAAAAGAAATAATTTTTAAAACCTATTTTATATATAAAACTATTATTTAATATCATATTTTATGAGAACACCCGCAATAGCAATAAATAATCCTACAACACCATTTGAAGCAATTAGGCGAAGAGCAGTAACTGGTGCATCTCAGGCTGGTGGTTTTGTTGATAATAGCTTTTCTGCTGGCAAGAATTTTATTAGCAGTACGTTTGATGTTGGTGTAAAAGTTTCAAAAATTGTTCTTGGATTTTTAGGATTAGCAGGCGGTGCTATAGCAGCAGCAATTTTCAAGGAAAATACAGCTGCTGACTGGGGATCAAAGGTCTTAATGATTGCTGGTGCAATTCTAGGTGTTCTAGGAGTAAAGGATTTAATTAACTACAATAAAGATGTTGGCGGAAAGATTCAGCCTGAGCTTTGTTATACAGAAGTAGGACATGCTGACAGCAAAAAGTGTAAGGATGCTATATCAGAGTTAAATACACAGGATAAAGATCCAAATTTCGGAAAGAAATATGATCAAAACGACCTTGGTACTATCAGGCAAAATAAATCTGAGCCTGCTGTAAGGACTTTAGCAGTTAAGCTTCTTCAGGCATATACATCAGCTGATTTGGTTAAGCATGCAGGTACTTATAAGAATGGTGTTGAATATCAGATAACAAACATTGATTCCCAGAACGTTTCGCTTGCTGAATATGGAGACAGAGTGGCATTATTGCTTGGGTATATTTCAGCATCAGGTCCTCCCGATCCAATTGTTTCATCGGTTCTGCAGGACGTAGAAGATAGGTATAAACCAGCATCTGCATTTAATTATGATGTAAATGGTAAAGGCTATGCAAGGATTTTACCAACTGATTTCAGAGATGCTTTCGTTTCTGCAAAATGGTACTGTTCAAACCATGCTGCAAATGGTTCAGTAAATGCTGTAATTGGCGGACCGACTCAAATCACTCAATTAAATAATTGCTTAACAGCGCCACCAGGTCCTACAAGGGATGCTTCGTATAATTATTTGGTGCAATTACAGAATACTCAGAACTATCTTACATCCCTTGAAAGAATAATAAAATATGTTCTGAATTCACAAAATCTTGGGGATCCAGTAAAAGCCAGGAATGTAGTTATTTTAAGACAGGCATTAATATGTGGATTGGGCATAAAAGGACAAAATGTAGATGAAATTAATCGGGAGCTTGAAAAGGTCCTTCAGGGTGAAGAAGGTGGTCGTGAAGGGTTAACTACAAAACTGAAAGCAGTTTCTAACCATATTAATGCAGAGAACGTTTCTTCTATTATTAACGATCAAAGATTTCCTTTTGAAAGAAAGTCTTCAAATATAAGTGGAGATGATGTGCTAGGCGGAATGACCTGGCATGAATTTGTAAAGAAAACAAATTAAAAACCAGACTAATTGATTTTTTTTGAGTATGTTGCACTTACTGAGGTTGTTATTCCGCCCCTGGCTGTAAAATTTCCATTTACGGTTATTTTTTTTGGCTTTATAGCATTTTTAATATCATCAAGAATCTTATTGGTTACATGTTCGTAAAAAATACCCTGATTTCTAAAACTTAATAAATAATATTTAAGTGATTTTAACTCTATACAAAGTTCGTTTGGAATATATTCAATTGTTATTGTTCCAAAATCCGGCAGTCCGGTTTTTGGGCATACAGATGTAAATTCACCGCAGGTAATTGTTATAGTATAGTTCCTGCTTTTGTTTGGGTTTTTAAATGTTTCTATCTTTGATTTAACTTCTTTCATTTTCAAGAAATTATAACTTATCTGTAGTCCTTGATTTCTGCTTGATCCTCGTATTATTTGTATATTGACTTAACTTTACTAATAATATTAACTAAAGATAAATACCGGAGTGATATTTAATCCTAAAAACCTGGAATAATTTAACTACCCCTCTGCTTATGCTGGACATTATGGTTTAGACAGGTGATAATTATATTTATGGCAAAAGATAAAAACGGAAAAAATAATACCGATGATATAACAATCAAGGAAGCTTCTTCAAGGCTGGATATTTCAGAAGCTACTGTGAGGAAATATTTAAAGGATTTTGAGCTGAAAGTAGAACAAGGATCAGGCAACAAAGCCATCCTATTAAATGAAACATTCCAAACATTAAATGAAATCGTTAAACTCAGGGCAAATGGTTTAACGATTCAAGAGATTAAAGAACTTAAAACTCAGAAACCTTCAAAGCATATTCTTGATGAAATAGAAGAGACTCAGGAGTTGGTAAAGTCGGTTGATGGTGAGGTTAAAGCTGAGGCAGATGATGCGGCGGATTCAGAAAAATCAGATTTGATTATGTCTGAGTCCGGTAATGGAGATTCTTTATCTGTTGATGATTCAGATGAGTTGTCAACTGATATTCAGAGGCAGAATGAAACGATCGATACTAAAGAAGAAGGGTCTGAAGACAGAGAATCTGCTGAAGGCGAAGAATCTACTGAAGGCGAAGAATCTACTGAAGGTGAAGAATCTACTGGAGGTGAAGAGCAGCCTCGAAGAAGAAGAGGATTCAATTTCAGATATGTTGAAAGGCAAATATCTAATGATTCAAAACGAGTTTCTTCAATAAGACGAAGACTTTTAAATCCTAATATTTCTATTCAGGAAAAACTTTTTTTTGAGGAAGCTCTTGAAAGACGGGTACTTATGCTTAATGGCTGGAAGCATATATTAAAGTGGGTAAGTAAACGATAACTGTATGACATTAAGGTTTCTTACTGCAGGTGAGTCTCATGGACCTGAACTTAATATTATTATTGATGGGTTGCCATCAAACCTTGAACTTTTGCCTGAAGATATAAATATTGATTTAAAAAGACGCCAGGGTGGATATGGCCGTGGTGGAAGAATGAAAATTGAAAAAGATCAAGTAATTTTCACAGGTGGAGTCAGGCTAGGAAAAACAATTGGTGCTCCTGTTTCGCTAAAGATTTTTAACAATGATTTTAAAAGCTGGGAAATTCCTATGTCGTCAGCACCCGTTGATTTGAATGAACCACAAAATAAAGAAAAAATTGAATCAAAATATGTATCCAGGGTCAGACCCGGACATGCTGATCTTTCGGGAGCTATTAAATATGCTCATGAAGATATACGCAATGTGCTTGAAAGAGCCAGTGCTCGTGAAACAACAGCTAGAGTTGCAGCAGGTGCAGTTTTTAAAAAACTTTTATCGACTTTAAATATAAAAATTTATAGTTATGTTACTAGGATTGGATCTGTTTCTGTGGATATTAAATCTTTGGGTGTAGATTATAAAAAATTATTTGATCTTGCTGAATCTTCAGATGTCCGTTGTCCTGATTCAGAAACCTCATTAAACATGAGACAGGCAATTGATGATGCACGAAAGAAGGGCGATACTCTCGGCGGGTTATTACAGGTGGTTGCTGTGGGTGTTCCGATTGGATTGGGTTCTTACTCACAATGGGATAAAAGGCTAAATGCCAGAATTGCCCAGGCTTTAATGTCTGTTCATACTGTTAAATCAGTTGAGATTGGTCTTGGTAAGGCTGTATCTGAGTTATATGGATCTGAAGTTCATGATCAGATATGCATTGACGAGAACTGGAAAGGTAATTCTCTTAGGTATAAAAGAAAATCAAATAATGCAGGTGGTATTGAAGGTGGAATTTCAAATGGTGAACCTGTTGTTTATGCAGTAGCTACAAAACCAATACCAACTCTGATTAAACCGCTTGATTCTGTTGATATTAAATCAAAATCAAATATGCAGGCTCATTTTGAGAGATCGGATATATGTGTTGTGCCTGCTGCTGGTGTGGTTCTTGAGGCAATGATGGCAAATGCCATTGCAGATGCTGCAATGGAAAAATTTGGGTCTGATTCAATGCAGGAATTTATTTCTAACTATAGGAGTTATATTTCGAGTGTTAATCAAAGATGACACTGACAGGCGTCACTTTGTTGCTATATGAATTGCTATAACCCCGCCAAAAATGTTTTTATAGAAACATTTTTTAAAGCCTGTTTTTAAAAGTAATGTTTTAAGTTCTTCCTGTTTATACCAGCTTGTAAGAGAGTTTGGGAGATATGAGTATGCTTCCCTATTACCTGCAAATATTAGTCCTAATATTGGTACGATACTGAAAAAATAAAAGAAAAACACTTTTCTCCATAAAATATTAGTTGGATAACCGAGATCTATACAGGCAAATACTCCGTTTGGATTTAGTGTTTTATAAATTTTATTTATTGAGCTTTCCTGCTTGGAAAGATTTCTTAGTCCAAATCCTATTGTAATTAAATCGTATTTCTCATTAATATTCTCTGATTCTTCAAAGTTTTCATATCTTACAGATAAATTGTTAATTTTATTTATTTTCCTCTTTGCTATATCAAGCATTGTTTCTGAATTATCAATGCCTGTTATTTTGCAGTTCTTGCAATATTTATTTATTGTCAGTAGTAAATCTCCTGTTCCTGTACAAATATCAAGTGCTGTTTCTGTGTGTTTTAATTCACTTAGTGCAAGTTTCACAGCATATTCTTTCCATTTTTTGTGCTGACCAAAGGTCATTATTGTATTTAACAGATCATATTTCTTTGCAATTCTGTTAAACATATTATTAACTAGTTTTGATTTTTCAATATTTATTGATTTTGTTTTAGTTGGTGTCATAGACTTATTAAGATGTTGGAAGCAGATATTGATGAATTAATAATTAAAGCATTGAATTATATTAGCTTGGATGATTACCAGGCAGCTTTAAATATTGTTCAAACTATTTTAAATGATAATGAGTATTTGAATAAGTTAACTTCTAAACATTGGCAAATTATTGCAAGCATTTACCTTGCATCCGGCAAATTTGACTTATCAAAAAGTTCTTTTGGGATAGCTGGTAACCATATTGGTATTTCATTTTTAATGATAATAACTGACAAATTAAGTGATGCTGAATATGAACTGTCCAAATCGGCTGATTCGCCACCAAAGAGATGGTGCATGTTTTTATTTGAACTGTTTTCTGGTAAAAAAATAATTAATTGGCCAACATTTTTAGAAATTCGACATTTTTTAGAATTTACTGTTTATTACCTCTTGCGTATTAAAAATCAGGCATTTATTGATAAGTTATTATTGGTTTTTAATAAACTCTTATTTGCTAACCCCGATTCAGAAAAATATTTTGCTTATGCATACTACAATGTTGGAGAAATTGGTAAAGCTGTAGAATTGCTTAAAAATACATTAAAAAGAGATAAGTGCGATGGAGAAGCATACTTTAAGCTTGGAGAGATATATTTATCGCTGAATCAGAAAAAACAAGCACTTGAAATGCTTGAAAAGGCACAGATGTTCTTTCCTAATCATTTAGTTTTAAATGAACTGGTAGAAAATTTAAAATACGATAACCTTGCTGAACAATAATGTCTATTTAATTTAATTTATAAACCTCTGAGAGCTTTTCAATCATTTGTCTTTGGTCGTTAAAATTAGAATATAAATATCTTGTTATTCTAATTAAATGTATGAAACCAATGCATAATATATTTGCGGCTATTGTACAAATAAACACTATCGTAAAACTTATAAGACTGCTACCAACATTATTATTGCTGCCAGACTGTATTGTGGTAATTACATTCGTTAATTCCAGCAGACTTACAATGCCACCAACAGAACAGATTAAAATTGATGCAATATTAAATGCTGTTTCTAAAAAATTTATTTGTTCGTGATCGATGATTTTGTTTTTTTTTGATTTGTTCTCACGTGCTGTTTGTTTTGAAAAAATAGTATTGTCTAAGGTTTCAGAAATCCAGTCTGATTTATCTCCTTTGACCTCATCTTTCATGCTGAAATATATTTTTTTTGGTTTAATTCCATCAAGCAATGGACTTCTGAGTTTTTTAGGATTTGGTTGTGGATAATTCATGCTCATATATATGAACAAACTGGTTTAAGGTCTCTAAATCGTAAATGTTGTAGCAGGTGATATCTGGATTTATTTTTTTTACCAAACCGGTTAAAACTTTACCCGGGCCTACTTCAACTACTGTGTCAACACCATTGTTGACGAGATTTTTGACAGTTTGTGTCCATAACACAGGTGATGTCATTTGCTTTTTAAGTTTTTCAATTATTGTTTTTGAATCTGTTGAATAATTACCATCAATATTTTGATAAATAGGGACTTCTAATGCTGCTGTTCTTGATAATTGTAATTTGTCTAGCTCGGCAGAAAATGATTTTGAAGCTTCTTCCATTAGTGGTGAATGAAATGCACCACTAACTGGCAAGATAATAGTTTTTGCGCCTTCAGTTTTTAAAAGCTCAGATATTTTTATGAGTTCATTTTTGTATCCCGCAATTACGATCTGATTCGGGCTATTATAGTTTGCAATTACTACTTTTTCTGTTAGTCCATTTGAGTTAATAATGTTCTGGATTTTATTTGAATCAAGATTTATTACAGCTGCCATTGATCCGCTTGGTGCATTATGCATTAAATTTGCTCTTATAGATACAATTTTTATTAGGTTTTCAATATCTAACATTCCTGTAAACCATAAACATGCAAATTCACCCAAACTATGTCCTGCGGCTGCAATAGGCATAAAACTAATGTTTATATTTTTTAATTCATTTCTGATGATAATTGTGAATGCTGCTGATACGGTTACTATTGCTATCTGAGTGTTTTTTGTTTTATTGAGTTCATCCTGTGGACCATTCAATATAATTTCAGAAATATTATATTTGCATATTTTATCTGCTTGAGTGAATAAATCTTGTACAGCTTGACTCTTTTCATACAAATCTAATCCCATTCCAACCTTTTGCGAACCCTGTCCAGGGAATAATACTGCTAGTTTCATTACTATTCTTTTTGTCCTTTTTTTCTGATTAATAATATCATTTCACTCAGGATTTCTTTTTCCTTCTCTGGATCTTTGTGTTCTTTCAACATCCCTGTCAGTTCTTTCATTTTGTTTTTATTCATATCCCACCATTCAATGGATGATTTTGCTTCTGTGATTATTTTTGTTTTTAATTCTGTAAATGTATTTGACTGAAATTTGCTGTCATTTTCAAGCTTCCATGCAAGATCTGTTATTAACGACATAAGGTGTTTATATTCATTAAATTCTATTATTAGATTGTTAATCATGTCAGATGTTGATGATGGTTTTTCTGTCAGATTATCAATATATTCTTTAAGTAATCTATGTTTCTCGTCAAGGAATTCAAAATCTTTTAAATCTTTTTTTACATCTTCATAGTTGCTGGGAAGTGATGTAATGTATAAAGCTAATATTTCAAATTCAGCCTGCTTATATCTTTCGCTTATGTGCATTTTATAAGTCTCATCCATGCTTGCATCGTCTGGTTTTATTGACTTAATTGATTTATATTTGCTGGTTTTAACTTTTTCCTTTAATTTAAGTTTCAATAGATCTTCATCAATGTTAATTTTATGGCTTATATATTTTATGCTTTCAAGCTGCTCGATAGGATCTTTTATATTTATTAAGTTAATAGTCAGCTCAGCCAAAATATCTTTTCTGAGAACCTCACTTTTTTCATTAAGATACTCATTTATTTGCTGATCAAACATAAAATAATTCAATTTTTGACTGTTAATGATTAGAGCTCTGATATTCTCTGCACTGTCTTTTCTTAATGCTTCATCAAGATCTTTGCCGGGTAAATTTGATACAACTCTTAAATCAAAATTAATATAACTGCTAAGTTCATGAGTTAACCTGAATATACTTTCAACTGCTTTTTTTCCTGCGCTATCTGTATCCATGCATAAATATATTTTTTTTGATTCAGAGTATTTTGTAAGCAGTCTGATCTGTTGTATGGTACATGCAGTACCGAGTGAAGCCACTGTATTTAAAAGTCCTGATTGGTGAGCAGTAATTACATCCAGATACCCCTCTGTTAAAATCGCATAGTCGAGCTGCCTGATTTCTTCTTTTGCATGGTTTAGACCATATAAAATACTTCCTTTATTAAATATAAGTGTTTCGGGTGAATTTATATATTTTGCATCATCATTTGAAAGTGTTCTGCCCCCAAAGCCTATTACGTTATTATTATCATCAAGTATAGGTATGATTACTCTGTTTCTGAATCTGTCATAGTAACCTTCCTGGTTTTCTTTAATAACAAATAGTCCTGATGCTATCAGTAGTTCTTTGTTGTATTTTTTATTTTTTGAAAGAAAGTCTGAAAGTGCTTCCCAGCTATTTAGTGCATAACCAATCTCATATTTTTTAATTGTTTCAATTGAATAGCCTCTTTTATTCCTTAAATAGTCCTGAGCATGTTCACCAGATTTACTGTATAAATTCGTTTTAAAATATTCAAGGCATTCTCTGTTTAATTCATAAAGCTGTTTTTTGATCTGGATCTCTGTCTTGCTTTCGTCTCCATATTCAATCTTTAGTCCGTATTTTTGTGCAAGGTCTACTACAGCTTCCGACCATTTTTTTTTGTTTATCAGGGCATAAAAACTAATTAAATCACCACCTGTACCACATGAGAAACATTTAAAAATACCTTTTTGAGGATGTATTTGTAATGAAGGATGGTGATCTTCATGAAACGGACAGAGTCCAACAAATCCCCTACCGGAACGTTTCACTGTGATATATTCAGAAATTAATTCCTGGATGGGAACTTGTGATTTAATCTGAGAAACCAGTTCATTGAAATTTTTAATCATATTTTTTACTCAGTTGGCTTAAATAATGTTGTTAGCTAGAAGCTAACAGCCAATGGCTAATAGCTATATTATGGTATGTGTCCCAGAGTATCAAGCCCGAATGATTCAGAAAGGGATAAGGTTAAATTCATATTTTGAATTGCCTGACCGGATGCACCCTTAACCATATTGTCAATTGTGCTAACTATTATTAACATTTCTGTCCTTTCATCTTTCAAGACTGTTAAATGACATAGGTTTGTATATCTTACGTTTTTTGTATTAGCGTAAATTCCTTTTGGTAGGACCTTAACAAATGGTTCGTTTTTATAGTGATCTGAATACATTTGTATAATTTCATCTTCTTTAATATTTTTGTCAGTCAATTTTACATATATGGTACTTAGTATCCCTCTGTTAATTGGCAAAAGGTGTGGCGAAAATACAACATTTATTCTGCTTCCACAGATTTTTGAAATTTCATTTTCAATTTCAGGAATATGTCTGTGTTTTCCAGCCAGATTATATGCTGAGAATGATTCGTTTACTTCACAAAAGTGTAATTCCTGTTTTAGCTGTTTACCTGCTCCGCTTATTCCTGACTTTGAATCAATAATTATTGTATTGGGATTAATTATTTTATTTTTTAGAGCCGGTACTAAGCCAAGGATTACTGATGTAGGGTAACAGCCAGGATTTGCTATTATATTGGATCCTTTAATTAATTCCCTATTTATTTCAGGTAATCCATAAGCAATTTTTTCTTCAAGTCTAAAATCAGAACTTAAATCAATTATTTTTAATGTGCTTTTTTTTGAAATTAACTTTGGAACACTCTCTTTTGCAAACCCATTTGGAGTAGCAAAAAATATTAGATCGCAGGAATTAATGATCTTTGAAACATCAAAGTTGCTGCATTTAATATTAATTTGTGAGTAAAATGCCGGATATATATCATAAAAATATTTCCCTGCATGTTGTTCAGAAGAAAGATAACTAATTTCAACTTTGTCATGAAAAGAAAGCAATCTGGTTAATACTGTACCTGTATAACCTGTTGCTCCAATGATTCCTATTTTTGGCTTCATAGTTTTGTTTGTCATTTTAGTTTTTATATAAAGGACTTATCTCAATAAACAAATTGTACTTGTAATTTAGTGCTATCCCTATTTTTATTAAAATAAATTAATAATTCACCTAACATATATATAACTTCCTTGTGATTCTATGCACTTTACTTAACTAGTCTAGTAAGTAAGGGATATTTGTTTTTTTATGCTTGAAAGTATAAAAAATAATAGAGTGCAAGGCTTAAGCAGTCAAAGTCTTGGAAACTCTAATGGCTCCGCAGGAGCTTCAGTTAGTGGAGTGCAGCTATCTAGTGTTATGCAACAAGTGTCAGAAATGAGAGGCGGAATTCCTAATCAAGTTGGAGGCGAAGAATCTGGTGCTAATGGTAATGTGAAACAAATAAAAAGTGAAATAAATCTGTTATATATTCAGCTGGCAGAAATACAAAAGAGTTCTGTAGGTCCTAATGAGGTTAGACAAAGTCCATGGACTTCAGGTCCAACTGCAAATTATCAAACAGGTCAGAAAGAGCAAATTATGGCTTTGGTAAGAATAAAAGAAGAAAAACTAAAAGCAATAGAAAATTTTGGTGGTGGATCTTCAAACAGGGCTGCATTCAATAATCTGATGAATGTCTACAACCAAATGGAAGATATGGCAAAATTACAAGATTTTGATCCGTCATATAAAGGTTTTAACAGTCCTTCAATAACAACAAATTCTTACGTTTTTGATAAAATGACTAATTTAAGAAGCCTAGCAGAAATATATAAAGCTCAAATAGCAAACTCTCAATAGTTCTTTTTGTTAAACTTGTTTGTGTGAAGAATTTATCTTATATAAGTGAAATATATTCTGCTGTTCAGGGTGAAGGTCCTTTAGTTGGTGTAAGGCAAATATTTGTACGGTTTAGTGTCTGTGATTTGAGATGTGTTTGGTGTGATACTCCTGGAAGTTTAAATAAAACAAAGGTTTGTCTTGTCGAACAATCCCCGGGAAAGAGAGAATTTAAGAAAAATAATAATCCAGTACATAGTGATGAATTAATCAAAATATGTTCTTCCTTGGATCCGATTATGCATCATAGTTTATCCATTACAGGTGGAGAGCCATTGTTACAATGGAAATTCCTTAAATCGTTTTTGCCAGGATTTAAAAATAGGTTTAACATTCCTGTATATCTTGAATCTGGTGGACATAAGCCTAATGAATTGACAAAAGTAATTGAATATCTTGATTTTATATCTATGGACTTTAAATTGCCATCATCTGCTTATTGCGGGGATTTATGGGATAAGCATTTTGATTTTTTAAAAATATCTATTAATTCAAATGCTAAAACCTGGGTAAAGATTGTTGTCTCAAATAAAACAGACTTCAATGAACTTGAATATGCGTTAAAGAATATTAAATCTGTTTCAGTGAGTAAAAATGATATTCAGGTTATACTTCAGCCCGTTACGGCGATAAATAATGTACAGCCTCCAGATGAAACTATTATTCTTGGCTGGCAGAGCAGCTTAATTGGAATACTTCCTGATATCAGGATTATTCCTCAAACACACAAATTTATCAATCAAAAATAGTTACTGCCTGGATTACGTAACATTTTTGAGCAACCTATTTGTCTGGTAAGATTTTGCCGATTTATTCGGCAAAATCTGTAGAGTGTAATGAATGGTAGATTTAGAGCACATTGCAAAGCCCGACAAGCGAAGAATGAGCGAGGAGGGCGGTGAGTAAAAACCAGAAATAATTCTAGTTTCTTGGTGTAACTTTTACTTCGAATTGTGTTACTGCTGACATTACCCCAAACAAGTAGGGAGATTCATGAATCGTTACTTTTATTGAAATAGGCATGTCTGCTTTGTAGCTCTGTGTGAAGTAGATATTAAGATCCTCTTTTTTAAAGGTGTCAGTTAGAGAATTCGCCTGAAAGTTACTGCTTACTGGAATATTCCTGCTTGATTTCTTTATTTTGGAGAAATGATCTAAGAATATATTGTCACTTTGTGTGTTTTGTTGATTTATGTCCTGAGCTGGTGCATCTTCCGTATTAGTAATAATCATGCTTTTAATAAATGAAGTATATTGCTCATCTTCTGGAAGCGTTGATTTGTTTATTTCAAGAATTGGAGGAAGGAATGGCCAGGTTTTATCTTCATCTTCGGTATAATATTTACTCTGATTTAAAAATTTAATTGATTTCAACGTGAGTTGTTCCTCCCTCTCTTTCCTTGTCTTTTTTAGCAACAAATCATATTCGTTCTTTTTTCGTTTTGAATAATAGTAAAGTGTATAATTATACCCAACTGTTTCGCCTGTATTTTCCAGAAATACCGGTTTTGTAAAATATATAAATGGTGCTTCTTCACTGATATCATCCGGGGCAGGTACACCAAATGAAATCCCCTTGCCAATATAAATTCTTCTTCTGTTTGCTTCTCTGAGATCATCGGTTAATATTCGAATTGCCAGTTTTGCCTTAGTTTGCGATAACCCCCTGCTGTAACTTGAATAAAATTGCTTCCAGCCTTCATCTGAATATGCATATAAAAGACCAATTACGACTCCTAATACTGCTACTACAGTCATTGTTTCTAATAGACTATAACCATTTGAATCTCTTGTTTTTGTTTTCATACAGTTGGTATAAACTTATAAATCATGATTATGAATATAATTTATAAACCAGTTATTATTTTACCTTTTTATTTGTTTATAACTTGCTTTGTTTTTTTCTGTTCTTATAATCCTTCTTTTTCCCAGTCACTTGAGCTGCCTTTTATACCAGATAGGCCTACAGCAGAGAATTTAAGAAAAACTATATTAAAAAACATTGAGAATAATATAAAGAATAAAAAGATTAAGAATATTTACCTTGATAATTCTGGAAAGAAAGTATCTACTGCTAATATAGTTTCCAGAATTCGAGTTCTACTAAATGAAAGAAAATAAATATCCTTATCTGATTGGCATTACAGGCAGTTTTGGTACTGGGAAATCTACTGTTGGTAATATAATTGCTGAATTTGATAAAAATATACTTATTATTGATGCAGATGATGTGGTGAGGAGAATTCTGTCTTCTAAAAATAATGTTACTGATGCTCTGATTCAAAGATTTGGGAAAAACATTCTTCTAAATGATGGTGATTATATAAGCAGAAAAGTGTTAGCTGAATGCATATTCACAAACTCTGAAAACCGTACTTTTACTGAGAATTTGATACATCCTGAGGTCATAAAAATCTTAAAAAACTGTATATCTGTATCTCAGGATAAGCCTATAATAGTAATTCTTGTCCCTTTATTACATGAAGCAAAAATGGAAAAACTATTTAATGAAATATGGTGCGTTATCTGTGATGAGTCTGTTCAGTTTCAGAGACTCATAAAAAAGGGTTTTACCATGCATGAAATTACCCGTAGGGTAACTGCTCAGATTAGTCAGAGTGAAAAAGCAAAACTTGCTAATTTTACTGTTGATAATTCCGGTGACTTAGAGAAAACAAAAGATCAAGTGATAAAGAAACTTAGCTCAATGGTTCAATTAAACCATACCCGCCATTTTTCCTCTGATACATAGTATTCATCTGGTTTGTTTTAGAGTTGATAAAAACATAGAAATCATGATCAACTATATCCAGCTGATCTATTGCTTCTTCAGGTGTCATTGTATAGATTTTAAATTTCTTTGATTTTATTTTTTTTATCTTTTTTGTCTGATTGTTTCTGGTTATATCTCCAAGCATGTATCCTGTTATGTCAGTGTTTGGTTCTGGTCTTTCATCGTGCTGATAGCTTCTGTAATGTTTGGATTTGAATTTTTCTATTTGCCTGTCTAGTTTATTGGCAACAATATCAATACTTGCATACATGTTGTCTGATGCTTCTTCAGATCGGACTGTTTTTCCGTCAAGGAAAATAATTACCTCAGTCTTATGATTGTTTGTTATTCGGGGATTTCTTTCAACACTAAGTTTTACCCTTACATCATGCCCCTTAATTAAGTGGTCATAATGTTTCTCAAGTTTTTTAAATTTTTCCTGTACGTAATCTTTTAATGATTTGGTTAGCTCTATATTTTTACCTTCAATAACTATTTTCATAAATTCCTCTTATTCATACTATATCAAAGTATTAAACATACAGATATATTTACCGCCCTCCTCGCTCATTCTTCGCTTGTCAGGCTTTGCAAAGTGTACTTAGAATAGCTTCTTGTCCCATTATCCAGATTGTACCGAATGAATCGGATACAATCTTACTTTATAAGTAGTTTACTCGGAAGTATTACCCTAGGTAGGCAGTAACATATATTATTCTCACTTATAATTGTAACTATGAAGAATGAAGTCTTTATAGGTTTAACATATGGCGATCCGGCAGGTATTGGACCAGAAATATTGTTAAAAACTTTAAATAACTGGAAATTTAAATTTAAACCTATTGTAATTGGTTTGAAAGAATGCTTATTTAAAGACAAAAACAAAATGTGTAATGAAAAACCAGTACCTTTTTATACCACAACAAAAAAATCATTTAATAATCCTCGGTACATCCCGGGCAAGCCCTCAAAGAATACAGGTATACATGCTTATAAAAACTTACAAGATGCAGTTTCTTTAGCTCGAAAAAATAGAATTGTTGCGCTTGTAACTGGACCAGTTTCAAAAGAAGTAGTTAATTCGGCTCATATCAATTTTCATGGACAAACCGATGCAATGGCAAAAATATGTAACGTAGATCCTGATAGTGTAATTATGCTGTTTGTGGCAGGTGACTTTAGGATTGCTTTATTTACTAGGCACATTCCTTTAAAATCAGTAAGCTCAAAGATTTCAAAAATAAAACTAAAAAAATATCTTTTAAGGTTAAATAAAGAATTAAAAAGATGGTTCCATTTTAGAAACCCTAAAATTGCTATTTTAGGATTAAATCCACATGCAGGTGAAGCAGGTGTATTTGGTAATGAAGAAATTAAAGTTATTACACCTGTTATAAAGGAAGTTAATTCTTTGGGTCTAAGAACGTTTGGACCATTTTCACCAGATGCTATATTGTCCTCTGCTGGGAGAGATTATTTATTGGGTAAAAAACAAAAATATGATGTATATGTTTCTTTTTATCATGATCAAAGTCTTCCAGCATTTAAGGCTGTTGCTGGGTTTAATGGTGTTAATGTGTCTTTGGGGCTCCCATTTTTAAGAGTCTCTCCTGATCATGGTACAGCTTTTGATATAGCAGGAAAAAATAAAGCTTCATCAGAAAGTTATATAAGTGCAGTCAAACTTTTGGATGATTTACTTTAGTGTTTGTACTAAGATAACCTTCCAATAATCATCTTATGTATAATGCATAAAAGCTGGATTTCTAGACTAAGAGAAGAATATTTTTTTTTAAAATTATTATTAAAGAAATTTTATTTTTATATTGATATAGATAAACTTCTTGTAATTTACTTCTGCTATTCTTTATCCTTTAAAAAATAGTGGAGGATAGTAAGTAACATGCAAACTATATCTGAAATTAAAGCAAATAAGGCTGCTGACAGAAGGGAAGCTCCTTTTGAAAGATTTGAAAGAGCAATGAAAGATGCTAACACGCTTGAGGATAAAGCAAGGACAGAGGATAAAAATCAACAAATTGCTGAAGCTACAAGTGGTAATCCAATTAGAAATAATCAAGGATTGCAAAATAACTTTGAGACCCAGAAAATCGAGGCTAGTTCTAAGCAAGATCAGGCTAGCTTGAATAGAGAGAGAGCTTATGAGCAGCTTGCTATTGATATTGCAAAGTTAAGAGCAAGAGGTAATGACGAAGGATTACCTTCTTAAATTCCTCTTATTAACGATAGTACTTCCTGTCTGGATGATTGATTGGTTTGAAATATTCCTTTTAATACTGATGTTACTGTTTTACTACCTGGCTTTTTAATCCCTCTCATAGACATGCACATATGTTCTGCTTCTATGACAACTGCAACGCCCATAGGATTTAATTTCTCTAAAATTGCAGTTGCAATTTGTGTAGTCATTCTTTCCTGTACCTGTGGTCTCCTTGAGGCTACTTCTACTACGCGAGCTAATTTACTAAGTCCGGTAATAATTCCATTCTTGGGCAGGTATGCAACGTGTGCAGTGCCAAAAAAAGGTACCAGGTGATGCTCACACATGCTATAAAATGATATGTCCCTTACAAGAATTATCTCATCATGATTTTCAGCATATGTTACTGTTATTTCATCTTTCGGATCTTTTTTAATACCTGAAAATATTTCTTTGTACATTCTGGCTACACGGCTGGGTGTTAAAAGCAACCCGGTTCTGTCAGGATCCTCTCCAATAGAAACAAGTATTTGTCTGATTGCACTCTCAACCTCAAGATTTTCGTTCTCGGTGCTGATTTTATTGTGTTGATTAACTGTTTCGCTCATAATTGGTTTTTCTTTTGGATGAGTATTCTAGCATTTATTATCTTAGTTAATGCTATTAAATCCTTTGAATTTAGCTTAAAAATTAACCAATAATTAATTTTTTACTGTCTAAATACTGCTTTTATTGGTTAGAATATTTAATTAGAGAATATGGTTAGATAAATTAACTTTCCTTATTAAGATATATGGCTGGCTTACAAAGAGTTTTATCAGTTCTTGTAGAAAATGAATCTGGCGTACTTACCAGAATTGCAGGATTATTTTCTAGAAGAGGCTTTAATATTGAATCATTAACTGTTGGACCTACAGAAAATCCTTTATATGCAAGGATGACCATTACTGTTAATGCCAGTAACTTTGCAGTTGAACAAATTACAAAACAGTTACATAAACTAATTAATGTTATAAAAATTACTGATCTTACTGAGTTAAGTTTTGTTGACAGGGAGCTTGCTTTAATTAAGGTATCATCTACAGCAAATACCAGATCTGAAATTATTCAGATTGCAGACTTGTTCAGAGGAAGAATTGTAGATGTTGCTGAAGATACATTAATAATAGAGGCTACTGGTGATCAAAGTAAAATTAATGCTATTGTTCATTTGCTAGGGAAATTTGGTATTAAGGAAATTGCAAGAACCGGAAGGGTTGCATTATCCCGCGGTGTAAAAATTGATGAATCCCAAGTGCAACAAAGAGTGCCCCTTAGGATGGTTACTTCTACATAATCATTTAATCTCTGCTTAATCTCCTATAAATTATTTGTTTCATTTGATCTAGGGATACTACTCCTTTTAAATCTTTTATTAACATATCTGTGTTTAACTATTTTTACCTTTTATATGAGGTTTATTTACTTATGGTAGTTCCAGATATAAATCCAGATGCTTTTCCTGACAATATTCCTGGTGGTCCTAGGAGAAGAGGACGAGCTGCTGTTGTACGACCAGGTTTAAGACCATTAGATTTTGATAGATTTTCAAGATCTAGAATGCCAACAATAGATGATCTGCCGCAAATATCAGGCGATCAAAGTTCTGTTGAAGGTATTACAGGTGCATTGCAGGGAATTGGAATGACTTTTTTATCAACTGTAATGAATGCAAGTCCTATATTTAGAGCTGGACTTGCTATGTGGGCAGTTGGCGTTTTACAAGGTCTTTTATCCTCGATTGAAACAATAGAATTTAATGAATCAAATAGAAATACTCCTGCTGGCAAGATGGTACAGCTTTTAAAAAGCAGAATAAAATCTCTGATTGCTCTTATTGGACCATTTGCAGAGGTTCAAAAAGAGTTTATGAAAACTGATCAACGACTTTCTAAAACCATGAATGAAATTGCAAAACCTGCAGGTTAATTAGTTAACGTGATTTTAATTTAATTATTTTATTCGGGGTTATCTTAGTTCTTTATTAAACTTCCTATAACCTTTTTCTGTTTAACTTCCTGCTGAACAAAATGTACCAATTCTCATATCTTATTTGGTGAAGTATGACAGATTCAATAAATTTAAATCCAGTACAGGTTAATCAAGCCTCAAGTGCTATTTTGGCCGCTGACAGTGCGCAGAATAGTATGGAAGGAAATTCCAAGAAGAAACTTGCTGAAATCCTGATGAAAGAAAGCGATAATTATTCTTCTGATTCAGATTCTAAATCACAAAAAGCCCGTGAATTATTAAGTGCTGCCGACACCCTGGAAAATATTGCTACTAGCTTAAGAAAAAAAGCAGAGCAGATGAGAAGGAATGAGATTGATAAAAAAGAAGCAGTTAAATCAATATCAGAAACAGTAGCTACTGAATATGAGATCCCTGTACCTGAAAATGCAACTCCAGAGCAGATAGAAGAGATTGCAAAATCTTTTGAAAAAAAAGCAAAAGATATGAGATCTCAGGCAGATGATCTGTTGAAACAGTCAGAAGAATCACAGAGATATGCAAAGCAGTTAAAAGAACAATGTGAGACTATTGAAAGAAGTGATGGTTCGTTCTCTAACTGGCAGCTTGAGTCTGCACGGGCACATAATGAAGGTTTGAACCTGGTATTTAAAAAGCTCGGGATTTACAGGCTTGATGCTGAATATAAGGAACAGGTTGCATATTCACAGCGACAGGAAGCAGCACAAAAAGGAAAGGTTTAATAGCTAATAAAGGAGAAAAATTATGTCATTTAGTTTTAGTTCTTCACCCACAAAGCAATTAGCAAGTGCTATTGAAACCTCTGGTAAGCAAGCCAGTATATTAGGTGCAGGGGTTAAACCCAGCGATGCATTGAATGATATTGGTACCATTGCAAGATCAAATCCTTCTAAAGCTAACCCAGTTACTAATGCAGCACAACGTTTAGAAGAGGCATCTGGCGCTGTAAATGCTATGAGGTCTGCTGCTACCGAAAACAGAACAAAGGCAACACAAAGTAAAGTAGATGCAAGTCAAGCTGATACTGCTGCAAGCGCTGCCAGTGCTGATGAGTCAGCAGCTAACTCAGAGGTAGCTACTGCTTCATCAGAAATATCTGAGGCTGAAAATGAGGCAAGTGAAATTCAAAATCAAATTACTGAATTAGATGCAACCATTTCTGAACAGGATCAAACTGTAACATCAGAACGGGGAAAAGTCTCAAGTGAAAATTCTATTGCTTCACAGAAAGAAAGTGAAGCATCAACAAAAGATGCTGAAGCACAGACTCAAGAGACTACAGCATCTGCAAAAGATTCAGAAGCAAGCAGTTTAGAATCACAAGCAGCTGCCGCAGATGCAGCAAGGCCAGGCAGTGGCGCAGGACTGAGAGCAGCAGCAGCGCAGGCTAGAGCAGCAGCAGCGCAGGCTAGAGCAGCAGCAGCACAGGCTAGGGCAGACGCAGAAGCAGCAAGAGCAGATGCAGCCCAGGCAAAAGCAAGAGCTGCAGAAGCTGAACAAAAAGTCTCTGAAGCTCAGCAAAAAAGAGCAGAAGCTGAGTCTGAGAAGGCTTCATTACAAGGTGATTTTGATACAGCTGAAAGTAAACGTCAGGAAGCTGAAGGTCATAAATCAGATGCAGAAAGTAAAGCTACTGAAGCTGAGCAAAGACGGACAGAAGCAGAAACTCA